>Ga0208783_10000292_pt1 | contig 31474 bp, 23 predicted proteins | sample DEB19_08_DNA_2_FD_184529 | JGI IMG/M metagenome (GOLD analysis project Ga0208783, IMG submission 184529) | Aqueous microbial communities from the Delaware River and Bay under freshwater to marine salinity gradient to study organic matter... | ecosystem: Environmental > Aquatic > Marine >...
CAACGGCAGGCTTCGGGACGAGCTGCTCGACCGTGAGCTGTTCCTGAGCCTGCCTGAGGCTCGGGTCGTTCTCGACCAGTGGCGGATGGACTACAACCACAGGCGGCCGCATGGCGGCCTGAAGTGGCTGAACCCGGCGGCCTTCGTTGCCGGGCTGGACGATACGGCCTCCGGTGCGTTCCCGGCGGCGGCGCGTGGTGTGTCTCCGGTCGGAGCTACGCCCCTCCCTCCGACACACCACGCGAACTGTTCCCCAACTCTCTCATGAGCACTGGTACAGAAACCGGGAGTGGGTCACAGTTCGTCTAACGCGTTCGGTTTATCGCCTATCAATATGTCTCGGATCACGTTGAGTATCCAATGTGAATCCAAAGAGGACCTCGGCAAGACCATCGCGTATGTCAAGCGGAGTCGCGAATCTCTAAAGTCACCCGCGATTACCTACACACTAGGAACGTGGCATGAGTCAAAAGATCAGTGGAGCGAGGCCGCGAGGTACTTCCGTATGGCACGTGCGAAGCTGAAGGACGACCCGCGCAATAAGGCAATCGCGGCGGCTGATGTGATCTACTGCCAATGGAGACAAGGCAAGTTTTCGGCGTTGTCCGACAACCGAGAAATGGCTGATGAAGTACTTGCAGCTGTACCTTCTGACGCCGCTGTTGTCGCCAATGATTGGCAGGTGTGTCGGGGCTTGGCAGTCTTGTCCCTTGTAAATGGCGACACGAAAACCGCAACTCGTTACGTCGAACAAGCAATCGCGTGCGCTCCTCCGCGGATCCAACGCGTACTCCACGAACTTGAGGATGTGTTTCGGGGTAAGCGAACGCTTGCAGGACGGTCGTTGTTTCCACCTGGGCGAGGCCTGATCGCGATTTTCAGGAGGCCCCCTCGCCGCGGAAGTTCGGGCGAAGCCGAAATGCCCCAGACTCGTGCCGCTTGAGGATGCCAATCAGTTCACCTGCCGAATCCACCGCGGCAAACGAGTGCTGCGACGCGGCCTCCTCGTCACTCAGCGGTAACAGCCCGCCGCGAACCGCACGGTCGAGTTCCTCCCCATCGAGCACGTGCTGTGGCAGATGGGGAACCGCTGCGACCGCAGGCCGAAGCGCGACCCTCGCCGACTCCGGATCGATCGCCTCGAGCGGAATGGCGTTAGTCTTCTCAAACGGCCCGACGGCCGTTCGCACCAACGACTCCATCACCGCCTTCGTGCCCAGCTTCTCTGCCAGATCACGGCCAATCGCCCGCACGAACGTGCCGGACGAACACGCGACGTCGAGCCCCAGACGCGGCCATTCATAGCCCGTCACCTCCAGTCGATCGATCCGCACCCGCTTCTCGGCCAGCGCCACGGGCTTTCCCTTCCGTGCCAGCCGATACGCCCGCTTGCCATCCACATGCACGGCCGAGTAGTCGCACGGCCGCTGTAGGATCTCGCCACGAAATGCCAGGAGGGCCACCTCGATCTCGTCGCGGCTCGGCCGCCTCGGACAAACCTCCTCGTCGATCGGTGTTTCAAAATCGTCCGACGGGCTCGATCGCCCCAACAGAAAACTCGCGATGTAGTGCTTCGGCAGCTCATGCACATAGTCGACGAGCTTGGTGGCATTGCCCACGCACACCACCACCACGCCGCTCGCCAGCGGATCGAGCGTGCCGGCATGGCCGACCGACTTCATGCCGAGCGCCCGCGCCACCGCATCGACCACCCGGCGCGACGTCACGCCGCAGGGCTTGTCAACCGGGATCACACCCGTGAATGGGAAACGCATAGAGTTCCGCTATCTCCGCCACCGACTTGCCGGCCAGCTGCATCCGCTTCCGCAGCGCCGCCGGATCGCTCACCGCTCCGGCCACGAGCCGCTCAAACTTCAGATCGACCACCGCGGCCGTTCTCGCGGCGTCGGCCCTGGCGTGCCCGAGCGGAAAGGTCACCATCCTGCCGCCGAGCATGCCCTTCGCCGCATGATCGATCCCCACGCTCGTCGGAATGCCCTCGGGATAGAGGGCGTCGTAGTCGGGGCCGCCGTGCATGATCCCGATCCGATCGATGAGGCTGCGCACCGCCGGATCGGCGATGGCCGCGTCGGAATAGTCGTCGGGCAGGAGCATCAGCGACTCCCAGCCAAGGGGCTGCCACGCGGCCGCAACGTCGCGAGCCTTCAGGAGCGTGCGGGCAAGAATGTAGGGCAACGAATGGTCGGCCGACTGCCGCGTCGTCGGCGTTTTCTTCGCGGGATCGGCGATGATGGAGTAGGCCGGCTCGTAGATCTTCACCGTGATCGACCGGATCGAATCGAGATCGGTCGCAAGCGCGGGATCCTCCGCAAACAGATCGACGAGCGACTGCAGGGCCCCGGCCGACTGGTGTTCGTAGAGGCCGAGCTTGAAGTGCATCGAATGGATCGCAAACGCATCGCCGCCCGTGCCGAGCTCGAGCTCGAACGGACTCTGGCCGTCGGGGCAGGGCTCGTTCTTTCGGTAGATCGCCAGCGGATTGCGGAACACGTCTTTTGGTCCCACGAAGCCGATCAGCGACCGCCGCGCCGCCATCACGGCCACCTCTGAGGAGAGTGCCGCCGACGCCCCCTTGCTGTCGGAAAGCTGGTGGCCCGCGCGGATCGCACGGAAGGGCACGTAGTGCGCCACCACCATCCCGATGGCCGACTCGATCTGGTCGACCGTGCCCCCGAGCGCGGCCGCATACGCCACCGCCGACGCCACAGCCCCGTGGTGCACATGGTCGATCGCATACTTCCGCAGGGCAAACACCTCCGCGAGCCGCCCGCGGATCTCATCGATCAAAAGCATGAGCCGCAGGGTGGCATCACCATCGAGGCCCGCCTCGCCCGCGGCCGCGATCGCGACGGGGTAGTAGTCGTTGTGGCCAAACTCCCCAGCGACCCGGTTTTTGCCGGCGTCGTGGCCGAAGTTGGTGCCGTTGGAATCCCACTCCCGCACCGCCGACGCGTTGGCCGCCACGGCCCGCTCCACAAGACACGGGCGGGACGAGCCAAAGCAGACGGCGCCGCGGCGGCCCACCATGGGAGGCGTGGCGAGGGCCTCGGCACGGAGCACCGTGGGCGCGTTGGCCCCGGAAGCCAGGGCCGACACCCCGCAGCCCACGCTGTCGAGATGAAACCGCCCCAGCAGGTCGAGCGTGGCCGCGCCGATCGGCTGCGGATTCTCACGGAGGAAATCGATCGCGTATTCGGCGAGGCCTCGGGCCTGGTTGGTGTCGGCCGGCAGGAGCCGGGTTGATCCGCGATGGCTCATTCTTCCTCCTCGGGGCCGCGGCGAAGGGCGGCGGCAGGCCGACTGTTGTACCCGACCGGCCCGTCACGGCGACGGTGCCGCCGAAACCCCGGGGCGACTACACTCGGAGGCATGGCTCCCACGCAGCTTGGCCCCTACCGAATCCTCTCGTCGCTCGGCCGCGGCGGCATGGGCGCCGTCTACGAGGCGATCGACGACACCACCGGCACGATCGTGGCCGTCAAAACCCTCGCGGCGCACGTGGGCGACGATCCAGGCCTGCGACGGCGGTTCTTCGGCGAGATCGAAACCCTCAAGAGCCTTCGCCATCCGTGCATCGTGGAACTTCACGCCTTCGGCGAGGATGATGGCCAGCCCTTCTTCGCGATGGAGCTCGTGCGCGGCCGCAGCCTCGAACAGATCCTGCGAGGCGGCCGCATCTTCTCCTGGCGGGAGACGGTGGCTGTGGCGATCGACGTGGCCCGTGCCCTGAAATCGGCCCACGACCACGGCGTGGTGCACCGCGACCTCAAGCCGGCCAACCTTCTCTTTCCCGACGATCCCACGCCCGACGCGGCCATCAAGCTCGCCGACTTCGGCATCGCGAGGCTCTTCGGCGCCTCCAGCCACACGATGGCCGGCACGATCGTGGGCACGGCCGACTACATGGCTCCTGAACAGGCCGCCGGAGTCCATGTGGACCATCGTGTCGACCTCTACGCGCTCGGGCTGGTGATGTTTGCGATGATGACGGGGCGGTCGCCGTTTCATGGAGGACAGCCGACCGAGGTGCTTCGCCGGCAGCGCACCGAACCGGCTCCACGGATTTCATCGCGGGTGGCCGACGTGCCGCCGGCCCTCGATGACCTGATCGACCGACTGCTCGCCAAAGACCCCTCCAAACGGCCCGCAAGCGCGCTGGCCCTGGGCCGCCAGTTAGCCGCCATCGCCGCTGGCGGCGCAGCCGCAGCTGTGCCGGTGACGCTCGTGGAAGCCGATGCGAACCGCACGCTGGGTGCAGCGGGCGCCGTCACCGACTGCAACGAGAGCGATCGGGCCACGGCGGCTTCGCCGGGGCAGGGGAGGGATTTCCCGGCCAGGCAACGCGTCGATCTCGAGGCGGTTACCCAGGATTTTGCACGAGGGATCACCGCCGCCGAGGCTGCGATCATTTCTGACAGCCAGGGCCGATCTCCGGCCTCGGCCGACACACCGACGATGCCGCTGCCGACGGCCCCCGACGCACCTGCCACGCCGCTCGCCAAGCAGGTGACCACGCCCAACGCTGAAGGGGGCGAGCCGCAGCCTCTCCGCACGAGCCACTTCACGACGGTGGAGGATTTGCACCGCGAGCACCAGGCCCTCGAAGCCTCCCGTGCCAGACGCGATCTTGTTCTTCGAGCGGCCGCCGCCGCAGTGCTCCTCGGCGGCGTCGCCTTTGCGGCCCTCGCGCTTCTCAGGCCGCCATCCGCCGACGACCTCCATGCCCGCATCACCAGCGTGGCCGATGCCCCCGACGCCGACCTCCGCGACGCACGGGCCGACATCGCGCGGTTCCTGTCGATGCACCCAAACGATCCACGGGCCGCGGCCGTGCGCGACCTCGATCGCCGGCTCGATCTCGACACGCTCGAAAAGCGGGCCCGACGGCGCCGCGGCAGTGATCGCGACATGCCGCCGCTCGAGCGGGAATACCGGGCCGCCATGGCCCGCGAAGCGGAGAGCCCGATCGCCTGCCTGGCCGCGCTCGAAGCCATCCTCGCTCTGCACGCCCACGATGCGTCGGCGGTTGCACCGGTCGACCACACCACGCCGCCTGAGGAGCAGCCGGCCCTCTGGATCGAACTCGTCCGTCGCCAGGTCGCGAGGCTCGCTCCCCTGGCCGAGCAGGAGCAGGAACAGGACATCGCCCGCGCCGATGCGACGCTCGCCACCGCCGCCGCGCTCGCCGACCAGGCCGCTGCGGCAACCGACGACGCCGATCGCGATCGGCTGCTCGATCAGCGGCGGCAGCTCCTCACGAGCCTGATCGAGATTTACGGCTCGCGTCCACACGCCGCCAATGCCGTGGCCCAGGCCACCTCGCTCCTCGCCGCCCCAGCCCCCGCGCCCACCCCATGACCGCCCCCCACGACCGCACCGCCTCGCGCCGCATCCGCAGCCACGCCGCCTTCGAACGAGCCCGACGGCTCATTCCCGGAGGGGTCAACTCTCCCGCCCGAGCCTTCGGAGGCGTCGGCGGCGAGCCGATCTTCTTTCGGGAGGCGACAGGGCAGTGGCTCACCGACATCGACGGCAACCGCTACCTCGACTACATCGGCTCGTGGGGCCCGATGATCCTCGGCCACCGCCATCCCCGGGTGATCGCCGCGATCGATCGGGCCCTCGCCACCGGCACGAGCTACGGGGCGCCCACGGAGGCGGAGAGCGGCCTGGCCGAACTGATCATCGACGCCGTGCCGTCGATCGAGAAGGTCCGGATGGTGAGCTCCGGCACCGAGGCGACGATGTCGGCCATCCGTCTTGCCCGTGGTTTCACCGGCCGTGAGCGGATCGTGAAGTTTTCGGGCAACTACCATGGCCATGGCGACAGCCTGCTCGTGTCGGCCGGGTCGGCGGCTGCCACGCTCGGCGTGCCCGATTCGCCGGGAGTCACCGCGGGCACGGCCCGCGACACGATCGTGCTCGACTACAACGAGCCCCAGCAGCTCGTCGAGTTGTTCGCGCGGGATGGCGATTCGATCGCCGCGGTGATCTTCGAACCGGTGGTCGGCAACATGGGGCTTGTGCGTCCCACGCCCGAGTTTCTCGACGCCCTTCGACGGCTCACCCACGCGCACGGCAGCCTGCTCGTGTGCGACGAGGTGATGACCGGCTTTCGCCTCGCGCTCGGCGGCGCGCAGGAACTCCTCGGCATCACGCCCGACCTCACGACGCTCGGCAAGATCGTGGGCGGCGGCCTGCCGCTGGCGGCCTATGGCGGCCGAGCCGATGTGATGAACCACATGCTGCCGGCTGGCAAGGTGTTTCAGGCCGGCACGCTGTCGGGCAATCCGCTGGCCGTGGCCGCCGGCACGGCGACGCTCGAGGAACTCCGCAACCACCCTCCCTACGCGCTCCTCGAAGCCCATGGCGCCCGCCTCGAAGCGGGCTTCCGTGCGGCGGCATCGGCCGCAGGCATCACCGCGTGGATCGCCCGCGTGGGGAGCATGATGACGATGTTTTTCCAGCGAGGGCCGGAGCCGATGCCGGTGACAGGCTGGCCGACCGCGTCGCAGAGCGACAAGGCCCGGTATGCAGCATTTTTCTGGGGCATGATCGACCGCGGCGTGTATCTGCCGTGCAGTCAGTATGAGGCGCTCTTCATATCGGCGGCCCACACGGCCGACGACATCGCCGCCACGAGCACCGCCGCCGCCGAAGCGCTCGCGTGAGGTCATGCGGTGCGGCCGTCGCACACGCGGACGTGGTGACGTGTGCTCACGGCTGAATGCCAAACGCGCCACGCGATGCACCACGCCGGTCCCACGGCTCACGCCGTTGGGCTTCCACGAACCCCCTCACGGCGCGTTTGCCCGACGATGCGATCAAACGCCAAACACGCCGCCCGCACCACCACGCCGGTCCCACGGCTCACGCCGTTGGGCTTCCACGGAAACACCCTCCTCCAGTCCAAGCCCAAGGCCGTGAGGCCTGGGACACGCCACGCTCTCCAGCACGACGCCATTGCGCTTCCACAAAACACCCAAACGCAACGCCCCGTGCGTTGATGAGCTTCGGGGTTGCCCATGCCCCGTGAGCCGGCGTCATTGGCCAGCGGAGCCAGGATGGCGAAGCGCCGGCCAATGCCGAGCGAGCGGAGGGCATGGATGCCCACAGCGAGCGTCCGGCGGCGGGGTATGGGCAACCCCGAAGCCGAGCCTCAACGCCGAGCCCCAAAAACCGTCGTGCCATGCACGGCGGCCACCTCACCGCCCCACGTGGAAATCGATCACGATCGGGAGGTGGTCGCTGGCGGTCTTGGCGAGGCTCGTGCGCACGACGCGGGCGTGCCGCACCGTGATCGGCCCTCGCACGAACGCCTTGTCGAGCGAGCCCATCGGGAGCCACGCCGGGAAGGTGCGAAACCGCGACACGGGCGCCGTCACCTGCGTGAACCCTCCCGACGCGAGCGAGTTACCCGCCAGGGCGTTGCGCCAGTCGTTGAAGTCGCCAATGATCACCGTGGGATGGGGGTCGGCCGACCGAAACAGCATGTGGCCGAGCAGCCGCTCCACCTGCCACCGTCGCTCCTGCTCGGACAGGCCGAGGTGGGTGTGCACCAGATGGACCTGGCCTTCGGGCGAATCGACCAGCAGCAGCTGCGCGCCGCGAGGCTTTCGACTCCCCTGGCGGAGCGTGATCCGATGCCGGCTCGCAACGGGCCATCGCGACAGCACGAGGTTGCCGTAGCCCCCCTGGCCCACATGCACGGTCGGCTGAAACACCCCGTGGCAGCGGAAATAGCGGGCGAGCAGGCGGGGCTGGTCGTGATGGCCGCTCCGACGCACGTGCCGATCCACCTCCTGCAGGCAGATCAGGTCGGGATTCTCGGCCTCGATGCAGGCGATGATGCGGTCGAGCGAATAGCGACGATCCCGGCCGCCGATGCCTTTGTGGATGTTCCAGCTGAAGAGCCGCATGGCCCTCAGACTACCATGCCCCCTCCCTCCCGAGGCCATTCGGGCGGCTAGACTCGGCTCCATGAACGGACACCACGACATACGAATCGGCACGCTCGTGCCGGCCCACGACCGCACCGCCGAGGTGATCGGCCAGCTGCTGCCACACGGCTTTGAAACCTTCCAGATCGCGTTCGGCCGCTCGGTCGGCGACATCGACCTCGCGCCGCTCGCCCAGTCGATCCGTCGCGTGCTGGAGACCCACCCGGTTGGCCCACACGACCTTCCCCGACGCGTGAGCGCCATCGGGGTGTATGGCAACCCGCTCACGAGCCCGGAAACGGTCCGCGATTGGGAACGGCTCATCGACGCGGCCGCGTCGTTCGGCTGCGACATCGTGTCGGGCTTCGCCGGCCGCATTCCGGGGCGGCCCGTGCCCGATTCGTATGGCCCGTTCGCCACCGTGTTCGGCCCGTTGGCCAGGCGGGCCGAAGACCGCGGCGTGCGGATCGCGTTTGAGAACTGCGAGAAGCGGGGCACTTGGGAGAGCGGCGACTGGAACATCGCCCACGCCCCGAACGCCTGGGACGCCATCTTCGCCGCCGTCGAAAGCCCCGTGCTCGGGCTGGAGTGGGAGCCCTGCCATCAGCTCGTGAGCTTCGCCGACCCGCTGCCCCAGATCCGTCGCTATGCCTCACGCATCTGGCACGTGCACGGCAAGGATGCCAACGTGCTCTGGCATGTGATCCGCGAACACGGCATTCGGGGAGGCGTGCCCTACGTGCAGCATCGCTTCCCGGGCCTCGGCGACTCCAACTGGACCGCCATCATCGATGCCTTGAGAGCCTGCGGATGGCAGGGAAGCATCGACATCGAGGGGTTTCATGACCCCATCATGAGAAACGGGTTCGAGACGACCGGCCAAGTCGCTGCGTTGCACCACCTCGTGCAATGCCGCGGAGGCCAGTTCGTCCCGAACCCGTTCTAGGGCGTCGGGATGCTGAACTGATCAGCCGATCATCAGCACCGCGATGGCGATCATCGCGGCCCCGACACTGACAGGAACGGCGGCCCAGTTGCGGCCATTGACCGCAAACCGGCGACGACGCTCCTCGATGGGAAGCCCCAGCAGCTCTTCGAGGTCGGCCACCGTGATCGGCTTCGACAGCACCATGTCGACGCCGGCCTCGAGGGCCACCTGCTCGGCGAGCTGGGAATGACGGCTTCCCGCCGTGTTTTCATCAACCATGGCGACCTTGGCGTCGCCTCGTCGGGCCTGAAGCAGGCCCACGAAATCTTCACCCGACATGTCATCGAGTTCCGTGGCGATGAGCCACGCGTCGACCTCGATGCGGTCGGAGAGTTTCAGAGCGGCCCCACCGCTGGAACGCAGGTGGAGATCGATCCGACCCATTCGGGCACTCGCCGCCAGGGACTTGTAGGCGTCGAACCGAGGATCGACGACCACCACCCCGGGGATGCGGTGAGCGTGGGTGTCACCGCCGAAATCGATTGCGCTGAGGACCATGGTAAGACTCTTTTTCTGATTGGAACGTGGATGTTTTCGGTTAGGAAACCAGTGCGACAGAAGGTCTGGTCACACGAACGTCACGATCGACATGAACAATCCGACCGGAACCAGGCAGAGGACGATATCCATTGAGGTGAGCGTCCTGACTGTCCATTCCCGGCGGGAAGTTGTCTCGGGAGACATGGGTCACTTCCTTTCGTGGTGTGGGGAGTGGGACAAGGAGGCTCACGACGCCTTGCGACGGCCCTTGAACAGGGAGCGACCGCAGATGACGCTGCCGAGGGCCATACCGGCGAGAACGATGGCCGGGGGCTCCGGAGCAGCAAGACCCGTCACGAGCTTGGTGTCGACGGCCACGTCGGCCGGCTCAACCATGTCAGCCGTGTAGGTGAGAGCGGTGAACGTCTCGTTTTCGCCGGCCCAGGCGAGCGAACCAGCAGGCGTTGCAACGTCAATACCGGCGACGAGGATCGTGTCGACGGAAGCGTCGGCCGAACCGGCAGCGAACAGGGCACCGAGGGCAGCAACGAGACCAAACGTGATGAGGTGCATGATGCAATCCTTTTCAAAACAGGGGGGAGGTGGAACCGGATGGTGCTCCGGGCCTCGAGGCTGTTGTTCCTCGGGGCGAAAGAACCCTTTTGCAACGCGTGTGCCAAACCTTGAAAAAACTTTTTTGGATTGGTTGGGAAACCTCGAGAACTGCGGTCCCAAGGCCAAATAACGCTTTTTTCACGTGTCAAAATGGCAAGGATGGGCATCGGAAGGACCGCGGTGAGGATGGGGCGAATCGCTCCACCTAGCTGAGAGGGTGGGGCGAATCGCCCCACCTGGCCGGCCGGGGGTGGAGCGATTCGCTCCACCTGGCCGCCTGGGGGTGGGGCGATTTGCCCCACCCTTCCGGAGCCCAATCGCTGCCCCCGCTGGCCCGCACGGCCCCTCCCTTCCGCACATTCCCCATCCTGCCAGCCACGCCAAGCGAGGTCCGTGCTAGGGTTTTGGAGATATGGAGCCTTTTCTTCACGAAGCCTGGCGCTGGTGGATGGCCCTGTGGCCGCATGTCACGGCGGCCGCGGTGGTGGCACTTTCGATCGCCGCCTCGGCTCATGCCATCCTGACCAAGCGCGACACCCGCTCCACGATCGGCTGGGTGGGCCTGATCTGGCTCTCGCCCGTGTTTGGGGCGATCGCCTACGCCATCCTGGGCGTCAACCGCATTCGCTCCCGGGCAACGCAGCTCCGCGCGGGCCGCACCCGGATCCTCCACGCCCTCGACCCGGCTGTGCCCTCGGCGGACCGACTCCGGGCTGAGGTGGGCCCCGATGGAACCCCACTCCGCTCGCTGGCGACCCTCGTCGGCAACGTGGCCGACCGTCCGCTTGTCGACGGCAACTCCCTGATTCCGCTGGAGGGGGGCGACGAGGCCTACCCGGCCATGCTTCAGGCGATCGATCAGGCCGAGCGGAGCATCGCCCTGGCCTCCTACATCTTCGACAACGACCCGACGGGCGTGCAGTTTGCCGATGCGCTCGGCCGAGCCGTGGCCCGCGGGGTGGAGGTGAGGGTGCTGATCGACGGCATCGGATCGACCTACACCTTCCCGCCGATCACCGGGGTGCTGGCCTCTCGTGGCATCCGTCACGCCCGCTTCCTTCCCACGAGCGTGCCCTTCTACTTCCCCTACGCCAATCTGCGGAACCACCGGAAGATCATGGTGGTGGACGGGCGGATCGGCTTCACGGGCGGCCTCAACATCCGTGACGGGTGCTGGCTGGCCCACAACCCGGCACACCCCGTCCGCGATCTGCACGTGCGGGTGGAAGGCCCGGTGGTGGCCCAACTCCTCGAGGTGTTCGTCGAAGACTGGGCATTCGCCTCCGATGAAACGCTCGCCGGCCCCGCCTGGGAGCCCGTGCTCGCGCCCGCCGGCGAGATGCTCGCCCGCGGCATTCGATTCGGCCCCGACGATCCCGACATCGGCCGCATCAAACTCGTGCTGGTGGGCGCGCTGGCGGCCGCCCAGAAAACGGTGCGGATCATGACGCCCTATTTTCTGCCCGACGACGCCATCTTTCAGGCGCTCGACGTGGCCGCCATGCGCGGCGTGGAGGTGGACATCGTCATTCCCGCTGAAAACAACCTCGCCCTCGTCGGCTGGGCCAGCGACGCCGTGCTCTGGCAGGTGCTGGGCCGGGGCTGCGCGGTGTGGATGTCGCCGCCCCCGTTTGAACACACGAAACTCATCGTGGTCGATTCCGCCTGGGCGATGTTCGGCAGCGGCAACTGGGACGAGCGGAGCATGCGGCTCAACTTCGAGTTCAACGTGGAAACCTACGACCGCACCCTCGCCACACGCTTTGACGCCCGGATTCGCGACGTGATCGCCCGCTCACGCCCGCGAACCCTTGCCGAGATGGACGCCCGCAGCCTTCCGATCCGGCTCCGCGACGGCATCGCCCGGCTCTTCAGCCCCTACCTCTGACCCGTCGTCCTCACCGATGCCCACGCCCCTCGACGCCCACATCAACACCATGCGTGCCCTGCTCGTCGTGCTCGCGATCGCGGCCCCCGCGGCAGCCGCTGAACGGCCGCTGAAAGTCTTCATTCTCGCGGGCCAGTCAAATATGGAGGGGCATGCGAAGATCGAAACCTTCGACTACCTCGGCGACGACCGGGCCACGGCCCCGCTCCTGGCCATGATGCGCGACGCGGATGGGCGGCCGGCGATCTGCGACCACGTGTGGATCTCGTATCTGACCGGCGGTCGCAACGGCAGCGGCGAGAGCTTCGGACGGCTCACCGCCGGGTATGGTGCACGCCCCACACCGTCACGGGATGGAGGAAAAATCGGTCCGGAGTTTACGTTCGGACTGACGATGGATCGGGCGCTCGCGGAGCCCGTGCTTCTCATCAAAACGGCCTGGGGTGGAAAATCGCTGTTTCATGATTTCCGGCCGCCGAGTGCCGGCGTCGCTCCGCGCTCGGCGACGGACATCGAAAACAATCGGTACGCCGAGGAGGATTCCGGCCGCTTCTACCGGCTGATGATCGACCATGTGAAGTCGACGCTCGCCGACATCACGCGGGTATGCCCGGCCCACGACCCCGCCCGAGGCCACGAGATCGCCGGATTCGTCTGGCTGCAAGGCTGGAACGACATGGTCGATCGCAACGCTTATCCTCCGACGCGGAGCGACGGGCAGCCCCGCTACGCCGAGTACAGTCGCCTCTTGGCCCACCTGATCCGGGATGTGCGGACGGATCTGGGCTCGCCACGGATGCCGTTCGTGATCGGGGTGATGGGGGTGGGCGGCGCGAAGCCCGGGGCGTCGGTCGAAGCGTTTCGCGAGGCGATGGCAGCGCCGGCATCGCTCCCGGAGTTTCGCGACACGGTCACCGCCGTGCCGACGGCGCCGTTCTGGCCGGAGGAACTCGGGGCCATCGCCGACAAGAAGGAACAGGTTCGCCGGATGCGGCACCTGCTCGACACGAAGCACAAGGATCACGCCAATGCCGACGGCAGCATGACCGAGGAACGCAAGCGGCAGTTTCTCGCCGACTACGAGTCGCAGCTGATCACGCCCGACGAAGCCGCACGCTGGACACGCGGCGCATCGAACGCCGGCTATCACTATCTCGGCTGCGCCAAGACGTTCGCGCTCATGGGGAGGGCATTCGCCGAGGCGAACCTCGCCATGCTCGAGGCCGAACCGGCGCGGCAGAGCGATCACACGCCCCCTCGGCAACGCGACGCCGCCAACACCGACGAGGATGGCTCGCGGGAGGTCGAACCGGGTGAACTGGCCGGCTACCTGTTCGGCCCGGTCGAGAAGGTTCCCGAGGAATACAACGGCGGATTCTCCCTCTATGCCGCCGCCTGGCCTCTGGTCAGGACGTATCCCGGCCACTCCTTTCAAACCGGCCTCTGCGGAACGTGGATGCACCCGCAGCACGAACCGGGACGGACGCCGGAGGGGAAGTGCTACACCGACATCGAGGGCGGCCTCGGCTGGTGGCGAGACACACGTTTTCCAACGGAGACTCCCAAGTTCATCATGGGGGGCGTGGGGCCCAACTTTTCCACCATCGCAAACGGGCCCGGATACGGAGCGGGCACGTGGGACGCCCCGCGCGGCCAATACGGCGTGGCCCAGCTCAGCCCCTGGATTCTGTTTCCTCTCGACGGTCTGAATCTGAAGCAGGGCACCTGCGGCGAACTCTTCGGGTATGGCTATCTCCCCTTGCCGCTGACGAATCCGAAGGCCACCACGGCCGGACGAGATCTGCCCACCGGCAACCACTGCTGGACGTTGTTTCTCAACACCCGCACCTTCAAGGGTCCGGTCGCGTTCTTCACGCCGTTCTTCTGGTCGCAGGCAACCGTCGAGCATCCGGAATGGGCGGGCATGCTGCTCGACAGCCGGCCTGCCGGTCCAAACAAGGCCTTTCAGATGGAAACCCAGCACATCCCGGCCGTGCTGAGCTCCACGGCCACGGGAAAAACCTGCGCCCGCATTGCCCCGACCTCGTTTCCGGCCAACGCCGACGGCTGCTCGGTGGTGCTGCATCGCGTCACGTCGTATACGAAGTCGGCGCTCTGGAGCGACGTGGAGGCGTGGTTCGCAGGGGGCGTGGCCGCGACCGGCAGGATCGACCCCGCCGATTCGGTGGTCCACACCTTTCGACCCTCGGGCGGCTCGAACTGGAGCATCCATCCTCCGCGCACGCCGCGCGATCGGAGGGTGCCAGTGGCCTGGGGATCGTTCGCGATGCCATTCACCCCAAACCCGATCACCTTCGGCTACCGGTGGGACGAGCGACTGACCACCCGAAACGGTGCACTCATCACGCTGCCCGAGTATTACGAGCTTTCGGCCGCCGGCGACAGGCCGAGGTGGACCGTGCTGTCAGCCAGCGACGTGCCGCCGCATGCAGGGCTCGCTCGGCACCGGTTCGAGCGTGCCACGGAACCCCCGCAGCCGCCACGAACCACGCCCGACGAGGCTGCGAGCTGCTGGCGAACGCCGGGCCCGGCCGCAGGCCCGTTCAAGGCCCGGCTGGGCGACGGCAGCGTGGTGACGTATTCGTGGTATCGATTCGCCGATCAGCCCGCCATGCTGAACGCAGATCTCACCCCCGAGGAGCGTGAACAGGTGCAAACGCGGGTGGAGCGGCTGCACCGACACTGGACGAAGGACCGCGACTACCTGGTGCCACCCGACGTCGGAACGCTGGCCGAGATCGACCCAGCACTGATCCTCACGCCGCCCGTCGGTTTGGAGATCGGGTATGTGCCCATTGCGACGCGGCAGGAGATCGACGCGGCGGCCCCTCCGGCTGCTCCGGGCGACGACACGCGGCCTCGGTAAGCGGCCATACGAACGGGCGTTCGCCGCGCCAGCGGCTCAGAATCACACACCACCACCGTTCGCACACAGGGCACATGTCGCCTATAACTGCTTGGATGGATCGATTCTTTCGCACCGTTCTGGCAGTTGCGTTGGTACTTTACGGGCTTTTTGCCTGGGTGACGTGCCGCGTCGTCCTGCATGACGAGGAAGCGAGAGTAGCTCTCCGGGCCGCGACCACCATCACCGCCATGATGGGGCGGGATGACACCACTCTTCGCGACGCGATCGGCCAGTCGGAACGGGCAGTTCGCTTCCTCTCGTCCTTACCGCCCATCGAAGGCATCGGTCGAGCGCTGGCGGGAGGCGGAATCGACCCTCAAGACGGCACCACGCTCGCCGTATGGAAAGCCCGTTTGGAATCGATCGCCCGGGCCTACCTGCTAGCGAACGATTCGGTGTTTCAGGTACGGCTCATTGGCGTGGCCGACGGCGGCCGTGAACTCGTGCGCGTGGTGCAGAGCCGCGACGGCGTCGTGACCGTTGTCGATGACGACGGCCTGCAGCGGAAGGGCGATCGTCCCTACTTCCTCAACGCCATAGACCAGCCCGAGGATGCGGTGTATGTCTCGCCGATTGACCTGAATGTCGAAGGCGGCGTGATCGAGCAACCGCCCCGCCCGACGATTCGAACGGCCATGCCGGTGCGTCATGCGAGCGGCGACGTGTTTGGCGTCGTCGTGATCAACACATCTGCGAAACCGCTGCTCGACGAGATCGCTTCGGGGCACGACATACCCGACGTTCGGGAATGGGTAACCGACGCCGCCGGACATTTCCTGTGGCATCCGGAGCCCACCCGAGCCTTCGAGCACCTCCTCACTCCACCGGGCTCGCGGTGGCAGGAGGATTTCACCCCTGCATCCGACGCGATGCGGGTGGCGAGACTGCCCGCGACGGATGGTTCGGTGCTGCGTGCGCCAGACGGCAGAGACTGGCTGATCTTCACCCACACCTTGCTCGACCCGCATGACGACGGCACGGGCGGCGTGGTGCTGCACTCAGGGATTCCGATCAGCGCCCTCGTCGCCAGGGCGTGGAAGGGAGTTGTCGGTCCTGTGTTGCTGCTCTGGACGATGGGCCTTTTGGTCGTCGGGCTGATCCTCACCCTCGTGTGGCGCGTGCGGAAAACGCCAGGACCGCTGGGGGGGTTTGACGCATTGTTTTCGCTCCCGAGCACCAGGCGTGTGCCCGTGGTGCAGTCCATCGCAGTGGCCAGCCTGCCCCTCGTGTTGTGGGTCGGGCTGCAGAATCTCGCCGATGACGGCCCTGTGAGTCACCCGTTCATCATCATGATCGCACCGGTGGTGATCGCCACGTGGTGGGCCGGAACCTACGCGGGGCTGGTCGCCTTAACAATGGCCGCACTTGGGGCGTGGGATCTCTCCACCATCGAAACCCCGGCGTTTGATTTGCGTGGCGGTTCGCCGATCGACATGGTGGGCGGATCCCTACTCGTTGCCGTCGGCCTGCTCTTCATCGTCGCGCAGCAATCCATCCGCCAGCACGCGGCGTTACTGGTGGCGAGCAACGAGGCAACCGTCGAAAGCGAGGCCAAGTTTCGCGAGTTATGGGAATCGAACCGTGACGCACAGATGATTCTCATGCCGCCGGAGTGGAAGCTCGTCGACGGCAACCAGGCCGCCGTATCGCTCTTCGGAGCGCGCGACAGCACTCATCTCGCCGGTTTGCATCCGGCCGACCTGTCGCCCGAACATCAGCCCGACGGGGAGACCACCCTCGAGAAAGCGCCGCGAGTGATCGGGCAGGCGCTGGCCGAGGGCTCGACGTTTTTTGAGCACATCCACCGGCGTCTGGACGGCCACGAGTTCCCCTGCGAAGTCACCCTGACCCGCGTCGTTCTTCAGGGCGTAACGGGCGTTCTTGCCACCATTCGCGACATCTCCGACCACCGACGGCTCGAACAGGAACTCCGTGAGGAACGCAGTCACCTGGAGGAGCTGGTCGATCGCCGCACACGCGACCTCGAACGTGCCAAGGAGGCGGCGGAATCGGCCTCGCGTGCCAAGAGTGCGTTTCTCGCCAACATGAGCCACGAAGTGCGCTCCCCCATGAGCGTGGTCCTCGGTTATGCCGACGTGCTGGCTGACCCCAACGCGTCGCAGAGCGACCGAGTCCTGGCTGGCGAAGCGATCCGTCGCAACGGCCTCCATCTGATGCAGATCATCAACGACGTGCTCGATCTCTCGCGGATCGAAGCCGGTAAGATGCCCATCGAGGTATCCAACTGCGATCCTCTGGAGCTCCTGCGGGCAATTGTCGAGACCTATCAGGGTTTGGCCTCGGAAAAACAGATCTCACTGACGCTCTCGGCCGAGGAGCCGGTGCCTCCCCTCGTTCGAACCGATCCCACCCGGTTTCGGCAGATCGTGATGAACTTTGTGTCGAATGCCCTGAAGTTCACCGAACCAGGCAAGACGGTCGCCGTGACCCTGTCACCTCGGCGTGATCCAAACGGAGTCTGCATCGGCGTCGCCGACCAAGGAATCGGCATGACGCCGGCACAGGTGTCGCGGCTGTTCGTGCCGTTCGAACAGGCCGACACGACGGTGACTCGCAGGTATGGGGGCACGGGTCTTGGCCTGAGCATTTCACACGCGCTCGCCACAGCCATGGGGGCCACGATCGAAGTCGAGAGCACGCTGGGCACGGGGTCGACCTTTCGACTGATCGTGCCGTCAGTCGATGGGGCCGTCGCCAGTTCCATCTCGGCAACTGACCTTGGCGGGCCAACGGTCTCGGCCAACACCACGGCACAGCGCGGTCGGATTCTGGTGGTCGAGGACAGTCGAGAGCTGCAGAAGTTGATGGCGTATCGGCTGCGAACGGCCGGCCATGACGTCACCACCGCCGACCACGGCCGCCAAGGGCTGGAGCTCGCGTTGCAGCAGTCGTTCGACGTGATTCTGACCGACATCCAGATGCCTGAAATGGACGGACAGACCGCCACCCGCGAACTGCGGAAGGCTGGCTACGTCGGTCCGATCATCGGCTTGTCGGCCCACGCCATGAAAGGGGAACGGGAACAGAACCTGGCGGCGGGCATGGACGAGTATCTGACCAAGCCGGTCGAGCCCGAGGTGCTGCTGAACACGGTTCAGTATTTCGTGAACGTCGCCCGGATGAGCACCGCACGCGCCCTCCGCCCAACGGATGAGGCCGCTGCAAGCCCCCGACCCGCGCCGCGGCAGGGGTGAGCGGGCTGGCGGCACCGCGGCCGGTTTTCCCAAGCGACCTTCGTCGCGGGCGATCAGCGAACGAGGCGGCCCTCGGCGGCGACCACGGTGACGGCTGATCCCGAACCATGTTCCGCGTCGAGTTCGGCCGCGAGGTCCTGGAGATCGACGGGCTTCACGGCGAACTGACCGAGGTAGGGCCGCGTGTAGGCGAAGAGCACCACGAAGCAGCAGCTGATGCCCACGGCCACCATGCCGAGCGCCATCCGCCGAGCCCGCCGCGACTCCGCGTGGATCAGGCCCACGCCGAGGAGCGTGAGGATCGCGAGCACGCCGACGATGCCCCAGCGGGCCGGCGGCGGTCGCGTGGCGGCGATCCGCAGCCGCGTCTCGCGGGCCGTGGCGGCCTGCTTGTACAGATCGTGGAGTTCGCCTCGCAGCGAGTCGTCCGGCGTCGCCTGGATGGCCGCACGGAGTTCCCGGATCGGATCGGCGGTCACCCTGGGGGCGAGCAGATGAGGAAGTTGCGGCCACTCCTCGTTGACGATGAATTCGACTGTGTCGCACAGCGCCGCCCGCACGCCTTCACCAGCCGTGGCGTGCGCGTCGTCGATCGACTCGGCCATTTCGCGAAACGCCGCCGCCTCGGTGCGGGCCGACTCCTCCGCGAGGCTGTGCTGTTCCCACACCGGGATCGCGATGAAGGAGATCAGGAGGCCAAACGCCAGCCCGATCTGGGCCGGCACTTCCGCCTCCATGCGGCCGAGTTTCTGGCCTGTTCTGCCGGCGATCCAGGGCACGAGCCAACGATGCACGGCGAAGGCCAGGCCGCCCCAGTAGACGAGCAGGCAGAGCACCATGAGCGGCATGGGCAACGCGAGAAAATGATCGAAAAACACCGGTAGCCGCGTGATCATCGCACGAACTCCTACCTGAAGGTCGAGCGGATGGTAGGGATCGCTTGCCTCGCCAGAAAGGCCGGTTTCCAGCCGACTCGTGGGCGGGCGGTTGCGCGATGCTGTGGCGATCGCGTCAGCGACGCCGCCTGCCACGGAGAGCGACCAAGGAGCCGCCGCCGATCATCACAAGGGCAACGGTCGACGGCTCCGGCACCTCGGCGATGGAGTCGCGGGTCGACGACTGCTCGACGGCGTCGATTGTCCCATCGCCGTTGCTGTCGTAGTCGACGAAAGCATCGATCGTTGCCGACGGCGCCATGGTCACGTTTTGATACTCACCGAGGGTCGCCGCCATCTTTGTCTGGTACCCGTTATTCTGGCCGTTCCCCTCAGCCCAAATCCTAAAAAAGAAGATTGACGCCGTGCTCGAAATGGGCTGCGGCGCGAAACTCGACCCCGCAAGCAGCACGGAGCTGTAGCCGCTCGACGTCATCGCGGAATTCGGGGTGGAGACTGTCACAAGTGCGTCTGCCAGGATCGGATTCGACACGATCGGGCCGGCCCACAGCGTCGCTCGTAGGAGGTTATCGCCGGGAGTACTCTGCCTGAGCTGGCCGGAGAGTTGCACCGCAAACTGATCAAACGTCGTCGAACCGGAAGCCGTCAGCAGTTCGAACTGGTAATCACGAAACTGACTCCTCGTTGCCGGCCACGTCGCAGAACCACTCGACAGCACGGTGCCAAACAGCGTTTGGTTCGATGTGGTGCCTACGGGATCGACATTCATCGTGATCAGGTCAGCAAAGGCACCATGACCGATCCCAATCATCAAGGTAACAGCGGCAGCACAACAACGAATCATCGAATCTGGCTCCACAATGGATGGCGGTTCTTTTGAGGAGTTCACCCTCCTCGACCGCGCACCATAGCCATCGCGGTGCTGCCTTGCCATTCGTCGGACGGAAAAAGTGACGAAACAGGCACGGGGAGGGACGAAACAGCGGCGCCGAAAAGTCTTCTCGGCGATTCGGGAACCCTGTGAGCCCGTCTATTCGTGATCCATCCCGCGGATACCGCGGGATCGTTGCCAGCAGGGCGGGGAAGGGAATAGAGTCTGGGGCATGATCTCCGCCCCAGCCCCGTTTGCCGCCGCCGCCGAGAGCGACACCATCGACCAGCTCCGCGCCGTTGGCCGCGAACTCCATGCCCGCAGCTGGTCGCTCGGCACCAGCAGCAACTACAGCGTCGTCATGGGCCGCGATCCGCTCGAACTGCTCGTCACCGCCAGCGGGAAGGACAAGTCGGCCCTCACCCGCGACGATTTCGTGCGGGTCGATGCCGCGGGACGCGTGGCCGATGGCTCGGGCCGTCGCTCGTCGGCCGAGACGCTGCTCCACTGCACCCTCGCCTCCATGATTCCCTCGGTGGGCGCGGTGCTCCACACCCATTCGGTCTGGGGCACGATCCTTTCCGCCGCCGACCTCGCCCGGGGCAGCCTGCGGATCGCCGGCTACGAGATGCTCAAGGGGCTCGAGGGCATCGGAACCCACGACACGGTCGAAGAGGTGCCGATCTTCGCCAACACGCAAGACATGGTGGAACTTTCCGTCAGGATCCGCCGCCACTTCGCCGGGATCGACTGGACGGCCCCCGGCCGGCCTCCCGCCCACGGCTTCCTGCTCTCGGGCCACGGCCTCTACACCTGGGGCCGTGATCTCGCGGAAGCCCGACGCCACATCGAAATCTTCGAGTTCCTCTTCGAATGCGTGGCGCGGGCGCGGATGCTCCCCGCCGCGTCGATCGACCCTGCCTGATTTCCCGTGCTCCAGTCCGCCTCCCCTCCGGAGACCAGCCGATGGCGATCGTCACCGTTCCCGCCGAAGCCCGCAGGATCACCGACCCGGCCGAGATCGCGGAGTTTCTCGCCTCCAATGGCCTCCTCTATCAGCAGTGGCCGCTCGAGGATCGGGTCGATCCCGCCGCTCCGGCCGAGACGATCCTCGCCGCCTACGCTCCCGAGATCGACGAACTGAAGCGCCGCGGCGGCTTCGTGACGGCGGATGTGGTCGATGTCTACCCCGACACGCCCAATCTCGATGCGATGCTCGCGAAGTTTTCGAAGGAACACACCCACTCGGAAGACGAGGTGCGGTTCATCCTGCAGGGCAGGGGGGTGTTTCACATCAACCTCGTCGATCGGCCGGTCTTTGCGATCGAGGTGTGGGCGGGTGATCTGATCAGCGTGCCGATCGGCACGCGGCACTGGTTCGACCTCTGCAACGAGCACCGGATTCGTGCGATCCGGCTGTTCCAAGACACGAGCGGCTGGACACCCCACTACACCGAAAACGGCGTTCACGCGGCGTACGAGCCGCTCTGCCTCGGCCCGGCATGGGTGCCCGGTGCTGGAAGGACGGCCTCGTGATCGTGTTCGACGGCCGCGGCATCCTCCTCGACGTCGAGGGCACGACGTCGTCGATCTCGTTCGTCTACGACGTGCTCTTCGAGCATGCGAAGGCACACGTGGGCGACTACCTCGCCGCCCACCGTGACGACCCGCAGGTGGCCGCCGCCGCCCGAGGGATCGCCGCCACGGCGGGGCTCGGCAACGTGAACCTTTCCGACCCGGCCGACCTCACGAAGCTGACGCTCGCGGCGATCGACCTCATGAACCGCGACGTGAAAGACACGTCGCTCAAGATGCTCCAGGGCATGATCTGGCGCGGAGGCTACGAGAAGGGCGACCTCGTGGCCCACGTCTTCGACGACGTGCCGCCGGCCCTCGCGCAATGGGCCGATGCCGGCCTCGACGTGCGGATCTACTCCTCGGGCTCGATCGAGGCGCAGCAGCTCTTCTTTCGTCACACGGCCCACGGCGACCTCACCCGCCACCTGCGGGGTCACTACGACACGACCACCGGCCCGAAGCGCGAGGCCGCCAGCTACGCGGCGATCGCCGCCGACATGGGCCTCGAGCCCAGGCAGGTGCTCTTCGTGAGCGACGTGGGCGCCGAGCTCGACGCCGCCCGAGCCGCGGGCATGGCCACGGCCCTCGCCGTGCGGCCGGGCAACCGTGAGCAGGGCGGACTCTTCGAGCATCAGGCATGCGACTCCTTCGCCGAGATCGTCACATGACGCCGACCGATCCCATCGCCCGGTGCGGCTGCGGCGCCTCGACCCGCCCCGATCTCGACCTCGCGCTCCGCGATGCCGTCACCGCGGCCCAGGCCGACCTCGGTTCGATCCGGGCCGACCTGGCGGTGGTGTTCGTGTCGGCGGCGCATGCCGCGGCCATCCGACCCGCGTTTGAAACGCTCGCCGACCTCGTGCCCGCCACCACCGTGATCGGCGCGACCGCCGAGGGCGTGCTCGCCGGCCACGAGGAGTTCGAGGGCGGGCCGGCGGTGACGGTGTGGATGGCCCGCCTGCCCGGAGCCTGGATCCGGCCGCTTTCGCTCGACTACGTGCAGACCCCCGACGGCGGCCTGTTTGCGGGCTGGCCGGAGGAACTCGACGGCGAATGGCCTTCCAATGCCGCCGTCCTGCTGCTGGCCGATCCATTTTCCTTTCCGGTCGACGCCTTCATCGCCCGCATGGAAACCGAGCACCCCGGCGTGCCGATCATCGGTGGCATGGCCAGTGGCGGCAGCGAACCCGGCAGCAACACGCTCGTGGTCGGTCCGCGAACCTACGAATCCGGCGCCGTGGGGCTCGTGCTCGGCGGCACGTATCGGATCCGACCGGTCGTGTCGCAGGGCTGCCGGCCGATCGGCAAGCCGCTCGTGGTGACGCGGGCCGAAGACAACATGATCCTCGAACTCGGCGGACGCCCCGCCCTCGAACGGCTCCGCGAGGTGTATGGCACGCTCGATGCCGTCGATCGCAACCTCGTGAAGTCGTCGCTTCATCTCGGTCGGGCCGCGAGCGAATACCGCGACTCGTTTCATCCGGGCGACTTCCTCGTGCGCAACGTCATGGGCGCCGATCCCGAATCGGGCGTGATCGCCGTGGGCGACACCGTGCGGATCGGCCAGACCGTGCAGTTTCACGTGCGCGACGCCGCGAGCGCCGACGACGACCTCCGCTGCCTCCTGGCGAGCCTTGCGGCACCACGCCCCCTCGGCGCCCTCGTCTTCACCTGCAACGGACGCGGCACGCGGCTCTTCGATGAGCCCGGACACGACGCGCGATGCGTGCAGGACCTGATCGGCCCGCTGCCCACCGCCGGTTTTTTCGCCCAGGGCGAGATTGGACCCATCGGCGACCGAACCTTCCTCCACGGCTTCACGGCGAGCATCGCAGTGCTGGAAAAGGCCTGAAACACGGCCGCAAGCAGGTCTTGCCCGGCTTCCCGGCCCTTCCTATCGTCTCGGCTCCATCGGGTCGCGAAGGATCGCGCCCCGCCTCCCGGAGTCAATCCATGCGGATGCTCGTCTCGTTGCTCGCGGTGATGTCGTTCGCCGCGGTGGGCCTCACAGGGTGCGCGAGCACCAAGGCCAACCAATACGCCTACGCCCCGCCCCTGGCGCCGCCCGTCTACCCGCAGCCGCAAACAGCCGCGCAGCCGGTGATGGCGGCTCCCGTGGTGGCCATGCCCGGCACCGCGGCACCGATGACGGTCGCCGCGCCGATGATGGCGGCACCGGCAGGCTCGGTTCCGATGGCCGGAGCGCCCGTCGTGATGGCGGCGGCAGCGACCGATCCCTGCTGCCAGCCAGGTGACGGAGCCGTGCCGGTCGTTTATGAAACAGCCGGCCAGACGCCGCCGTGTCCCCCCGGCCCGTAACGTCGAGGCCCGACTATTACCGTTCTTTGGAGTGACCCCACCGCGTGACCGCCTCGTCGCTGCTTCGTGATCGTTCGGCCGGCATTCTCCTTCACCCCACGTCGCTCCCGGGGCGGTTCGGGATCGGCGACATCGGCCCCGAGGCCCATCGCTGGCTCGATCACATGGCCGCCATGTCGCAGCGGCTCTGGCAGATTCTGCCGCTCGGTCCCACCGGCTACGGCGATTCGCCGTATCAGACGCTCTCGACCTTCGCGGCCAACCCGCTCCTGGTGTCGCTCGAGGGGATCCGCGAAGAGGGGCTCCTCGACGACGACGCGATCAACGGGCTCCCGGCGTTTCCCGATGACCACGTCGACTTCGGCGCGGTGATTCACCACAAGCCTGCGGTGCTGGCGCAGGCGGCCGCCGCGTTTCCGCGAAAGGCCTCACCCGACCTCGCACGGCGATTCGATGCGTTTGTCGAAGCGAGCGCCGCATGGCTCGACGACTTCGCCCTCTTCGTGTCGCTGAAGTCGCACTTCGAAGGACGCCCGTGGACCGACTGGCCCACGGATGCGGCGCGGCGTGATCCGTCGAGCCTCGCGGCCGCCCGCCGCACCCTGGCCGATGCCATCGCCCACGTGCGAGTGCTGCAGTTTCTCTTTCACGACCAGTGGACCCGGCTGCGGGCGCATGCCGCACGTCGTGGCATCGCCATCGTCGGTGACCTGCCGATCTTCGTGGCGCACGACAGCGCAGACGTCTGGTGCCACCCCGACCTGTTCGAACTCGACGCCGACGGTCGCGCCACCGTGGTGGCGGGCGTTCCTCCCGACTACTTCAGCCAGACGGGCCAGCGCTGGGGCAATCCGCTCTATCGGTGGAACGTGCATGCCGAGCGCGGGTTCGACTGGTGGATCGCACGCCTGGCGCACTGTTTCTCGCTCGTCGACATCCTCCGCATCGATCACTTTCGTGGGTTTGCCGGCTACTGGGAGATCCCCGCCGATCATCCCACCGCCGAGCACGGGCATTGGATGGCGGGCCCCGGGCGGGCGCTCTTCGACGCCGCGACGACGGCGCTTGGGGCCAAGCCGATCATCGCCGAGGATCTCGGCCTCATTACGCCCGACGTCGATGAGCTCCGCGACGGCCTCGGCTATCCCGGCATGCGGATCCTCCAGTTTGCCTTCAGCGGCGACGCGCCCTCGGCCGAGTTTCGGCCGGAGACCTACCCGGCCAACTGCGTGGTCTACACCGGCACGCACGACAACGACACGACGGTGGGGTGGTATCGCAGCGAGCCGGGCAGGGATTCCACCCGTTCGGCTGATCAGATCGCCCGCGAGCAACACGCCGTGAGGACCGCGCTCTCGACAAGCGGCGAGGAGATTCACTGGGATCTGATCGCCCTCTCGCTTCGCACGCCGGCGGCCACGGCCATTTATCCGCTCCAGGACGTGCTCGGACTCGGTAGTGAGGCGCGGATGAACGTGCCGGGGCGGGAGTGGGGCAACTGGACCTGGCGATTCCGCTGGGAGCAGCTCACCCCGTCGATCGAGCGCCGGCTTGCCGACCTCACCGCCGCGAGCGGCCGGGCGTAATCACACGCCGCACGAGCCACCCCACCGGTCCAGTCCAAGCCCAAGGCCGTAAGGCCTGGGACACGCCGCACTACTCCCGCTCGACGCCGTTGGGCCGCCCCGCACCTCGCGTCCTCGCGTCAAACACCCCACACGAGCCCCCACGCCGGTCCCACGGCTCACGCCGTTGGGCTTCCACGGCGCCACCCGCTCCACATGCACGTCCAAGCCCAAGGCCGTAAGGCCTGGGACACGCCCCACTACTCCCGCTCGACGCCGTTGGGTTTCCCCGCCCCTCGCGTCCTCGCGTCAAACACCGCGGGCACGAGCCCCCACGCCGGTCCCACGGCTCACGCCGTTGGGCTTCCACGGCGCCGTTACTCCCATCACCGCCCTTGGGCGTTCCATCCTTGGCCCCTCTTGCCTGGGGTGATATACGCCTGTACACTTCCTGCATGCCAAATGATCCCGGATCAGTCCGTAACGCCGGCCCGATCGCATACTTCCTCACATGGACAACCTACGGCTCATGGCTGCCCGGCGACGATCGTGGTTGGGTCGATCGCCACGGGGTGATGCATTCGCCCGATCGTGGTCGAGCCTTTGCCGCGGCAACCCGGATGACCGCGCGGGCGACGTCATTGAACGTGCGGCAGCGTCAGGTGGTCGTGCAATCGATCGACGCGACGTGCCTCTACCGTGAATGGCAAATCCACGCCCGTGACTGTCGCACGCAGCACGTGCACGTGGTGGTGGCGGCGTTGAGCACGTCGCCAAAACTCATCTTGGAACAGTTGAAGGCATGGACCAGTCGTCGGTTGTCGTGTTGCTCAGGAAAGCCGCCTGGACGACGATGGTGGTCTCGAGGGGGCAGCGGGCGTTGGATTTTCGATCAGGCGGGATTGGAGAGCGCAGTACGGTACGTGCAGGAATGCCAGGACCTTCCACGAGCGTAGTGCGCGGATGAAACGTCATCGCGCCCAACCACCGCCGGCGCGAGCCCCCACGCCGATCCCACGGCTCACGCCGTTGGGCTTCCACGGAACCGCTACTCCCATGCACGTCCAAGCCCAAGGCCGTAAGGCCTGGGACACGCCTCGCTACTCCCGCTCGACGCCGTTGGGCCGCCCCGCACCCCGCGTCCTCGCGTCAAACACCCCACGCGAGCCCCCACGCCGGTCCCACGGCTCACGCCGTTGGGCTTCCACGGCGCCACGCTACTCCCATCACCCCCATTGAGCCCCTCGGCTCATCGAGCCAAAACCGCCGCTCCAGCCCCCACGCCGGTCCCACGGCTCACGCCGTTGGGCTTCCACGGCGCCGTTACTCCCCAATCGCCGCGAGCTCCTCCTGGAGCGCGAGCCACCGCTCCTCGGCGGCCGAGAGCTTCGTCGCCGCATCGGTCATTTCGGCGTGCAGCCGCACCGCCTGGTCGGCGTCGGCGGTGGCCAGCAGGGCGTCGTTGGCCCGCTTCTTCTCGGCGTCGAGGCGGGCGATGCTCTTCTCGAGCGATGCAATCTCCTTGCGCACCTCGCGATCGGTGCGGGTCGAGGCACGAGCCGCCACGGCCGCGCGCGGCTGGTCGGCCTGCCGGCGGGCTCCCGCCTGCTTCGCCCCGCGGCCGTCGGCCGCCTCGGCATCGTCGATCTCCTTCGACACGCCGGCGAGGTAGGTGGCGTAGGTGGCGAGCGTGTTGACCACGCGGCCGTCCTTCACCTCGATCACGGTCGTCGCCACCGCCTGCATGAATGAACGGTCGTGGCTCGTAAACACGACCGTTCCCTCGTAGGTCACCAGCGCCCGCGCGAGCGCGTCGACCGTCTCCACGTCGAGGTGATTGCCGGGCTCGTCGAGCACGAGCACGTTGTAGGTGCCGAGCAGGAGGCCGGCCAGACAGAGACGGGCCCGCTCGCCACCCGAGAGCACCTTCACGGGCTTCTCGACCGCCGAGCCCCGAAACAGCATCGCTCCAGCCACGTCGAGGATCCGCTGCTGCTTCGTGCCGATCGCGGCAGCCCGCTCGAGATGCTCGAGGACGGTCTGATCCTCCCGAATGCTCGTGTAGACATGCTGGGCATAGACACCGACCTCGCAGCCGAAACCCCATTTTGTCTCGCCACGAAGCGGCCCGAGCGACCCCACGAGCGTGCGGAGGAAGGTCGTTTTCCCCTGCCCGTTGTCGCCGACGATCGCCGCCCGAGAGCCGTGCTCGATCTCGAGATCGATGCCGGCGGCCACGTCACGGTCGGGGTAGCCGATGGCGAGATCGCGGCAGCGAAGGGCCGGTCCCCGCCGAGGCTTCACCTGCGGGCACTGGATCGCGGCCGTCGGGGCGGCCGTGGCGACCTCCTCCACCTCGAGCCGCTCCAGCTGCTTCGCCTTCGACTTCGCCCGCGACGCCGTCGAGGCGCGGGCGCGATTGCGGGCGATGAAGTCTTCCAACTGCCGACGCTTGGACAGCACCGCTGCGTTGGTCCGCTCCACGTGGGCCGCCTTCTCCCGCTGGTAGTCGAGAAACGCGTCGACCTTGCCGGGGTAGGTCGTCAACTCGCCATGGGAGAGATCGAGCGTCTGGTCGCAGGTGGCGTTGAGGAAGGCACGGTCATGCGACACGATCAGGCAGGCCTCACGGTAGCCCCGCAGAAAATGCTCCAGCAGGATTTGGGTGCGTAGGTCGAGAAAGTTCGTCGGCTCGTCGAGCAGCAGGAGATTCGGCTCGTGCAGCAGCAGGGCCGCGAGCTTCACGCGGGTCTGCCAGCCGCCCGAGAGCTCGCCGACCGGACCGGTGAGCCGTGTGCCCTTGATCTCGAAGTCGCCCGCCACCTCCCCGCACTTCCAGTCGGGCTGGCCGCTGTCGCGCATCAGGAAGTCGAGCGCCGACTCGCCCGGCAGGAAGGGGTCGTGCTGCCGCAGGTAGCCGATTCGGAGCCGTGGATGGCGGACGATCTCTCCGGAATCGAGTTCCTCGTCCCCGAGAATGACCCGGAGGAGGGTGCTCTTCCCGGCCCCGTTGCGGCCGATGAACCCGATGCGGCCGTCATCGGTGATCGTGGCCGAGGTGCCGTCGAGGAGAACCTGATCGCCGTAGCGTTTCGAGGCGTTTTTGATGTCGAGAAGGACGGCCATGGGAGGGGGTTTCACAACGTGAAACGAGGGGGAGGCGGGAGCGTGGAGGGTAGGGCAGACCCACCACCCTTCACAAGGTCGCCGAGTGCCGTTCGATCGGATACCATTTTCCGAACCTGGTAGTTCCCCGTCTCTTCCCGCCCGATGGCAACCCACCCGCCTGCGGCCTCCCTCAGAAGGACACGTCCATGAGTGCCTCCTCCCGTCGTACCTTCCTTGGCAATCTCTCGCTCGCCGGCGCCGGCTACTTCGTGGCCGCCGGAACCCGCACCGCCTGGAGCCAGTCGGCCAACGAGCAGCTGAACGTCGCCTGCTTCGGCGTGGGGGGCAAGGGAAGCAGCGATTCCGACAACGCGGCCCTCTTCGGCAAGGTGATCGCGTTCTGTGACGTCGACCGCAAAACCCTCGAAAGCAAGGGGAAGGCGGATGCGTTCAAGGACGCGGAGCGATTCACCGACTTCCGCGAACTCCTTGCGAAGCACGGCTCGAAGATCGACATGTGCACGGTATCGACCCCCGATCACATGCATGGCCCCATCACCCTCGAGGCGATGCGCATGGGCATTTCGTGCTACACGCAGAAGCCCCTCACCCGCACGATCTACGAGGCTCGGCTCCTTGCCCAGGTGGCGAAGGAGATGGCCGGCAAGGGCGTGGTCACGCAGATGGGCAATCAGGGCACGGCCCTCGATTCGTCGCGCGAGGCCATCGCCCAGATCGCCTCGGGCGTGCTCGGGCCGCTCAAGGAGGTCTACGCCTGGTCGAACCGGCCGGTGTGGGCCCAGGGGCCTGGCCGCCGGATGAACGTCCGAAAGTATCAGGCCCAGGCGATGCGGGAGGTGGACGAGCAGGAGGATCCCACGACGACCGCCGAGGAGGTGTCGAAGATCGTGGCCGATCTCGTGAAGAAGAAGCAGCAGGAAATCGGCAAGGCCCTCGAGCGGCTCGACTGGAAGTCGTGGCTCGGCGTGGCCCCGCCGCGGGAATACTGGCCCGGCCTCTACCACTCGTTCCAGCACCGCGGCTGGTGGGATTTCGGCACCGGCGCCCTCGGCGACATGGCCTGCCACCAGCTCACCGTGCCGTTTGCCGCGTGTGGCCTTCGGGATCCTGTGTCGGTGCAGGCTCGCACCACGGGCCACGACTTCGACAGCTTCCCGGCCAGTTCGATCATCCGCTTCGAGTTTCCAGCGACGAGCGATCGGCCGGCCATTCCGTTCTGGTGGTACGACCGCAAGGGCAACAAGCCGCCGATGGAGGTCTTTGCCAAGTGGGGCATCGACTCGGTCTCCGACAGCGGCGTGCTGGTCGTGGGCGAGAAGGGTGCCTTCTACAGTGCCGACGACTACTGCGGAAAGTACGAGCTCAAGGGGGTTGAGAAGGTGAAGGTCGACTACGAGAAGGCCGAGGATCAGGGGAAGGGCTTCGACGTGAACAACATGTATGAGTTCTTCCGCGCCAAGCGGGAAGGCGATCCGAGGATCGCGAAATCCAACTTCATCGATCGCGCGGGGCCGCTCACCGAAACGATCCTGCTCGGCAACCTCGCCGTATGGGCGGCGTCGCAGGGTGGCGCCGACGGCGAGATGGGCGAGTGGGGGGAGAAGGTGGAGTGGGACGCCACGAATCTGAAGGTGACCAACCTCGACGCCCTCAAGACGCCGAAGGTGGCCGATCTCGTGAAGCCGATCTACCCTTCCGGTTACCGACTCGACTGAGACCATTCATGCGCCGAATCACGATGCTTGTCGCGGGGGTTCTCCTCGCTTGGAGCCTTTCGAACGCCGCCTTGGCCAACGAGGCTGCCACCAGGGTCGCAGCGATCGCGGGGGCCTCCTCCGTCGCCGGCCCGGATGGTGGCCTCCTGGAGATCGTCATCCCCGACGGATCGGGCGTGACGGCCGACGACATCGCGTTGTTTGCCGACGCAAAGGGGCTCACGAAGTTTCAGCTGCTCAACTGCCGCACGTTTGACGACGCGATGCTGGCCAGGCTGGCCTCGCTCGACGGGCTGACGTCGTTGGCGGTGACCAACAGCGGCATCACCGATGCCGGGGTGGCGACCATCGCGGCTTCGTTTCCCAACCTCGTGGAGCTCGACCTCTCGAGCAACACGAATCTCACGGGCGGTGCGATGAAGTCGATCGCGTCGCTTCCTCGGCTCAAGCGGCTGTCGCTCGTTCAGACCCGATTCAACGATCTCCACACGCGTCGGCTGTCGAAGCTCGTCGATCTGGAATCGCTCGACCTGCGGGGCAATATGGAAGCCGGCGACATGACGCTCGGCGTGGTCGGCGCGTTGCCGAAGCTCCGTAGCCTCAAGCATCGCAGCTCCACCATCACCGACGACGGCATGGCGGCGTTGGCGGCGAGTCAGTCTCTGGAGGCCCTCCTGGCGCAGGATTTTGCGATCACGAACGCGGCGGGCCGCCACCTTGGAACGATGACCGGGCTCACCTCGCTCGAGATCTTTCGCTGCCAGGGCTTTGGCTCGGAGGGCGTGTTGGCGTTGGCGCCGTTGAAGAAGCTCAACCGCCTCACGCTTCGCGACCTTCCCGACGCGGGCGACGACGGGCTGGCGGTGCTCCGCGACCTGCCGTCGCTCAAGCGGCTCTATCTCCATGAGCTCGCCTCGGTCGGCGACGCCGGGCTCGCCTCCCTTGCGGGCGTTCCCCAGCTCGAGGTGCTCGACCTCTGGAGCATGCCGAAGGTGACCGATGCGGCGGCGGCTTCCATCGCCTCACTCGCCTCGCTCAAGGAGCTGTCGATCCGAGAAACGGGCATGACGGACAAGGCTTTGGACGCGATCGTCGCGCTCCCGAAGCTCGAGTCGTTGGTGTTCAAAAACGGCACCGTCTCGGCGGAAACTGCCGCCCGCGTAAAGGCGGCAAAGGCGTGGAAGAAGCTCGACCTCGGCCAGCCTCGCTAGAGCGCGTCTGAGATACGTGTATCGCCGGCTCGGGGGCGGCAAAAGTCTCGTCGCCGGGGCGAGGATACGCCCAAGGCTCCTCGAGCGTTCGCCGACCCCCTCGCCTACCCGCTC
>Ga0208783_10000293_pt1 | contig 31342 bp, 49 predicted proteins | sample DEB19_08_DNA_2_FD_184529 | JGI IMG/M metagenome (GOLD analysis project Ga0208783, IMG submission 184529) | Aqueous microbial communities from the Delaware River and Bay under freshwater to marine salinity gradient to study organic matter... | ecosystem: Environmental > Aquatic > Marine >...
CCGAATCTGTGACCCTCGCTGCCTCTGCTACCAAGTCAGCTCTGGCCTTTGCAGCTGCCGCCTCAGCCTCAGCCGCTGCCTTATTGGCTCCGCTCGCCTCAGCGGCAGCACGGTTAAACGTCTCCTGACTGATCGCACCGGCAAGCAGAAGCTCATTCAGCCGCGACAACTCTTCCGAACGCCGTTCTTCCTGGGTGCGATTCGCCTCGGTGATTCTCGCGCCCTCTTGGAAGACGCTCGCGTACTGATCGGCCGCAAGCGTTGCCTTCGCGTACTGACCAGCAATGCGTTCCAGGGCTGCTGCGTATTGTTCGTCAGTCAGCATCCCTTGCTGTCGAAGCCGATCAAGTTCCGCAGTTGAGTCAGCGAAGTCTCGCTGAGCCTTCTGCTCGCTGGTCAGGTTGGCCTCGATGATCTTGCTTGCTTTTTCAAGATCACTGGCAGCCTCGGTCGCAGCCATCCGTAGCGATTCAAACGATCTCGCGTACTCTTCCGGATTCGTCAATCCAGCCCGTAGGCTCTCGTTCAACGCCTGGAGGCGGACGCCGAACTTTTCCTGCTGCGCAGCCGCCGCAGCACTGCTCGATCCGAACTTGTCGAAGACAGCCGTGACGCTCGCCGCTTCTTTATCGAGTTGCTGGATCGCCCTCTGGACCGGCGTGAGTTTCTGCACGACGCCACCGGCGTCGGCAAAAATCTTCAGCACGAGTCCAAGGTTGGTCGCCATCAGTCGAACCCGAGTTGCTTCTTCAAGTCGAGGAGAACTTCACGCGCCTGCATGACGTGCTGCGGTGGAGCCTCGATCGGATTAAAGTCGCTTGCCTTGGGTGCCTGTCCTTTCTGGCAGTAGGGAGCCATGATCGCGGAGGTCAGCAAGCCGGTCTCGGCCCATGAGTCGGGGATTGCCTGGAAGTGCCGCGTGTACGCCATCCACTCCGCAAGTTCTCGCGTCGTCATTCGCCGCTCGATCTCACCGACCGTCATTCCGAGATGCCCCGCCAAGCGAAATACGAACCGTCTCGCTGGGCGGATGTTCAGTTTTTTGCAAGTTCCTCCACGTCCGCCTCACTCATCGCGTTGTGTCTCATCGCCTTCTCAAACAGCGTCGAGACGACCTTGGCCGACTTGCTGGCGAGCTTCTCGATCTGCTCGTCGGTGAACAGCCGCTCGCCGCTCTCCGGGTGGCACAGGCAGCGGGCCAAGAACTTCGTGCGGAAGTTGTCGATGCCGGTTTCCCGCTTGCCGATCCACTCCCGCTCGTAGGCGTCGCGCTCGCCGACCGTCATCACGCGGATGCCGAGGGCCATCGGCTTGCCGTCGCTGCCGGGCCACTCCTTGACCGTCACCTTGAGGATGCCGAGGTCGTCCGCCGCCAGAATCTGTGCTGCGAGCTCTGCTGCCGTCAGTACCATTGTGCTACTCCATGACGATGCGAAAGGTTCCGACGTATCGCGTCACGTCGTTGACGGTCCCGCTCGCCTTGAGCGTCTGGCAGATGGCCTTGGTCGTCTGCGTCAAGCCGCCGCCTTTGAACTCAAGCGTGGCTTTGACGCCGTACTGCGGCTCTGTCAGTTGCACCGTCGAGAAGGACGATATCTCTATAGTCCCGGCGTCAACTGTGAACCGGCTATTTCGCGCCTGCGGCAACTCGCCGCCGCGCGTGATGTCGATCTTGCTGACCTCACCAAGCGTGATGCCAGCCCACATGGCGGTTACGCCGGTGCACGCGATCGCCATGACGGTCCTCCGTCTATGCGATTACACGCGGTCGATGCGGAGCGTGGCCTGCCCCTTGATCACGTCGTTTGTGGACAGCGTCAGCGTCGAGGCGTTGACGGTGTAGGCAACGGCGGAGAGCAGGGGCGATCCGCTGACCGTGATCGTGCAGGTGCCGGTCGAGGCGTCGGCAATCAAAGTTCGCCCGAGGTAATCAAACTGCACCGTGCGGCCAGTATCGGTGGTGCTTCCTTTAAGCGGTCGATCGAGGGTAGCAATACTGGCACCAACCGTCAGGCCGAGATGCGAAACGTCGATCTTCTCCTGGTCGGCAGTCGGGTCGGCGTACGAAATGACAATGTTCGTCACGGTGTAGAGGTCAGCACCGAGTCGTAGCGACGTTCCCGTTCCGGCATGAGGCGTGGTGATCGACATTATTGCTCCTTCCAGATGATCGAGAACGTCTGCGACACGCTATAGACGGGCGGCATATCGCCTCCCGCAAGCTGGATGAATCCGTCGGCCTCGTTTTCGAGGCTGACGTGATCCACTAGAGTCGAGTCTGACGGTGTGCCCCCGTATCCATCCAGAGCACGCCGCACCTTGTCGGCGAGGTCTCTTACTGCCTCGTAGGACACGGCGTAAAGGTCGATGGACAGCACGACCGTGGGCATCCCCAACGGGCCTGACAGGGTGTGCTGGCGTTGCACCGCCGACCGCCGCCACGTCACGAACGGCACGTCCGCCGCCGCCGGTGCGACCACCGGGTAGATTCGCTGGCCGACGATCGCCGCCACGGCTGGGTCGGTCAGCAGGACGGTCGCCAGGGCTTGCTCGGGGCTCTTGAGCGGCATACCACACTATGCCACTGCGAGGGCACCCCCTTGCAGCGTCAGAGCGTGTCCGTGCCGCTGACGGTCCCTGATTCGCGGTAGCGGAGCGACGCCCACGCCTCGGCCAGTGACAGCGAGAGTTCCCTCTGGAGGATCGCCGCTACCTCGCCCTGCGTCTGCAGCCACGCCGTCTCGACGGGCGGCTGGCCGGAAGTGCCGCCCGCAGGCATGGCCGGGATCACGATCGGCGAAGACGACTTGCGGAAGAACGCTCGCGGGTACGCCGGGTCGGTTTCGACTCGGCCGTCGCTGCCGACCTGCCTCGCGATCTTGAACGGCCCGAGGCGGTTGAACGACGACGCGATGTAGGTTTCCTTCTGCTCCTGCACCGTGTGCAGCACGCCCTTGCCGTTGACCGTCTCAGTAACGACGCCTGCGGGGGTTCTGCGGTTTCGGACGAACGGCACCGTTGGGCTGCGCCGCTGGTAGGTTCGGGCTTTGCCTTTCGTGATCTTTCGCTCGTCGGTTCCACGCTCCAGCCACCATTGATGAAAAGCACGATCCTTGCCCGCCTTGACCGAGCCGCCAGCCGCGCTTCCGAACGTCTGCCTCCCGGCCCGCGTGTAGCCTACGATTCCGACCGCCGTGCCGTCCTTCGCGTACTGGACCACCTTGCTGGCGACAGCTCGCTTGAGGTTCCCGGTCGGACCGACCGGCGTGATCTGCCGCAGCCGCGCCACGGTCGGCCGGATTGCCTTGCGGACGGCGGCGGCGATGATGTTGGAGGCTGGCTTGGGCTGGAACACCCTGCCGATGCCGTCGATCAGTTCAGCGGCCCCTTCGACCCGCATCGTGACCCTGACGCCCGAGACAGCCATTAGACGGTCTCCTGGCAGATGATCTCGTGGATGCTGCGGTTGTCCCGCTCCAGCACCGACACGATCTCAAGCGTTCGACCACGCCACGACAGCCGCATCTTCTGCGTCAGTCCTGGCAGATACCGCATCGTCACGCGATGGCTGATGTCGATCTGCTGCTGACCGGCCAGTAGGTACTCGCGAGCCGAGACGCCTTGGATGCTCGCCCATACCTCGGCGAACGTCGCCCACGACAGAATGGACTCACCCAGGCGGTTCCGATTCTCGGACGCCTGCTGCACCGTCACACGCTCTCGGAGTTTGCCAGCGTCCATTTAGCCCACGCCGTACAGCAGGATAGTGTAGGATGAGGTTTGACCAGTGACGCCAAGGTCAATGACGTTGACATACAACTCGTTTGCGAACGAAAAGTATTCGGTCGTCGATACCCGGCTGCCGCTGCTCAAGACCGATATGCCGCCGTCTTCTGGATTGGTCAGCCTGCACCAGTTGGATGCCGCAAAACCGACCCGCATCGGAACGCTGCTTGGCATTGTGATTTGGCCGTCCGCTCCACGGTATTCATACGCTGACGGCTCAATCAGCACCGCCGACGTGCCGCACGTTCCCGTAATCACCGCCACCTTGCCAGCGGTGTACTCGGTCGAGTCCGACAGCGACACGACGTTCACCGCCGCCGTCCCGGCGGTGTCGTGAAAGATCGCGTCGATTGTGATGCGGCCGTCGAGGCTCATGTGCCGTAGAGAACCATGGTGTAGGAAGCGGTGCCGCCGCTGGAGTAGACGCCCAGCGAATCAGTCGGCGGATTGACGTTCAGGGGCAATACAACGACGGCCCCCGATGGAACTTCCACCGAGTTGTAGGCGTCAGAATAGACGATGTTGCCCAGGTTCGACTTGATCACAACTCGAACGACGTTTTGGAACGAAACAAGGCTACCGCTGGCGTCACGATACTCCGTGGGCGTCAGCGGGACGTAAGAAGTCACGCCGCTCGCCGTCCTCGTCACGATGGCAACTTTTCCCGTCGCGTACTCGTCGCCTTCGTTGAAAGCCACGACCTTGAATCGCTGGCCGCTCGTGTCGTGGAACAGCACGTCGATATTGATGCGGCCGTCGATGCTCACGTATACGATCCCCACGAGATGGTGTCGAGGAGCCGCTTCGCCGCGTCTGGCATCTGGCCGTCACCGCGCTTTTCGTAGAGTTCGTGCACGCACATCAGCATGGCCGACTTCGCCCGCTGCGGGACGTCGGCTGCTGCACCGTAGCCAGCCCACCACGTAACCGACACGGAGTTCCTGTCGATCAAGTGGCTCGGCCACGACCCAGCGTAGGTGGTGCGAACTACGCCGGGTGTCGAGTCACGGTCAACCCGGTAAGACGCCGTGGAGAGCGTAGCGGTTCCACCGGCTTCGCCCGTGACGTAAGTGACGGTCACGGCGGTGGCCGTGCCGCTGGCGATCATCGGGGGACGGGGAAGTTCGATCTCGTCGGGGAACGAGTCGAGCGTCATCACAAGCCGCTGGGCCACGAGCGACCGGTCGATGTAGTCCTCGACCCATTCCCGTGCCGTGGTGATGTAGCCAGCGATCAGGGCATCGTCGGCCGACGTATCGACGCGGCAGTGGGCCTTTGCCTCGGCCAGCGTGATCGGTTCCGCAGCCGGGGCGGTCAGTCGCTTGAGGCTGCGGTAGCGTCTCACGGGCGGCGTCTCCTGGGCGTTATGTCGGCTCGCTCGGAGGCTGGCTCCACGCTGGCCGTTTCGATCAGCGTCTGCTGCTTGTCACGAACCTCGGTGGCGTACTCCCAGGCGATCAGGCTCTGCGCCTGCCGCTCGGGAAGGTCCACCACCTCGCCCGGCTTGTACGCGCCGTGCTGCCGTGCCATCCGTATCTTCACGTTTCACCCCACCTTCCATGCAGATTCCGGTGGCCGTCGCGTCTCCTGCCAGTCGTTGCAATACTGGAACACCGGCTTGCCGAGTTCCTTGCTGGGCCACGTGATGACGTATTCGCCGTGGCCGATGCAGACGCGGGGCGTGATGTAGAGCCGGTTGCCGCACGCCTTGAACTGCCTCCAGAATGAGATGTCCGAGTCGGTCCTGCCGTCCCCCCAGGAGCCGGTGGGGTCTGGCTGCTCGTGAAACCATGGCTTCGCCATGCGCCGCAGGGCACGCGTCGAAATGATCGTGCAGCCGAAGTGAGCGGTGTCAACCTGCTGGACAGGCTCGCTGAACCACTCTCGCGGCACCTGCGTGACGCCGTTCTCGGGCGGGTTGTCGAGCATATCGAGCAGCGTGAGCATCGGCCTGCCGTCCTCCCGCTTGGTCTGGAGCGGGGCCAAGGCGTCGCACTGGAACGTCATCGCCATGGCGAACAGGTGTTCGATGTTCTCCTTCGACACGAAGGAGTCCATGTCCAGCGTGATGATGTATTCCGTGGTCGGCTCGAACTTCTCCAGCATCCGGGTGAGCACCTGGGACCAGAACGCCCCTTGCCCGAGCGTGGGACGGATGTGCAGCGGCATCATCGCCTCGATGAAGCCGAACACGTTGATGAGCGGGCCGAACCGTGGGCCGCTCAAGATCGCCTCGCACCGGACCTCGACCGACGAATCACCGACTTGAACCAGCATGAGTTTTCCACTTTCTGGAAATGAGAACGGCGGGGAGGCTCGCGCCTCCCCGCCGTCTACTGTGCTGGCCGTGTCAAGCCTTAGCCGACGGCCTGCGTGTTCACGCCCTTGTCGGAGGCCGACACGGGACCGGCTTCGCCCTTGGCGAGACGGCAGGAGGTGATGACGCCGCAGGTCGAGGCCGGGGTGGCGTATACCGTGAGGTAACGCCGCTTGCCCCGGAGGTCGATGTCGAAGCGATGGGCGTAACCGACAGACGAGGTGGCGGTCGAGCCGCCTCCGACCGTGAAGTCGGTGCCGCCGACGAACCCGCTGATGTTCGCCTGCCCGCTGCCGCTCGTGTCCGACTGCGCCACCCGCAGCACGTTGGCGGCGGTCGTGGGACCGGATGCCGACGTGAACGGGGAGAACAGAACGTCGATCGACGCAAACTCGAAACCGAGCGTGTCGATCTCCAGCGAGTGGGTCGCGTTCAGGGCAACCGACGTTTCGGCCTTGCTGACGCTCTTGGTGGAAGCGACGAAGTTCATGAATCAGGTACTCCGAGGGAGAGGGTCAGGATCAGCCGAACTTGAGGGCCACGATGGGACCGGCCTTGGTGGTCGACCCGAGGTCATTGACGACCATCGCGTTGCGAGTGGTCGCGAAGGTGAGGGTCTGGTCGAACTCGATGTACCGCTCGGAAGCGGTCTTGATCGAGATGGCCCGACGCTCGCCGAAGATCGCGGCTTGCGACAGGTCGCCGAACAGGGCGGCCACCTTGCCGGTCGTGCCGGTCAGGTTGCTCTCCAGCGGCTGCACCAGCGTCACCGGGTAGCCGAGGAACGTCTCGCCGAAACCGCTCGCCACGTTGTCGCTGGAGTTGCCGCCCGCGCCGGACGAGCCGCCGGGGAGCATCGCCAGTCGCAGCATCGCCGAACCCCAGCCAGCCGGGGAGATGTACCACCGGGCGTTCCGGTTGCGAGCGTACATCGGCAACTTCGCGAGCAGGTCGGTGAAGTTCTTCATCGTCAGGTCGCTGAAGGTCGTGTTGCTCGTGGCAGTCACGACGCTCGCCGAGTAGGCCGACTGGAGAATCTTCGTCGCCACGCCCGTCACGCCGTGGTAAGCCAGGGTGCCGTCACCGATGAAGCCCGCGTTGTCGAAGGCTTCGCTGAACGCCTGGGCCGTCTCGACAGCCATGGCATCGGCGAGGTCGATCACGGAGTCTTCGAGCAGCGAGTTCGGGGTGCGGTTCGCCACGCCCCAAATCTTCGCGGTGAGTTCCACGTTGTCGAAGGTGACGTCGCTCGCGGCCACCTCGACGTTCTCGCCGACCGGGCGGGCCGTGAGGCCACCGGTGCGGCGGGCGTAGACAAGGGTGTCGCTGCTCATGTTGACCCGCTTGGCCTGCTGCGGGAACACGCCGAACTCCTCCACGAGCCGGATGATCTCGGACGACAACTCAGGGCTGGTCAGCACGCCGCCGAGCGAGTTGATGCCACCGGCCTGGGCACGGCTCTCAACGCCGTGATCCTTGCACCACCGCCGGGCCTCGGCATCGCCGAACACGTAGCCCTTGATGTGCATGCCAGCGCGGTAGGCCCGCTCCGACGCATCGGGACCGGAGAACGCCTTGAGGGGACCGTGCGACTTCGGCACGGCGTAGTGACGCTTTTCCACTTCCGGCTCCTTGACCTCGGGGGTGTCGATCACCTTGGCGGGAGCGGAACGCTCCAGCACGGCACGCAGTTCGACTTCCTTCGCCTGCACCCGCTGCAGGAACTCGATCCGCTCGCGGAGCTTGTCGGCTCGCTGCTCAAGCGACCGCAGGGACGCCTCCTGCTCCTCGTCCATCGGGGCGGCGTCTTCTGGCGCACCCTCGGTCATCGTCTCCATCTCGGCGACAACGGCGGCCAGTTCGTCGAGCAGTGCCTTGATCTTGTCCACGGTGGCGATCTCCTAGTTCGATTCGTGGCAACGCGGACGCGTCGCCTACGGTTGAAACTACGAGCCACCCGCCCCACCCATGCAGATACTCATCAGCGAGGCAGTAAAGAACTCACGCGGCGTACCTTGGTCGCCAAGATGATTTGCTTGTCCGTGCAGCCGCACTTCGCGCACCGCAAGTACCGCGTCTGGTAGTCGCCGGATCGCTGCGACGACGCGACGAGAAGTTTGCCCACGCGGCACTTCGGGCAGGCTTCGCCGCTATTTGCCATGCCGCTCCATCCACTCGCGGATTTCTTTGGACTTCATTCGCACGTACATCGCCGCTGCCGACTGCCGGTTCTGCTGCTGGCGGAACGCGTCGTAGGATCGCTTCGCCACCTTGGCGTCGGCATCGGGATAGGCCGGAAAGGTCACGGGGCCAACGTCGATCAAAGACGCGACCCGCTTCACGGTGCGGATCGAGCGGCCATCTTCGATGCTCCACTCGTCGCCGCCGGGGGCAATCTGGAACGAGAACGACGAGCCACGCACGATGCCCGCGCTGATGTTAGAGGCGAGGTCGCGGCCGTAGGTGGTGTCAGGCACCGGGAACTCGTACCGCAGGCCAACGTCGTCGACCGACATTGAAAGCGTGCCGGGATAGCGGGCGAGCGGGAAGTTGGCGTCGTGGTTCCACAGCGCCCGCGTCTCCAGTGGTTTCTTGCGGCCGCGCCGCTCCGCGACGATGCCGAAGGCATCTGGGTGGATTCGCTCGATGAACTCGCCGTCGAGTTCCAACGAGTTGACGCCGAACTTGGCGGCGTAGCCGACGATCCATCGCGTGTCGGCGGCTCCGTCCTGCGACCGCGACTCGATGCGGAGCAAGGGAAGGGTGCCGGATTCTTCTTCGTAGAGGCTGCGTCGTTCGATCATGCTGCGGTTCTCCTCGTCTGCGGCGTTCATCTGCTCGACCAGTTTTCGACTCCATGCCCACCCCGCGTCGGAGCCCCACAAGGCCCACGCGATTCGCCCGTTGCTCGGGAACCCCGGCTCGCCGGGACTCCACCCTTCGCCCTTCTTGTCCACCTCGTGACGGTCGAAGTACGCCTTCATGCGGCGTGCGGTTTGCGGGCTGATCGTCGTTCCGTTGGAGAGGTCGCGGGCGCGGGCGATGCCGACCGCCGTGCCACCGCGCCCGAACTCCTTCCGCCAATCCAGCCCCTTCTGTGCCTCCTTCCTCACGCCAGCCGGAGGCGTGAAGTCGATGTGGTCATACTTCGCCATCGCCGCTTGGCTCCTTGATCGTCTGCGGCGAGTCGTCCACCCACACATCAACGTCGATGCCAGCCGCCTCGGCGGCTTCGGCCTTGAGCGTGTCGCCGCCGACGAGCAGCACCTGCGAGAACGACTCGGCGTATTCGCCAAGAGATGAGATCACCTTCTCTCGATCTTCCTCGGGACGACGCGAGATCATCACGACCGTGTTGCCGTCGGCGACCGACTTGCGGGCGAACTCGCCCCACAACTGCGGATCGGCGGCGAACGTGCGGTCGAAGTCGATGCTGATGGTCATGGCCCGTGCCTCGGGCAGCGCGCGGCCCACGGGAGCCGGTGGCGGCGTGGCGGGCGTGGCAGCGGCGGGGCGGTCTGCGACCCCGGCGAGAATCGCCGCAATCTGTGCGGTGTTTATGCTCGGAAACGCCGCAGCGACCATCGCCGCAGCCCCGTCCTTGCTCACGAGCCCATCGACCACCGACTGGATGATCGCGATGAGGCCGGTGATCTGCGCTCCGTTGAGCGAGATGTCCGCGACCTGCGGCTCCTCGGGCTGTGCCGGTGCCGCAGGCTCGCCTTCCGCCGCCGCCGCCACACCGCCCTCGACGGCCTGCCCGTCGATGCCGCTGTCGGGCTGCTGCTGGGCCAGCACATCGTCGACAGAAGGCGGCGCACCAAGCGTCCCCATGTTGAGCGGCCGATAGCGTTCGTCGCCGCCCTCGACTGGATCGAGGTTCTCGCTGGCTCTGATATCGTTCGTCGAAACGACGCCGATGTCCCACATCGCCCGGTTGTACGCGGCACGGCTCGCGGAGTCGCCACGCAGCAGGCCACGCACGTCGAACTCGATGAGGTAGCGATCGTCGTCTCCGAGCAGGTCACGCATCATCGCCGTCTCGATGCGGCGCAGCAGCGGGACGATGGTGTGCGTCACAAACTCGATCTCGGCCTGCGGCGTGCTTGGCTCTAGGCCGAGCAGGTAGCCGGGGCACCGGAAAAGTCTGGCGATCTCGCGCAACTGGTACTGCCGAAGTTCCAAAAACTGAGCATCACTGTTGCTGCTCTGCGGAATATCGTACGGCTTGAGGCCGCCGGTCAGCACCGCCGTCTCGTGCGAGTTGCCGACGCCGCCGTGCCGCCGGTTCCACTGCGAGCGGAGCATCTCGCGGGCCTCGGCGTTGAGTTGCCCGTCGGTGGACAACACGAAGCCGGGGCGTGCCCCGGCTGCGAAAAACCGCTCGCCGTGGAGTTCGCACGCCCGCGCAAGCGCGATAGCCGCCTTGCACTCCTCAACGATCTTGATGCCGTTCACGCCGTCGTCGGACGGGCCGCGAATGTGAAGGATCAAATCCTGTGCGATAGGCCGCTCTTGGCCGCTGGCCTCGCGGTACTTGTACCGCAGGCTGCCGTTCTCGACCCGCTCGTTCTTCATGCGGCTGGGGTGCAGCGGCTCGATCTTCCCAGCCTTGAGTTCGGAGAACGCGTCGCCCCACAGGTCGAGGTGCATAACCAACTGCTCTCGCCACTCAAACGAAGTTTGCCAGCCGTTCGGCTGTGTGTGCAGTTGGCGGTAGAGAGGCAGTTCGCGGGCGATCCGCTTGCCGCCTCGCGGCGTTCGCTCGTACACATGCAGCGGCAGGCTGGCGACCGTCTCCGCACGGATGCGGACGCATGAGAAAACCGCAGACACGGTGTGAGCGTTGTCGGCGTTGATCCTGACGCCTGCACTGCTGCGGCTCGGGGAGTCCTCGTCCCACGAGTCCATGCGCTCCTCGCCGGGGAGCCAGAGGATGCGGTTGTCAGCGATCATATGAAGAAGATTTCTGGTGTGTCCGGCGGCTTCTGCTCGTTGCCCATCCAGCATCCGATGGCCTGACACAAGGCAACGATGCCGTCGATTCGTTCCGTGGACTTGGCCTTGCTTGGGAAAATGTTCCCGTACCGATCCTCTTGGACGGCGACGTTTCCGGCGCACCACGACAGCACCGGGTGGCCGTTGTGCCGAACCTTGGAGTTGGTGATCAAGTTCTCCAGCGACTTGGCAGGCGCGCTCATGGCGCGGCCGCCCTGCGGGTATCCTCGCACCTCCACCCCGTCCCCTTGCAGCATATTGGCGATCATCTGCCCGTTGAACTTGAGATCGACGGCCAACTGCCGAACGCCGTACTGGGAGCAGATTTCGGTGATGTCGCGGTGGAGGACGGTGTAGTCGGTCACGTTCCCGTCCGTGACCTTGATGAACCCGTCGCGAATCCAGCCGAGATAGTCCACCTTGTCGCGGTTCGTCCGCTCCACGGCGTTCGCCTCGGGAATCCAGAAGAACGGCAGAACGTCGATGCTGCCGTCCTCGGTGTCGGGGCAGATCAGCACGAGGGCCGTGAGGTCGTAGGTGGTCGCGAGGTCGAGGCCCGCGTAGACGGGCCGGTCGCCGAAGTCGCGGAGCGGCAGGGAGCCTTGCTGCCACGTTTCCGGCGACAGCCAGCGAACATCGGAGGTCGTCCACGTATTGAGCCGGTATCGGAGAAACGAGTTCAACTTCGTCGGCGACTGCTCGGCTTCCTTCGCGTCCGCTGCGAAAACGTCCTCCTTGATCGTCACGCCCCACGACGGGTTCGCCTGCGGCCAAACGTCGGGGTCTTTCCAATCGGCGTCCTCCTCCATCTCGTAGATGCAGGAAAAGAACGACGGGTCGTGCTTCCAGTTCGCCGCGACCGCCTTGGCGTACTGGTACTGCTCGTAGCAGATGCCCTTGCGGTCGTAGCCCGCCGTCGTGATCGACACGAGGAGCGGCTGCTCCCGTGCTGCACCGCCGTAGCGGAGGGCGTCCCAGAGACGGCGATCTTTCTGGGCGTGCAACTCATCGAACAGCAGGCCGTGAATGTTCAAGCCTTCCGCGCGGAACGCGTCGGCGGAAAGGACGCGGTAGAACGACGCCTCCTTGCGGTAGGCGATCGTGCGGCGGGAGTCGATGACCTCAAGCACCTGTGAGAGTTGCGGCGACGCCCGCACCATGCTCGCGGCCTCGCGGTAGACCACCGAGGCTTGCTCACGATCTGCAGCCGCGCCGTAGACCTCGGCACCGTTCTCGCCGTCCATGACGAGCAGGTAGAGCCCGATGCCCGCGAGCAGGGTGGACTTGCCCTGCTTCTTCGCCGTCGAGATGTAGGCCACGCGGTAGCGGCGGGTATCGTCGGCGAGCCGCTTCCAGCCGAACAACTCGCCGATCATCACGGCCTGCCACTCAAGCAGCGTGAACGGCTGGCCTGCGTGCTTGCCCTTGCTGTGCCGCAGCCAGCCCTCGAAAAACTCGATGGCGTGCTTCGCGGCCTCGGGGTCGAAGTAGTAGTCAAGCCCCTGACGAGCGGCGTCGCTTCGCAGCGTAGGCGGCAACCGGGTCTGTATCTGCGTTTCCATTCGTCGATACCTGCGACCGGCTGCTCGGGTTCAAGCCGAAGTCTTGCTGCATCCGGCGGATGTCGCTGCGGAGCGACCGCTCATCGACGGCCCACGAGTGCGGCTGCGTCCACTTGATCCGCAACTTCCCGTCGGTGCGATTCGGGTCTGTCTCCATCATCACGTTGTCGCGGCCGAACTGCTTGCACTTCGACTTCGCCTCCAGCCACTTAGACCATGCGTGGCAATAGATCGCCCATGCGTCGATGTCGGCCTCGGTGAACACCCGCATCCGCCGCAGCATCGGCACGGTGTCGTTCCACTTCTTGACCGCCACCGGGTCGTCGGCAATCGACTCGGGCGGATCGAGGTTGTCGAGCAGTTCTGGCGTAGGCTCGTTCGACGGCAGAGCGTCCTTCGACGGGTTGCCGCGAATGTATTTGAGGATCGACGGTTCGGGGGCGGGGCCGCGTTTGCCCATTTGGTCTTAGTTCCAAGGTGGAGGAGGGGCGAACTTTCGAGTCGCAGCGATCACTGCACGCTCGCATTGCTGGATCTGTTTGCTGTTCATCGTACGCCGTAAAACCACGTGACTTCCATCAGGCCATCCTGCCTTCTTCGCGTATCGAATCAAACGCGGATAGGTCTTCACAAGGTGCTCTGCTTCGACAAGTTTTTGTGGTGTTCTCTGCTCGATGCTTCCGTATGCTCCTGCGGTGTATCTCTTACAGTCTGGAAGCACCCATTGGTTGACAACAACACACCCGAATCTTTCGATGTTCTTTGCCGTCCAGCAAAGATCGTCGATCATTTGGGCTTTTGTGTCGAATCGCATGGATGACTTCTGGACAACCCAAGCACGCCCGTCAGCGAGTACGTTGAATCTCCACTTTGCGTCACGAAACACCGGGTTTTCGATTCCGCAAAAACCGCCGAGCTTAGCCCCAACAGCGCCGCACGCAGCCACCACCTCGTTGGCTCGCCTCATGAAAGAACTGAGGCTCAACTGCTTCTTGAACAACCCCCGAAACTGCGATTGGTTGTCGATTGAGATTCCAAGCCTCGTGTCTGACCTCGCATCGTAGTCTTGGAGTTCCGTTACCTTTTTGAGATCGTCCACGAAGAAGACAGCCCATTCGCCATCGTCCATCATCTCGAGCGCGGCATTTCTGTTGTTTGCGAGGCCTTTTGGCATGCCGGTTGCGACGATGTTGTTTTTATCAACGCGTCCGCACTCGATGAACCGCTTCTTTGCTTCTTCCGTGTGGCACAGCACTGTGTGATCCACTCCGCTTTCCTTTAGCATCAACGGCGTACTGATTGAGTCATATCGGTCGTAGGTGAAAACGAAAACTTTCATTGGTTGCCGCCAACGAGCGGCTCTCCTCTCTTGCGGTTCTTTGCCCAGTCGATTTCGTCTTTTGCTGACCGGCAGTGAATCATCTTCTCGCGGTAGTAGAAGACGAGCGTGATTCGCTCATAGCCGAGGCGCATCCGCGTAAAACCGGTGTTGCTATGCCACTCATGGACGTCCGCGAGGCATAGGCAACCGTGAGCAAAGTTCACGGCAACTCGGTACGCAGGGAACACCAGATACGCTCCGTCGTACTTGTCGTTCCGCAGGCAAGACATGACGCCAAACCCGGCGTGCAGGTCACCAGCGTCCTTGTGCGTGGCCGTCTGGAAGTTCTTGTTAACCGTGACGGTCGTGAACGTGCTTTGCGGAATGACCCAATCCGATGCCGTGCGACTGGCGTATTCACGTTGCACGGCCCAACGATCAGGCATGAACTCGCGGAAGCCCTCGTCGGCTCGCTCGATGTATGGGAGAAACCGCTGCCATGCCGCTGCCTGAGAAATGAGGAATGACGTCTGCCTGCAAAATGGGAACCTCGCGGAGCGGTCGAAGTATCCGACAATGCCGCTTTCCACCGCGCCACCGCGAGTAGTGTTGCTGATCGTTCCATCTTCTTTGATGGTGCGGAAGTGCGTCTTTGAGTGGGCTGCGATTGGGCGATGCGTTCCAAGTTCGACCTTCGTCAAATCCCCCGCTGCCATTCCGCGGTTGTTTGTTTTTGTCGCGGCTTTTCGGCACGCCGGAATGACTGACTTGCACAACGCGTCACTGAACCATCGAGGCCGGTACTTCACGAGCGGCGAGCCGTCCGGCTTAAACACTTCGCACGGCTCATCGCCGCCGAGCAGCACGTCGTAGTGCGACTCGTCGAGTTTGGTTCCGGCGAGGTGGTCGGCGTCAAACTTCGCCTTACAGTGATGCACTTGCACGCTTCACTGCCTCCAGAACCGTGTCGGTGACGTTCGCTGTCCCGTAGGCCTCGCCGAGCAAGTCGCACGCTGCATGGAACTCGTCGATGTTGGACTCGTCCAAAAACAACTGCACCATGCGGACACCGCTCGGCGGGGGGTCCGTGTTTAGCGGCTCTTCTTGTTCTTCTTCCTCGTCAGTCGCTTCATCCTCCGGGTTCAACGATTCGTATATGCCAGCAGCGTTTGCAGTAAAGGTGATCAGTTGTTGAAGTGCTTCACTGTCCGTGTTGACAGTGTGAAGCAGTTCTTCGAACACAGCCGCGTCGCTCTCGGCCATCGCCGCGAGCGGGTCAAGCGTGGCGAGCAACTTGTCGGCCTCTGCCTCGGTCACGTCGAGGATCAGCACAGGCACCTTGGCATCGGCGACTGTCTCGGCTCGGAGGTGGCCGTCGATCAGCATGAGGGAGCCGTCGGGCAGTTCGCGGGCAAGGCAGGCGTCGGCCATGCCGACCTCGGCCAAGACGCCCCGCAAGGCGTCCTGCTGGGCCTTCGGGTGCGTCCGCCAGTTCTTCGGGTTCGGCAACAAATCACTCGCAGGGACGCGTCGCAGTTCGCGTATCCGGTCACGAATCTTCATGGGCGGGGTTCCATAGGGTCAGGGGATTAGGGGCCGTAAATCGCGTTTTACGAGGTCGGGAAGGGGGGGGGCCGAAAACCCCCGGCCACACCCCTGCTGTAACCAATATTGGTTTTGCTCGTTGGCCTCGTTTTTGTTCGCCCCCCCTAGGGGGGTGGCCCTATGTATAAGGCTCCCTGAGTCTGCCAGGGGTGTCAAAAGTTCGACGTTCATCCGTGCACGAGCGTCTTCCGGCTGTGGCAGGAGTGGCACAGGCACTGCCCGTTGTCGACCTCGTACCGCAGGTCGGGCCGCTGCGCGACCGGGATGATGTGATCAGCGTGGGCCTCTCGCTTCGCCCCGCAGACCCGGCCGCAGGCTCGGCAGGTGTAGCCATCGCGGACCAGCACCGCGAGTCGCCATGCCTTGTGCCGGTTGTCGCAGTAGCCGCGAGCCGCCGCGTTAGGCCGCTGCTCACGCCGCCTGATCTTGGTGGTGCCGCGAGGCAGCCGGAACATCTCGACTCGCTGTGGCATCTCAACTCTTGAGCGTGATGGTCGCCGCGACCCCGGTGCCTGCGGTGTTGCCCACCAGCACTTCGAGGTATGGCACGCCGAACACCGCGTCGGGCAGGGCGTACATCGTGCCGACCGAGGTGGAGGGGGCCAGCGTGATGTCAGCCACCGAGCCGTCAGGGTTGTAGAGCCTGCGGAACGTCCCGCCGTCGCTCGACGATCCCCACATCTGGAGCGTAGTCGCGGCGGTGGCAATCGTGCCGATTTCAACCACGCCGCCCGCGAAGTCTTCAAGGTACAGCGTGGTCGCCGACGCCGTGCTCGTGGTCAGCGTGATCGGAACCTGCCGCGACCGGCGACGCATCTTGATTTCGGACATGGCTCATCTCCTCGTGGTGGCACGGGTCAAGCCCGCAACGTGGCCTCTATCGTCTACCCTACCTGCGGACCGGCGGGGTCTTGCAGTAGCGGCAGCACCTCGCTCATCGGCATCACCTCCACCTGCGCCATCATCTCGGGCGTGATGTAGGCGAACGCGCCCGCAAGAATCCCGCCCTCGCCGACCTCGCTGAGTACGTCGCCGCACAGCATCCAGCGGCCGTCGGTGAGTTGCCTTCCGGCCGGAACGTGTCGCGGATCGCCATGCTCTTCTTGCACTCCGTAGAGCGTCACGGCGACTTCGTAGTGGTAGACGAGCGCGAGATCGCGGCAGTCGGCGTGAGGCATCGGCAGTGTGAGGTCGGAAAGGAGCATTAGACGCTCCTTCCCAGAGCAGTCTGGAACGCCTGCATAGCGGTGTTGTAGGCAATAGCCTGCTGGTCACTGAGGCCAAGGCCGATGGAGTAGCCGCGAATCGCGTGCTCCCATGGACTGCCAGCAGCCGTCCCCGTCGCATTCCGCGTGAAAACCATGTACGGGTGCGAACACGCGCCAGGCGTGGTGGCGTTTGTTGAGCCGGTTGCGATTTTTGTGCCGTTCTGAAAAAGAAACAGTCCTGATGTAGACGTTCTGGTTGCCAGCAAAAACGAGGCACTTGTCGATATGGCGGCCTCGTTGATGATGGCGGAAACACCGCCAAGCAAAACGCTAACGCTTGGCGTGGTGGATGCTGGATACCGCATCTGCATCTGATAAAGGTCGTCGGCATCTCGCGTGCCGATAAACTCGCGAGTCGTCGTCCACGTTCCGGCTCCCTTGAATACCGCCAGATGCACCGTCGATGGCACGCCCATGTTGTCAGGGGACAGCCCTGTGTTGAGAAACTTCAAAACACCGTCGCCGTCTAGACCATTGTTCTCCACGTAGTCCGCAGTGACGAACGGCCCCACGTTGGTGTCGGTGGTGTTGCCGTACTGCGCGCCGCTCAGCGACGGGCCTGTGAAAAGCGGAACAAGCGCGGCGTTGAGGCCGGTGCCGCAGAACAGGTTGAGTCGATAGAATCGGTCGCGGATACCCGCTGATGCAATGCTCTTACAGAACTTATCCACGGCAGAAAGCGTTGTCCCGGTGACGCTGCCGCCGTTGGTAACGACACGGGATGCCCACGACGCCGCCTCTGGGTGCAGCGTCTGCCGTGGCCGCAACAGTCGTGGCGACATGCTCATCGTTTTGCCGCCTTCACGTCGATGGCGTAGGCCTTGCGTCCGTCGTCGCAGACTCCAGGCCCGGCGGGGTTGCGGTTGGCGCACTGCTTGCACTTGGCGGCATGGGCGTCGAACGCGGGCGTCCTGATCGCTGCCACGCTTTCCACGCCGTCACGAGCACGGCTCTCACCCACCACGGCTGCCCGTGCAGCAGCAACCGCAGCGGCAGCGCGAGCGGGTTCGGTGGCAAGTCGGTCGGTGTCAGCAGAAAGCCACACCAAGAGTGACACGACCCATCGCCAGAACAGCACCATCATGGCTTCACCTCTTCGAGCTTCCGCCAGACGAACATGCAGAGCATCGCCCCGGCGACGCTCAGAACAAGACCGGCTGGGGCGTAGTGGCTGCCCGTAATGATTGAGCCAGCCAAGCCTCCGCACACCGAGCCGGTGACTCCGATGCCGATCGTCTGGAGTCGCGAGTGCGGCTTGACCGGGGGCCACAGCCACTCGGCCACGCTGCCAGCGATGAATCCAAACACCAGCCACGCAATGATCGAGAACATCACCACCCCTCCGAGTGACATACCATCGTCCGCTCGTCACCGTGACGGGCGGCGTACTGCTGCTCGGGTGGCAGCGGCTGCGGCTCGGCGAACACCGTGACCCAGAGGCCGATCTTCGCAAGGCGGGCCAGGAACTTGAGCACCGGACGCTGCGGCTTCGGATGGAACGGATTCACGGGGTCAAACCCCGGCACCGTCGAGACGAGGTAGCCCGCCACGAGGCAGGCGATGCAGGCGAGCACGAGCGAACGCTTAGACATGGCACGACTCACAGAGCGATAGCGTGGGTGATGACAGGAGAGTGGGAGACGGCCTCGGTCGGTGCGGGCTGCAGCCACTCGGCGTGGTCGAGGTCGCGGTAACGGAAGCCGTCCACGCTGCCGATGACGAATGAATCGCCTTGAGCCAGGATCGCCTCGGCGTCCTGCCGCGTGATCCAGAATGAGCCGTCCGGCTGATCGGCAGGGTGCTTGCCACCGCCGACATACGAGCCCCACGAGTTCATCAGGAGGATGCCGTCGCGGGGATTCCGCATCGGGTGGGCCGATCCAGGGCCATTGTTCGCGGCATACTTCACTGAAATCGCCACCAAGCAGTGATTCCAGGTGGAGTTTCGTCGACAGAACCCATCCGCATCCCGGTCGCCGCTGGCAAACCCGATGTTGGAGCACACGGGCACGCACATGCCCGACTCCAGGGCCGACGTAATCGAGGCCCAATCCTCACAGAGAGCCACCGCCCTCGCGGTGTGCTGGTGAGCCTCGCGGGCCAACGCGGGCGGCACGCCATACGCCCCCCAGTTCTTGGAGCGGTCGATGGAGTAGGCAGTCAGATCGACGTCGCCGTACTTCTCGCGATAGAGGATCCCGCCGACCGTCGGATCCTTGCACCGGCCGGAAACCCAGCGGGCCGCAGCACCGCCGTAGGAGCCGTCCGACCATCCGGCATTGGAGATCGGGGGCATCCTGCCGGCCGTCCGCGAGCCGCCGTAGACCGGCTCGGTCGCCACCACCAGCGGACACTCGGCCAGCCCGCCCGTGACATGATCGACGCATTGCCCAACATACGAACCCATTGCCCAGCCAAACGACACGCACGACCCATGCGGGCCTTGATTCCATGGCCCGAACGGCCTGCCGTATTTCTGCCGATGGCAGCGGTCGGCAAACCGATAGAGGTAGGCATCGACGCCCTTCGCCCCGGCGATCACCTCGGCGCCCGCCTGCCGAAACAACGGCTGGTCGAGTTCACGCAAAAACTCTTTGGTCCCGGCGGGGTCAGGCAGATAGCCGAAGTTCGTCTCGACGCGATCGGCCAGCCGCGACACGTACCGGCTCACCACGGTGCCGAGGACGGCGGCGAAGATCACGAACGAAATCGCCGACCAGTTCCAGTTCGTCTCACTTCGCTGCGTCACTTGCGGCCCTCCCGATGTCGCGGTAGGCCGTGACCCATGCCGCTCGCGATTCGGCCGTCAGCGGCCCGCCGTCGGTGCCTACGTTCTTGTCGAGGTACTCCGCGATCAGGTCGCGGGCTTGCGGCTGGCGGTCGCCGATCGAGATGCCCCGGCAGCGCAGAACCCGAGCCGCCTTGCGGAGTTCGTCCACGGCCACGCCGCTCTTGAGATACCGCTCGGCCTCGGGCTGCGAGCCGTCGAACTCGATCTCGTCGGCCAGTTCGGTGCACAGGGCACCGACGAGGCTGGCGTCCTCCGAGGCCGAGGGGCCGAGGAACGTGCCGCGAAGCACGAGCGGCCCGGCATCAGGCTCCGGTGTTGGCTCGTCCTGCCTGCCGCCTCGCGGCATCAGCAGCACCGCCGCCAGCACGAGGCCGATGGCGATCAGTTTCTTCGGCTCAAGCCGCTTGAGCCATTCGATGGCGGGCCGGAACTTGGACAGGTCGCCGCCGTAAAACAACGCCACGGCGGCGGCCACGAGCAATATCGACAGCATCACGGCACTCCTGGGAATCTACTCGTTTTTCGCATCTGGACTGCCGCCCCTTGCAGACCCGTTGATCCGGTCGTTGAGGTGGTCGTAGAGCCTCGCGTACAGGTCAACCGTCTCGCTCGTCGCCTCGGATCGCCCCAGCCGGGTGCCGTACGCGAAGTGGTCGTAATCGAGAACCGCGCCGGTGCCGTCGCACCGGAAGACGCTGACGTACTTCCGACTGCACTCGATCACGATCTTGCCCTCGACGGGGTTCACCACAGCGTCTCTCGCGGCAGGCTGTCGATGATCTCCTGCAAGTCCTCGGTCAGCGGGACCGGCTCCATCACGAACGCGGTCGGCTTCTGCACTTGCCGATGGGCACGCACCTCGTCGGTCCACTGACACGTCACGCACGTCGCTCGCGCCGCGACCATCGGGGCGAGGTCGAGGCTGGCTTCGCTGGCGGCGATCTCCTCGGGCGTAGGCCGCTCGGAGCGAGGAGGGCGGTATCGCAGTCTGCGATCGTTGCGGAGCGGCAGCGGCAGGACGTTCCGCAACCGGACGAGTTGATCCTTCGTGATCGTCCAGTACGAGCAGATGGCCGCGTATGACGAGTGGCTTGACCACTGCACACGAAGGGTCGCCAGCTCGATGCGTGACGTGTCACCCGCCATCAGGAATCAGGAATCCAGAAGGAGACGCACCGCATCGACGGGTTCAACGCCATGCGGGTGCGACCAGGGCCGCCGTAGTAGTCGCCGGGATCGTGCAGGGCTTTCTCCGCGATGCTGCGATGGAACGTGACGTGCTCGCAGTCGCTGCCGTCGTACGAGCCGCTCAGGTACGAGCCGCCGTCGTAGATCGCCAACTGACCGAACGCGGACCGGAACTCGACCGGCGGGCTGCCGACCGCCGGATGCCAAAGATGAAACCAGTTTTGATCCCGCCGCTGCCAACCATTGAGCCTCGCGGCGAAGGCGTCGTAATGGAACGCCATCGGCGGCGTGTTCGGCTGCTCCCACTCGCTCCACGAGTACGAGGCCAGGGCGTAGAGCGAGTCGTCGTGCTGCATCTGTGCCACGCTGTTCGCCACGCCGTCCACGCTCCAGCCGCCCCACGGGTCCGTGTCGAACACAATCACGTAGTCCACCGGGTCGCTGTTGCGGACGAACTGCTGGCACGCCGCCCGGTACTGGGCCAGGGCGTGGGTCCGCACCGGAGCCGTGGTGTAGTTGAGGTGCGGCCTGCCGTTGATGTTGAGGCTGACGTGCCGCTGCTGCCCGTCGCTCCAGGCGGCGAGGACCGCCTTCGTGTCGTCGGCCGAGTCGTTCTCGTAGACGAAGCACGACGCCTCGCGGAACATCGCCCCCGTCTCCTCCACGAGCGCGAGCGTGCGGGGCAGCCAAGGCATCGCGTTGCGGCAGATGGCCACCATCGCCACGGTCTTGTCGCGGGCGATCTCGCGGCCGTGCTGCACCGCCGCCGCGTAGTCCTCCGCGAACTCCGCGTCGGGCGGCAGGAGCACGTCGGGATGATGCCGCTCGATGTCGTCTAGTGTGACGGTTGCCATGCCCGCAGGATGGCGGGCGTGTCAAGTAGACCGGTCGTCGAGCAGCAACTGGCACATCGCCTTGATCTCGTTCAGCAGGTCCATCGCCAAAGAATCACCAGCAACTTCAAGGCGAGCAGCCGCCCGTCCGGAATAGTTGGCCGTCAAAAATCTCTCCGCTTGCTCTCGTCTGACGTAAAACCTCTTCGGCCTTCCTTTCGACATGTAGTCGATGTCATCGTTTTTGATCGCTCGGAGCAATGCGGCGTACTCGCCGCTAGCCCCGCCGCACGACTTGTCCTCCCTGGTGTCGTACGAAGCAACGGGTACCCATTCCTGGGATATGTCAGGCTCCATCTTGTTCTCCTTTGGTAAGCGGCCACTCGTGATGCACGAGCCTGCCGGTCACGGCCATCGTCGTCAGTTCCGGGTACGCGTACGTTCCGACCACGCTGAGTTCATCCGGTCCACGCTCGCCGCCTTCGTGGTTGTGCATCGTCTTGATCGAGAGGGCAGGGTTGACGACCTCGTAGCCCGCGTTCATCGCCGCGCCGCAGATCGCCTGATCGCAGCCGATGTAACCCAGCGGGATGCCGTCACCAACGCCGACAAGTTCGCCGCCGACCCAGGCCCACACGTCCTGCGACCCGGAATAGAACCGCTCGTTGCGGTACTGCCCGATCATGCGTGGCGAGGCGTTCGACTCCCATCGCGTCAGTGTCACGAGCCGCTTCGGCCGCACGACGCCTGGAATCAGACGAGCGGTGTAGTCGAACTGGATGTCGGCGTTGGCCAGGACGCATACCTGACCGGGGTGCTTCTCCGCTGCGAGCCGGAACGCGTGGGCGTACTGCAGCCGTTCGTCGCCGTTGCTCAGCGGCATGATTTCCGCGAACACGCCGAGGGCCATGTTGGCCTCAAACGTGGCATTGATTTCGCCAAGCCGCTTGGGATCGCTCGGCACGTAATGCTCGACCATGAGGATCATAATCGCGGCTCCACCTCGGTGAAGTCGAGCACTAGTTCTTCGTCCAGATCATCCGCCGTGACCGGCACATGGTGGTACTTCGCGTGCCACTCTGGCCCGGAGACGTGCGTGCCCTTCTCGGCTCCGATGTTCTGGATGCGGCTCACGGTCGGGAACGCCTCCCATCGCGTGCCACGCAGCACGTCGTTGACCACGATATCCCAAGAGGCACCGTCCTTGCTGGTCCACCGCTCCCGCATCTCGGCCCAGCGGTTGATCCACGTTCCCCAGCCCCACGGCGTGAACCACCGCCGCCGCCCGCACTCGTGAAGCCTGCCGTTGCTCTGCTGCTGGTAGCCGCTCACCGTGAACACGTTCTGATGGTGGCGGTACTTGTCCCTGGCCCACGAGAACCAGAGCAAGGCATCGCGGGTCGGCACCGTGTCGTCCTCAAAGTGCAAATGGAACTCCGACTGCATGACCTCGAATCCATACCGCAGGGCCGTATAGATCGCGTCGTTGCAGCCTGCGTGGGCGACGAAGACGTGCGACTCCCAGCCGTGGGACTCCGCGATTTCGACGCACTGCTCGGTCTCGGCACACGGATCGAGCAGCACGACGACGCGGCAACTCGCCACGCCGATGCACCGCGACACCGCGTGGCAGGTCTGCGCAAGGTACTCCGGTCGGTTGTAGCCGCTGATCGTGATGTTCATTCGATCTTGGTGCACCATGCCACGAGCAGGCCGTTCCAGTAGCCGTCGCTGTCGTTGAGCCTCGCGCTCGGGTAGATGTTCTGCGAGTCGATCCGCATCTTCCCGGCGTGCGCCTCGATCCCGGCATCGCAGCCACGCCGAACCTTGTCCCACGAGTAGTCGTCCACGATGTAGAGGAACGACCGGTCGAGGTGCGGCCACGCCACCGCAAGTTCTGCCGCGTGCTGCTCCTCGTCGTGCGGCCCGTCGTAGAGGTACACGTTGAACTTCTCGCCGCCGAAGGTGTCGGCGGTGATGTCGCGAAAGAAATCGAGGTCGTGAATGGTCGAGGGCAGGAGGAACCGCAGGCAGGTTCCCGCGAGCGCGGCGTCGGTGCGGCCGAACTCGCTGTGGTTGTCCACCATGTGGATCGACTGCACGTCGTTGCCGTGGCACATCGCCACGGCGGTCGAGCCCATGTAGGAGCCGACCTCCAGAATCCGGGCGCGAGGGATCGCCGCCACGGCACGGTTGAGGATCAGGCGGTTCGCCGCAGACGAAAATCCCTGCAGCGCGAGCACGTCGTCCCAGGTCGGCATGTCAGGCTCCTCGTGCGAACACCACCGGCTGGCGGGCTTGGGCGGCACCGCCAGCCGGTGGGCTCGTGGAAGGTCACTCGTAGCGAATCACGGCGACCCAGCCGCGACGGGCCGGGCACCACGCCGTACCGATCTCGCGAACGCGACGCTGGCCCCAGAAGCACGCTCCTCGGCACGCGGCATCGGGCGAGGCCGTCGAGAACCCGAGGCCTTCGTAGCCGCTACCACGCCGCCCGCAATGGACGAACGTGTTCGTCGTGGCGAGGTGGTCGGCGTGCTCCTGGGCCGAGACGACGCTGACGTTGTTCACCACGACTCGCGGCTGGCGAACGACACCGCAGCGGCCGGTGACGCAGACGCTCGTATCGGCAGCAGCAACACCGGACAACAGCAGGGCAAGAATCAAAAAACGCATGAGACTTTCTCCTGAGGACAGCACCAATCCGTTGGTGCGATGCGATCAGGGTTGCAGGCGTGTCAAGCGAGCCGCTCCAGCAGGCCGCGCAGGGTGGCGGCCCGATCGGCGTGCTGGTGCGCCTCGGCCTCCAGGGCAGCAGTCTCCACCGCTGCACGCTCTTCGTCGGTGAGCGTTGGCTGCGGCTTGCGGTAGAGCGGAACGATGCTCCAGCCCCAGTCATTAGCGGCTGCTTGGGCTTTCTCTTGCGTCATGTAGACCGCCGATGATTCGCTGCCATCGGTGGCAAATGCCAGCCATGCGGCAGGCTTCGGGCTATCATATTTGCTCATGTTCCATGCTCCAGAACGCGATCCATGCAGACCCTCCTCCATCAACGCTTCACCAAGTGCCGTGAACCAATCGACTATCAGACTAAGCCACTTCATGTCCGTCTTCAGCAAAGCGGCGATAAATCGACAGAAGCCCTTCTCGGGCGCGGCAGGCGGCGCTGTTTGTTGAGTGCTCCAGAAGTCGTATCGCCGCCCGCACGCAATCCAACTCCTCTTTCGTCAGGCGTGCCTGAGAACCAAGCATTGGAGCAGACCCGGCATCGTCCTGTGTCATGTGAAAGTCCTTTCTCGGGCTGCTCAATGCAGCCGTTCTGTGGCTACTTGTCGTCCGTTGGCGGCTCGGGGAGCGGCATCCAGTGGCTTGGTGCATCAACCTCGCAGTCATCGCACTCCCGATCCTGCGGCGACCACGCCTCCCAACGGTTCCCTGCCATCGGCCCGCCTTGCACGGTGCCGCTGTGCCGAAACCACGCCCGAACCCGGTCGGCTTTGTGCCATCCGAGAACCTCAGTCATTAGTTCCGGCAACCGCTCCTTCACCGAAATCCATCGCGGCATCCGCTCCTCCAAGTCTTCGATCTCGGCGTGCATCCTCCGCTCCTCTGGCGTGCAGTCGCAGTTCATGGGCTTCTGGTCGCAGATCGGGCAATACATCTTACTTCTCCCCTACGCTCACAGAACCAGCGGATGAAGCGGACGGCGGAGCCGCCGCTTATCCTGCGTGTTCTCACTTGATCCAGTTGAGCCGAACGATTGCCATTCCTCTGGGCGGAACATAAACCTCAACTTGCGTGACACCGCTAACGTTCAGCCACGCAACGCACCAATGGGTGCCCCAGTTGGCGGCGTTCCACCGAACCTCAGCAGTCGCCAGACAAGACACCAGTGCAATCAGCCTCGCAACGTTCGCCACAAACGCAAGCCCGTGAGAACCACGCGATGCAGCGGGCGGCCCTGCGTCGTCATGTGTCATGGTGAGTCCTCCGGTGACCGCCGTTGATCTTCCGCGTCACGCTGCCCCACCCTGCCTCCACTGCAGCGTGTTGTCATCAGTCTCGCCACGCCGCTGTGCAAAGTGCCGCTCTCTGCACTGCCTGGCACGCTCCTCGATCTCACTTGGAGTCGGGTCCACCAGCACCGACTCGGCTCTCGGCCGCTTCGGACGTGCCGGCAACTTGTACCGCATCCTCAGCGAGTGCAACGTGCTCAGGCTCACGCCGAATCGGATGGCTATGTCGCCCGTCTCGATCTCCGAGAACCACAGCGAATGCAGGAGAGCGGCGTCGATCTCCCTCTTGCCGCCAGATGGTCGCTTCTCCCAACCGAAACGCTTGACGGCATTCGTGATCGACTCCTCGCAGCAGCCGAGCTCGGCGGCAATCGCAGAGTATCTCATGCCGCTGTCCCGCAGCTGCTTCATCCTCGTGTAGTCGATGCGGTGCGCCATCATGCGTCCTCCGACAGAGGCATGATGACTCCGGTGTAGGGACCACACTTCAGAAGCACACGGCTCTGCGAGTCGGTCACGTACATCTCAACCTGCGGCTCTTCGTCCTGCGGCAGGTGAGCCAAAAACTGAGACAGAAACCTCGGGTCGAGTTTCGTCTTCGCCGTCGTGCCAGCAGAGATCGCAGGGCAGACCACGCTACTTTCGCCGTACTCGCTCGAGCGGCCGGCGAGGATGAGATTGTCGCCCTTCCACGACAGGGTCACGCCCTTTGACTGCTCGCTCGTGACGATCGCCGCAGAGTTCACCGACTGCAGCAACTCCACCACGTCGATACTCGCCGGATCTCCTTCGGCCTGGCCCACAACGTCTCGCCACTTGGGAAATCGGCCTTCGACAAGTCGGCCAGTCACCGTGTAGCCATCGAGCGTCAGCCGAACCTCCTTGCCGTTGGCCTCGATCTGGACCGAGCCGTCGCCCGTCGCCATGCTGGCCGCCACGGCCATCACACGAGCAGGCACCAGCGTCTGCGAGTCGTCCACGGCCTGGTCGGTTTCGGTTTCGACGCACGAGAGCCGCCGGCCATCGGTCGCCACCCAGGTCGGATTGCCGTCCGTCACGTCAATCAGCACGCCGCCCAAGGCGTAGCGGCTGCTCTCCGTGTCGGTGGCGTACACCGTGGCCTTCGCAGCACGGGCGAACTGGTCCGCCGGCAGCCGGCACACGGCCTTGAGCTCGCCCGCCTCCCACGTCGGATACTCGTTGGCATCCTCGGTCGGCAGCGTCCACGAGCCGGCACCGCATTTGACGACCACGCTGCTGTCCTTCGGCTGCAGCACCACCTCGTCGCCGTTGGAGGCTCTGAGGATGGCAGACAGTTTGGCCGCCGGCAGAAGCAGCGGATCGCCGTGGTAGTCGATCTCGGCGTCGATGCGGACCTCGAGATCCGTGCCCGTCAGGAGCCAGTCGCCAAGCCTGACGTTGCTGAGAATCGGCTTCGGCCCTCGAGTCGGTACCGCCCGCATCACGCTGGCCAGTGCTGAACTCAAAGCGGCCTTGCTCAGAGTGACTGTCGCCTTACGGTCCTTCGTTGCTGTCGCCATCCTTGGACTCCCTTTTCTGAAGTGTCACACCGACCAAGATGCCCAGGGCGAACGTCGCCGCGAGCGTGATTTGTCCTAACGAGATCCAGACGTAATCGGTGATGGTCATAGTGCCGCCCCCGCATCGTCGTCGTCTGGCTCAAGCAGCGGCCACCGTGGCTCGTGGACCGCTTCAATCTGCTCGAGGTAGCAAGCCTGCCGCACCAGCCGCTGCTGCAGCTGCACGATGCAGTCGGCCGCCGCCAGCACCAGCGTCTGCTGCCACCGGATGTTTTCGGTCACGTGCCGATTGCGAGCACGCTCGGCCGCCACGTCACACGACAGAGCGATTTCTTTGAGCCCGGTGATGATGTCGTCGTTGCTCATGCCAGCACCTCGATATTGCGGGCCTTGCCAGGCGTGCGGCGGATGAGCCCCTTCTTCTCCAGGGCGTGCAGGTGGCACATTACGCCGTTAGGCGAGCGGATGTTGAACTGCTGGGCGATCTGGCGGACGGTCGGCGAGTACAAGGCCATGTTGGCCTTGATGAACTCCAGCACCTCGGCCTGTCGTGGCGTCAGCGGTTTGGGATCTGCGTCGGTCGTCATATGGCGTTCCCTCCGTTGGTCTCTCCGAGCAATCGCATCCGTGCGTACTTCAAGACTCTGATGGCCGACCTCGAGTACATCTTGGGAAGGTTGTCCAGCACTCTGGTCTCCACGTCCGCAAAATCGCTCGGCGAAGACATGTCGATTAGATGCACGAAGTCGTCGTGCAGCCTCTTGTCCTCTTCGTCCTTGATCTTGAGAGAAAGCTTCACGCCACCGTCTACCGGCTTTTTTGATGACCGCCTTCTTGCCAGCGAAAGATCCCGATACTCCTCGAGCACCCACTTCAACTGCGGGTAGAGCGTGTCCCTCGTCCGCTTGACGTTCCGGACGGCGTCATAGAGCACGGCCTGGTCAAGACCGCTCAGATCGTCTTTCCACAGCCGTCGTTCCTCGTCAGTCCATTGGCACTGCGGCCACAGCTGGTTGATGGCCGCCTTATTCTCGTCCCACGTTCTCATAGGTTCCCTCCTGCCGGCTGACGCAAACGGCTCCGTCCCTGATGCTGCACCTTCGGATCTGCGAACTCGCCGGCCCTGATCCTGTCAACGAAGTCAAAGAACCTGGTCACAGGCAGCGGCCTGTCGAAGTACTGGCGGCTCGGCAGGCGAGCCAGGGCTTCGATGGCTCGCTGAATCCAGCCTGGCGACGCGGCCAGGTCTACCCAGCCGTCAGGCGGCGTCAGGTGCGGCCATGGTTCAGCACGCTCTGTAGCGTTCCAGACGGCGGCAAACCGCTGCCACTCGTCCGCTGCCCACCCTGGTTGGCTAAAGTCGTCAGACCCAGTGTGTGTGTGTATTTCTTCCTTTTGGGGTGGAGTAGGAGATGGGGATGGGGATGGAGATGGAGGCTTCACTTTTGCTTGGCCGTTTGCTTCACCGTTTGCTTGCGTTTTGCTTGAGTTTTGCTTGCCCGTTTGCTTGCGGTTTGCTTGGCTTTTGCTTCCGCCAGCCCTGCCAGCCTCGGCCCTAGCCTCCTTCAAGTCCTCGGCCTTGGCACGGTGTTCCTCCATCCTGGCGTTGCGGCGAAGCCCGTCTTGGCACAGCGGGAACTTGCCGGACAGCAGCTGCCAGACGCGGCCGACGCCAGGAGAGACAAGCTCAAGCCTCTCAAGATCGGCGGGCAGCCCGCCAGAGTCCCACTGGATCACCAGCAGGCGGATGTAGTGGCCGACTTCCTCGGCGGTCCACATGGCCGTGGATGCGTAGAAGTCCCGGCCAAAGAAAGGGATGTAGTGGTCAACCTGCGTCCGTGCCATCACGCAACTCTCCACACCGTCGCCATCCGTCCGCTCGCCGTCCGCCTGGTCCCGTCCTGCACGACGAGCCCACGTCGCACCAGCTCAATCCGCCGTGGCCTTACGGTGCTCGGATTCATCTCAAGCTGAGTGGCGATCTCCTCGTCCGTGCTCGGCCGCCACGCGATGTGCTCGAGCACTCGCCGCTGCAAGGCGTTCAGCGTATTCACGTCCAGCGAGTCCGCAGCAGCGGCCGATGTGATTGAGCCGTTGACGCTCGGGGCGCGAGCCGCGAACAGCGGCAGATCCGCCATGCGTTGTGCAACGTCGATGACTGGATTGAAGTCGGTCATGCGACAGCCTCCTGCTCATCGAACAGAGTGCGGCTGTTGGCCGCGTGCGTCCGCTCAGCCTTGGCAAGATTCCTTAAAGCCTGGGCGTGGTACTCGGGCTTCAGTTCGCAGCCGTAGAACCGCCGGCCACGCTGGAGGGCCATGTATCCCTCGCTTCCAATGCCGGTGAAGGGCGAAAAGACGATCTCGCCAGGGTTGCTGTACAGCCTGACGAGCCGGTCAATCACATCCAGCTGCAGGGGGCAAATGTGCTTCGTGTCATCCTCGCTGCGGGCCTCCTTGACGTTGAGCGTGTTCGTCTCGCGTATGTCGCTCCAGCAGCATTCGGCCCAGTCAATCCACTCGTTCCGAGAAACGTCGCCGTCTGAGTCGATTGCCACACTGTTCTCGCCAGGTGCCCGAAACTTGATGAGGTAGTCTGGAAGGCAGCCCCGCTGCTTTGCCCTGTCGCTCTCGAGCCCAGCGAACTGCAACTCACGGCTGCGGGTGCGGATCGCCTGCGCCTGCGGGTTCTTCCTCACTACCCAGTCGTATTCGTAGACAAGCCCGGCACGCTCCCCGAGGCGGATGTTCAGTCCGCGATAGTCGTGCAGGCCAACCTCGCCAGACCGCTTCAGTCGCGGTATCTGCATGACGTGAACTACGACAGCACGCCCCGGCTTCAGCACACGCGCCAGCCCGCGAAAGAAATAGGACAGATGGATCTTGGCTTCTCCACGCATGTCTTCGCTGTTGCCGATGTCCTCAGCCTTCGACGTGTAGGCGAACAGGCTTGGAAACGGCGGCGAGAAAACCGAGAAGTCCACCGAATTCGGCGGCATCTCTTCGAGCATGTGGGGGATGCAGTCGCCGTGGTGAACGGCAAACTTCTGGTCATCGGGTAGCAGATTCACGGAACATGGCCTCCTGCTCGCGGGTGTCAGCCTCGACGCGACGTGCCTTCCTCAGCACGTTCTCAACCATCGGGCGTTCGATATCAGTCACGGGTATGTGGACGTTGAGCGGACGCCACGAGCCGACGCGATTGCTCCTTTTCACGGCCTGGTAATACTCCTCGTAGGAGTCCTGCAGGCCGCTGAATACCTGTCGCGTGCAGATTTGAAGATTGAGCCCAAAGCCCAGGATCTTGGGCTTGGTGATGAGCACCTTGATGCTGCCAGCCTTGAACTCATCAACGAGCCGCTGGCGTTCTTCCTGTGGCGTCTTTCCGTCGATGCTCGCGGCCTCGGGCAGCATCCGTGCGAGCATGTCCTGCTCGTCGTTGTAGCGGCACCAGATGATGGTGCTTTCGGTTGGCCACTCTCGCACCATGTCCACGATGTATTGCGGCTTGATGCTGCTTTCGCACTTTGCCATCCGCGAGAGCTTGGCCCTGGTCGTGATGCCGCCGAGCTCGGTGACGAATAGCTGGCCAGTCGTTGCACGCACGGCCTGCTCCTGCTCTGCAGATAGCCGCACGTCATCAATGTGGACGTGAATGGGCGGAATGTTGTGAACATTGTCCTTCCAGCCGTAGGTGCCGGGATCTGTCAGGAAGATGCACCAGTGCGAGAGAGCACGGTAGAAGGGCCGCAGTGCGTGCGGCTTCAGTTCCCACCGCTCCATGGTCTGGCCACGGTTGATGAAGAACTTGGCTAGGAATGAGTTGACGTTCGGGAATGCGTCAAGAAATACGGCGTGGTTCGCATATTCGATGCGGTCGTTTGGCGCAGGAGTGCCGGTAAGGGCCAGCTTCCACTCGACGCCTGCGCCCATGCGGAGGCACACCTCGCCCCATTTGCCGTAGTGGCTCTTGAGCATGGACGATTCGTCCAAGATGAGCCCGGCTAGGTCGCCGTCTGGCGTATCGTCCCGCAGTGCGTCGTAGTTCGTGATGCCAAGCTTTCCGCCTGGCTTCTTCATCCACTTGGCGAGATCCTTTGCGGCAACCTGCTCGATG
>Ga0208783_10000294_pt1 | contig 31327 bp, 15 predicted proteins | sample DEB19_08_DNA_2_FD_184529 | JGI IMG/M metagenome (GOLD analysis project Ga0208783, IMG submission 184529) | Aqueous microbial communities from the Delaware River and Bay under freshwater to marine salinity gradient to study organic matter... | ecosystem: Environmental > Aquatic > Marine >...
GATGTCGCGCGGTCGGGCGGCGCCGCAATCGACCTGCACATTCACGATGCCGACTTCGTGCGCTTCTGCTTCGGTGAGCCGAGCGATGTTCACGCGAGCGGCTCGCGCATGCATGTGCACGCGAAGTACCGTTATTCCGACGGTTTGATCGTCGAGGCGGAAGGCGCATGGTTCGATAACCCGAACTTCTCGTTCACCATGACGGCGCGCATCGAATGCGAGCGCGGAACGCTGGACTTCTCGATCGGACGAGTCCCGGAGTTAACCGTCACGGAAGCTTCGGTCGAATCGACGATTGTGGCAGGCCGCGACTACCCGATTGGAAATGGTTACGACGCAGAGGTTTCCGAACTGCTCGCCGCCATCCAATCGGGCGCGCGTATTGCGCCTGTGACCCTCTTTGACGCGGCCGCGACCCAGCGCCTGCTCGACCGTGAGATGTCCGCGCTCGAATGAGCGCGCGTTCCCCTTCGAAACCCCTGCTTTCGAGCGGTGCTCGTGCGCGCATCACTTTCGTCATTTTGCCCGATCGAGCCTTGCCTCGCGAGCATGCGCACGCAGACTTCCCCTGCGTCCCATCTCGTTCGGTCTATGGATGGCCGGGCTTCGTACCCCGTTCGGTCTGCCGCAGCCGCGGTCCAGATCGCTCACCTTGAGGAGTTGTGATATGAGATTCCCTCGTTTCGCCCTCGCCACCGTGGTGGCCTCGGCACTCGCGTCCGGCGCGATGGCCCAGGTCATGTCGGCCAACGCGTCCCCGATCACCTCGACCGCGGGCACTTCCGCCGCCCGTGAGTTCGTGGTCAACGTCAACCTCGCGGACTTCGTCGGCGCGGTCGGCGCCCAGGCCACCGTTTCCTATGACTCGTCGAAGGTCGAGTATGTCAGCGCCGCCGGCGGCGACGACTTCCCCGCGCTGATCTATTCGAACCACAACTCCGCAGGCTCGAAGGTCACCTTCGCGACCGGCGTCGACCCGAACAATCCGGGTGCTGGCGTTGCCGCTGGCAACATCGCCAAGCTCACCTTCCGGACGATCGCCTCGTCCTGCAGCGCGAGCGCGGTGAGCTTCTCGACCAGCACGATCCCGTCGCGCGTGACCGACGCGAACGGCACCTCGCTGACCTACACCGAGTCGAACAACGTGTCGGTGACCTCGCTTGCCCCGTTCTCGCTCTCGGGCGTTCCCTCGAACGTCTCGGTCGCCGCTGACGCGGGCACGACCGCTGGCTCGCTCCAGACGCTGACCGCCCCGACCGCCTCGGACAGCTGCGGCACCGCGCTGACCGTGACCGCCACCCGCTCCGACTCGGCGGCGATGAGCGCGTACTACCCCGCGAACGCCACGACGACGATCACCTACAGCGCCACGGATGCCGCCGGCAACAGCGACAGCGCCAACGTGACCGTCAGCGTCGCGAACTACCAGCTCCTTGACGCCACCTTCGGCCTCGCGGGCTCGATCAGCGGCAGCTCGTCGCGCTCGGTCCGCCTGTCGTACGGCGCGTCCAGCCAGGTCGTGTCGGTGAACATGAGCAACGGCGCCGGCTCGAACGCTGACATCCAGCTTCCGATCGCTGCCAGCTACGTCTGCATGACCGCCAAGGACACGACGCACTCGCTGTCCAAGTCGGGTTCGGTCTCGATCCCCGCCGGCACGGTCCAGTACTCGGTCGACTTCCCGGGCATGAAGCAGGGTGATTCGAACGGCGACAACTTCGTCGACATCCTCGACTTCGGCATCTATGTCGGCGACTTCGGCCCGGCCGCAGCCGGCGATGTGTCGAACTTCAACGACGACTCCTCGGTGAACAACGCCGACTTCGGCTTCATCTCGCTGAACTATGTCCAGTCGGGCGAGTCGTGCGGCGGTGGCTTCACCGGCGGCGCTCCCCGCACCGCGGTCTCGGTCAAGCAGCTCCGCCGCGAGGGTCTCGGCCATCTCGCCGCGAGCGACCTGAACCGCGACGGCATGCTCGACTCGAACGACATCGCCTGGTTCCTCCAGAACGGTGTGCGTCCGAGCCGCCCCGACCGGCCGACGACGCCTTGGTGATCTGGGGATCGAGCCAGTGAGCCGAAGTGCCAGACGCGTCTGAAAACACCTGTTGCCAACCGGCAACCGGGTTCTAGGACAACTTCAAACCGAACCACAGTGCCCAGGCCTAGGCCTGGGCACTGTGCTTTTTCATCCGAGCTGGGCGTTCCGAGAAGTTTGCGCCAAGCCGCTCGTGTACCGACCCTGAGGCCCGACCGCGGCTCCAAAGGCAAGTTCGGGCTGTGCAGCCGAGCCCGATACAAGACCGTAAACATCTGTACAAACTGGATTTATGAAGGCTTACCGATTGACTTGACCCCCAACGGGATCACACTCGGTTCACGCGTCCACCGCATGCACGGTCGCGTTGGCCATTGGTTTGCGTCCTGCCAGAGATGTTCCCACGACTGAGAGGAAGAGATTGAATTCGAGTCGACCGCACGCTTCGCGCTGTGCGCCATTCCACGCTTGCCTCGCGATACGCGAGGCGATTTGCGTTGCGCGCGCCTCCGCTGCATCGGCTCGGACCACTGCACATCGGATCCGAACGACCTGATCCATCCCCCCAGGTCAATCGCAAGGAGCAAGAGATGAGTTTGCCCTCTTCACCCAACACCGTGTGGTCCAGCGCCTTCGCCCCGAAGCGCACCCACGCCTTGACCGTGTCGTCGCTGATCGCGATCGCGTGGTCGAGTTCCGCCCTTGCCCAGGCGAACCGCCTGGAGTGCTGGGGCCGCAATGTCGAGGGACAGTGCAATGTGCCGTCCACCCTGGGGCCCGTGAACGCCGCCGCGGGTGGCGTCTACCACACCATCGCGCTGCGTCCTGATGGAACCGTCACTGCGTGGGGTCTCAACGCCGAAGGGCAGACGGCGGTGCCCGCCGGGCTCGGCCAAGTCATCGCGATTGCAGCAGGTAGCTTTCACAACGCCGTGGTGAAGTCCGACGGCACGGTCGTCTGCTGGGGCCGCAATGTCGAGGGGCAGTGCACCGTGCCCGCAGGCGTGAACAGCGTCGCGGCGGTGTCGGCGGGCTGGAAGCACACCGTCGCACTGCGTGGCAACGGCTCTGTGGCCGCATGGGGCGCCGCCGGTTCGGCACAGGTGAGCGTTCCCGCGGGCCTTGGTGCGGTCTCGCAGGTCTCGGCTGGCTCGCAGCACAACGTCGCCCTGCTTGCCGACGGGACGGTTCGCTGCTGGGGCGCTGGCACGAGCAACAGCGGCGTGAGCCCGAACTTCGGCCAGTCGATCGTCCCCGTGGGCCTCGCGGGCGTGTCGGCCGTGGCCGCCGGCGCGAACCACTCGGTCGCGCTGAAGTCGGACGGCACCGTCGTGTGCTGGGGCCAGACTGCATTCGGCATCTCCACGCCTCCCGCCGGACTCTCTGGCGTGGTCGCAATCGCTGCAGGCAATGCCCACACCCTCGCCATGAAGAGCGACCGCTCGATCGTGGGCTGGGGCTCGAACTCGAGCGGCCAGCTCACGCTGCCCGCGACGCTGCGCGTGCCCACCGCGATCTTCGCTGGTGGCCAACACTCGGGCGCGATCACCGTGAACGCGCCGTCGGCAACGCTCGTTTCGGCGGCGGGCTCGGTGTGCCACGGCGCGACTGGCTCGATCGATGTCACCGTGGCCGATGTCACGACGACCTCGTGGAGCGGTCCGAACGGATTCGTCTCGTCCAGCGTCGACCTGAACGGCCTGCCCGCGGGCGTGTACACGCTGACCGCGACGGGCGCGGGTGGCTCGACGCAGCTCGCCGTCACCGTGCCCACGCTGCCCGACATCGCGGCGCCTGTGGTCACGGCCTACTCGAATGCGCTGTCGGTCGACGCGCGCCAGGATTGCACGGCGCTGGTCCCGAACTTCGTGCCGTCGGTGGTCGCGAGCGACAATTGCTCGGCAACGGCCGCCCTCACGATCACGCAGACTCCCGCCGCAGGAAGCGTCGCGCAGCTTGGCCAGAGCCCCGTGACGATCCGCGTGCGCGATGAGTCGGGCAACGAGACCGTGCTCGGCGCCACGCTGACCGTGGCCGGCACCGCCGCGACGAACTACATCGACGCCGACCAGGACGGCTTCGGCAATCCCGCCACCGCCGCCACCTACTGCATCATGCCTGCGGGCCATGTCGCGAACGGCAGCGACTGCAACGACGGCGAAGCGGCCGTCCACCCAGGCGCCACCGAGACCTGCAACGACATCGACGACGACTGCACCGGCGGCGTCGACAACGGACTCACCTTCCTCGACTACTTCGTCGACGGCGACAACGACGGCTACGGCGCCGGCCAGGCGACGAGCTCCTGCCGCCCGATCGCAGGCAGCGTGACCACCAGCGGCGACTGCAACGACGCCAGCTCGGCGATCCGCCCGGGCGCGACCGAGACCTGCAACGACATCGACGACGACTGCGTCGGCGGCGTCGACAACGGCCTCACCTTCCTCGACTACTTCGTCGACGCCGACCACGACGGCTACGGCGCTGGACAGGCGACGAGCTCATGCCGCCCGATCGCAGGCAGCGTGACCACCAGCGGCGACTGCAACGACGGCGAAGCGGCCGTCCACCCAGGCGTCACCGAGACCTGCAACGACATCGACGACGACTGCGTCGGCGGCATCGACGACGGACTCACCTTCCTCGACTACTTCGTCGACGCCGACAGCGACGGCTACGGCGCCGGACAGGCGACGAGCTCCTGCCGCCCGATCGCAGGCAGCGTGACCACCAGCGGCGACTGCAACGACGGCGAAGCGGCCGTCCACCCAGGCGCCACCGAGACCTGCAACGACATCGACGACGACTGCGTCGGCGGCATCGACGACGGCCTCACCTTCCTCGACTACTTCGTCGACGCCGACGGCGACGGCTACGGCGCTGGACAGGCGACGAGCTCCTGCCGCCCGATCGCAGGCAGCGTGACCACCAGCGGCGACTGCAACGACGGCGAAGCGGCCGTCCACCCAGGCGCCACCGAGACCTGCAACGACATCGACGATGACTGCGTCGGCGGCGTCGACAACGGCCTCACCTTCCTCGACTACTTCGTCGACGCCGACGGCGACGGCTACGGCGCTGGACAGGCGACGAGCTCATGCCGCCCGATCGCCGGCAGCGTGACCGTCAGCGGCGACTGCAACGACGGCGCCGCCAGCGTCTTCCCCACCGCGACCGAGGTCTGCAACGACATCGACGAGGATTGCGATGGCATCGCCGACGACGGCATCCCCACCAACGACTACTTCCGCGACGCCGACGCCGATGGCTACGGCAACGCCGCGGTCATCGTGCGCGACTGCGACAGCGTGCCGCCCACCGGCCATGTCACCGATTCGACCGATTGCAATGACGGCGCGGCCGGTGTCCACCCGGGCGCCGACGAGCGCTGCGCCGACCTCGCGGTCGACAACGACTGCGACGGCTCGACCGCCGAGAGCGAGGCCATCGACCTGATCCGCTTCTACGCCGATGTCGACGACGACGGTGCGGGCGACGCTGCGACCTCGCTGCTCCGCTGCGAGATGCCGCAGGGCTTCGTGGCGAACTCGAACGACCAGTGCCCCGCCAACGGCGCCCTCGTCCTGCCGATCACCTACTTCCGCGACTTCGACCAGGATGAGTTCGGCAGCGCGACCGACACGGTCGCGGCCTGCGACCTCAACGCTCCCGCGGGATTCGTGACCGACTCGAGCGACTGCAACGACGCGGCACTGCTGTTTGCCGATGTCGACGGCGACGGCCACGGCGCGGGCGATCTCGCCCCCTGCGGCGTCCCGAGCAACGACGACGAGTGCCCGAACACCGCGGCGCGCATCAGCCCGATCGACTGGTACGGCGACGCCGACCAGGACGGCGCAGGCGACCCCGCCGTGATCTCGAACGCCTGCGACGCCCCCGCAGGTTTCGTCGGCAACACCAACGACCTCTGCCCCGCGAACGGCAGCCTGCAGTCACCCGTCACCTACTACATCGACGGCGATGCCGACGGCTTCGGCTCGCCCGCCGCCACGACGAGCGTGTGCGAGACCAGCGCTCCCGCCGGCTACTCGGCGGTCTCGACCGACTGCAACGACGCCGTCGCCTCGACCTTCCCCGGCGCGCCCGAACTGTGCAACGAGACCGATGACGACTGCGACACCGTGGTCGACGAGGACCTCGTCTTCTCGACCTACTACCGCGACGCAGACGGCGACAGCCACGGCGACAGCGCCGTGACCGAGTCGAGCTGCACCGGCACCCCGTCGACCGGCTTCGTGCGCGGCGGCGGCGACTGCGACGACGGCCGCGCCGAAGTGCACGCGCTGGCGCCGTTCCACATCGACGCGGACCAGGACGGCTTCGGCGTGAGCCAGACCGCCTCGCTGTGCGAGGTTGCGCCGCCCGCGGGCTACTCGAGCAACGCGCTCGACTGCAACGACGCAAGCGCGGGCGTGAACCCCGGCGCCACCGAGGTGTGCGACGCGGCCGACACCGACGAGAACTGCTCGGGTGCTGCCGACGACGCCGATCTCGGCGTCAGCGAGGCCTCGAAGTCGGACTTCTTCGCCGACGCCGATGCAGACGGCTTCACCGTCGCGGGCGCCACGCGCTTCTGCGACATCAAGCCTGGCTTCCTGGCCGCCCGTTCCGCCGCGATCGACTGCAACGACGGCAACGCCGCCATCAATCCGGGGGTCGCGGAGACCTGCAACGGCATCGATGACGACTGCACCGGCGCCGCCGACGACGGCCTGACCTTCACGACCTACTACCGCGACGCCGACAGCGACGGCTTCGGCAGCCCGACCGTGATCGAATCGAACTGCCTGGGTGCACCCTCGAGCGGCTTCGTGGGCACGGGCGGCGACTGCGACGACGCCGACGCGCTCGCGAACCCGGCGGGAATCGAGCTCTGCTCGAACCTCGCGGTCGACAACGACTGCGACGGCTCGCTGGACGAGAGCGAGGCGGGCGACCGCTTCTCGATCTACGCCGATGTCGACGGCGACGGCGCGGGCGACCCCGCGGGCTCGATCCTGTCGTGCACCGTGCGCGACGGCTTCTCGGAGAACGCGAACGACCAGTGCCCGTCGAACGGCGCGCTGATCACGCAGGCGACCTACTACCTCGACAGCGACGGCGACGGCGCGGGCGATGCGGCCCAGCCGATGCTGAGCTGCGAGTCGGCTGCGCCCGCCGGCTACAGCGCCACCTCGAACGACGGCTGCCCGAGCGATCCCGCGAAGGTCGCCCCCGGCACCTGCGGCTGCGGCACCGCCGACACCGACACCGATTCGGACGGCACCGCCGATTGCCACGATCAGTGCCCGAACGATCCCGCGAAGACTGCGCCCGGCTCGTGCGGCTGCGGCACCGCCGACACCGACACCGACTCGGACGGCACCGCCGACTGCAACGACCAGTGCCCGAACGATCCCATGAAGATCGCCCCGGGAACCTGCGGCTGCGGCACGGCCGACACCGACACCGATGGCGACGGCACCGCCGACTGCGCGAGCTTCGTGCTCGCGCTCGACCCTGCGGCGACCTCGATTCGCGGCGGCCAGTTCCTGGTGGTGCGCGTGAGCTCGTCGTGGCCTGCGGTGAACGCGCCTGCGCGCGGCATCGCGCTGCAGCTCGCGGTGCGCTTCGACCACACCCGCCTGCGCCTCGACACCGTCGACAACGCCATCATCGGCGCGCCGTTCACGCTCGAGCTCGCCCGCGTGGTGGGCGTCGACACCGATCCCGCCTCGACCGATCCGCTGCGCGGCACGCTCCGCTACGCGGCAGGCCTGAATGTCTTCGGCAGCCCCGCCGACACGGGCATGGTCGCCGCGGGTCCACTGGTCGATCTCGTGTTCGAGGTCCTGCCCGGCGTCACCGACTGCGGCATCGAGGACCTCGTCCGCGTGGTGCCCGCACTCGGCAGCGAGCCGATCCGCACGCGCCTCACGACCGAGGAGGCCAACGGCAGCAGCGGCACGCGCAACCCGACCCCGACCCCGATGATTCCCGTCGGCCTCGACTTCGACGGCCCCGTCCTGAGCGGCGTGCCCACCGTGGTCGCGCTGCCGACCGACGCGGGCTCGGCGATCGGTGCCGTGGTCGCCCAGCCGACCGTCACCGCAGCCGATGGCTGCGATGGCACGGTGACGCCGACCCTGCTCGTGACCTTCCCGAACGGAGCGACCTCGACCTCGTGGCCCGCGCAGTTCCCGAACATGGGAACGGGCGTGAGCCTCGCGACCTGGACCGCCACCGACGCCGCCGGCAACGCGACGAGCGCCACCATGCGCATCGAGGTCGCGAACTACCAGCGGCTCGACGCCACGATCGTGCTCCAGGGCGCGTTCAACGGCCACTCGAATCGCCCGATCCGCATCTCGGGTCCGGCGTTCAGCGAGCTGTTCGCGGTGGCAATGACAGGTCAGAACGGCCAGGTCAGCGACATCCATGTGCCCGTCCAGGCCGCGTACCCCTGCCTCGCTGCGAAGGACCTCGCGCACTCGCTCACGATGACGACGGCCGCGGCGGTGGTCGACCGCACCTACCGCGCGACCTTCGTGCTGCGCCAGGGCGACTCGAACGACGACGACAGCGTCGACATCTACGACTTCAGCCTGTTTGCTGCCGACCGCGGCCTCGCCTCGGGCGCCTCGGCCCGGTCGAACTTCAACGCCGACATCGCCATCAACAACGCCGACTTCGCATTCATCAGCACGAACTTCTTCCACACCGGCGACTCGTGCGCCGCGGGCGCGCAAGGCCGCGAGCCGACGACGCGCGTGAGCGTGAAGGAACTCCGCCGCCAGGGCCTCGGCAACCTGGTGGTCGCCGACATCAACCACGACGGCTGGGTCGACCTCCGCGACATCCAGCTCTACATGCAGGGACAGGGCATCACGCCCGAGTCCATCGAAGTCCCGCTCGAGGGCAATGAGTAAGCCTGCCCGCCAAGCACGAAGCCCCCGAACGAACACCCGAAAGATCGCCCCAGACCAGTCCTTGAGGTGAACACCATGATCCCCTCTCTCACCGACATCCTCTCCAGCAACCGTCCGCGGACGACGCTGCTCGCCGCGATGGCCGCAGCATGCACCGCTGGCATCGCCACTGCGGCGAACGACGCGACGCTGTCGCTCGTGCCGTCGAGCCTGCATGTCGAGGCCGGCTCGACGCTGGATGTCGCCGTGCACATGCATGTGAACGCCGATCCCGCGCCCGCCCTCATCGGTGCGCAGGTCGTCCTCCACTTCGACCCCGCGATACTCGAGCCCGCCATCGCGAACATGGTCGTTGCCGTCGGCGACGGCCCGCTGCCTTCGCTGAACCCCGGCTGCGTGATCGATGCCGTAGGGGGCTCCATCTGCTTCTTCGTGCTCGACCCGACCTTCTCGGGAACGGGCGGCTTCAGCGGCGATCTTGCGATGCTCCACTTCCGCGTCAAGCAGGGCGTCGAGAGCTGCTCGGCCTCTGACCTCGTGCGCTACAGCACGGTCGACGACCTGACCACGACGCTCGCTGCGCTTCCTCCCGATGCGCCGACGGTCGACTTCGTCAACCTGCCCGCGATCAGCCTCGACCGCACCGCGCCGACGCTGCATGGCGTTCCCGCCGCGATCACCGTGCCCGCCGATGCCGGCACCACGGCCGGCGCCGTCGTGCCGAACCCGGGCGTGACCGCGACCGACGCCTGCGATCCCAGCGTGCCCGTGCACATCCTGGTCACGCTGCCGGGCGGCCAGACCGCCTCGGAATGGCCCGCGCGCTTCCCCGTCGGCACGAGCACCGTGCGCTGGCAGGCGACCGACGACACCGGCCACACGACCACTGAGTCGCGCGCGGTGACCGTGCAGAACCACCAGCTCATGGACGCGACGGTCCTGCTCCAGGGCACCTTCGACCGCGAGAGCCTTGGCTTCGACCGCGTGATCCGCTTCAGGACCGGCCCGATGGTCCAACTCCGCACCGTGAGCTTCGACCCGATCACGCGCTCGGGCAGCGTGTCCGACCTCGAGGTGCCGGTTGCCGCCGCCTACCCGTGCGTGGCCGCGAAGGACGGCGCCCGCTCGCTGGCTGACACAGCCTCGGCCACCGTGACCGGCACCAAGTACAGCGCCGACTTCAGCCTGGTGCTCGGCGATTCGAACGACGACGACCTCGTCGATGTGATCGACTTCACCTACTTCGTGTTCGACATGGGCGTCGCCGCCATCGACGGCCGTTCGAACTTCAACGCAGACGGCTTCGTCAACAACGCCGACTTCAGCTACATCGCGGTCAACTTCTTCAAGGTCGGCCAGTCATGCGGCGCCTATACGGGCGGACAGCCCCGCGGCCGCATCACCGTGAAGGAACTCCGTCGCATGGGCCTCGGTCATCTCGCCATCGCGGACCTGAACCGCGACGGCGTGGTCGACTCGCGCGACATCCAGAACTACCTCGCGGGCGTGCGCCCCGAGGCGTCCCACATGGACTCATCGGAGGCTCCGCCGATCCGCTGAGCTTCCAAAGCTCGTGAACAAGTCAGCGCTCGCCGGGGTGGCGCGGGCAGAGTCGCAGTGAGGGTTGCCCCTCCAATCTCACGCGCGGCTCGCAGGGAAAGGAAAGAGACATGCACCACTCAATGACCAACCCCTTCTCGATCACGCAGCGCCCGCGAGGGACGCAGGCGCCCATCGCGCTTGCCACCGTGATCGCCATGTCGTTCGCAGGGCTCGCGCAGGCGCAGTCCGCGACGGGCTGGGGCCGCAACAACTTCGGCCAGACGAATGTGCCCGCCGGATTGAACTCCATCTCGCGCATGGACGGCGGTCTCGACCACACGGTCGCGCTGCTGAATGACGGATCGGTGGCAGCGTGGGGCTGGAACTTCTGGGGTCAGTGCGATGTGCCCGCGGGCATGGGCGTGATCCGTGCTGCCGCTGCGGGCGACTGGCACTCGGTCGCGGTCAACACCGACGGCCAGGTCTTCTGCTGGGGCGACAACTTCAACGGACAGTGCGACATCCCACCCGAGGCGATCGGTGTCTCGGCGGTCGCCGCGGGCTATCAGTTCACCAGCGCGCTCCTGTCAGGCGGCACCGTCGTCTGCTGGGGCCGCAATGTCGAAGGTCAGTGCAATGTGCCGGCGGGGCTCGACCGCGTCGTGCGAATCGCCTCGGGCGCCGACCACACCGTCGCGCTCCGCTCGGACGGCACCGTCGTCTGCTGGGGCCGCGGCGACTCGGGCCAGACCACCGTTCCCGTCGGACTTGGCCCGGTGAAGGATGTCTCAGCCGGCCACATGCACTCGATCGCGCTCCAGACTGACGGCACCGTCGTCGCATGGGGCAACAACTTCTACGGCCAGCGCACCGTTCCCGCGGGCGTGAGTGGCGTCATCGCCATCGCGGCCGGCGGCTACCACAATGTGGTGCTCAACTCGAGCGGCGCCGTGCAGGCGTGGGGCGCAGGCCAGACCAACACCGGCTCGGGCGGCAACTTCGGCCAGTCGATCGTGCCGACGACGATCTCGAATGTCATCGATGTCGACGCCGGCGAGTACTACTCGCTCGCGCTCAGCAAGGCGGGCGGCGTTGTCGCCCCCAGCATCACCGTGGTCTCGACCACCGACTCGAGCTGCAGCGGCGCGGGCGGGGCGATCGATGTCACCATCGCCAACGCGGAGACCGTCTTCTGGACGGGCCCCGCTGGCTTCTTCTCGAACTCGATCGACCTGACCGGCCTCGCCGGCGGCACCTACACCGCGACCGCGATCGGCGTCGGCGGCACCGCCACCCGCAACATCGTGATCGTGGGCGGCGTCGACGCGACGGCGCCCGTCGTGACCTCGTTCGAGGCCGCCAAGTCGGCGGCCGTCGGCGCGAACTGCACGGCGCTCGTCCCTGACTTCACCGCGACCGTGGTCGCAACCGACAACTGCACGCCCACGGCGCAGCTGGTCGTCACCCAGTCGCCCGCTGCGGGGGCATCGCGACCGATCGGGTCGCACACGGTGGTGATCACCGTGACCGACCTCGCCGGCAATGCGGCCGCCGTGAACGCGACCTTCAGCGCGACGGGCACGGAGTACACCTACTACACCGACGCCGACGCCGACCTCTACGGCACCACGCCCACGACCACCAGCTGCTCGGCCAGCGTCCCCGCGGGCTTCGCCACCCAGTCGGGCGACTGCAACGATGCCAACCCGCTCGTGAACCCGGGCCGCACCGAGATCTGCAACGCGATCGACGACAACTGCAACGGGCTCGTCGACGACGGCCTCGCGACCAACACCTACTTCGTCGACGCCGACGACGACGGCTTCGGCCTGCGCGGATCGACGGGCATCGTGGCCTGCGCACATCCCGCTGGGACCGCGACGAATGCGCTCGACTGCAACGACCAGAACGCAGCGATCAATCCGCTGGCGCTGGAGGTCTGCGATCCTGCGAATGTCGACGAGAACTGCAACACCCTCGCCGACGACCTCGACCCGACCACGGTCGGCTCGTCGAAGTCGGCGTTCTACCGCGACGCCGACCAGGACACCTACACGGTCAGCACCCCGACCCGCTTCTGCGACATGCCCGCCGGCTACGAGACCGCGCCCGAGGGCGACTGCAACGACGCGGCAGCGGCGGTCTATCCAGGCGCGATCGAGAACTGCGCCAACGACGGCATCGACAACGACTGCGACGGCGAGGCAAACTCGGATGCCGAAGCGGTCGACAGCGTGGCCTACTACGCCGATTCCGACAGCGATTCCTTCGGCGCCGGCAGCGCGACCATGAGTTGCACCGCAATCGCAGGCCGGGTGACCAACAACCTTGACTGCGACGACACCCGCCTGCTCTACCGCGACAACGACCTCGACACCTACGGTGCTGGCGCTCCCGTCGCCTGCGGCGTGGTCAGCAACACCGATTGCAACGACGCGGCCGCCACCGTCTACCCCGGCGCCGTCGAGAACTGCGCCAACGACGGCACCGACAACGACTGCGACGGCGAGGCGAACTCCGACGCCGAGGCGATCGACAGCGTCTCGTACTACACCGACGCCGATCAGGACGGCTTCGGCACGGGCACCGCAACCAAGAGCTGCACGGCGATCGCCGGCCGCGTGACCAACAACTCGGATTGCGACGACACCCGCGTCCTCTACCGCGACGGCGACCTCGATACCTTCGGCGCCGGCGCGCCCGCAGCCTGCGGCGTGGTCACCAGCACCGACTGCGACGACGCAGCCGCGACCGTCTACCCAGGCGCCGTCGAGAACTGCGCCAACGACGGCATCGACAACAACTGCGACGGCGAGGCCAACGCGGACTTCGAGGCGGTCGACGCCACCGCGTACTACCGCGACCTCGATGTCGACGGCTTCGGCGCTGCGACGAGCACCGCGATCCTGTCGTGCACCCCGCTCACGGGCCGCGTGCCGAACAACTCCGACTGCGACGACACCCGCGTGATGTACCGCGACGCCGATGCCGACACCTTCGGCGCGGGCGCGATGATCGCCTGCAACGGCGTCGCCACCAACACCGACTGCAACGACAGCGCGGCGGATGTCTACCCAGGCGCCGTCGAGAACTGCGCCAACGACGGAACCGACAACGACTGCGACGGCGAGGCGAATGCCGACGCCGAGGCGATCGACAGCGTCTCCTATTTCCGCGACGCGGATGCCGACGGCTTCGGCGCTGGCGCCGCCACCAAGAGCTGCACCGCCATCGCCGGCTCGGTCACCAACAGCGCCGACTGCGACGATGCCCGCGTCATGTACGCAGACGGCGACGCAGACACCTTCGGCGCCGGTCCGATGATCGCCTGCAATGGCGTCGCGACCAACACCGACTGCAACGATGCTTCCGCGGCCGTCTACCCAGGCGCCGTCGAGAACTGCGCGAACGACGGCACCGACAACGACTGCGACGGCGAGGCGAACTCCGACGCCGAGGCGATCGACAGCGTCTCCTACTTCCGCGACGCGGACTCGGACGGCTTCGGCGCTGGCGCCGCCACCAAGAGCTGCACCGCCATCGCCGGCTCGGTCACCGACAGCTCCGACTGCGACGACACTCGCGTCATGTACGCCGACGGCGACGCCGACACCTTCGGCGCCGGACCGATGATCGCCTGCAACGGCGTCGCGACCAACACCGACTGCAACGACGCCGCCGCCGATGTCCACCCAGGCGCCGCCGAGGTGTGCGCCAACCGCGCCGTCGACAACGACTGCGACGGCATCGCCAACGATGACGCAGAGGCCACCGACAGCGTGGCGTACTACACCGACGGCGACCGCGACGGCTTCGGTGCGGGCGCTGCGACCATGAGCTGCGTCGTCCTCGTGGGCAAGGTCACCAACAATGCCGATTGCGACGACACCAAGCTGCTGTATGCAGACAACGACGGCGATCTGTTCGGAGCTGGCGCCCTGATCGCGTGCGGAGGCGTCACCAACAACATCGACTGCGACGACGCCGCTGCGTCGGTCCACCCGGGCGCGGCCGAACTGTGCGCGAACGCGGGCATCGACAACGACTGCGACGGCATCGCGAACGACGACGCCGAGGCCACCGACAGCGTCTCGTACTACCGCGACGCCGATGGCGACGGCTTCGGTGCAGGCACCGTGCAGAAGAGCTGCACCCCGCCCGCCGGCTGGGTCACCAACAGCACCGACTGCGATGACGCAGCCGTGATGTACGCCGACATCGACCGCGACGGCTTCGGCGCTGGCCCGAAGGTCGCCTGCGACGGCGTCGCCCTGAACACCGACTGCGACGACGCGTCGGCGAGCGTCCACCCGGGCGCCCCCGAGCTCTGCGCGAACGACGGCATCGACAACGACTGCGACGGCGAGGCGAATTCCGATGCAGAGGCCTCCGACAGCGTCGCCTACTTCGTCGATGCCGACCAGGACGGCTTTGGCGCCGGCGCCTCGACCATGAGCTGCACGGCGATCGCAGGCTCGGTCACCAACAGCACCGACTGCGACGACGCAGCCGTGATGTACACCGACGCCGACCACGACACCTTCGGCGCCCTGCCCAAGGTCGCCTGCAACGGCGTCAGCTCGAGCAGCGACTGCAACGACGCATCGGCCACCGTGTTCCCCGGCGCCCCCGAGCGCTGCGCGAACGACGGCATCGACAACGACTGCGACGGCGAGGCCAACTCCGATGCCGAGGCCACCGACAGCGTCGCCTACTTCGTCGACGGGGACAGCGACGGCTTCGGCGCCGGCGCCTCGACCATGAGCTGCACCGCCATCGCCGGCTCGGTCACCAACAGCACCGACTGCAACGACGCGTCGGCGAGCGTCCACCCGGGCGCCCCCGAGCTCTGCGCGAACGACGGCATCGACAACGACTGCGACGGCGAGGCCAACTCCGACGCCGAGGCCACCGACAGCGTCGCCTACTTCGTCGACGGTGACCACGACGGCTTCGGCGCAGGCAGCGCGACCATGAGCTGCACCGCCATCGCCGGCTCGGTCACCAACAACTCCGACTGCAACGACGCTGCGGTGATGTACACCGACGCCGACCACGACACCTACGGCACGCTGCCGATGGTCGCCTGCGACGGCGTCAGCTCGAACACCGACTGCAACGACGCGTCCGCAACCGTGAATCCCGGCGCGCAGGAGTTCTGCAACAGCGTCGACGACAACTGCAACGGCAGCGTGGACGACGGCATCACCTTCCTCGACTACTACCCCGACGTCGACCTCGACGGCTTCGGTGACGCCAGCGCCTCTGCCGAGCGCGCCTGCCAGCCGGTCGCGGGCAAGGTCCTGAGCCACAACGACTGCAACGACGGCCGCGCCGACATCCACCCCGGCGCCGTCGAGACCTGCGCGAACGACGGCACCGACAACGACTGCGACGGCGAGGCCAACTCCGACGCCGAGGCCACCGACAGCGTCGCCTACTTCGTCGACGCAGACAACGACGGCTTCGGCGCGGGCAGCGCGACCATGAGCTGCACCGCCATCGCTGGCTCGGTCACGAACGGCTCCGACTGCAACGACGCGGCCGTCCTGTACGCCGACGCGGACGGCGACCTCTTCGGCGCCGGCCCGATGGTCGCCTGCAACGGCGTCACCGTCAACGGCGACTGCAATGACTCGGCCGCCACGGTCTTCCCGGGCGCGCCCGAGCTGTGCGCCAACGACGGCACCGACAACGACTGCGACGGCGAGGCCAACTCCGACGCCGAGGCCACCGACAGCGTCGCCTACTTCGTCGACGCCGACCACGACGGCTTCGGCGCCGGCAGCCCGACCATGAGCTGCACCGCCATCGCCGGCTCCGTCACCAACGGCTCCGACTGCAACGACGCGGCCGTCCTGTACGCCGACGCGGACGGCGACCTCTTCGGCGCCGGCCCGATGGTCGCCTGCAACGGCGTCACCGCCAACGGCGACTGCAACGACTCGGCCGCGACGGTCTTCCCGGGCGCGCCCGAGCTGTGCGCCAACGACGGCACCGACAACGACTGCGACGGCGAGGCCAACTCCGACGCCGAGGCCACCGACAGCGTCGCCTACTTCGTCGACGCCGACCAGGACGGCTTCGGCGCGGGTGCCCCGACCATGAGCTGCACCGCCATCGCCGGCTCGGTCACCAACTCGACCGACTGCGACGACACCAAGCTCCTCTACGCCGACAACGACCTCGACACCCACGGCGCGGGCAGCGCCGTCGCCTGCGGCGTCGCCTCGAACGACGACTGCAACGACGCCGCGGCCGACATCTTCCCCGGTGCGTCCGAGGTCTGCGCGAACCGCGCCGTCGACAACGACTGCGACGGTGACACTTCCGACGCCGAGGCGAGCGACAGCGTGTCGTACTTCGTCGACGGCGACCAGGACGGCTTCGGCGCGGGCCCCGCGACCAAGTCGTGCGTGCCCATCTCGGGCTCGGTGACCAACTCGTCCGACTGCGACGACGCGAAGGTCCTGTTCGTCGACGCCGACCAGGACGGCTTCGGCGCGGGCGCGCCCGCTGCCTGCGGCGTTGCGAACCGCGACGACTGCGATGACGCCTCTGCCTCGGTCCATCCCGGCGCTCCTGAGCGCTGCGCGAACGACGGCATCGACAACGACTGCGACGGCGAGGCGAACTCCGATGCGGAGGCCACCGACAGCGTCGCCTACTTCGTCGACGCAGACCACGACGGCTTCGGCGCGGGCGGCGCGACCATGAGCTGCACCGCCATCGCCGGCTCGGTCACGAACAGCACCGACTGCAATGACGCTTCGGCGACCACCCACCCCGGCGCCGAGGAGACCTGCAACTCGACCGACGACGACTGCAACGGCGCAGTCGACGACGGGGTCGTGTTCCACGACTACTTCCGCGACGCCGACGGCGACGGATTCGGTTCGAGCGCCGACGCAGGCACCAGCGCCTGCTCGCCCATCGCAGGCTCGGTGCTGAACAATCTCGACTGCGACGACTCGAACGCCGCGATCAAGCCGAGTGCGGCCGAGCTCTGCAACGCCATCGACGACAACTGCAACGGTGCTGCCGACGACGGACTGACCTTCGTCGACTACTACCTCGATGCAGACCAGGACGGATTCGGCCGCTCGAACTCGACCGCGCAGAACGCATGCGCGCCGGTCGCAGGCCGCGTGGCCAACAATCTCGACTGCGACGACTCCAACGCCAGCATCAAGCCCGGCGCGGCCGAGCTCTGCGACCTGATCGACCAGAACTGCAACGGCCAGGTCGACGAAGGCCTGCCGACGCAGAACTACTACGCCGACGCCGACCAGGACAGCTTTGGCGCCGCAAGCGGAACGCCGGTCGCGAGCTGCATGCCGATCGCGGGGCGCGTCCTCGACCACACCGACTGCGACGACGCGTCCGCCGCGATCCACCCCGGCGCCCCCGAGCTGTGCGCGAACGACGGCATCGACAACGACTGCGACGGCGAGGCGAACTCCGACGCCGAGGCCGCCGACAGCGTCGCCTACTACCGCGACGCCGATGGAGACACCTTCGGCTGGGGCAGCGCGACCATGAGCTGCACCGCCGTCAGCGGCTGGGTCATCGACCACACCGACTGCGACGATGCCTCGGCCAGCGTCCACCCTGGCGCCCCCGAGCTCTGCGCGAACGACGGCATCGACAACGACTGCGACGGCGAGGCAAACTCCGACGCCGAGGCCACCGACAGCGTCGCCTACTATCGCGACGCCGACAACGACGGCTTCGGATTCGGCGCGCCGACCCTCAGTTGCACCACGATCGCTGGCTCGGTCACGAACCACAGCGACTGCGACGACGCCGCGATCCTCTATAGCGACGCCGATCTCGATACCTTCGGCGCCCTGCCGTTGGTCGCCTGCGGCGGCGTTGCGTCGAACACCGACTGCGACGACGCGTCCGCGGCGATCCACCCCGGCGCCCCCGAGCTGTGCGCGAACGACGGCATCGACAACGACTGCGACGGCGAGGCGAACGCAGACACCGAGTCGACCGACGCGATCGCGTACTGCTTCGACAACGACCATGACGGCTTCGGCGCAGGCGTCGAGACCCGCTGGTGCGCGGCGCCGGAAGGCTGCGTCGCCAACAACACCGACTGCAACGACTCGGACGCGACGATCTACCCCGGCGCGCCCGAGCTCTGCGACGCCCTCGACAACAACTGCGCGGGCGACATCGACGAAGGCCTCCAGGCGCAGACCTGGTACCGCGATGCCGACGGCGACGGCTTCGGCGACCCCGCCCAGTCGATGTACGCATGCGGCCAGCCCGCCGGCTTCGTCGGCAACGCGGCCGACCGCTGCGTAAGCGATCCGAACAAGCGCGATCCGGGCGTGTGCGGCTGCGGCAGCCCCGACTCGGACATCGATTCGGACGGCCGCATCGACTGCATCGACATCGCCCTCGCGATGACCGAGACCCCTGACCAGATCGTCGCAGGCGCGCCGTACACCGTGCGCCTGTACGCGGAGACCATCACCCCAATCCTGCAGGTCACGGGCGCGCAGTTCGCCTTGAAGTTCGACGCCACCCGCCTCGAGCTCCTCGATGTCGTGCCCGTCGTCGAGTCGCCGTTCAGCCTCGAGATCGGCCAGGACATCAACAACACGCTCGGCACGCTGCGCTACGCGCTCGGCGTGAGCGATTCGGAGACCGGCTTCGCCGGCTCAAGCGATCCGAACGCTCCCGTCGCCCGCTACGACTTCGTCGACCTCGTCTTCGTGGTCCGCCCGAACGCCGACACCTGCGCGCGCAATGTGCAGCTCGTGCGCTTCGAGAGCGTGGGTTCGTGGAAGAATATCTTCGCCACCGCGTCGGGCCTCGGCATGCTGCCGTCGCTCGCGAGCCTGCCCTTCGAGGACCTCGACGAGACGGCACCCGTCCTGACGGGCGTGCCCGCGAACATGGCGATGGCCGCCGACGCAGGCACCGTGCTCGGAGCGTTCGTGCCCGCCCCCTCGGTGAGCGCGGCCGACACCTGCACGAACCCAGTCGCCCTCGAGTTCTCGATCACCTATCCGAACGGCTCGTCGGCCACCGCCTGGCCCGCGAACGGCATGTTCCCGATCGGAACCAGCACGCTCTCGTGGCGCGCGATCGACGAGACGGGCAACGAGACCTTCGTCACCCGCACGATCGCCGTCGCGAACCACCAGCTGCTCGACATCGCGGTGAGCACCGACTCCTTCACCGTCACCGAGCGCACGGTGCAGGTGCGCCTCACCACGGGCGCGGCATCGCAGCTCGTGAGCGTGGTCATGCCGCGCTGGACGGGCAGCACCCCGTCGGTCGGCATCGTGCGCGATGTACAGGTGCCGGTGGCTGCGGGCTACGACTGCATCTCTGCGAAGGACATCCTCCACTCGCTGAGCGGCGTCGACATGCCGGGCATCGTCGGCCGCAAGTACGAGGCGGCGTTCACGATCGTCCAGGGCGATTCGAACGACGACAACCGCATCGACATCACCGACTTCTCGATCTTCGTCGCCGACCGCAGCGTCGCCGCGAACTTCAACCGCGCGGCGGACGCCCGGTCGAACTTCAACGCAGACAACCGCGTCGACAATGTCGACTTCGGCAACATCTCGATCAACTTCTTCCGCCGCGGCGACTCGTGCGCCGCCGGCTTCGACGGCGAAGAGCCCCTCGCGCGCATCAGCGTCAAGGAACTTCGCCGCCGCGGCATGGGCGAGCTCACCGTCGCCGATCTCAACGGCGACGGTTGGGTCGACATGCGCGATGTGCAGGCCTACATGAATGGTGGCTCATCGGGCTCCGCTCCTGCGGTTCCCGGCGTGCCGACCGACAGCGGCTGGTGATGTATGGCGCCGCAGAGATGCAGGACCTCCGTGCTCCGGGGGTCCTGCATCGCTTTTGGAATGCGGAGTTCAGGCCTCTCCGGCGAAGCGGTCGGCCGCTGCGGCGAACTCGAAGTCCTTGTCGGTGATGCCGCCGGCGTCGTGAGTCGAGAGTGAGAGCGTCACGCGGCTGTAGCGGATCAGGATGTCGGGGTGGTGCTGCACGGCCTCGGCGTGCTCGGCGACCTTCTCGACGAACGCCATCGCCTGCACGAAGTCCTTGAAGCGGTAGGTCCGCTGGATCTCCTCGCCGGGCTGGCTCCATTCGGGCAGCGTCTTGAGGCGGCGGACCACATCGGCATCGCTGAGCTTCACCAGTGACATGAGGCGCAGTGTAGTGGAGCGCGGCCGTCGAAGACTCTACGCTCCCGACATGGACCGCCGCCCCACCACCCGCCTTGCGCCGACCCCATCAGGGGCCCTGCATGTGGGAAATGCGCGGACCTTCCTCGTGAATTGGGCGCTCGCACGGAACCTCGGGTGGCGCATCGTCCTGCGGCTCGAGGACCTCGACCTCGGGCGCGTGAAGGCGGGCGCGCACGAGGCGACGCTCGAGGACATGCGCTGGATCGGCGTCGACTGGGACGGCGAGCCCGAGATCCAGTCGCACGACCTCACGCCCTACCGCGCCGCGCTCGAGCAACTCGCGTCCGACGGGCGCGTCTTCCGCTGCGACCGTTCGCGCGCCGAGATCCGCAGCGCGGCAAGCGCGCCACATGCCGAGGACGGGGAGACGCGCTACCCGCCCGAACTTCGGCCGCCGGGGCCGTGGCCGCGCGCGATCGCAGCGTCCGGCGCAGGTGCGTGGGAGGCGAACCATCGACTGCGCGTCGACCCCGCGCCCGAGCGCGTGCGCGACGAGTTCCTCGGCGACTTCACCTTCGATCCCGGGCTCGAGTGCGGCGACATGGTGGTCTGGACCAAGCTCGGCGTGCCTGCGTACCAGCTCGCGGTCGTGGTCGACGATGCGCGCCACGGCGTGACCGATGTGGTGCGCGGCGACGACCTGCTCGCGAGCGCGGCGCGGCAGCAGTTGATCGCGCGTGCGCTCGGGATCGCACATGCGCGCTGGTGGCATGTGCCGCTCGTGTACGGCGACGACGGCAAGCGCCTCGCGAAGCGCCGCGGCTCGCACAGCCTCGCCGCGATGCGAGACACGGGCGTCTCCGCCGAGCGCGTGATCGGCTGGTGCGCGCGAAGCCTCGGGCTCGGCGCAGACCGCGCACTTTCGTCGCGCGAGTTCCTGGCCCGCGCCACGCCCGATGCGCTTCGCGCCGCGATGCCGCGCCTGTGCGCGCAGCCGACCGTGTACCGCGAGGGCGACGCATGATCGACTGCAACTCGACAGCGCGCGAGGCAGTCCATACGCTTCCCGCATGACGCTCGCGCTCGCCCGCCCTGCCTTCCTCGCCACCATGCTCGCATCGACCGCCATGCTCGCTGGCTGCGACGGCGGCGCAGCACCGACCACGGCGAAGGTGACGGCCGCTGGCACGGTGTTCACAGTGAAGCTCGCGCTCGACGATCCGTCGCGCGAGAAGGGACTCGGCGGCGTGGCCAGCCTCGCCGCCGACGAGGGCATGCTCTTCGTCTTCACCGACAGCCAGACACGCAACTTCTGGATGGTCGACTGCATCATGGACATCGACATCGCGTTCGTCGATCCGTTTGGATTCGTGACCGCGGTGCACACGATGCCGAAGGAACCGCTCCAGGCCCAGGGCGAGACCCGCGACGACTACTACAAGCGCCTGGTGCGCTATCCGTCGCTTGCGCCCGCGCAGTACGCCTTCGAGGTGGCGCCGGGAAGGCTCAAGGAGTTGGGCGTGAAGCGCGGAATGCGTCTCGATTTCGACCGGAACACGCTCAAGAAGCACGCCAAGTGAGCCGATGCCCCGAAGTGGCGGGTGCGCCCGGCCGCCCGTGGCCGTGCCATGCCGTCGTCTGTCCGCCTCGCCCCGCATCGGCTCTCGTCGCATGGGAATCGCCCGTCCGATCGCCCGAATCGCCGTGATCGGCCCCGTCACCAACGCGGCCGAGGTGGCTGCGTGGCGCGAGCGCATCGCGGCGGAACTGCCGCTCACGAGCGTGGCGCAGCTGTCCCTCGACGCACTGTGCGACGCGGCGGGCGACCCGCTCGAGCTCGACGCGGAGATCGCGGTGCTGTTCGCGCCCGACTCGCAGGGCGAGACCGACGCCGAGGTCGACGCCGTGCTGCGCTCGGTCGAGCGCGGTGCGAATGATCCGAATTCCCAGTCGGGCGCGCGCGTGATCGTCGTCGGCGACGCGGCGCGGCTGCATGCGCCCCACTCGGGCGCCGAGTTCATCGCGCGCGCGAGCGCGGGGATCGAGCTCATCCCGTTCCTGCGCGGAACGCTCGCGTGCCTCCAGGGCATGCGCGCCGCGCGCCGCGAGCTCGCGCTTCTCGGCCGCGTGGTCCGGTCGATGCGCGGCGAGCTCGAGGAGCGCAACGAGGAGCTGCAACTCGCAGCCCTCGTCCAAAAGGACTTCCTGCCGATGCCGCTCGAGCCGCTGCACGGCGTGCGCGTGACCACGCTCTACCGGCCGCTCGCGCAGGTGTCGGGCGACGTCTACCACCTCGAGCAGCTCGACAACGACCGCATCTCGATCTTCCTCGCCGACGCCGTCGGCCACGGCATTCCCGCAGCACTCCTCGGCATGGCGGTCTGCCGCTCGCTCGAGACGGCGGACCGGATCGACGGGCGACTGGCGCTCCTCGGCCCAGGCGAGACGCTGACTCGCGCGAACAAGCGCCTGTACGAGCATCAGCGTGCGACCACGCGGTTCGCCACCGCGATCGCCGCAGTCCTCGACTGCCGCACGCGCCGCATGCGCATCGCGGTGGCCGGGCATCCGCCTGCGATCCTCCTGCGGCCCGGCGAGGAGCCGCGCCCGCTCGCCGGCGAAGGCGGACTGCTCGGGGTCTTTCCAGACGAGACCTATCAGGAGAGCGAGTTCGAGTTCCGCGCCAACGACCGGATCCTCTTCTACTCCGACGGCTTCGAACAGGCGTTCAGCGAGGGCGGGCTCGCGCGCCATGTCGAGGAGTTCGGCCGCCTGTCGGGCGTGCTCGATCCCGAGGAGCTCGTCAATCGCATCGCCTGGCGCGTCGATGCGCACACGGGCTCGCTGCACCAGCAGGACGACCTCACGCTGCTCTGCGTGAGCATCGAGCATGCCGCCGCGATGCGCGCGGCCGCGTGACGCTCATCGCTTCCGCATCCATTCGAGCTGGCGCGCGACGAGCTTCGCCAGGTAGTCGACCTCGACATTCAATCGGTCGCCGACCTTCCGTGCGGCCAGGTTCGTGCGGGCGAGCGTCTCGGGAATCAGGCAGACATCGACCACGGTGCCGTCCCGCGCGCCCGCGGGCGACTCGCCACGCAGGTCCTCGACGCGCGCGATGGTGAGCGACACGCCATCGAGGGCGATCGAGCCCTTGTCGACGGCGTGGATGCCGAGGTCGCCCGGCAGCAGGAGCCGCACGCGCCACTCGCCCACGGTTCGGACCTCGACCACCTCGGCGAGACCGTCGACATGCCCGAGGACGACATGGCCGCCGAGGAAGGTGGTCGGGGTCGCCGCGTGCTCGAGGTTGACGCCATCGCCGGCCCGCAGGCTGCCGAGGCTGGTGACCGCGAGGGTCTGGGGAATCACGTCGAAATGAAGGGTGCCGCCCGCGGCCGCCACGACGGTCAGGCAGCAGCCGTTGACCGAGACGGAGGCCCCGAGGTCTGGGTGGTAGGACCACCCTTCCGCGGCGATTTCAAGGCGGGTCGCGCCAGCGGCGGCCATGGAACCAGCGGGGTGCGGCGGGCGAATGGCCTCCACGCGGCCGAGGGCTTGGACGAGTCCCGTGAACACGGGGCCGAGGATACGGGAGAGCCGCGCTTGACGCTTCGCCCCCCGAGGGGCGATACTCCCGTTCTTGCCCTGTCTGGCCGTTGTGCACGGTCGGCGGAGGCCCCCAGAGAGGTCCGGAATGATGAAGTTCGCCCGCATCGCCACCCCTGCCCGCCCCCTTCAGCTCGCGGAGCTCGCCGTTGCGGCGTGTGCGTTCGCGGCGGCGGGTGCCACCGTCGCCCCAGCCCTCGGCGACGGCGGCGCGCAGGCGCAGACGCCGCCGCGCGTTGCGGCCGATGTCGCGAAGGTGCTCGAGTCGTACCTCGTGGGTCCGCAGGCGGCGTCCGAACTCGGCTGCCGCGTGAAGTGGCAGACCTACGCGGCGGTCCCCGAGGGAGGGTCGCTGAAGTTCCTCGACAGCTCGCCCGACGCGGTGCTCGCGGTCAACAACCGCAACGAGCTCACGCTGGTCCGCCCGGAGACCGGTGACCGCGCGTGGACGGCATCCGCAGCCGACCCGATCGACAAGATCATCGGGCTCGGCGTGTTCCCGTACGCCACGCGCGACGGCGGCGAATCGATCCGGATCGGCGTGATGACCGACGCCGTGTTCTACACGCTTGGCGCAGACAGCGGCGCGACCATCGCCCGCTCGCGCTACAACCATGTGCCGAGCACCGCGCCTGCGCATGTGGGCAAGCTCTTCATCTACGGCACGAGCTCGGGCCGCGTGGCGTGGTTCAACGCCGCGACCGGCAACGACTCGCGCTCGCATGTCGTCGATGCCGTCCAGGGCGCGAGCCCGGTGACCGCGAAGCCGACCGTGCATGACGGCATGGTGGTCGCTGCAGATCGCCTTGGCGCCGTGGTGGCGCTCGGCGCGGCGACGGGCGATTTCCGCTGGAAGAAGAACCTCCTCGCCGGCGTGAGCGCCAGCCCCGCGATCGGTGCGGGCGTCGCCTTCGTCGCCAGCGACGACCAGTACCTCTACGCGTTCGATCTCTCGTCGGGCGTGACCCTGTGGAAGTACTTCACGCAGACGCCGCTCAAGTCCTCGCCGTTCGTCGCGGGAGAGCTGGTCCTCCAGGATGTGCCCGGCGAGGGCCTCGTCGCTCTCACCCAGAATCCCGAGTCGCAGCCCGGCGGCGAAGTCCGCTGGAAGCGCGAGCGCGTGATGGGGACTCCCATCACGGTGGTCCACGGCGCTGCCGCGTTCTGGTGCTCGCACTGCCGCAAGGTCACGCTGGTCTCCCTCAAGGATGGTTCGATCGTGCGCGAGGTCAAGATGCCCGCCGTCGAGCACCTCGAGGCAGACACGATCGAGGCCGGCGGCTTCGTCGCGTGGAGCGCCGACGGCCGCATCGAGCGCCTCGCGCCCATCGCGAACGCGACCGCCGCGAAGTGACCGCGGCTTCGGAAACAGGAACGACACATGCACGGACTCGTCCGCATCCGCCGCGCGCTGATCTCGGTCAGCGACAAGCGTGATCTCATCCCCTTCGCGAAGGCGCTCGTCGCCCACGGAGTCGAGATCGTCTCGACGGGCGGTACTTCGGCGGCGCTGGCGGCCGCCGGTCTTCCCGTGATCCCGATCGAGAAGCTGACGGGCTTTCCCGAGATGATGGACGGCCGCGTGAAGACGCTGCATCCGCGCGTGCACGGAGGCCTGCTCGGGCGGCGCGATGTGCCCGCGCATGTGAAGTCGATGGAGGAGCATGGAATCGCGCCGATCGACCTCGTGTGCGTGAACCTGTATCCGTTCGAGATGACGGTGCGCCGCGAGGGCGTGCAGGAGCACGAGGCGATCGAGCAGATCGACATCGGCGGGCCTTCGATGCTGCGCTCGGCCGCGAAGAACCACGAGTTCGTGACCGTCGTGACCGATCCCGCGCAGTACGACGCGGTCGCGAGCGAGCTCGCGAAGAACGAGGGCGCGACGACGCTCGAGCTGCGGCGACGGCTTGCGGCGGCGACCTTCGCGCGGACGGCGGCGTACGACACGGCCATCTCGGCGTGGATGGCGGCGCGCGCGGGCAACCGGTTCCCGCCCGTGTTCGAGCTTCGCGGAGTCAACGAGGGCGAGCTTCGCTACGGCGAGAACCCGCACCAGGCGGCTGCGGTCTACCGCGATCCGACCTACCGCGGTCCGAATGTGGTGGGTTCCGAGCTCCTGCACGGGAAGCCGCTCTCGTACAACAACCTGCTCGATGCGGCGGCGGCGCTCGAACTCGTGCAGGACCTGCGCGAGCTCGCGCCCGACATGGCGGGCGCCGTGGTCGTCAAGCACACGAATCCATGCGGGACGGCGGTCGCGCCGAGCCTGCGTGAGGCGTTTGCGAAGGCGTACGCGGGCGATCCGATCGCTGCGTTCGGCGGGATCGTGGCGCTCAACGCGCCCGTCGACACGGCGACGGCCGAGGAGATCGTGGCGGGCGAGAAGTTCCTCGAGGTCGTCGTTGCTCCGGGCTACGAGCCACAGGCGTTGGCGTTGCTTCAGGCGCGCTGGAAGAACGCCCGGCTGCTGGCGGTCGGACCGGTGACGGCTGCGCCGAAGTCGGTGCTCGTCCGCTCGATCGCGGGCGGGTTCCTGGCGCAAGAGGCGGACACGCACGAGATCGATGCGAGCAAGTTCCAGCATGTCGCGGGTCCGGCGCCGAGCGCGGAGACCCTGCGCGACGCGGCCTTCCTGACGGCGGTGGTCAAGCACCTCAAGTCGAACGCCGTGTGCATCGGCAGGGCCGGGCAACTGCTGGGCGCGGGCGCGGGACAGATGGACCGCGTGGCGAGTTGCCGGAACGCGGTCGAGAAGTCGGGGGCGCGGGTGCGCGAGGGTGCGGGGATTGCGGTCGCGGCAAGCGATGCGTTCTTCCCGTTCGACGATGGCCCGAGGCTGCTGATCGAGGCGGGCGTGCGGTGCCTGGTGCACCCGGGCGGCTCGAAGCGCGACGAGGACACGCTCAAGCTGTGCAACGAGAAGGGCGTGACGTGCCTGGTGACGGGCGTGCGCCGGTTCCGGCACTGAGCGCGTCCCCCCCACAGCCCGTACCCGCAGACTACCGCGTCCCGGCGGGTACACGCAGGTAGGTTGCGGGTGCACCGACGACCCTTCCAACCCTCGTGCGTAAGCGCCTCTCTCGTCGGCACTCACGGTCATCGGCCTCGCCGACGGATCCTGTACCCGCCAGTTGGCGGGTACAAGCGGGTACAAGCAGGTAGGTACCGCGTCCGCCCCTATACTCCCCGCTCCATGTCCGACAAGCCCGTCCTCGACCACCCCTCCCTTCCGATCATCAAGGAAGCCTTCCCGAACGTGAAGTTCATGGCCGCGGAGTTCCGCGGCCTGACCACGCTCGTGTGTCCACCGGAGCGCATGCACGACGTCCTGCGCCAGCTGCGCGACGATCCGCGGCTCGACTACAACTTCCTCACAGACGTCACGGCGGTCGACTATCTGAACTACCCGGTCAAGCAGCCCGGCCGCTTCGCCGTCATCTACCTCCTCCACTCGCACAAGCACGAGCGCCGACTCGCAGTCAAGTGCTTCCTCAACCCGACGCTCGACACGAGCGGAATCGAAGTCGACCCCGCGCTCGAGATCGACAGCGCGTGCGACCTCTGGCCCGGCGCAGAGTGGACCGAGCGCGAGGTCTACGACATGTACGGCATCCGCTTCCGCAACCACCCGGACCTCCGCCGCATCCTGCTGTGGAAGGACTTCCCCGGCCACCCGCTCCGCAAGGACTACCCGCTGCGCGGCCGCGGCGAGCGCGAGCACCATGTGCCGATCACGAGAGACAGCCGGTAGCCTCGCACGCGGCCTCCGATCATCCAGAATCACGCGCGCGCATGGACTCCCAGCGCGCGCGTTCTTTTTACCTGAAGCACCCATCCGACGCCCTTGCCCGAGACCAAGCGCCATCTCCAGCTGAAGGACATCGCCCTCGCGTGGCTGCGCGCGGTCGGCTGCCGCGCTGTCGCGCTCGAGGTCTCGTGCCCCTTCCACCGCTACCGCTTCGATGCGCTCGGCTGGCTCGACCACGCCGACGACCCGCGCGCGATCGCCGCGTTCGGCCCGCCGCAATGCGCAGGCTCAGACGACAGCCCGCGCGCGCCGCGCGTGATCGCCGTCGAATGCAAGCAGTCGCGCGCCGACTTCGCGTCCGACGACGCCGACCCCGGCGAACTCGCGAAGCGCAAGGCGTACCTCCTCGAGCGCCGCCGCGTGATCGAGGATCTCCGCGTCAAGGTGCGCGAGTCGCATCTCAAGGTCGAGGGCTCGAGCCTCTTCGAGGAGCTCGCCACCTGGGAGTTCGGCCAGAGCAAGATCACCGCGTACCGCAATGTCGTCTCCGAGCTCGAGGCGATCGACGCGAAACTCGGCATCGACACCAAGTTTGCGCAGCTCGCGCGCTGGCGCACGGCCGACCACCTCGTCGTCATGACGCCCGCGGGGCTCCTCCGCCCGCGCGAAGTGCCGTCCGGCTGGGGCCTGGTTGAGGTCGACTCGCGCGCGCTCAAGAAGGGCTGGGAACCCGTCGCCGGCGACCCACTCCCCTGCACCACGCGCGTCGCGCCGTCGCACCTCGGGACGCCTGAAACCCGCCGCCTGCGCCTCCTCCGCAACATCGCCGTCGCCGCCAGCCGCGGCGTTGGATACGGACTCATCCCGCCCCCGCCGACCGAGAAACCCGCAGCGGACGCCGCCGCCGCGACCGAAGCGTCGCTCTTCTCACCTGAAAGCCAGACCGCCTCCGATACCATCAATCACGACAACCTACCCCGGTAGCTCAGCTGGATAGAGCACGCGCCTTCTAAGCGCGTGGTCGGCGGTTCGAATCCGCCCCGGGGTGTTTCCGAGCTCCGTTTCTGACAGGACGGCTTCGCTCGCAATCAAGTCCAACCGACCGCCAGATGAAGCGTCACCGCGTTGATGAGGTCGCGGTCGGCATCAATCGCTCGCGCGGGCGAAATCCTGACGCTGATTGCACCTCGCACCAGGGACAGCTGTGCGATTCGCCTCGAGCCCGACATCACCGACCATCGGACGCCCGTACGCGGCCTGAGCCTCGGGAGCGTCTGGAACTTTGCCCAACTTGGATTCTCTACCTGGTAAACACACTCGCGCTGACCGGAGATGCCCACTGTCGACACGCGACCAGTACCGAATCCGAGCCGCGTGACCTTGGCAATTGCAGTTCCGTCGGCGTCGAAGAGCTCCGCACCGCCGGATGTTCCTCGCTGAAGGGACAAGACAAGTCGATCAGAAAGCTGATCACGACAGTCAACACGATCTGAGGGCTCCGCCCACCGAAGCAGGTACTCGTGACGGCTCGACCCAAACTGGACGACCCATGTCTTCCGCCAACGAAATGAATCAACTCGGACTTCCCTGATCGACTCATGAAATGAACGCGCTGCTGTCGGCGAACTCGCGTGCGTAGACGGCTCCATCTTGTTGGACCGATCATCCGGCGCGGTAGCTGCACGGTCGACTGACTCCCGCGGCGACCCCTGCCACGCGGATGAATCGGTCGCATCAACCGCCCGCACGGATGACTTGACCTGATTCGCCCGGTCATCAGGCTCGACATCGTCGTCATCGAACGACTCTGGCGGCGGCTCCTCCGATTCGGGGAAATCAGGTGTATCGAGCGTCCGTGATGCGCTCTCTCGCTCAAGCTGATTCGATCCGATATCAGGGCTATTCCAATCGGGCTCGGGACTTGCAAACCCACCGAAGACCCAGACGATAAAGGCGAGGCTCGCAAGCAGTATGAGTGCACCCGCGACTTCCTGCCCGCTCACCCACTTCGTGAGGGTCCACAATCCATACCAAGACGAAAGTGGATCCCCGCTCGACAGGAGCGCCGATGCAAAGAATGGGCTGACAGAAAGTTCAGAGTATGGACCCATCCATATAGTCTACACGCTTCGTTCGACAAACACTTCGATGACCTCACGCCTACCGGCATGACCCTGCCGCCAGGCTGCCATCTGAGCATTGCCCCTCCCGTGCTCAGTCGTCGAACGATGCAGGCTGAGGAGTACTTGGCCACGCTCATCGCTCAAAGCGCCTTGGTGTCGGGAGGAGCGAGATGGCGTGATGGCCCAGAACGAACTCGTCGGACGCGATGAACTCGATTGCCATTGGCCGCATTGAAGTCTCGCCACCAAGGCATCCGGACCCAACGCCGCACAAGTGCTCGCGTGCTCGAACTGCGGGAGGCAGCCGCGCCCAGATCCGCAAGGCGCTCGACAACCTCGAGATGACCGGGCGCGTCCGCCGGCACCGCTCGAAGGCGGGCACGCGGATCGAGCTCCTGAAGTTCAAGTAAGCGTGCGGCGCGGAATGCGCGCCCCGCTGTATTCTCCGTGGGTGCCCGCCCCCCTCACCGTCATCTGCGGCCCCATGTTCGCGGGCAAGACCACGGAACTGCAGCGACGGATCGCGCTCGCTCAGGCTGCGGGTGAGCGCGTCCTCGTCATCAAGCCCGCGCGCGACAACCGCTACGCCGATCACGAGATCGTCACCCACACGGGCGCGCGCGTCCCCGCGCGGGCAGTCGCGACGATCGATGAGATTGCAGACGCGAGCGCGGACTTCATCGCCATCGACGAGATCCACTTCTTCAACTCGGCCGCCGTCGAACCGATCGAGCGCCTCCGCGCCCGAGGCGTGCGCATCGCCGTCGCCGGCTGCGACCTCGACCACTTCGGCGATGTGTTCGCGCCCTTCGATGAGCTCATCCCGCGTGCGACCGAACTCGTGCGGATCACGGGAACCTGCCACCGCTGCGGCGCACCGAGCACGCACAGCGAGCGGCTGGTCGCGACGACCGAGCGCATCATCGTCGGCGGCGCAATGGAGTTCATCGCCACCTGCGCTGCGTGCTTCAGGCCGAGCCGTCGTTGACGACGACGAAATGCGCCGCCGCGCGATATCGCTCCGCATTCAGCCCGAACGTCGGCTCCGCCACATTCCCGAAGAAGTGCTCGAGGTACTCGATCGGCCACGGGCGCTCGCCCGCGCGCTCGCGCGCCACCGCCCGCGCCCAGCGCGCCTCGCGCGGCGCCTCGACGAACACGCC
>Ga0208783_10000295_pt1 | contig 31279 bp, 51 predicted proteins | sample DEB19_08_DNA_2_FD_184529 | JGI IMG/M metagenome (GOLD analysis project Ga0208783, IMG submission 184529) | Aqueous microbial communities from the Delaware River and Bay under freshwater to marine salinity gradient to study organic matter... | ecosystem: Environmental > Aquatic > Marine >...
CCCGCGCGATCACCTGCGTATTAGACATAGGCGGGAGCCTCCTAACGCAATTGCAATACGCGATGCGATTAGGTATTGCATTATCACTACACTTACTGACACAAAAACACGCGAAAACACTAGGATTTTGCACGATTTGTCCTCTTGGTTACTGTCGTATGCTTACGCACAGTCGCTTTGCTTGGTAGATCAATTGGCTTTATGTCTAGCTCTTTGAGCTTACGTTGTAGCACAATTTCCTCTCCTCTGTGTAAGATTTGAGTGATGCGAGCAATTCCAACCTTCATGAGCTTTGCGATGGCGCGATACGTCATGCCTTCCTGACGTCGTTGGTAGGCAAGCTCGCAGTCGTATTTCTTGAGCCACTCGGTGAGGTCTTCTTCATCGCGCTGGACATAAGCGTTTGCAGGGTACGAGATCCAACCTTTAGCGACCGCATCGGTCACGATCTTTGGGGCTTGATTGAGCAGCGTGATGCGAGCTTGAGTCTCCAAGATGTCAGCCTTAGTGATCTCTCCATCTTGCACCTTACGACAGAGATAATGCTTTGAAGCCATGTTAGCAGCCAGTGAGACGTTCCAGTTCTTCTTCTAGCTCATAGATACGACGACGCTGGACATTGGTCTCGCGCTCTAGCTTGCGAGCAAAGTGCATTGCCAAGAACACCAGCGACTCGGGGTATTGTTTCTCAATACGTCGAAGTTCTTGATCGCAGCGTGGAGTGTCGGTTTCTGGGTCTTCCCAGAACGTCTCAGTGTTAGTCATGGTATTAAATGGTTATTGTATATCAAAAGGGAATGTCATCTTCGGGACCAATAGGATCTCTAGCACTAACTGTCTTTTGTTTTGGCTCGTTGTGTCGTTGGTCCATATCAACATAATTACCGAGAATAGGTCCTTTCTTTCCTTCTTGTCTGGCTTGTTTGCTCACTGATTGAACGATCATTCCATCATTGCCGTATTGATCGCGGCCAGACTTGTTTGGGATAAGCGCAACGTCGAGATAAGTTCCAGACTTGCCTTTGAACAGAAACGATTTGTCGATCTTCGTAACGTCAATCTTGCCAATGTGCATGGTGTTTGTGGGGGATTTGTACCGTCGCGGGTCAGTTTACAGACTTGGTTTATGGTGTCAACCCATCGTTGGGTTTTAGGTATCAATCGGAGGTTCAGAGAATCGGCAGAATTGCCCATCGTACCAGAGCTTTACGATGCCGCACTCACCGTCTCTTTGCTTTGCGATGACGATTGAAGCTTCGCCTTTGGCTTCTTTGCGGTCTCGGTCTAGGAGCATCACTAGATCAGCGTCTCGTTCGATCTGACCGGAGTCTGCTAGATCAGTCAGCCGAGGTTGTCTGCCTTTGTCTTTCTCGTTCTCGCGGTTCAACTGAGCCAATGAAAGAAGGGCCACTCCGGTCTGGACTGCAATGTCTTTGAGCTTTCCACTGACCTCTGCGACCTCATAGGTGCGCTTCTCTGACTTCTCCGCTGCTTTGACCTTCTGGAGATAGTCGATAATGACGAGACGCACTTTGTGCTTACGAACCGCTCTACGGATGTTGGCGGTGATGCTGGCGATGCTTTGAGAGCTTGAGCCATCCAAGAACCAGAGCGGACTGGATGCGAGCTTTCCAGAAGCTTGAGTCATGGAGCGCATATCGCCTTCTGAAAGGTTTCCGCTCTTAAGGTTATGCATCGGGACTCCACCGAGTGAAGCGACGGATCGTCTGAAGATAGCCTCCTTCGACATCTCAAGCGAGATGAAGAGCGTCGGGATCTTGGATTTGACCGCTGCGGCTTCTGCGATGGCGATTGCGATCGCCGTCTTGCCTATAGATGGACGAGCCGCAATTATCGCAAGCTCGCCATGCTGGAGACCATCGGTCTTGTCGTCGAGCCAATGGAAGCCGGTAGTCACTCCTGAGAGCGCACCTTTTCGACTGAACCGCTCCTGCATCGCGTCGATGAACGACCCCGCGACCTGTTTTGAGGTTGAGAGCGTCTCCTTAGAGACCTCAATGCTGAGTCCTGCTTCGGCATTAGAGACGATTTGATCTGTCGGGAGTGTCAGGACAGCGGACTCGCGTATAAGGCGATCTCCTGCGAGCCGTAGCTGGCGACGGTGAGCGGCTTCTGAAATGCCTTTGACGTAGTAGGGAAGGTTTGCCGGTGATGGGCAGACTTCCATTGCGCGGTTCCAGTCCTCGAAAGGGATGGGCTGGTTGCCGTTCAGCTTCTTCCATTCCTTCCCAAGCTCGGGAAGGCTGGGAGCGCGATTCTGTTGTGTCATCGACTTGATGACATCGTAAGTGTCTTTCAGCGATTGGGTTTCGATCCAATCGACTCGCACTTCTGCAAGCGCATCAGCGCAAGTGTCCAGAGTTCCAGTCAGACAAGCCCCAATCAGACCAAACTCGTCTTCTTCAGCAAAGTAAGGGTTGCTCACAGGCTGTCCCTCCAGTCGATTTCCTTTTTGCGCTGCGGTTGTGTTTGAAGCTCAAGCTGGCTCTTGGGCCTGAAGAGACCTTTCCACCCAGAAGCGATTGAGTGCTGAACAATCACCGGAAACTCTTGTGCTGAGAACTCATTAGCCCATTTGGTCAGCGATGCGCTAAGTCCCGTCTTCTTGTATCCCTGACGCATCTCGGACTTGTACTGGAGCCAAAGGAGGGCTGCCTGATGGCAGTCCTCATTCTTCAGCGAGTCTGGCATCTCAAGACCGAAAGCAACCTCCCATGGCGACCTCGGAGCCTTCGTCTTTTCTGTCTTTTCTATCTTATCCATCTTCTCTTCTCTATCGGTTACCCCGTGGGTTACCCGTGGGATAACCTGATCGTCTTCTGGGTTAACCCGTGGGTTATCTCTGGGTTTCTTTGGCCTCCCCCCTTTCCCGCCGTTTGACCAAGAAGCAATGAGGCTTGCATTAACCTCGTGCCATTGGTGAGCAACCAGACATCCGTCTTCTACCTTGCAATATGTCTGGAGCATGGCGTTCCAGAAGGTGCTGGAGTCACCGTTCCACTTGCAGACGGCGGATAAAATCTCAGCATTCCAGTCTGGGAATCGGCTGGTCTTTCGCGTCTGGCAATGTGACCAAAGCCTTAGAACGTGAATTGGTGCTGTTTCGGTGTTAAGAAGACGGATTAAAAGTCTCGTCTTCCAGTGGTCCAAGAAGTCAGTTTCTACGATCATGTATCAAACAGAAACCCCATCCAGTCCGTGGTAGGAACTCGCGCACAAGCAACGCGACGTACACGGAAAGGATGGGGATAAATTGGTTGAACATGGCTTGTGGTATGGTTTGTCCTCGCTCGCTTCCTACGGCTCGCGCTGACTTCTTACTGCTAACTCGGCTTCGGTCCTTCGTCCAGTGAAAACTTGTCGTAGAACTCAGCTTTCGGTCGAACGTAGAAGTAACCTTCCCGTTCGTAGACGACGCATAACCGCTTGGTCTCACCGATGCGGAGTTGGGCTTCAGAGATGAACTCCACGATGACGTTTTGGTTGGCTTTAGATCGGAATCTCATTGTTTTTCTCGGTAGTGTACGGTTGGGAATGTTCCACGGTTGCGGGTCATCACTCTGAACTTTTTAGACTCCATCGTTCCAATTCGGACTGAGCGAGAGAGCAGAATTCCTGCGGCATTTGGAGTCATCTTCCAGATCTCGGCCCATTGGTTGGCGGTATGCCAGCCTCTGGGGACATCTTCTGGTTGATTGGCTATTGCTGATCTAAGCCGCTTTAGAAGCTCGGCAGGTGCCAATTCTGTTCGTTCTGAGGCCATTGGTGGAGGTAGAGTTGGGCGTCGTCTTCGGTGTATTCACCGAACACGATGCCGTGAGACCATGCTAGTGTTGATCGTCGTTTTCCTGCGTAATCCATCGCAGGAATGTTTGCCAAAGTACCAACACAAAAGCCCATCGGATTTCCCATTGTTCGACCAGTCGCTTGACCTGCTCGGTGAGCATGAGCCACAACGCAGTTGCCAAAAGTCTCGGCGGAGTCACGCAGGAAGTTCTCACCAAACATGACTCCATGTCCCCACCGAAATCCGCCCAACTTGTAAAACGATCTGTCATGGCAGTCATTGTGTTTAATGAACGTGTGGCAGTGTTTTTCGATTGGCTTGAGCATTCGTTCCCATACAGCCTCTGCGAATCCACGCACAACAGCGTTGTGATGGTTCAAATACTTCTTGGCTCGTTCGTCATGGTTCCCAATGGTGAACACAGTGGGTCGAAGATCGTCCAGAAATTTGGCCCCCTCTTGGATGTCGTCGAGATAGTCATCGGCTTGGTCCGAGTCTTGAGGGTCTCGGAGTGATCCGCTGCGTAATGATGCAAGATCGTAGGCGTCTCCCAAATGAATCAACTCGTCTGGTTTGAATCTCTCTCGGAATAGCAAGACCGCAGCGAGTGCATCTTGATTGGCTCGGTTCCCATGGCTGCAACCAATCGCCATGACTCGGCGGCGGTGCTGTGTGATGTTCACAATGGTTAATAATCACAAGCGTAACGCTCAATCAAGACACACTCGCTCGGTGTAGTGTTAATCTTTCCGCAACTTACCCTTTCGGACCATCATGACCCAATAGGGAGAGACGCCGTACTTCGCTGACAATTCTCGTACTGTGAATGTCTCATGGGCTGACCTGACAGCCTCCACGATTGACTGGTCGATTCTTCGCCCAACCGGACGCCCACGCTGACGCTTTTTTGGCTTAGTCTGTCTGGATGTAAGGACGGGTTGCGTTTCGACGGTCTTGTGGACTCCCAAGAGTCTTGAGATGGCGTCTTTAGTGAGTCCGAGTGTTTTCAGTATGCTCATTGAATATTTCTGGGTGAAATGTTAGGACGTGGAAATCTAGGACGTGTCGGAGATATGCTCCCCAAGATTTGAAACCAAGCTTCTCTGCTTCTTTCTGCAATAGTGTCAGTGTTTTGTAATCTAACTCAAATGATGTATTAACTTTATGGCTCACGGCAACGGCCCTCCATTCTCCCACAGCAGCAGATCGGCTCGGAGAGCGTCGTTCTCTCGCTCTAGTTGGGTGATGCGCATATGCTGTTCCTCCAGTCGCTGCGCTGCTTCAGCAATGACAGCGTTCGCTACTCCATCCTCGGATTGGATTTCTGAATCCAATACACGCAATGCGTTGATCAACGATCTGGTTGATGTTCTCACGGCTTGGCCTCCTTGGCATACATTTCACGCAGCGAATCAATCGCTTCATTTTGCCGTTTGTTCTGCTCTTTCAACCGTTCGTTCTCTCGCTCAATCTCGGAGAGGTGTTCTTCCTGCAACCTGAGATGCTCCAAGTGGCACTTCCGTTCTCCTTCCAGCTTGTCCCACAGAGCGCGGAGACGGTTTTCGAGTTCGGTGACGTAGTTCTCCGACTTGGCCTTTTCAGTCGCCAGCCAGACGACATCCTTGCGCTTCTCCTCAATCTCAATGTTCGCTGCGTTGAGTTCGCGTTCAATTCGTTTCATTTCAACGATAAAGTCATAAACTGATGGAGTGGTTTTCCATGCAGCATCCGTCCTCGGTGTGTCGCTCACGGCTTCCCCTCCTTGGATTGGTGTTGCTGCATCCAGTTGTCGATGGCATTCAAGACATGAGCGTGACTGTTTTCTACGCTCTCCAGCCGCTTAATGCGTTGTTGAGCGGCATTTAGTTCGCGTTCCAATGTGCGAGCAAAGTCTGCGTCGCAAATGTTATACTTTGCCTCAGGTGGAAAGAATGCCTCCTTATCCGTCCTCGGTGTCTCGCTGACCATTTTGTTGGTGTCACCAAGATGGTTCATTTCGCCTCCCTCGCTCGGATCATTGCGTCGGCTAACGCGTATGCACATTGTGCGTCAACGTCCCAAGTTGGGCCACCTCCATCAGCCAACAACCCCTGCAACGCCGCCACCGCGAAGTAGTCTCTAATTGTCATTCCGAATTGATCAGCCCTGTTTCCTCCGGGGTGATATCCCATCGGAAACGCCGGTCCTCCGTCGTTGATTGGTTGGTTGGTCATTTCGCCTCCTCCTCCACCTGCACCATCGGAACGAAATCCAGCCGGTTGCTCTCGTCGATTGCGATGCCCCAGTTATTGCGGCGGCAGCACAGCTCGGTTGCGTTGTAGACCTCCTTCATCTTCGCTTCTGGCAGATAGATGGACAGCAACCCCTTAAACGTGAGGCGCATGGTTTCTTTGTTGTCGCTCATTTCGCATCCTTCTTGTCCATCCACTCGCGGATGATCCGGTCAATTTGATGGTTCATTTTTAACCCTTCTCGTTTGCACAGTTCCTTCAGTCGAACGTGCGTTGTCTCAGTGATGAATACGGTCTTTGATTTCACAGGTGCTTTTTGACTTTGTTCCAATAGGTAGTGGTCGCTGACTTCCGGTGACCAGTCGGGCCACCGTTCCAAATTCTCGCTGCTTCTTCGTTGGTCTTACCGGCAGCGTATCGGCTCAGATAGATCTCGCAAACTCGACGAGCCGCGATCCGATTGGTCATTTGCTGGTGGGTGTAGCTGGTGCCAGCGATGCGGTTAGCGTCGATCACAACGCTCTTGTGGATCTGCAATGCGCCAATGGCTCGCCCACCGTCACCGATTGCCATGTCGTTTCCGTTGGACTCCACAGTGATCAGAGCCGCAATGAGTGGTCCCAGATTCATCGGAGACCTTTCAGCCAGACGGCGGCTTTGTGTTGGATGATCTCTTCAGCCTCAAGCAACCGTCCGCTCTCGTCAGTAACACCGATTAACTCAATCGTATGGTTCCAGACGTCTCTAGCGCGGAGGGCTTCTTCAATGCTGCGGTGAATGCTGAGGACTTTGTTGTCCTTATTTCTGCAATGGTACTTCATGGTATTTGATGGGTGTTTATAATTCTGAGCGTTTAACGTATGCGCTCCCCACGTTCAGATTGTTATGCGGTGAAAACGACTGCTTCTCCTTCAATTTGAAACTGGATTTTTCCGGTAAGCAGTTGAGTGGCTATTGACTCAGGAAGGTTGTACCCTTCAACAAGAAGGTTAAGGCTCCACATTGGCTCAAATAAGAACTGTTCCTTAGCCATCTTGATTATGTTTGGAGTGTAGACCAATTCGGTTGAGTTCAGTCGATAAGTATTCATGGTATTTGATGGTATGAGTTATGGTTGCGCGTTGGAGAGTCGCGCCCCTCTTCAATTTTACTGCCAAACAGGACCGGTAGAGATGATGAACGGGTTGGATGCGGACTTTGCAGCATCTTCAAAGATCCACCCGCTTTTGGAAAGAAGGTGGGAAGCGATTTCGGCTGCTTGAAACTTCGTCACCTTAGCCTTTGGGAAGCTGTAGACGATTTCGGTGATTTTGTTGAGTTTGGTTTGCTTGTTCATTTTATTCGTTCCGTTTTTCTCGCGGCTTGATCGCCGTCGATGGAGATACCCTAAACCCAACGTTGGGATACTTGCAACAGGAAAATGCATTTTTTCGCATCTTTTTTTCGATCACGCGAAAACCTGCGAAATCCTTAGGAAAATGCGGTGTTTCTTGAGGTGAACCAAACCCGTCGCGTGATCTCCACGCGCACCATGCCGCACTTTCCGAGGGCTATTCAGCGTTGATTCTCACGCTGCATCCAGAGTGCTGGAGAGCGTAAGTCTTCGTCGCTGTGATCTGGTAGACCTGCGAGTCGTCGAGCCAGACTCGCTGAGTGTCGGTGATCGCATCGGTCACCGCTTTGATGAGGTTGTCCAAGTCTGGTTTCTTGGGATGCCAGACCGGAGATTTCGGCTTAGGCCAGCCATGCTTGTCCAGATGCGCTTTGGGTCGCGGAAGGAAGAAGTCTAGCTGCAACCTAATCGGACCCGTCATAAGCGATTCTGGAGCGTTTGCGATGGCTTCCTGACGAACCGCTTGCTTCCACGCATCGGCTGAATCTGGAGTGTAGACTCCAGCGTGATTCCCACGTCGGAACGCTTTGACTCTGGGTTGAGCCTTCGGGATTCCTGAAACGTGGAAGTCAAGATGCATGGCTTATCTCGTGGATGCGGCCAGTCACGCGAGGGTTTGCGTACCACCAGCCGGTCTGGCTCTTGTCGGCGGTCGCGTCGCAGTCTCCGTCGAACATGACGTAGGTGCCAGCGACTAACTGATCCACGATCTCCATGTCGTCGCGGTCGAATGATCGGAACTGGACCCGTTGAGAGTACGGCTTCCCGTTCCCCAACGTGCGCTGTTCAAACTCGATGACGGCCAGCAGGAACGTCTTTCCGTCGTCGGTGGTGATCAGTTCAGCGTCTCGGTACAGCTTGCCAAAACCTCTGGCCCATAGATGTCTCATCGCGTGTATCCCTCCAGTCGGGCCGGTGAATAGGACGGACTCTTTACGATCTTGCCGTCACTCCTGCGGACAATGTGGCGGTTGTCCCCAACTCGGACAGACCGGCAGTCAGCGGGGATGGAGTCGATCTCGTCGTCGCTCCAACACTTCGACATATTGCTTCGGTGGATTTCGCAGAATGCTGCATCGACTTGATGCGGACTGAATCCAGCAGCCAATGCGGCTCCATAGACGACGTAGAGCAAGTCCCCAACAGCGTCGAGATACTCAACCTTATCGGTGGCTTCGTTGAGTTCTTGGGCTTCCTCGTCAATCAGTCGGTACCTGAGATTTTGCGTCACCGGATCGGGCATGACTGGCGATGACGGGACGTATTGCTGAAACGTCCGCATGAACTCGCGGACTAGTTCCATTGGGTGAGTCTGGTTCATTTGATTCGAGTCAGTGTGGGTTGAGAGGCTTTCGATTCGATGCATCCGTCGAGCAGAGCCGTAAGCTTTGCGTCGAGTTCCTTTCCTTTGGTCTCGGTCGCCACTTTCAACGCATCTTTGAGCTTCGTCTTGTTGATTGTGATGGCTGGCATGATGTCCTCGTAAGTACCACCACTTTCGATGAATCGAAGGTAAACGGTCTCGGTGTCTTTGATGGTCTCACGCACCGCACCCTCCTTCAGCGTCCATCCTTCGATTGAGTCGCCTTCCGCAAGCCTCCGTCGCGCTTCAGCGCGGCAAGCCTCAATGACAGCCTCCGCTTGTGCTGCACGCTCCAAGAACGCTCCAAGCGTCTGGTTCGTCAGTGTGGCGGCTATAGCGTCTGGCGTTATACCTTCTGGCGTGTTGGTCAATGGACCGGCTACGGCCAAATCTCGCGCTTCTGGGCAGAACGGTTTCCCTTTGCAATACTTGCAAGCGGACTCTGAGGGAGTGCGCGGATGTCCAAGCTTCTGAATCTGCTCCATCAAGTCGGCAGATTCAGCGATTGCGCTGCGGATATCCGCTGACTCGTAGACAGCGACACTCGGCAGTCCTGCAAGAGGTTGCACAATTGCCACAGTGATGCGGTCGAAGGTGAAACCAAAGTTCTCGTCCAGAAGAGCGACCAAGCACCGCAACTGAAGGTTCTCGGCAGCGTTCTCGACCGCACCGCGACCGGACTTGTAGTCGATAATGAGACCAGCGGAGCCGACAACGTAGATCACGTCTGGCTTTCCGCTCCACAGCTTGACCCCACGATCGTCGATGGACCACAGACGTTTCTCGCGCCATACATTCGGCTCTTCGGTGGATTGAGGGAACGTCGCTTTAACCAATTCTAGTTCCTGCTCGCGGCAACGGTCAATCGTCCACGTCTCGTCTGAGGTCAGGTTCTCCACCGGCTCCATCGCAAGAGCGGCGTGGATGCGGTTTCCAATGGTCGCATCATTCGTCGATGCACCTTCTGCGATCTGCTTCTCAAGCTGCCAGCTACCGAGACAAGCAGCGTACCGGCTCGCAGACGATGCGGACGGAAGACCTAAGCGTTCGTCACTCATTGGTCGCTCCTTCCTCTGTCACGGGTTGAGCGTTGGTCTCGACACTTACACTCGGGATGACAACCGGAGGCTCGACAGTCGGCTCCAACTTGCTGCGGAAGATGGGCCGAGACGGAGTGACGTTGAGCGCGACTTGCGGGACAGCTTCTTCGTCGTCGCTGATTCCAGAGAACCCAAACGCAATGCGAGCGCATTGGATGAGAGCTTTGTGTCGAAGCATTCGACGAGGGTTGACCTTCCACGGCTCGGTGTTGCGTGAACATTCCGAGAAATACTCGGTGACCTCCACCGGATGGGCGCGATCTTTGACGTGGATGGTAGCGGTTACGCTGAACGGCTTGCCGTCTTTGTCTTCCGTCGTGAACTGGATGCCATCGAAGCTCGGATGGCTGTTCATCATCTTGATCCAGCCATCAACGCTGACCACCGGCTGGATGCCGCCATTGCGAGCGGGAAAGGCGTAGATCTCTCGCGTGAACGGGTTCAACCCGTACTGGTTAGCGGTGACGACGAAGCTGAGAAGCTCTTCGTTGGACGCTTTGGGCATCAACGTAGCCTTCAGCGTCTCCAGCAAACGGGCTGGCTCAACGTTGAATTTGCTCGCCATGATTGCGAGCGCGGACTGCTTCTGACTTGGGATCAACTCTTGTTTCATAGGTCTTCTTTGGCCTCCCACCGCGCTTTCCATTTGCGCGAGCAGTTTTGGCCTTTGCCGGTGAAGACTTCCGTCCCATCTCTTGAGCGATCTCGCGCAAGCTAACGGCAAAAATATGCTGACAGGACGGACATTTCATCGGCTGGACAGACAGTTAACCCAACGTTGGGTTTCCGTCAAGCGGAGAGTTCGTTGGGAAGTCGAAGGCTGACATACCGAACGGCTCGGTAATACTGCTGACCTAGAACATCGTCGTAATAACTGGCAATCTCGACGGTCTCGCCAACGCCATACGCTCTCAGCGGAATCCATGCTGTCGCAGCAATAGGCGTGACGAGGTTTGGTTGCGCGTTGGTCGCGTCAAAATTGTAAGCGTTGAAGCCCTTCGATCCGCAGTAACCAGCAAGCGCGGACTGGCTGACGTACCAGAAGGGATTCCCAGACGGATCATCTGCGGTCTGCGAGACGATTCCGTTTGCCAAGCAGACGTTGTGCTGTGCTTCAGAGAGGTAGAAAACCGCTTGCCCACCTTCGATGCCGGTGGTCGTCAGGTCTTTCGGGATTTGGATTCCGAGTCTCGACGATTCAAGATTTCCGCTTCCATCGAAACCATTGATTGGGCAAGCGACTTCTCCCAAGCATAACGGAATCGCTCGCGTCCATGCTCTTACGGTCCACTCCAGCAAGTTCCACAAATAAGCAGTCTTCGGGATCTTGTGGTAGAAAGCTCCGTTGAGCGTGTAGTTGATCGCGTCGGACTGAACGACGTATGGCAGGTTGAAATATTGATCGGTATCCCGCCAACGAATCTCGGCCAGATGCGACTGATTAAAGCCAGTGTTTGCCGTGATTGATCCGGTCCACGGTGCAAGACCAGCCATTGTCGGCGCATTGAGATCTTTGAAGATGTCATCAGCGACCAGATCTGGCGTTGCGGTCGTCGTCTGAACCGGCAATTGCAGCGTCTGGTTTGGCTGACCCAAGATCCGCACCGTAGCGTCAACACCACCTGCACCGCCCCACTTGTTCACCCAGAAATCTGACCCGTGGACGTTCTCAATCACCGGATCATTCGGGTCCGTTGAATAGACCCGAGAAAGGTTCGCATCGTAGACGCTAGACGAGAACCCCCACGGTCCACCCACCGGAACATAACCACAGTCAACGGCGGGGAAGTAATCGGAAGCAGGAACCGACAAGTTAGGGAAGGCGTGCTTGTACCAGCCATTGGAACTCGCTGGAGTCTGGAGGTAATAGACCTTCACGCCTGACGTGTACCGTGTTCCGCTCCAGCCAATCGCAGGTGAAAAACCGGCGGCTTGCGATTCGGTCCAAAGCTCAAACTTGTTTGCCGTTCGCTCGTAGCTTGGCAGATCGCTCATGGCGTTGGCATCAAATGACAAGATGCCGACAGCAGTCGCAGCGCGGACCATCAAGCCAAGCGGAGTCAAAGCGATCCGAGATACCTTCTCTTCGGAGATATCCACTTCGTCGTCGTAGGCGTTAAGAAAGCCTTCTTCGACGGCAACACGGCGGCGCAACGTCCGCATTGTCTCAAACCAATCTGGCTCGTTTCCAGCAGTCCACGATGTCGCGGAAAGCGGATTCAACAGGTTCTGAGTCCACACTTGCTTAGGATAGACAGTCGAAAAGTAAGAGAGCGTTGTACTGATTTCCCAATAGGGAAGCGTGTCGGTAAAGAACACGTTGCAATCCACCGGATAGATCCGAATGCCGGTGTTTCCTTCGACCGTCCGCAGCCCCAACGCACCGCCGATCTGCTCAACCTCAACGCCAATCGACCGCAGAGTTTCAACGAAGAGATTGGTGTCGCGGAAAACCTTCATGTAGTCCGCAATGACTGCATTGGTCAGCGTGTTGTAGACCTGAACCCTAGCTCTACCCCAAGTGAAAATAAGATCGCCAATTGGCGTGTTTGCGTTCTCTGGGTCTCCGTAAACGTCGGGGTACGTCTGCCGAATATCGAACGGTATGAACGGGTCATGCCAGCCCCCCAACGCTCGGAACCATTGAGTCAGAACAAACGGGTTTGCGACGTTGTTTGCTCGCTCTGACCGCTCATGCGCGACGAACGGAGACACCGGCCAATCGTACATCGGCGGCCCACCTGCAAAGTATGGGACATCTCCCTTGAAGAACGGGAAGAAGTACTGACACTGAGACCCACTCGGCCAAGTCGTAGCCCACGTCCCATCGGCTTTGCGTCGGAATGAGCGGCAACCATACGGACCAACTGACTCGCGCTGGCTAGAGCCGTCTGGATTCTGCAAGAATACCGTCGCGGTGTTCTCGCTCAGATTGTGAATCCGCCAGCAATCAAACCGCTGGTAGGTATTGAAGATTCGGAACTCTCTCGGACCTTTTAGTTCGATTTCAGCAACAGCGACTTTGTGCTTGTGGATGCGACCGGGAGGGAGCGTCGGAGCATCAGCACCAAGACTTCCTCGGACGTATGAGTTCAACGCTCCGTTCTCGTCCCACCCCAAGTGGACATCATAGAGAACACCGTCAACCTCTCGTCGCAACAGTTCAAACGAGAAGTGAATCTGCTTCACGTCGCAGGTGAACGACTCCCCTGCAATGGGGTATTTGTCCACATAGATCTGACCATCAGCAGTATCAAGGTGGGCGTTCTCTAGCTTTGAAAGCTCAACATAGGCTTGCGCTTGGTCGTAGTTCTCAAGATACGCCCCCTCAGTGGTCAACGTGTAGGTGTATGTCACGCCATACGGGACATCTAACCCAAACTCAAACTGACTCGGCTCGTCGTATGGTTTCTTCGCAACCTTCGGACTCTTGCCATCTAAGACTCTGGCGCACTTCTGGTCGAAACGAGCATACAACCCGTTGAGGTTGCGAGCGTTGAACATCCGATCCCGCTTATCCAACGCGAACGGCATAAATCAATAGAACCAAGAATCCTCGGACGTCTGCACAACCGTCGTTCCAACTGGCTGTTTGATCTTCAAAACAGTACCATTTGGCGTCTGCTCAATCGCTTGATCAGGTCCAGCCACAAGCTGGATCTTGCGGACGACATCAATCAGTTGATTGATGGCGCGAGCGTGTTCTGTCTTGAGTCCACGCTCTGCAACCTTAGCTGGTAGAGAGACAGCCATTAGATCTCGCAGAATTGAGCAAAGATTTTCAGACTAGATCCAGCAGTCATGCATTTGACGTACATGGTTGTATTGACGTACGGCAACACGATGAACTGTTGCGGAGGCACCTGAAGCCACCAAACACCGCTGACACTGGAGCCAACATCGCCAACCCCCAGATACGCTGTCAGATCCATGTTATAGATCAAGACTTTGTATGGAAGCGATAGGTCAGCGGTGATGTCTAACGTCTCAGAAGCTGCACCAACCTCTTGAGTCTGCTGGCCCATATCGGTGCCAGTCATGTTCGCAACCGCAGTGTATGTTTGCGGGTTGATTGATGCGCCATTCTTGGCCGCATACAATCGCGCTGACATCTGGATTTCGTCGGCCATAGGTCAGGTGGTTAGACTTCGCAGAACGTCGCTTGAATCGTAACGGCAGAGGTGTTGGCGATCAGATAGAGATTCGTGTTGATGTACGGAATCAACATCGTCTCACCAGCGGGAAGGCGCATCGTTCCAGCACCGGCAAGAAAACCACTCGTGAACGAAAGCTCGACGTAATTAGTGTTATCCAGATTAGAGATCAGCAGCTTGTATGGGCTGGTGACATCAACTGGAACGTCAAGCGTCTCAGACGAACTGGTGCCGATGGATTGGGTCTGAGAACCCATATCGGTCCCCACCATCGTCGCGGACTTGGTGTAGGTCACACTCGGGAGATACGCTCCGTTTTTCGCAGCGTACAAGCGAGCCGTCATTTGAATTTCGTCAGCCATGTTATGTTAGATTGTTGTTGCTGGTATGTTGAGAGGGTATACGAAGAGATCCCAAGCGGCAAAGGTCCAAGTCTCGTTTCTTTCGACCTGATTGGTTTTGATGACCAAAGAAGTTGAATCATTTACCTTCAACCATGTCCAGCGAGTTCCTTCTGGGGTCAGATTTGGATCTGCTGGAGGTTTTGGCATCATCGACCTCACCGAATTCGGAAAGTTGTTGTTAACCGCCAAAACGGTTCCGTCATATACGACAGGAATAATTGGCGGTGTTTTTGGAAGCCCATTCAATCCAGAATACGATGATATTCTGGTAAGAGAAACTCTGGAGGTCTGGAAACTTGTCTGTCCACGGGCAAGCTTGGTGACGAGTTCTCCAGCAATCGGCCAAAGCGTTGTTGAAAAGGGCAGCTTGTTGTTTTTCGGGTCTTCTGCTGCCAGTTTGATTTCTGAAAAGTAGTCTGCCTCAGAAGAAGCCAAACCGAGTGACACATACTTCTTGGCCTCAGCCCTTACTTTACCAAGCTCAAACAATGAAGCGTCAATGTATTCAGTTCTGAACTCAAAACGAGTTGATGGCGTCTCTTCTTGAAGCGTTTGCTCTGTTACTGGTGCAGGTGTCGTAGCAGCACCGTCATTGTTAGCATATTGAATTGGAACAACTGTTCCGCTGTAAGTGACAGTCGCTTCAGAGTAAGGGCCATTCTCGGTTATCTGATACTTGCCACCAGCAGCAACCCAACCAAGAGACGCTAGACGCAAAGCATCTTTGCTTCCCCTGTATCTATACGTCAGAACAAGACCAGTTCCGTCTCCATTGGAGTATTCACGCGATACTTCAACGTATTGATACTGATCAGGATTTATTACTGAGCTTTTGACTGTTGCCATATTATTCTTGAGAAAGCTTTTGGGCAGTCTTCCCAGTGTTTGCAGCAATCAGTTTCAGTTGAATAGTTTGCTCTATTGCTTGTTTGATGGCAGTGTCTTGACCTCTTTGAAATCCAGTGAAACCGCCAATGCGAGCAAGCGAGTCTTGAGACCCACCTAAAGAAAACATTCTTGATCTGGCTTGTTCAAATTGAGGCTCTCCAATTGGTGGCGGACCCTGTTCTGAAGCAGCAGCAGCTCCACCTTTTTGTTTCTTCAATCTAATGCCAAACAATGACGGAATGACACTGCCGGGACCGGCAAATGTTTTAGCAAGAAACGATGCAGCACCGCTAAGATCAAGGCCTCTGATATTATAATAGGTGTTTTTACCTTTTGCGAAATCAGCCATTGCCATCATCTCATTGTAATTCTCAATGAAACCAGCAAAGTATCCTGTCGTTTTTGCTGCTGCTGGAGCAGAAAGAACCTTTAGCTGCCTTATCGCTTCTTCAAGTTCTACGTTTGCTTTTGCAAGGTCTCTTATATTGTCTTTCGATATTAGACCCCTATCTGCTGTAGTTTGGAAATCAGCGAATGCCGCTGCTGCCGTTTTCAGTTTGATTCCGAAAACGTCGATCATCGCTGCCGTCGTCTCTGCTGATCTTCCAGATTCTTTGTAAGCTGTTGCGGCTTTAACAGCACCAGCGATTGTATCCATCTGTGGATCTCTTAATTGATCCAAAGACAGTCCAAGCGCACTTAACGTCTTGATTGCATCTTCATCTCCAGATGTAGCCTTTAGTCTTACCTGTTCAAACTTAGCTAAAACAGAAGCAAGCTTTTCAAAAGAAACACCTGTTTCTCCAGCAAGAATTTGAAGCCTCTGGATATCGTCAGTGCTTACATTAAGTTGTTCCGATAGGTCTGATATGTCATCGGCAGCTTTGACAATAGAATGAGCAAACCCAGTAACCGCAGCAATTGATAACGCTCCAGTCAATCTGCTTGTCACGGCAGACTTGAAACTTGCACCAAACTTTTCGCCCATGCTTTGGGCGCGTTTGATTCCCATTTCAAAGTTGGTGGAATCAACACCAAGCTTAACAAGTAGAGAAAGAACGCCCATTTTATACCTCTTGTTGGCTCTGCCAAACAGCCTCACTTCTATCGTCCCACAGTTGAACGTGTCCCATCATCTCGGCGTGAGCTAGAATCAGCCGCTCCGCATCACCAAGAGGCATTTGTACCGCATCGTCAGGAGCAATGCCGATGTTGAGACATCCAACCAAGACTCGCTCGGGCCATGGCATTGCAGGAGCTTTAGACTTGGTTCCAGCTTCAATCAAGACCTCTGGTGCTGTTGATTGATCTTTCAGCCAAACGTGGAACTTGTCGGATTCAGCCAGCAAGTTGAGCTTTGCGATTCGCTTTCCCCACAACCACAGAACAAGACCGCTCCACCGAGACTTGATGGAGCGGATAGATTCCAGCGGAGACTGTGAGCAAACGGTCACAGCCTCCACCAGATCGGTTGGCGCGATCTCTCCGCCCATGACAAACGGAGAGCGCAACCTTTGCAGCACGATGGCGTGTCCTACGGTGTAGGGAACAAGTCGAACCCCAAGCACAACAGGTGCTTGAGGTCCAGTCTCTGACAGGATCTTTGCAAGATCGGCCACAGATTACAGCGTGTAAACCGTGGCGGAACCGGTCAGCGAGGGGAACTTGGTGACGGTCATTGTAACCATCGCTTTTCCGCTGTTGGTGAACTTGACGCTTCCACCGCCAGAATAGACGTAGTCACCGTTAATGGAAACACCGCCGTAGGTCGTAGCCTTAGCGTCAGTGATCTTGACGTAGCTGTTGACACCGGGGAGAGAAGCTCCAGTCAACGCTGCGGCGGCGTCAGTCGCGCTGCTCGGGATAAATGTGATGTTAAGCGAAATGCGCTCATTGGCGGAGACCTGAGCGACGACCTCACCTGAACCGTTCTTGATCTGCTCAACGTCCGCCTCGTGCGTCACGTCGTAACTCTCAATGGTGCTGATCGCACCGCTCAAAGCTGTACCGGGACCGGCTCCGGTTTGATTGTAGAGGGTGATAGTTCCGCCTGAACCGTAGACTAGAGCAAGACCTTTTGATGTTGCCATGTTGTGTTGTTGTTAGATTGAGTTTGCTGCTGCAAAGATTGTCATCGACCGTGAAAAAGTTCTAGCCCTTTCGCTGGTGTCATTGACCCCAAAGTCAGTCGGAGTTGCAAAGAAGGCTGTGAACCCACCAGACGGGTCGTCATCTCCGGTGTTCAAATCCGAGATGTTGTCATCGACGAACAGCGGTTGGAGAATGTTTTCAAACGCTGCAACAGTCAGCAGAGCGTCAGATTCCGAGGTGTCATCAGCGGATAACTGAAGCGTTGCGGTGACATCAAGCTCACAAGTCCGATCAATCGGATGGACCGGAACCGCAGTTGAAGAGCGGATCACGATGCGCGGAAAGTCGGGCATCCGATCTTCCAAGTCGGGATCGTTGAACGCGCCATGTCCGTAGCTGGTAAGACAAGCAGGAGTCCCGAGCGGAGACGCTGACCAGTCTTGAGCAGCCAGCCAATCGGCCAACGCTCGCTCGGTACGCATTGCGACACCATTCATTGGACGACAATTCCTTTCGACTCGGACCCATCAAACGCTTCGGCCAGCTTGGCGGCAATGTGGATTTCAAGCTCACGCGCTTCGTCGTCGTAAGCTTGTTGCATCGCTTTGGAGTAGATGCTCTCCACCTTACCAATCTGATCGTCAGCAAGACCGATGTTCATTCGGACGTGCGAATGCGGGTTGAATCCAGCCTTCGCATTGTAAGCGTAAGCGGAAGACCCACGGTGCATTGACACGTTCTCGTAAGGCAAACCGTACTGGTTGGCGAGGTTGACCAATGCTTGATTGGCGGCAACAGATCTAACTTGAGTTGAACCCTTCTTGGCACGTCGAGTTCCGCCAAATTGCTGAAACGACGGAGAGAGCTTCTTGATTCCCTTAGTCACGCATGACTTGAGGTATCCAACGGAACCGGCAGCGCGACGACGAAGCTTTGCAGCAGCGTCTTTCATCTTTTGACCGTAAAGCCCCTCGTTTCCAGCTTTCGCGTTCTTGGCTTGAGCGATCAAATGCACCAAGCGCAACTGACGAGAGCGACCCACCTTCTTTCCGGTCTTCTTGTCAAAACGAGCAGCACCAATGGGCCGGTTGTAGTAGTCGAGAATCTTGTTCCGCGCTGCTTGCGGAGACTTCGGGGGCAACAAGCAGTACAGCCGCAGCATCAAAAAGAACGTGCGAGCATTGACCGCATCAGCCAAAGACCGCTTCGTCTTGGGTAGATACTCCTTCCAAGCAGCGTCAAACCGAGACGTGTCGACTGTGACCGTGGGCCTCATTTGGTCTTGGCCCCCAATTCCAGAACGTAATACGCACCGGTACCGTCTCGCTTTGCGGATATGATTCGCAGCGTTCGCCCATCGTAGGTCAACGTGCGACCCACCACTGGAATCATTTTTCCGAACGTCAGTTGGAGAGCGTCGGTGTTCTCTTGGAGAATCAGACTCCCGCTCTCTTGCAAGAGTCGGTCAGCAGTCGATCCAACGTCAGCACTCCAGACGGTCGCGTCTACGGTCACCAGCGTAGAGTCAGCCAATCTCCAGTCGGCCAGCTTGACCAGCAGACGGACCTGCACGTTGTCTTGGAACCCACCGTTGATGACGTTGTTGGCGTCAGTGATCGCAGCAGGAATGCAGCGGACAAGCGATCCCTGCCAGATAAACGACGGATTTCCCATCGCTCCCTGAAGGACCGTCATTCCCAACTGAAGACTGGTTGCGATCAGGTTCAAACGGCGTGGAAGTAGACTCCAGTAACAATCAGAGAAGATCCAGCTTGAACGTGTGAAGCCAGAGAACTCGTCGAGCCGTTCTCGTAATGCACGATCTCTGCGTAAGACTGACCCGCCACAGCGTTGCCTTCAATCTCGGTCTTGGCGTTTGAAGCTAGACCGTTGGCTTGAACGCAAACAGCAGCAGCGTAAGTCGCAGAGTCTGGGATGCTCAATCGAAGCGATCCAGTTGCGGTTCCAGAAGCAGCAGAGACTGACAACGCAACCGAGAACCAGCGAAGATTTCCGATCTCGGTATAACGAGCGGAGGTGATCGTGTAAGTGTACGTCCTGCCACCACCAGAATCGGTCAACGTCGGGACGTAAGCAGTCGCGTCATTGAGAGCCGAAATTTCGGTGTAAAGCTCCGTGAAGTTGTCGTTGGCCTTCTGCCAACTAGCGCGGAGCGTGTCTCCGGTGTTGTCGTTGGCGGTCGTACCCGTGTTGATGACTTGTTGAGCCATAGTTCAATCTTTTGGCAATGCGTACCAACCCTCTGACAACGTAATTCGATTGCTGGAGCGTACGGAAACACCGTCCGCTCCTTTGACCCAGACTCGCGCTTGGACGCTCTCAGCGAGCCTCACAGGCTCACCGTGAGGCACCATGACAACGCGAGTTCCACAGCCACAGCTACCCACCAGCGCGGTCAATGCGATCCAGCAGCTTCTTTTTAAGCTCTGGGTCTTGTTTTGCATCTTCAACGGTTGGTGGGGTTTTCGCCAGACCAGTCAACCATTTGAGAATGGCTGTGACGATCTGTTCGATGATGTTCACTCGGGCTTCTTCTTTTCCGCATCCTTTGCGGCGATCAAACCGAAACCAACCGTCACAGCGGCAATGGTCGCGGTCAGATCAATGTTGGTGGCAGGGTCACCGTCGAAGAGAGCCTTCAAAGCTCCGCCCACGGCAACCATGATCGCGCCAACACCAGCAGCAGTAGTTTTCCAGTTCATTTTTTGATGGCTTTGTAGAGTCCAATTGCAGCAGCAATGAAAGCCAACACAGCGGCTCCAAGTTGGAACCACTGTGTCAGTTGAGGGAGAAACGAGACCGCACCAGCAGCGGCGGCTGTTGCAAGAGAGATTCCCACTCCACTTCCGCTGTTGGTGCTGTCGTGTTGCATGAGTTACTGAGGTTGAGCAGCAGACTTGATTTTCTCTACCAGTGGCAGAGCGACGGCAGCGTTAGCAAGACCACCGGCTTTGACCGCGATGTCGATCAGAGCAATCAGGTTATTGGCTTCGGTTTCGTTCAGCTTGATAGTAATTTCCATATCAGGCGGAAGCATCGACGACAGCCTCAACCGGCGCAATAACAACCGGCGGCAACCACGGCAGCGGCGGAGCGATGACCGGAGGGTTGATCTGGTTTTCGATCTGCGCGGCGACGTTCGCCTCAATCGCGCTCTGATCGACGCCATTGGCATAGCACCAGCCGAGAACCTGATCCTGCGTCAGATCGGGATAGGGCGTGAAGTTCTCGGTCGGCGGCGCGAACGACGCGCTGCCGTAGCAGGTGCCGCTGTAGGTCTTCGCGTCGTCGCCGGTGCCGGTGGTTTCGGTGCCGTTGCAACGCCAGTCGGCGGTGATGACGACATCGGTGAGCGAGCCTTCGGTCGGCTTGACCAACAGGCGTTCGATGATCCAAGAGAGTGTAATCATGGGATATTAGGCTTCCAGAGCGGCAACACGGGTGCGGAGCGATTGGATTTCGGCAATCAGCAGAGGGACAAACGATGAGACATCCATTTGCTGGTACTTAGGGTTACCATCAGCATCAACCTCGTCCTTTTGTCCGGTAACAGAATAAGGAGCAACGATCTGAGCTTCGTGGGCCACAAGCATCGGGCGTTCAACCGAAGCCCCCTTCATCTTGCCGATGTACACCTTCAGAGAATCAATGACAGATCCGCTGTTGGAAACAGGGCCAATGATATCCTTGGCTCTGTAATCGGATGTCGTGTTGTATGCGACAAGACCACCGGATCGGTTGTAGGTGATTGATCCGCGAGCGGTGAATGTTGAATCAGTCCCAAAGTTGATGAACGAATTGTCGAGGCTTCCGGTGTTCCAAAGTTCTTCAACAAACACGGAAGAACCAGCAGACGATTTGAGTCCTGATGCAACTCCAGCGGAACTATCAACCGAAAGTTTACCACCTCGGATCTGACTCGTCGTCCCCACCAACAGATTCCCGCTGCTATCAACAACCAAAACATCCGTATTCCAAGCGTTGTTCGCCGCACGGGTTGAGATGCGGAAGTCGCCGCCGTAACCAGAACCACCGCCAGCACCAACAGCACGAAAGCGAACGCGAGCGTTGTTGCCGATTGAATAAGTAGAAAACAGGTAAACGTAATTTTCGTTTCCGTTTACAGCCAAGTCGCCAGAAACGTCCAACTTGTACGAAGGCGTAACCCCCAAGCCCAGCCCCGTGGAGTTCAGGGTCATGGCAAGAGTACTATTTACCGAGAATCCAACCTCGTTGGTTCCAGAGTTGTAAACACCGTTACCAGCAGAAACAGCCAGAGCAGGAAGCGACGCACTAGATGAAGATGAAAGGAAGCGAGCCGCAGTAACACGACCATTGACATCAAGAGTGTCGGTAGGAGTAGCCGTACCAATACCCACCCGATTGTTCGCCGAATCAACCTTCAGGGTCGAGGTGTCGACGGTCAGATCGCCGGTGATGGTGGCGGATGCGAGGGTGGCGGTGGGAGACGTAGCGAGAAGCTGATTGAGGCTGACCTTTTTCGTCGTTCCGGTCGCGGCCATTGAGCCATCGGAAACATCGACGATAACCATTTGGTCAAGCACCGGATCGGTGCTAGTTCCGATGCTCGTCAGGGCTGTAATCTTAGAGTCTGCCATAGGTCAGGAAGTTAGTCGGTGGAGAGTGAGAAAATGATTTTAGAAGTGCCGTCCTCTTGGAGAACGAATGACGTGCCGTCCTCCTGCAACATCCAACGGTCCATCGCAGGATATGCCACCTCAATGGCATCATCCGACGTGGACAGTTGCAGTGAGAGCGCGAGTGTCATCAGGTGGTGGCGCGAGCGAAATAGGCGATGACCGCACCGCTCGTCAGCGTAAAGCTGGAGATCTTGCCCACGATGGTGATGCCAGCGGGAATGGTGGTGCCACTCCACGTTCCGGTGATACCAGTGCCAGCAATGGACGAGATCACGGTCGCGGTGATGGTCTGGATTGCGATGTAACCGCTGGTCTGAGCGGATGTTCCGGTTACCAGAGTGAAACCCTGATGACCCATCGAATCCTGTGTGGCTACGTCTGACTGGTATGCGGACATTGTGAGATCTGGTTAGAGGGGAGGCCACCGGAACTTTCCAGCAGCCTCCCCAATTTTAGGTTAACCTTTTCGGACTTTTGGTGCTAAGGCTCCCTGTATCCACAGGATGAGCTTGCCTCCTTCGGGGACAGAAGCAGTGTTGAAGTTAGTGCGTTGGAGATCCGCACTAACATCGGGACCAGACACCAGCTTAGACTTGCCGGTCTTGTCCACTGCAATGGTGGTTGCGATACGCATCTCCGTTAGGATTAAGCGGTGATCAGAACCTCAGCTTGCGTCTTATCAGCAGCAGCCGCGCCAAACATGATGTCGTAAGACGCCATGTGCGAGCGGGTCGAGCGGCTGTACCAGACAGACAGCAGGACCGACAGACCGTTGGTGGACTCGACGGTGCGCTGTTCGATGAACTCACCGGCGATCATTCCAACCGGCAAACCGGCAGCAATGGCGATGGCGTCCTGACCGCAGACGAAGCCAGCGGTGTTGGCGATAGCACCAGTCCAGTCGTTCTGCTCCAAGATGTTGGAGAAGCCAAAGAAGCCGTTGTTGAGCGGGCCGTAGCGAGCATCAGGGAACGTGTTCGCAGCGGCAGAGAACTGGAGGCGAGCCAGATGTCCACCATCCAGCAACAGCAGCTTCTGGCGGTAGTTCTTAGCCAGAGCCAAGATCGCAGGGAGGTCGCTGGTGTCGAAGTTAGCAGCGGTGCCGATGGTGGTTCCCGCGCCGTAGTTGGCGGAGGTCATCACAGCGGTGATCTTCTTGGAGATGCCAAGAGCGAACACGTCAGCCGAACCGGCAGCAAGGTCAGCCAAAGCGAACCCCTGATTCAGTTCCTGCTGAGTCACAGTGAACAGCTTGCTGATCTGGTTAACCGTGACAGAGGTAGCATCAAGCTGCGAGTCGTTGCTGGTCTCAAAGTTGGTCGCGTTATCAACGGTGGCAGAGGCACCGGACTGAACGAACTTTTTGACCTGCACCGTAGCGCGGGGGCGGAGGTTATCCAGACCCACGTTGCGAGTGAAATTGCCAACCATCGCCAACTTGGTCGCCATCTCGGTGATGACAGCATCGGCGAGGTAGTCAACGATCAGACCAGCGGCAAAAGTGTTGCTGTTCTGGGGAGCCAGAATGCGGTTCTGACGGAGAAGCTCGCTGTGGTTCTCCACAAGGAACTTGCGACGCTCAGCACCAGCGCGGAGGCTCCGGTGCTTCTCCAGCAGCGGGTTTCCGAGGTTCTCAATGACGGGACGCACCGGCTCGGGAGCAGGAGCAGCGGCGGGAGTCTTCAACGAAGCTTCCAGAGCGGAGAGCTTCGCCATAATGGACGCGAGGTCAACGGAAGCGGCAGGAGCAGCCGCAGCCGTCACAGTAGTGCTATCGGACATATTTGTGTCGGGTTGTTGTGTTGGTTGCGGCAAAGGAGCTTTGCCATTTTCGCTGACGGCGTTGTTGCCATCCGCAGAAATCTTGTCTTCTGGTTCCGTAAGCTCTTCCTCTTGGTCCAACTGGACAGCAAGAGCGGTGAACCAATCGCGTCCAGCCGCACCACCCCAAAGGTTGGCGGCAACATCAGCAGGAGTGTTAGGCTCGGCCTCAAGGAAACGCTCGTTCCTAGCCCACCAAGCGACAGCCTTCTTGATCTTCTGAGGACTCGGCTCCTCGCCTTTAACGAGATTGCGAGCATCAATGACGGTGGCTTCCTCAAGCCCATCACCGCCGAGACCTTCCTCGTATTGCTCAATTCCGCGCTGAAGGTTGCTCTTGACCGTAGGAGGAGCGGTCTTGGTAACAGCGCGAGGGTGCCACTTCGCGGCCATTGCAAGCTGTTTGATGGGCTTATCCACCAGACCGAAAGCCAGAGCTTCAGCGGTGGTGAACCAAGTCTCCGCTTTCATCGCAGCGCGGATGGACTCTGGCGACTTGCCGGTCTTCTTGGCGTACACCCCAACCAACACTTCGGCGTGTTGATCAAGAGCATCAGCCATCTTCCGCATATCCTCGGAAGTGCCAGAAGCCATTCCGCTCGGATCGTGAATCATCATTAGAGCGGCATCGGCCATCTCGACGCGATCACCTGCAAGAGCAATGATGGAAGCAATCGAAGCCGCAATGCCAACCACTCGGGTCGTAACAGGAGCTTTTCGACCGCGAAGCTGGTTATAGATCGACAACCCATCCCAAACGTTGCCACCGGGAGAATTGATCTCAACCAAGAGCGGACCATTGCCGATCTCGTTGAGAACGTCCGAGAACTGCTTTGCAGACAGTCCAGCACCACCAAACCAGTCTTCGCCAATCTGATCGAAGATCTGGATGGTCGAAGTCTCACCGGCAGCGTTTGCCGGTGCGTAATAGAGCCAATCTGATTTCTTGGTGAAGCTCATTCGGTTTTCTTGGCTCGCGGCTTGCGTTGCTTTTTGACTGAAGCGGTCACTTCGGTTTGTTCTACGACAAGCGGTTGTGATCCACCTTCAGACGGAGCAACTGGCGACGGAGATTCAGAAGAATTGTCTTCAGTGTCAATAGCAGGTGCAGCACTAGCCGCAGGACGTTCTTTCTGAATCACAGAAATCTCAGAGACATCTACTCCGTATTTATCAGCGAGTTGACGCACAAACAAAGCTTGTTGGGCCTTAGCCTCAAGAGCAGAACGCCAATCAAGACCTCGCGCTCCGTAGACTTCATCGTAAGTCACAACACCGGCTTCAAGCTCTGCAAGTTGAGCCGCCGAGTTACGGCCAACGTCAACATTGGGCGAGCGCGGAGCAGTGATAGAAACTTCGTACCAGTCAGATGGAGCATCATTCAGAATCGGATCGCTCTTAATCGCGTACTCCATGACGTACTCGTAAATACGACGAGCAGCAGAAGCCATCACTTGATGACGCGAGCGGAACCAAACAGCGGACATATCTAAGGCTCCGCGATATACCGTTCCCTGCATAGACTCGGGATAAACCAAAACGTAAGGAATACCGACACCAGCACAGACTTTCTCAGTCAATTGCCGCCAGTACTCACGCATATTGACACCGGGACGCTCGGTGGCGAACTGCTCGAAAGAATCGCCGTTCTTGAGAACTTTAACTGAAGAACCAAACACCTGCTCGTAATACGTCTCGGCAGTGTTAGGAGTGACATTCGCTCCAATGCCAGCGCGGAGACTGGATGCTTGGATCTCACCGCTTACTGTCTTAACGATCTGAGCGACTGAAGCCCCAAGCTTGCAAGCCTCCATCTCCAGCTTCTGGAGGTCGTCGAGGTCGTGGAGATCATTGATAACCGCACTGACGAACGGGAGTCCGCGAAGTTGTCCGGGACGGTTAGGCTCGTAAATGTGAACGACCGAATCAGCAGGAATGGAGCGAACATCGACTAGATTTCCCTGCGTTTTCTCGGAACCAATGAAATAAGAAACAGCGCGTCCAGTCTTAGGGTCAAACCGGATACCGTCAAACACAGTCAGGTCAGACTCCATTCCCACCGGAGTTGCGATGGATTGAGCCTCAATCAACTGCAAGCGCGGTTTCCCGCTCTCTCCACGGGTAAGCAGAATGAAGCTTTCCCCATCATAAAACCACCCACGGGCAGCTTGACCCATGAGCGTCGAGAATGACTGACGGGAGCCGATATCGGGATATCTGCACCAGATATCGAACCACTTCTTAGCCTTAAGATTCCAAGCGGGATCGCTAGAAGCAGGTTGAACGGAGAACGAAGAGCCAACTGTGTAAGACTCAAACAGATCTCCCAATCTGTTCATTATCGCGTTGTTCTGTTCAAAGAAACGCGACTTTCGGACAATGGCTTGTCGGGTAGAACTGGTAACGTCGAAACGAGCAGACGTGTAAGACGTGTCGAGATACGAACGGCGCAAAGACTGACTCGCTCCCTCGTACTTGTTAGCAGGAGCAGCAAAGAGCTTCTCTCGGATGGTGGCTAGGATTCCCATTTAAGACATCCTTACAGTTGGCTCCCTGCGGAACTGAGTGAAATCTCCGTAGTAACGAGCGGTCGCAATCAAGATAGCACCAAGCATCTTGTTGTAGATCTGTAGGTCAGTCGGACTAGTGATTCCATCGCCAGACAACAAAGTCACAGCGTAATCGTAATCTCCCAACAGAGATTCCCACATTTCCAACATCTCAATTGGAGCTGCAGTCCCCTTTCCGGGTTCAGCGAATTCAACTGAAACGTCACTGCTAGAGGTCTGTCTGACAATCTGACCGGACTCTTGCGAATTAGCCGAGACCGTCAACTTAGCGGTCAACGCTTCCAGCAGCGTCAAAGCACCTTTGCTTGCGTAGGTTGTACGCAAGTAAGCTCTCTTTGTCGCTACTGTGTAAGTGAACACTTGCGCGGACTATCCACAGAGCAGCGAGTCTGTCAACCACCAGAAATTTCTGCGGTGCTGGACGCCAGATCATTCCACAACATCACCATTGCCAATTGCATAAGCTCGCAGTCGTGCAAGTGATCGGGCCAGCGAGTGTTGCGCTTGCACCAAAGATGTTTGATTCGACCCGCTCTGTTAGCCGTTGGCTTCAAAACGTGAGAGTCCAAATGCTTCCAGTATGTGTCAGCATCAGCCGCAAATGCTCCTTCAGCCTCAAGCGGTGCAGGTAGGCTGCAGACAGTCCATTGGTTAGAATCAGAGCCTTTGCGGAGCCGCTGAAGCACTTCTCGCATATGCTCGGTGTCGAACACCAGCAGCGGTTGAACCGCATCGGTTCGCATTGAGGTTGAGGTTGTGATGCCGAACGGATGGATTGCTCCGGTCTTGCTGGTGAATCTTGCTCCAGTCTCTCGACCTTTCATTGGGAGCCAACCGATCAACATCGGCTTGCGGAGGCCGCCTTCGGGCGGGTACCGGAGGCCGCACGGGTAGGTTATCGGGTTGCTGCTTATTAAAGAGAACCCGCCACAAGCGTCGTAAACGGCTTGTGTATTAAAGCCAGAATCAACTCCAACATCCATGTCATGCACGTTGTATTGCAGTTGAACCCGTCGAAGTGCTGCGAAATCGTCAGCGTGACCGGCAGCAACCAAACGCGAGTTGCCTTTGCTCCACTCTCGGCAGACCCACCAAATAAACGGTGCGGCGGCTTGAACGTCAGCGGTTAGGTATCGTCGAGCCTCTGGCAGACCCGAGTCCGAGACAACTTCGACCCGCTCTTGCTGGCTGTCTTGATTCTCCCACGGTTCCGCGAGCATACCGTTCACAAAACCCTGAAGCCCCATCATTGAAGCTTTGGCTTCCAAGAATGAGACAGCCAAATGACCCCAAGTGCATTTACGATCCGGTGAGTAGAGGCTCGACAGGTGGTAAGAGCGAACGCTTGGGAGGCTCGCTTGATTTTCAGAAATCCACTTACCGTTTCGTAACCCTGCAACCTTCTGGCTGTCAGATATCTTTCCCTGACAAAGCTGGCAGACGTAGTGAGCGGATGACCGAATGCGCTGCCAGTCGGGTCGTCCGTCTTCAGTCTTCGCGTTGTCCCAAGTCACTTGCCGCCACTCCAGCTTGATATACTCAGAGCAATGCGGACATGGGATATAATACCGTCGCTGGTCTCCTCGTAGGAACCGCTGCCAGATTCGACCCTCAGAAGTTGTGGGAGTGCTGGTGAAGAACGCTTTGGAACTGCTGAACGCTTTAAGTCGCTGCTCTGCAAGGTCCAATGCATCCGCTTCTTTGGCTGTCGCCTCTGCGAATTTGTCCACTTCGTCAGCGACCAAGATTCGGACGGGACGAGACGCCAGATTTGCCGGTGAGTTGGAGCCGACAAAAGTGAGTGTGCAGCGGTCAAATTGCTGCTCCAGATTGGTCATCTGGTCCTTATCCGCAGGGAATCGCTTAACCAGCGCGGGGCAGTCTTCAAGCAGTGGGAGCCATCGACTCTTTGAAAAGCTGCGAGCGAGATTCTCACTTGGCATCAACCACAGCGTGGGACTCGGTTCTGTGTCGATAGCCCATGCAAGACCAGCCATGAGTGTTGTTGTTTTGGAGGTTTGTGAACCCCAACACAACGTGACCTCAGACACTGATGGATCTTTCCAGCATTCCAACGGCTCGCGGCAATAGGGTCTCACCGCAGTGCTGAATGGGCCGGGATGCTCAGTCTGCCGTTGAGTCAACGTGAGATTCGACTCGCTCCATTCAACCACAGTCTGACGTGGGGACGGGCGGTAGATCTGACGACGGAACTCTAGGATTTCACGCTCAAGATCTCGCATCAGAAAAGCTCCGTTTGATTGTCCACGATGCGGTGCCTTCGAGCCTCACTCATGCTCAAGAATGCCATGCGCTCTTCCACTCCATTCCATAGCTTGTTACGCAACTGCACGTCGCAACCCCACGTCGCATTCTCGTTGAAGATTTCAACCATCAGCACCAGACCGTCAGGCTCCAAGTGCAACACTCCCCAGAATGGCAGCTTTGTGTGCTTGGTGATATCAAGCGCGGCTTGAAGCTTAGACCATGAAATCATCCATTCGTTGCTGTAGGTCGATTGCAGCTTCTCCAGTCCGTAGGCCCGAGATTTTACCTCATAGATTCCGGTGATTGTGTTGGTGTTCTGGTTCCAAATGAACCCGTCGATGCGTGACGGTTTGTCGTCTGCAATCGGCAGGAATTTGAGAACGGTGTCACGCTCAATGGCTTTTAGAGCGATTCGATTTTGCCGCAGAGCCTCCAACCCTTGCGGCTTTTGGCAGTTCAAGATTTCCATCACGCCTTTTCAAGAACCGCCTTCTTGCCGGTGAAGTCTTCCCAACGCTTTACGATCACGTCGCAATACTTGGGATCAAGCTCCATGACAAAAGCTTTTCGTTTCATTTTTTCACATCCAATCAACGTACTTCCGCTACCACCAAACAAATCGAGTATGTTTTTGGCGTTTCTGTGGTTTGAAATGGCGCGTTCAGACAGCTCAACTGGCTTTTGGGTTGGATGAACATAGTTTATATCCTTTTTGACATTCCAAAGATCGGACTCGTCTTTTATATCTGAATCAATGTCTCCATTGAATAGACAGAATTCATGTTGGTGCCGATAATTGTTTCCCATTCCAAACACGTTTTTTGCCCAAACAATACAAGCTTTGTATTCAAGTTCTCGCTGCAAAGTTGCATAGAACTTCCAATTGCACCAGATGTAATAAGCTGGAGGATTAATTGCCTTAATTGTTCTTAACACTTCTCCAATAAATTGATCAAAATCTTCTTTTGTAAGATTGTCATTTGCAATAACATCGTGCTTTCCTGATCTCCCATTAAATGCCACATTATACGGAGGATCGGTGAATACCAAGTCCACTTTATTTCCATTCATCAATCTGATCACAGCATCGATGCTCGTACTGTCACCGCACATCAGCCGGTGATTCCCAAGAATCCAAACATCTCCAAGCTTTGTGATCGGCTCGACTGGAACTTCTGGAGTCTGGTCTGGATCGGTTTCTCCTTCGACAACTTCTGGTTCAAGCAACTCAGCAAGCTCATCATCCGAGAATCCGGTGAGACCCATGTCAAAACCATCTTCCTGCAAAGACTCCAGTTCAGACCGCAACATCTGGTCGTCCCATCCAGCATTGAGAGCCAGCTTGTTATCGGCAATGACGTAGGCTCGGACCTGAGATGGAGTTAGGTGTCCGAGTCTGATGCATGGAACTGTTTCAAGCCCAAGCTTCTTTGCCGCCATAACTCGACCGTGACCGGCAATGATTGTTCCATTTGCATCAATCAAGACTGGATTGGTGAATCCAAACTCTCTGATGGAACCGGCAATCTGCGAGACTTGCTCGTCAGAATGCGTTCTGGAGTTGCGAGCATAAGGAATCAGCGTTGAGACCGAGACCTGTTCGATTTGGTGTTGTGTCATTTCCAAGGATCTGTCTGGTGGAGTGTCTTAAGGCAAACTTCCTGAACCCATCTTTCCAATTCGTTCTCGGCGTGTTCTGGATCGTGAGGAGCAATTCGACCTGCAAGCTGTTTCGGCATCGACTTCAGCAGTTGAGCAACCGCTCCATCGTGGTCTTGCATGGTCTTCTTGACCCAATCACCGGAGACTAGCCGCTTCTCTCGTTCTGCGAGGTCGAGAACGTCTTTGCGAGCGTTGATAAGATTCTTTGCTGCGGTCGCGTGAACCGAGACCATACGGGCGGCATCCAGAGACTTTGAGCGTAGCGATTGAACCGCGAGACCGTAAGAAGCTCGCTCAATCTGTTTCTGGCGTTCGTATGCTCCCTGCGGAGTGCTTTCGGCGACAATGGAAGGGTTGACTGGGGCTTCTGATTCTGGAGGCCGATACGGTCCCTCAGAAGGCTCTGAGCGAATATGGCTCGCTTCAATAGCAGCTTTGCGACGTTGAGCCGATGACCCACGCCAAGCGTCTGCTGCCTCTGCCGAATCCAAAGGCATACCCTTTGAAACCAACTGAGAGACTCGACCTTTGGTTAGGCCAGAGTGTTTGACGTACTCGCTTTGAGTCATCGAAGAGTTTCAGGAAGATCTTCGGATTTCGCCTTCAACAGGTCAGCCAAACCCTTCGCAATCGTGCGTCTAGCGGGGTTGTCATCATCCGGTGCGTAATGCGCGGCAACCAGATCGCAGGTTGTGCGATTTGCGCGGATCTGAGCGAGATGCCAACGCAATGTGTGATGCCCAAAATTCAGCATGACGTATTGTGCAGCGTTTGTCATAAAGTGGCGTTTATAATACAATAGCGGGTTTGATCGCGCAAGATGATCGGCCCCGCGCGATCACCA
>Ga0208783_10000296_pt1 | contig 31246 bp, 37 predicted proteins | sample DEB19_08_DNA_2_FD_184529 | JGI IMG/M metagenome (GOLD analysis project Ga0208783, IMG submission 184529) | Aqueous microbial communities from the Delaware River and Bay under freshwater to marine salinity gradient to study organic matter... | ecosystem: Environmental > Aquatic > Marine >...
ACGCCGTTGGCGAGGCCGATGCTGGCGACGACAGCAAGCGCTGGGTGACCGGCGTTGTGCGCGCGTTCTCCGGCGGCACGGCCAAGGTCGTCAGCCACGGCGTTTGCCCCGGGGTTCTCTCCGGCGCGACCGCTGGCGACAAATACTACGTGCAGGACGGCGGCGGCATCGGAACAACTCAGCCGGGCGCTGGCAAAAACCTCATCCTCGTGGGCTTTGCCATGAACGCGACCGACCTGTTCGTGTCCATCATCGACCAGGGCAAGAAGGCCGCCTGATAGCGACCTGACAACGAAGGCGGGGCATGACTTCCACACGGTCATGTCTCGCCTTTCGTTTGTCTGACGTGATGTGTGCAGAGTGCACGCAACGTTCTTTGAAAATTATCAAGTGAGGTTTGGTGGTGGCAGCAAAAACGCTTCTCGTGCGCGCAGTTGGCAACGGGCTTGTTACGAGTTTTGAACACATCAAAGTGAGTCCGCCCGTCTTTGTCGGTCGCGAATGGTGCGAAATCGACGGATCGCCAGCGCTGCGAGCGCGCACCGAACCCTCACAAATACCTGCCCGCTCCGAATACGTGCGAGCCGTGCGCGAAGGTCATTTGGAGCCTTGCGACCAGGCCACCGCTGAAGCGTGCGGTGTTGCGTTCAAACCGCTTTTGAACCCCCCAACCCAAAAGGCTAAAGAATGAGCACAATTACTTTGCCTGGGCTCACGGCAAACGATCCGGTCCCAGGGAATTACGTCTACGTCGGGTTTGCGCAAGGGCAGGCAGCCGGCGCGTCGGCAGCGCGCGACATTCTGATTGTCGCACGAAAATCGGCGGCAGGTTCCGCCACAACCAACACCATGATTTACGGTCCGTCGAGCATCCCTTCGCTCACGACCGAAGGTGACGCCATCGCCCTTTTTGGCGCAGGCTCCCCGGCGCACCGAATGTGGCGCCGCGTCGTGAAGGTGAACCCGTCGGCGCGCGTGAACGTTGTGTGCCCGGCCGATGTTTCGGGCGCAGCAGCCACCGGCACCATCACTTTTTCAGGTACGGCTTCGACTGCCGGAACACTCAAAGTGTTCGTCGACGAAGAGTCCTTTGAAATCAGCATCGCAAAGGATGCATCTGCGGCATCGGTCGCCGCGCTCGTCGCTCCCGCCATCAACGCTATCTCTTCGCTCGGCGTCACCGCCGCTGTGTCGGGCAGCACGGTGACGTTGACCGACAAGGTCAAAGGTAGCCAGGCGCACTTTTCCTATTACAACGCCACTCTTGTTGGCGTGTCCGGGCTCACCGTGACGCCCACCGCTCCCACCGCGCTTGCGGGTGGTGACAGCACGTCGGTGGATTACTCGGGCGCCCTCGCCACAATCAAACCTCACAAGTTCTATTACATCGTCACCGAGCAATCGGCACGAGAGGGCGTTAGCTCAAGCCTTGCGGCCCTCATGGCGCAAGTCGATGAGATGGCTCTTCCCATCAACGGCGTTCGCCAGCGCGTGTTTGTCGGCTCAAACGACACGCAAGCGTTCACGACCACGATTGCGAAGAACACCAACCACGCCCGCGCCGAATTTGTGTGGCTCCCTGAAAGCGATCGCCGCCCAGAGGAGCTTGCCGCCACCGCTGTCGGCGTCTACTCGTTTGAGGAGGGGCAAGCAGAACCGAGGGCAAACTTCTGCGGATATGGCCTCGACGCCCTTACGGCAGCCTCGTGGGACATCAAAGCTCCGCGCAGTGGCCGCGCGCTTACCCGCGCCGAAATCGTCGCCGCGCTCAACAACGGCGTAAGCCCGATTGCAACCAGCGCACGAGGAAAGACTTACCTCGTCTCGCGCATCACGTCGTACTGCCAAACCGGACTTCTTTCCGATTACCGCATACGCCCCGCGCACAAGGTCACGTATGCGGACTTCTTTGCCGACGATTGGGAAGCCATCGTCAATCAGCAATTCTCTGGCAAAAAAATTGGCAACGATCCTGTCAGCGGCCAACGCACGCCAGGCCCCGACGTTGTGACGCCTTCCATGTTCAAGGCGGCTCTTGCGGCCCTCCTTCGCAACCACGAAGCGAAAGACCGAATCGAGAACGTGAATCAAACGCTCGCGAATCTCGTCGTTGAGCGCGCCGGCAATCCAACGTCGCGAATGGGCGCCCGCGTCGAGTTGGACATCATCGATATTGCTGACCAGTTCACAACCGACATCGCACAGGTGGGCTAATGAGCACTCAGCTATACACGATTGCGGAAGTTTTCATCGATGGCAAAAAGCTCATGGAAGAAGCGTCTGTCAAAGTGACGCGCGACACCAAGGCCCAACCCGTCAACACCGTGGCGCGCGGATTTGCTGGCATGAGCCAAGGCTCACGCGAGCTTCAAATCTCTGTCGAATCGGCCGTGCCCTCGACGGATTTTGAAATGAACCCGGCCCAGTACATGAACACCACCAAGGCCGTCACCATCACCATTCGCGCTGCGGGAAGAAGCCTGTCGTCTCAAGGCTTCATTACCAAAGACGACTTTAGCCACTCCGTAAACTCCGAAGCAAAACTGTCTTTTGAGTTTATGGGTGAATATGCCGATTGGACGTAATACCTAAATGAATTTGCCTCCCAAGGACGTCGCCGCGTCCGATCTCTTTCTCAAGCTCACAAGCACCACAAGGCCTCATCGCATCACCGACATCCCCCGAAAAGGGCCGGATGGAAAGCCAGTCGCCGAAGTCGCGCTTGTGGTGCTTAGTCAGGAAGAGATGAACGTGGCGGCGGCCGAGGCAGAGCGGCGCACGCGCAAACTGTTAGGGGCAGACATCCCCAAAAAAGAAGATGCGCGCGTCGGGTATGAAGATTGTTACAACAATCTTGCCGCCGTCGAAATCTTGTTCCGTGCGTGCAAAGACCCGGCGGACACAAGCAAGTCAGCGTTTCGTACGCCCCACGAGATTCAATCCGGGCTGACAAGCGACGAGGTTGGCGTCTTGTTCAACGCTTACCTCACGGTGCAGCGGGAGCTTGGTCCCATCGTCTCCCGGATGAGTGATGATGAAGTGGAAGCGTGGATCAAGGTGCTCGCGGAGGGGGGCACCTCCGCCCCTTTAGAGCTGCTCTCCTGGGGAGCGTTGACAACCCTAGTGCTTTCTATGGCCAAGCAACTGCATCCTTACTTGACGGGCAAATTCTCGGATGGATTGCTTGCCGCCGAAATCGAAAAGATGGAAGCTGAGATTGCGGAAGACGACTCCTAAAAAGCGCGATTAGAGAAACTTCCAAGTGGCCTCTCCCATTCGCGTCGACTTTCAAGTCGGCGGCATAAAGAACGTCCTTGAAGCGTTCCGTAGCGTCATTCAAGCGCAAAGGGACGTGGAGGCCGCTATCAATCGGCAAGCAGCCGATGAGATGAAAAAAGCGGCGGCCGTCGCCAACGTCCACAAGAAGTCTGCCGAAACGCAAGAAAAGGCCCAAAAAGACCTTACCCAAGTCACGCAATCCGAACAGACCAAGCGTGACAATGTTGCCGAAGCAAGCGGCAAAAAGAAGAAGAAAGTTGTAAGCGACGAGGTTGCCGCTCACGCCAACGCCGAAAAACAAAAGACGGCGACCACGCAAGCCGAGCAAGAAAACCGCGTAAAGGCCGTTCAGCGCGGAAGCGTTCGGATGAGCCGCCTTATCGCGATGCACCAGTTTCGTGCGCTAAGCCCGGAACAACAGCAGGCGTCGCTCGCGCGGGCTATCGCGGGAAATGCAAACCTTCAAAAAAGGTTTGGTGGTGACCCTAGAGCTCTGAGTGTCATCAGTGCGCCCTTTGATTTGCAAGAGATTGCGGCCATGCGCGACTGGCAGGCGTTGAAGCCGGGTGAGCGCAACTCGGTCCGCAAAAGCCTCAAGGCTCAAAACCAGCTTGTCTACTTGCCCGAGGAGTTCAAAAACTACCAGGCGAAGGCAAGGGATTACGTTCAGGGTAGCAAGAGAGTTACAAAGCTCCGCGACGATTACCTAGCAAACGAACAAAAGCTCGAAGAGGGAGCCAGGAAATACCTCGAAAACGAGGAGCGCGAAAAGGCGGATGCCAAGCGTAAACAGCAAAAGGCGGACGCAAAAAAGCAGTTGCGCGAACAGGCGCAAAGAGATCGCGACAACGCCGCCAGAGCCAGCGCGATTTCGCGGCAGCTTGACGAGAAAGATCGCCGAGACTTGTTTGCAAAAGCTCGGCTTGCCGCTGACAAACTCAAGGTAGATCGCGCAAACCGCCAGCTCCCTCATGACTTCCTGCAAACGGGCGCCGCTAAATCGCTGGAGGAACAGCGTGAAGAAGCAAGGCGTGAGCGCGAATACAAGAAACTTTTTCAGCCCATTTTCGACCGTGAAGATAAAGAGAAGAAAGAGCGCGAGTTAGAGGAAAAGAAAGCAAAGCGACAGCAAGAGATTGCCAAAAACGGGCAAAAGCGCCTTGAGGATATTCAAAAAAGAACGGCGCAAAGCGAGGCAGACGCGTACCTCAAACAAGAGGCGCTTCGCAACAAGTCGCAAGATACAGAAAGGCGCCGTTACGAACGCTATTGGGAACAGCGCCTAGCGGCCGAAGATCGTCACCAAGCGCGCATTCACCGGCAAACCGAGCAAGCGCGCCGCGTGGCGGAATCCAAGCTGCTTGCCAAGGTGCAAAGCTACACGAGCGCAGTCAAAAGCAGCGTTCAAAACAGCATCGGCACCATCGCCCGCGTGGGTGGCCTTGTAACCGGCGTGCTTGGCGGGTTCTCTGTCGCGGATAGCGTTGAGCGGTACGCCTCGCAGGAGAGCGAGGCTACGGGAATTGAACTTGTTACAAAAGGTCAAATCAAAGGAAAAGAGCTGCGCAAAAAAGCTGCGGAAATCGGCACAGAGACAGGTTTAGACCCTCTTGAGCTATTGAAGGGTTACAGGCACTTTATTGACATTGCCGGCGTCCGAAAGGCGGAGAAGCACCAGGGTCTTCTGCGCTACATGGGCCAAGTGTCATTGGCCACGCAGGTGCCGATTGGTGCCATTTCCGAAATGGCCGCACGTCTGGTTGCGGAACCATCGCTGGAAAGTAACTTTCCCGCCCTTCAAGAAGTTATTGCCAAAGCCGCCGGCGTAGGTCGCAAAGGGTCCATAGATATAACCCAATTTGCGCAATACGGAGGACGCCTTGTTGGTCCTTCACTGAAATACGCGGACAAAGACAAGGCGCTACGCGAGCTTTTGGCACTTGCAGAAATTGCTGCAAACAAATCGTCATCGACAACACCGGCGGAAATCATGATTGCTCTGCCGAGAATAGGGGAGTCGATTGTTCAAAACTCCGCTGCTCTAATCAAAGCTGGAATCAATCCGTATGAACCAAACAGCAACAAGCTTCGCCCAATCTCACAGCTTGCGATTGAGCTTATACAAAAATCGGGTGGTGCCGAAGTACAGACGCGTCAGTTGATCAAAAACATAAGGGGATTTAGGGCTCTCGAAGGCCTTGAGGCCATGTACAATGATGCGCTGGAACAAGGCAAAAACCCTCTTAAGGTTTTGGAGGACGAGATAAGCTACTTTGCGGACGACACCATGACGGCCGCTGAAATACAGGCTGATGCTGCCCGCAAGATACAAGACGCCACAAACCGTATGGCAATGGTGATGAACGAGCTTCGCGAAAAGCTCGCGAACGAAATCATGCCTGTGCTGGACCGGTTGCTTCCAAAGCTAAAGGAAGCCATTCCTGACATTGTAAAACTGGTCGAGTTGTTGGCAAAGGTTGCCTCGTTTATCATCGAAAACCCCAAGACGGCGGCTGCCGGGTTTGTGGGCGGGAATATCGCTTACGACGTGGCGGGTGTCGCGGTGTCCGCGTTCATGGCAAAAAAGACCGCCGAATGGGTAGCGGCTCATGTGGCCAAGCAATTTGCTGCAACGGCGGCGGCGACAGGTGCGGCCGTTGCGGGTCAGGAAGCGGTCGCGGCGGCGGCGACAGGTGCGGCGGCAAGTGTGGCGGCGTTTGGTACTGCGGCCACCGTCACAGTTGGTGCTCTGCTTGCGGTTGGAGCTGCGGCTGGAGCATTGGCTCTAAAAGCCAACATGGACTTATTGGATGACGAAGAAAAGTCAGGAAGAGTGGCGGATGTTGGTTTTGGGTCTGTTCGCGAATTGCGGCGCGAAGCAAGCCAAATAAAAGATCCAAAAAGCCCAGAGGCGATCGAGCTAAGAAACAAGATTAAGGGCGAAATTCAAAGAATGTTTGGTCTGATCGATCAACAGTCTGAGGTCAAGGAGAACCAAGGGAGCGCCATTGCAAAAGCGTACTACTTTCTCAAGGATTTCGGTGACCTCAGCGAATACAATGGTGTTGTCAAAGCGGCCGGAACGCCGCAAGAGGTAGCGATAAAAAGTCTTCAATTATCAATCGAAGAGCTTTCAAATGTATTGATTGCTATCTCTGACAAAAATGGCAACCCTGAAGACAGTGGTGTACCGCTTGGTATGCGATTTACGCCGACTGTCATTCCGTCAAACTACCCCATGATTGGACCGCTTCGGAGCGGCTGGAACTCGTCCAGGTAACCGATGGCCGAATTTTTCCGAGTTGCGCTTTTAGAAGCGAAGTTCCGTGACGTGTCGTTTCCGGTCACGGATTTTCGTATCCAAATCTCGCACGACATTGCGCAACACAAACGGCCCGACCAAGACGGCGCTCGGGTAGAATCAACGGGCCGAAACCCGATGACGTTTTCGGCAAGCATCCCGTTTTACAGAGGGATTGCAACGAACGTCACGGAAAACTGGCCCGAGCTTTACCCAGCTCATCATCGCGCGTTTCTGTCGTCGATGGCGGACCGCACCGCTGGCGTTCTGAGCTGCCCGTCGTTTGGCGACATCATCGTCAAGCCTGTAAGCTGCACATCCAACCTGCGGGCCGACGCGCGCTCAGGCGAAGACGTCTCTGCCGAATGGATCGAAGCGCCTCAAGATGACATCGCCGCTCGCGCAGCGTTTGCGATGCCGTCCCCACTCAATGCGGCACTTGAAGCGGCCTCCACACTAAACGATCCTGCCATCACGCCAGCGCTCAAGAAGGTCGACCCTGACGATCGAATCAGCATCTTTGAAGCAATGACAAAGATTGCGGCGGTGATGGACCAGTCGCGCCTGTTCATACAGCAGAACGTGGCCATGATTGACCGGCTGACCTACCGGCTCAACGTGATTCACGAGTCGACGTCCTCACTCATGGATCCGCAACTTTGGACCGTAAAAGAGCCCGTCAACCGTTTGCGAGACGCGCTCTACAGGCTCAAACTCCTTGGCGCCGGCGTCACCAAAGATGTGTCTATCTACATTGTTCCAGCGCAGACAACGGTGGCCAACCTTGCTTCCGATCTCAAAACCGAGGTGCGTTGGTTATTGGAACTAAACCCCCGCATCACGTCCGTCTTCTTTGTCGAGAAGGGCACGTTCATCCGTTATTACAAGCGTGATGTGAACCCGGTGGCCGTGGCAATCAATACCGGCGGCATGTCGCCGATTGTTGGCGACCTCTAGTGTGCAAGTAAATCATGCCCGCTGATTCCGAGGAATGCACGATTCACATCGAAGACTTGAACGTCAACGTGGATCGATGGAACAATTACACGTTTTTTTCTGACTTTTTGACGCCTGCCGACAACTTTGTGTTTGAGGTTGGAGACCCCGACTTCCCGGATGATGTTTCGCGAAGGCTCGCACCGGGAATGAAGGTGCGAATCCTGCTTGATGACCGGACGGTATGCACGGGCCACATTGACGAAGTGGCCGCTGGCGCAGACCGAGGCAGCGGAACCTTGTTTCGCATATCGGGGCGCGATGTGCTTGGCGATGTGATTGATTCAAGCATCGACCCGTACATGAACTTTACGCCCGAGCAATCCTTGATTGACGTGGCAACCAAGGTGCTCACACCGTTTGGTTTGACGGTGATTTCCTCCGACAACGATGCGGAAAGGTCGATTCGCTCCGCAAACAAGTTTGGGGAAAAGAAGAATTACAAGAAGGGAAAGCAGAAAGAGACTATTACTCACACCGCAAAAGCCTGGAATGCGCAAACGGGCAAAGTAGAGAACAAGACCACCGTGTTGCAAGGCCCTAAGCAGCCGAAGCAATACGTCCAATACAAAGCGGTGATGTTTGATGCAGTAAAAAACAAGCCGTACATTGGCACAGTCGTTCTTGAAAAGCCCAAAGGTGGCTCACTCAGCAGCGCTCAACAACATCAAACAAAACCGTATCCCCACGAAGGCGCGTACGAGTTTCTTTCCCGTATCGCAAAGCGGGAGGGTTTGCACATCTGGGCAAAAGCCGACGGAACGGGCGTTGTTATTGGCAAACCGTTCTTTTCACAACAGCCGATTTACAGGTTGATTCGTCGTCGCGGCCCCGGTCGCGGCTCGGAAAACAACATCATTAGCGGCTCGGTCAAACATGCGCGCACCGAACAGCCGAGCGTAATCATTGCGGGCGGTCGCGGAGGCGGCGGGGACTTTCCGCGAGCAACCATCCGTTGCGCCATGGTCAACGAACTTGTGGGGCTAGGTCTCGACGGTGAACCGGTGCCTGGCGTCAAAGAGGTTTTGAAGCGTTTTCCAAAGGCGTATCAAATCACAGAAGCTGATTTTGAAGACGGTAGCGCTCCGAGTGCTCGCAACCCATACCCGCGAGCGAGGCCCATGTTCATCATGGACCAAGAGTCCAACAATCTAAAACAGCTCATCAACTTCACGAAACGCGAGATGGCGTCACGGCAAATGCAAGCGCTTCAATGCGTTTACGTTGTAGCCGGGCACACGCAAGACGGGCGCTCGTGGGCCGTTGATACCACGGTCGAAGTCGACGACGACGTGGCAAACCTGCATGAAACCATGTGGGTCAAAAGCATCGAGTATCACAAATCACGCAGCGGCGGCACGACCACGACGCTCACGCTCATCCGACCGAACACGCTTCGCCTCTAATGGATTTTCTAGCTTTCAAACCGGTTTGGGATCGCGGAATTGGAATCCTAAATACGGTTCGCGACGCCGCCACCAACACCATCCTCGCCATCCTTGGCGATGAGGAGGGCGACGTCACCGAAAGCGTTGAAGCCGAGTGGGTGCAGCACATCGGATTTGCTTCACGGCCATCGAAACCCGAGCGCGATAAGGGCGGTCCGCAGGCTGTTATTTTGCGGGCGAGCGACCGCGATTGCGTGATTGGAAGCCGTGACGTGCGCTGTCACGGGCTCTACGCCAGCCTCGATTACGGCGAAACGTGCATGTATGCGCCGGGCGAAAACGGCAATTCGCAGGGGCGCGTTTTCTTGAAAAAAGACGGCTCAATTCATCTCTACACGCGCGCCGGTAACTCAGGCTCGGGCGATGGGATGACCGTCAGCCTCGACCCGAACGCGAACAGGCTTGTGGCCATCAACGGCAAAGGTTTCGGAATCATCGCCGACGAGGATGGTGTGACCATCACGGCAGGAAACGCAGCTCTGACTCTTCGTGCAAGCGGGGACATTGCGCTTGTCGGGTCGGGCACAACGCTTCTCGACGGTTCTGGCGTCATGATTGGCAACGCCGCCGTGTTGACGGCCGTGCGTGGCCCAACGGGCGTTGCGGCGGCGCCGTCGGTCAAAGTCAAAATCGAATGAGTTGCGGATTCCCCACGATAGGCATTCCCGGACTACCGACTTTGCCGAGCTTGCCTAGCTTGCCTTCCTTAGCTTTCGGCATACCCATCACGCTGCCTGCATTTGACCCAACGTTGTCCTTGCCAACGTTGCCGATGCCTGGCCTTCCGTTGTTGCCGTCGCTTCCGTCACTGCCATCTCTCTCGTTCGGAATACCCATCATGTTGCCGCAGTTCGACCCGGCGCTTTCGTTGCCGTCGATTGCGATGCCTGGCCTTCCGTTGTTGCCGTCACTGCCAACGCTTCCGTCACTTCCGTCGCTCACGCTCCCCGAACCAATCTGCCCCCTGTAATGGCCCTCAATCCGCAAACGTTAGCCTCCGCGCTCATTTCAGCGACGGGCGTGCAAGCAACGGACACGGCAGGCCGTGAAGCCATGGCTCGCATGGCTCAGGCGATTCACAACTACCTTTTGCAAGCGACGGTCACGGTTGACGTCACAGGCACGGCGGCAACGGGCACCGGACCCGCTCCGGTCACCGGCACAGGGACGGGTGGACTCACGTGATTGGCGTCGGCAAGTCGCCCGTTGGCAAAGCGCCGGCGGGGCTTGGTGTTCCCGATGCGGCACCATCCAACGCAGGGACTTCGCTTGTGGACGCGAACGGTGTTCAGCAATCGACACGCCTTGTCGACCCCGTGACGGGCCAATACGTGATTGACGAGCGCGGGCGCTACGTTGGAGTTTCGGCCGTTGCACAACGCGTGCAACTGGCCCTTACGACGACGGTAGGAAGCGCAAGCGTCTACACGCTTGGCATCGACACGCCCGGCGGCGTTATCGGCAACAACTTCGTTTCCAGGCGTAAGGCCACCATCCTTCAAGCCCTCGCGGCGATGGTGAAGGAAAAGACCATCGAGGTCGTCGACATCACCGTCAACACGTCCGTGCGACCCATCTTCACCCAAGTTCGTTGGCGTGACCTCACAACCGAAGTTGAACAGACAACCCAAATCTAATGGCTGACTTTACCGTCAAATCATCGTCGGATATTCGCGACGATTTTCTTCGGACGTACCGCGCCGGCCTTGTCGGCATTGGAGTCAAAAGCCCTAACGTCAGCCAAGGAACCGACACGTACATTTTGGCGCAAGCCATCGGCGACCAGATTGAGGTCGCGATGGCCAATGCCCAGGTCAAAGCCGACGAGGTCATGCCCGACACGGCGACGGGCGACGAGCTTGACGGGATTGCCAACAACATCGGCATGCCTGAACGGCGCGGAGCGGTTGGTGGCGCTGGTAGCGTTATCCTGACCTCGACCGCAAAGACGACGGTGACGGTAGGCGCGGAGCTTGTCGACCAGGCTGGCTTTCGCTTTCGCGTGTTGACTGGCGGCGTCTACGCAAGCGGCGACACGATACCCATCGAGGCCCTCGACACGGGAGCTGCGACCAATCACCCGGCGGGCGATGTTTTCCGTTGGGTGCAGCCTCCGCCGTTCAGCGACTCAAAGGCTACCGTTGCGACTGGTGGAATTACGGGCGGATCCGAAGCTGAGGATGACGAGACGCTTCGCCAACGCATTTTCGATTGGTTACGCAACCCTCCGGCTGCCGGCAATGCGGCGCACGTTGCGCTGCTCGCCGAGCAAGCGGACGCTATTGTTCAAAAAGCATTCGTTTACCCTGGCGTCGCCGGCTCCGGCTCGCTTGCGGTGGCGGTCGTAGGCTACCCGAGCGACACAAGCAAAGGGCGAAAGGTCACCGACGCCGTTGTTGCCAACTCAGTCAAACCTTACATCGACGGGCTCTACCCCGAGGGCGTGTCCACGATTGTCACGTCGGTTGACGAGGTGCCTTTCGACGTGTCGATGGCCATCGCCATCCCTTCATCACCGAAGGCTAGGCCGCCGGGGCCTGGTGGCGGGTGGACGGATGGCGCGACGTGGCCGAAGAACATCAACGGAGCGTCGGATTTCAAATCGTCCGTGTTGAACGTTACGACCAACGCGAGCGTTACCTATTACACCGTGCAAGCGCCAAGCATGCCCATCGCTGGCGTCACGCAGATTGCTTGGTTATCGCCGTACACTTGGCAGGTGTACACGGCCACCGTGATGACGGCGGAGGTTGTTGGTTACCTCCCAAACATCAGCATCACCCTCGACAAGCCGCTTCCTGGCATCACCGTTGGTTGTTTGATTTCGCCGAACGCCACAAACATCGAAACCTATTTCGACGCCATCATTCAAGCCTTCGCGGCGCTTGGCCCTGGTGAAAAGTTGGCGTCGGATTCACCCCTTTACGGTCGCGGGTTCCGGCATCCACCGCCTGCGCAGTCGTGGCCGTACCGCGTGGATGCGGCGATGCTTCGCGCCGTCGTTGTGAGTAGCGACGAGGTGCAAGACGCGGCCTTTCTTTTTCGCACGCAAGCCACGGCGCCCGATGTGCCGGCGAGCCTTAGTGCAGCGCCAAAGATATACATTCCGCGCCACATCGCGCTTTATGAGGCCGTCTGATGCCGTTGCCTGATGCATCCAACATAACCAACTACGGGGCACCCAAGCGCAATTACGAGATTGCCCCCGTCGACCCCGAAACGGACCTCGACGCCAACGAGTTCAACCGTTTGGCGTGCGATGTGGCCATGGGTTCGCGCATGGTCGACCGCGTTGAGGTGGTGTTCACGGCGGGCGCTACGCCGTTGGTCACGAGCTTTGAAGCGGTTTGGAAAAAGACAACGACGACGGTGCCGAGCATCGTAAAGACGGCCACGGGCACGTTTACCATCACCGTGCCGCTATCGGTGCAAGACGAGCTGCAAGGCTCGCACACGGTCAACTTGAAGTCAGCGCTAGGCACCGCCACGGGTTCGCAAGCTAGGCACGTCCAGGCGGCGGCGACGGGAAACGTGATTGCCGTCTATGTGTTTGACATGGCGGGGGCCGCCGTCGACGCAACGGGCGAGACCTTCGTGGTGCGGGCGCGCTAATGCCAACCTTTGGCGGTTACGCACCGTTCCCGGCAAAGCTCGGAGGCTCTGGGCCGTCAATCGTCAAAGGGCTTACGCAGGCCGTTGGCCAGTCGCGGGGAACGGCTTTTGTTGCGGCGGAAGGCACAAACGTGTGGGTCGAAAACCACGCTATCGCCCGCGCTATCGCAAGCGTGTGGCACACCAACGCGCAGCTTTCAAAAAGCTACGACCTACGCTCGACGCCACTCCTTGCAAGGTGGGAAGCCATTTTTGGCATCGTCCCGCAACCGAACGCAACGCTTGGCGAGCGTCACAAGCGACTTGTTGAACGCCGGCGGCTGACGTGTTTCGTGCCCACGAGGCAAGCCATCATCGACAAGCTAACGCCGCTCCTGTCGCCGATTCCGTTCGTCATCGAAACGCAGGAATGGAATGACCCATTCGTCGCGCGTAACGACCCCGGCACGTGGCGGGTTGATTGCGACGTTATTGGCGCTCCCATTCCCACTGTCGCGGGGCTTGTGATGCAAGACGTTGTGCTTGATATGGTGGTCACGCAAGCCGGTGACCGCTCGCAAGCCGAGTTGACCGTAACGTGGACCGTCGGCGATCAAATAGAGCGGCAGGTTTTCAAAACCAAAGACGTCGTCACCATTGGGCAAACCGGCCTCACACTTACGTGTCCAGTTGGCAGTTATGCACTCAATACCCATTACTCGTGCAAGGCGCTTGTCGACGGCTGGACGTCGTCGGTCGCCCACGTGCAAGTCGTCACAACGCCGCCGGATTGGATGAAAGCCGCAGAATACTCGGACATCACATCGAGCGTTTACGGCTTTCTCGATTCCGTTTTGCCTGCGTGGGTGACGTTTGAAGTCGTACGCGGCGACATATTCCGACTTGATGTGTCTCAAAACCTTGACCGCTTGAAGTTGGCATAAGATGACCATCAACCGAACCAAGCAAGCGGGCTGGAATCAGCTCGACACGTTCACACACGACGAAGCCAACGCCATCGATACGGCGCTCACCAAGGCGCTCGATAAAACGCCTGCTGGCGACACGCTTAGCGGTCGCATCGTGCTTGCGGGCGGCGGCAGGTTTGCGCAGTCAGTCTTTGCGATGCCAAATGCTGACACGACGCTCACGGTCGGAAATGGCAACACCATCGTCGAGATAGGGACGGCGGTAACGGTAAACCGAACGCTCACACTTTCCACATCGAACGTCGTGACGGGCGAGGTTGTGTCCGTATTTGCCGACCCTGAATTTGTTTGGACGGTGACGGTTACAGCATCGGGCGCGACGTACGAGATTGGCAACGGCCAAAGGGCCGATGGTCCGTGGGCGTCGTTCATCTTTGCAGCGGGCGCGTGGCGGCTTTACCAGTCGGCGCAAGGCTCGCGATTGCGCAAAGAGGAGATTCTCAACAATCAAACGTTTGTCGTTCCGAGAGGCGTCACGCAGCTACTTTTGTACGGTTATGGTGGCGGTGGCGGTGGTGGAAACGGTGGTGACGGAAACACCGGTTCCGGTACGGTCGGTCAGCGCGCCGTAGGTGGTGGAGGTAGCGGCGGTGGCGGATCGCTTGCTCGTTGGCAAAGCGTGTCTGTCACAGCGATGCAAAGCTATGATGTGACGATTGGGCAGAGCGCCCCCGCAAGCAACGGCGGCGACACATTGCTCAAACAGGGAACAACTGTCCTAGCTTCCTTCAAGGGTGGCCGTGGTGGAGCGTCCGGGCGCACGGCGCTGCAAGTGCAGCAGGACAGGGCACAGGGTACGCCGAGCCCGGTTCCGACCCCTGGCGTTCCTTACGAGTTTTGGAATAGTTATCAGTCGTCAACCCTTTCAATCGCCAATCGAGACGCGTCATTTTTTAGCGTACCTTCTGCCGGTGGCACGGGAGGCGTGTACACCGAACTGGTGACCACTACGCCGTATGAGGTGCACGCTCGATACGGTGTTGACTCTCCCGATGGTCGCTACACCGCTGGCCTTCCTGGTAAGCGATGGATTGACGGTGTTGCGTCCGGCAACTCGGGCGCTGCTGGCGGCGGCGGCGGCGCTGGCCCTGGTGGCAACGGAGGCAACGGAGGCGATTCGCTTGCTGGCGACCTTTTTGGCTCGTGGCCCTCGTCCTACGGCCAACACGGCTCCACCAATAGCGGAGCCGGTGGCGGGGGAACTTCTGGCGCGTGCAACACCTTGGCGGCTTTTGGCGGCTACGGCGGCAGCGGCAAACTTACCATTTACTACGTGAAATAAATGCCATCACCAGCATGCACAGTGCGCAGCGGAAACGGCGCACCTCAAACTACGCCGCCGGTCGCGCAGGTAGCCGTTTCGGCCGAAGTAACCATCGCGCTCGCCGACCCAACCGGCGTCGACGTTTGGTCCATCGCCTGCATCTCGGGTGACGAGACCGCAAACGTCGCCAACATCAACGCCGACCTTGTCGTCAACGCGGCGGCAAAGACGGCGACGTTCACGGCGCCTTTGGCGGGCAAGTCGCTAATTTTTGAAAGCGTGGTCAACCGTGGCGTCGACCGCTTTGGAAGGCCCGATCCGTCGCTTCGTTCGACGTTCAAAGTGGCCGTTCCAACGGGCGACGGTTACGTGGTTCTCGCCACGAACGAGACCTACGAGCACAACGCAGAGCACGGCTGGACGGGCGTCCTCAACCAAATCATCCGAGGAGGCGCGGGTAGCGGTGGCGGTGGCGCTTCGTTGCCTGCTTACGCCGAGGTTACTGGCGCGGCCCTTGTCGAAGGAGATGGCGGCGGCACATCGGGCGGTGTTCAGTTTCGCTCGCTTGCCCCTGGCGACATCAAGCAGACAGGCAACAACACCGTGCTTGGAACCGACGGGACCGGCAAAGCGGTTGCTCGCAAAGTCACCAAGGACGACATCAGTACGACCGGCGAGACGGCGACAAACAAAGCGCTTGTCACCAACGGGTCGGGTGGCGCGGCATTTCGTCAGCTTACGGCAAATGACATCAGTGGCCTTTCGATGGCCAGCGTCGCCACGCCCATCAACGTACGCGGTGCCGTCATCGTCGAAGACCCTGCGGGAACGTTTACGGTTCGAAAGCTACGGTCAAGCGACCTCGCTCCCGATTTCGGGATTGCCACGTTCACCTCAAATCTCACCGCTACGGTCGCGCGAGGTACGGCCTTCACCGGCACCACGTTCGCAGCAACGTACAGCAACGGTGCTCCCGAGACCGCAACCATCACCAAGACGGACACGGGCTCGACGAACGGCAGCGACACGGACCTCACGGTCTCCTTCGCCACCCCATTCGCCTCGGCATCCACGACGGGCACGCTGAAGAGGCTCGGGACCGATAGCGGCAGCGATCCCGTTGTCACGTTCACGCTATCGGCGACCGATACCGATACCGGCGTGACGGCAACAAGAACGTTGACTGTAACGTTCACAAGTCACGTGTATTCGGGCACGTCGACCGCTTCATCCGTTGTCGGAACGGACGTGTACAACAACAACGCCTTACAGTCAGGATTTAGCGAGGCGCTTTCTGCGACGAAAACGCAAACGCAAACCATTACGGCGTCGAGTCAATACGTGTACTTCATTTGGCCAAACGCTTCGCCGTACACGAGTGCAGCACCAACGTTTATCGATCTAAACACTACATTTGCATTCGATACAACGGCGGGAGCAACCGTGAGCATTACACGCAACGGTGTGACGCGCACGTATGCCGTTTGGCGAAGCGTTGAAAAGCTCAGTGGCACCTTCAAGGTTCAGGTTACCTAATGGCCAACAAGGGTCTGACGTTTACGCCAATCGCAGCGGGCGAGTTTCCCGACGGTTACGCCAACCGTTTGCAAGGCGGAATCCACGTTGTAGCCGACATAACGGCTCGCGACGCCATCGCAAGCTACAGGTTGCTGCAAGGCATGCTTGTGCATGTGCTCTCAGACGGGTGCGTGTATCGGCTTACGGCGGTTTCCCCGTTGACATGGCAAAAGGTCGTCGTGGCGACGACTGGAACTGGCGACAACGGCAAGGTGCTGACCGTCGCAAGCGGGGAGCCATCGTGGCAAACCCTCAACGCGTTGCCGTCGGGTGGTGCGTCTGGCAAGTTCCTCGGGTACGGCTCCTCAGCAGAGTGGAAAGACGGCTACCTGCCAAGCTACGCGCTGCCAGCCATCGCGAGTGGCGACGCGCGAAAGCTATTTATGGTCGACAGCACCGGAGCGGCTGCGCTTACTCCGCAAGGTGCAGACGGCACGTTTCTTTACGTCAAGAATGAGAGCGGAACCCTATCTGTCGCTTGGCGCCCTATCTCAGAGGTTCCATCGTCGGTCGCAGCGGACGAAGGCAAAGTGCTACGCGTCAACGCGTCTGGCACGCCAGCGTTTGCGTATCCGCTTTCGAAGCGAATGAACATCCTTGGAAGCACCGCAACGAACGACACAGCGACCTATGCGGTGGTTGGGTCCATAGCGTTCGATAGGACACTTCTCGACGTACGCGGCGCGCAAAACATATCCCTTCGCTACTTGCTCGAAACAAGCAACGCGAGCAATGCTGCGAAGGTTCGCCTTTTCAATAAGACGGCAAGCACCATCGTTGGCACCGAGCAAACAACTACGTCGACCAGCGCCACATCGCCCACGACGTACGGCGTTCACGCAACGCTGAACGCCCTAGCGTCGGAGACCGTGCTTGAAGTTCAGATTTGCCTGACGACCGACGCCAGCGCGGACGGGTCGGCGGTTGCCACGCTCAAGGCGGCGTGGATTGAAGCGGTATGAAGCGCAAAGTCTACAAGATGCGCGGCTACCGCGCAGCATCGAGCGATTACGTCACGTGGACGTCGACGGAAACACCAAGCTCTACGCCACCGTCAGGCCCCTACGCCGGCGAGACGCTTTCCAACGTCGTCATTGATTCCGCCATCACCCGCATCGTTCCAACCATTACGGCCATCTCGCCGACGGTGACGATCAAGGGTAGCGGTAGCGTGGCGCTGGAAATCACGGGAACCGATTTTTTCCCAACGTCAAAAATCTATGTCGATGGCGACGAGCTAGTTACAACGTTCGTCACGAGCAACACGCTACAAACGACAATTCCGAGCACGAAAACGTCAAGCTACGGGCAGCGGCAAATTACCGTTGTGACCCCGAACGTGCGCCGCACGAATCCCATTGGTGGCACAAGCAACGCGGTCGCTTTTGACGTTGGCGTAAGCGCAACAAGCATCTCTCCAGCGGCGGTGACACGCTTTTCTGGGGCATCCAACACTGTCACTATTGGGACTGACATCATTCTCACCGCGCCCATCAGCGCCCGCTACATCCTGCCCGACGGTACGGTGTTGACTGGACCGGCTGACGTTGCCGGCGAAACGAGCGCACTTTGTTACGTGCCGGAGCAAGCCATCGACGAAACGGGCACGGTAACAGTGCAGGTGTTTGCCGAGGGTGCCTACTCCGCCACTAAGACATTCAGCGTGTCCAATCCGTCATGGCTTGGTGCCGAGTATCGTGCCGATAGGGGCATCGTTGTCGTTAGTGGCACGACGCGGGTTAGTGGTTGGCAGAACACCGAGGGCAACACTGACACGAATCGGCACTTGGCACAGGCTTTGACCAATCGACAGCCGTCGCTGGTGTCCAGCAGCTCCGAGTTCAACGGTCGGTCCATCATCCAATTCGACCGGGACGGAACGAACACCTACGATTGGATGGCCTCGGGTGTGTGGAACGATACAGGCAATCCGATAAAGGCTCCCTGTCATCATTGGATGGCGGCAAAGAACACTGTCAACAGTGCGGTCGCCGGAACAACGTTCTCAGCGTTATCGGGCCTCAACGCGTCTTATTCGCACGGTTTCGGGGTAACGACGGCAAGCGGTTCGGCCAAGATATACAGCAAGGCGGCGGCGACTCCATGGCCAACCGTCAATGCCTCGTGGGCCACACCAACCGTCGTCGGAATGCTTTTCGCGGGCAACACCAGCCGCATTTATGCCAACGCCGCAAACTCATACACCAGCGTTGCACTGAGCACGTTTGGCGGCGGACTTACCGCGACAAGCTACCTGGCAAGCAACACGGCAGCCGGTGTTGAGCCAACCAACACGCAAGTCGGAGTGTCGCGCTTGACCGATGCCGTAGGAAGTTGGAACGGCCCGATTGCTCACATCTTGCTATCGCGCTCGCAAGTCACCGACACCGAAAACGCCCACGTTATGCGTTACCTCGGTCGACGCTACGGAATCACCATCACATGAGCCTATTCGTTACCGGCGCGCGCGAGACCATCGAGATGCTCGCCGACGAAATCCATAAACGTCTCGGGTATCCCAAGTTCGGAATGCGCGTCGATACGGGTGAGTACATCTTGCCCGAGCCTGGCCAAGACCCGTCGACAGTGTTTGGCGTCACCCTCGGGTACGCGGAAGTCATGCCAAGCACCAAACACGACGACGTGGCCGCCTACGTTGCCGACGGCACAACGGAGCCCATCATTGACGAACTTCGAAATGACGCAACCTTTGCATTTGTTTCCGCCCCCACCGAGCTGCCTGCCGACTGGTGACGTGACGCCACGCTAGGCCGCTCTGCACGAAAGGCGAGCTATGGCCGAGCAAGACGATGTGACCAAAGGCTTCGTTCGCCTCGAATTGCTCATTCAGCAACTTGGCCGCGACATGGAACGAAGGATGGTGCCGCTCGAAGCTACCGTGCGAACCATTGGCACCGAGGTCGCAACGCTTCGGTCTCGCTACGCAGCCCTCGAAGAGCGCATCGGGCATGTGCAAGAGACTGCGCACGGCGCCATGCGAAAAGCAGAGGATTCGGTGACCGAAGTGCAGTCGATGGGCACTGGCCTCATCAATCACATCGACCGCACGGAACGGGCTCGCGTTGAAGCCTCAAAGGCTCACGCCAAGCGATTTGATGCTCACCACGATTCGCTTCGCAAACAGGCCGAGGCGATTGGCTCATTGCAACGCAACATCAATCATCGAGGGCAAACATCGACGGTGCTGATGATCGTGTCGATGGTGCTGATTCCGGCAATTACGGCGTCGGCGATTGCACTCATTCAAGAACTCAAGACAACGAAGCTCATGGAGACCCGACCTTGAAAGAGCTTAGACTCACGTGGCCTATCGTCGTCTTGATTCTTTTCGTCACGACGCTTGTTCTCGTGCTCCTTGCATGGCTCATTCAAACGGGCAAGGCCAGCGCAAGCGTGCTTCTCGCCCCGCTGTCGAGCCTTGTAGTCGGCGCATCGGCTTACGTCGTTGGCCTTATGCGAACGCCGCCGTGGATGGACGGTAGCAACCTGCACATGCCGCCCGACCCTAAGACGCCGATGATTCCAACGCCGCCGCCTCCAGCGTGGGGCATGAGCAAAGATGAAACGAAAGATTGATCGTGAGCTTGTGCAATTCGTTCTCGTCGTCATTGTCGGCGTTACGGTCGGGGCGTGGGCAGCTTTTCTCTTGTCGTCGTGCGCGCCACGAAAGCCCTACGATTGCGCATGGAAATTCAGGCAAGAGATGCTCGCCTGCGTTCAGCATAACACCCGCGACGAGTACGAAGCGTGTCGCGAGCGCGTTGAAATTGAATGGGGGTACCCTCATGATTAATTCAGCGACCGTGCAGGCCCTTGTGCGGTGGATACTTGACCGATCTCGCGACGGTGCTGCGTTTATGATTTCCGAGCTTGTCGACATCCTCGGAGCCCAAACCGTGCGCGATTACGTCGACGCGTTCGACGAAGCTCGCAAAGACGCGGACCGTCTCGCCGATGACAAGTTTGGGCCAAAGGACAAGTAGTGCACACCGAGCAAAGCGTCTTATGGTCTTCCTACGATAGATGGGAGGGGCCGGTTGTGTACGGCAAGTGCCCGTACAACGTCGACACGAAGACCGCCACGTGGAACGAACGCGTGATGCACATCGTGTCGGCGACCGAGGGTAACCTCGATTCGGTCAACATGTACGACCGCGCGATTTGTTCCGTCGGGGTGATTCAGTTTACCGAGCTAACAAATCAGAACGTTTCCAACATGCTCGGGGACGTTGCTGATAAGGCTCCGCAAGCACTCTCCCATCTCGCTGCCGTCATGAAAGAAGCGGGCGTCACGTTCGCTCGCAAACCCACCGGCTTTTGGCGCTTTCGCCGAGGCGATGCGTGGTTCGATGGCGTCGACCAGATGCGCCATCTTTTCCTTCGGGGCGCCGGTCTCCGAGGCACGTGGGGGCCAGAACAGCGGGCCTACGCAAAGCGCTGGTGCGCCTCGATTGCCAACGTGTTCACCAGCCCCGAAGCGCAGCGTGTGCAGGTCGACTTTACCGCCTCGCGCATCCAATCGTTTGCCCTTGAGCCAGCACGCCGGCTGCTATGGGACGGCACCAGCGAAGGCAACGATGGCTACCACGGCGCCGTACGAGCCGCGTTCCTGAGCTACGCCATCAACCTGCCGGCGGTCGCCAGCAAGTGCGTCGTGTCGTGCAAGTCGACCGCGCCCAAGTGGAGCGAAGCGTGGGCCGTCGACATGCTTCGCACATTTGTCGTCGATTCCAAAGTTGCCATTTGGCCCGACCGTTACGACCGTATCCGCCCACGACTCGAATCCCACTTTGCCGTCAATCTACCTGACTTTGCCGACGACCTTCGCAACGCAAGCGATGGTCTCGACTCAATTCGCGCCATTCAACGTGCGCTGCTTAAGCTTGGCTTCGATCCCGGCCCGATTGACGGGGTATGGGGCACACAATCCAAAGCAGCCGTGCGCGACTACCAGCGGGCGCGGGGGCTCGAAGATGATGGCCACGTCGGGCCGATTACGCGCGCCAAATTGCGATTCGACCTCGACTCCAACATGCCTTAGATACGGGCCTTAGCGCGTGAGTGTGCCGCGTGCATTCAGCTGAGCAAATCGAAATTCAAACCTTCGATTTGTCACCGCTGCGTTCACGCGTCGTGCCCACGCACGGAGACCCTATGGACTTGATCGATTACGTACTTGCCTTTTTGCTTTCCGCCGTACCCCCATCGCATCACGCAAACGTTGAGCCTGAATCGGTGACCATCGAACGGTACGGCAGCATCGCCGAAGACATCGCGATGGTGGCAAGCGACCCCAACGTGGAACCGCTTTATTCGGGACGTGACGGGCGAGCAAAAACCGCCATCGTCCTCGCATCCGTAGCAGTGAGCGAAAGCATGCTCCGGGGCGACGTCGACCGTTGCGAAGTCACCGGCGACGGCGGCAAATCAGTGAGCTTGTTCCAGCTGCAACGGGCAAGCAAGGCGGTGTGCAGCGACCGTCAAGAAGCGGCGCGGGTGGCCTTAGAGCGCGTTAGGGCGAGCCTCATGCAGTGTAGGAAGGCACCAGCCTCCGAACGCCTTGCCGCGTACGTCTCTGGGCGTTGCGATAGGGCCGTCGGCGAGAGCCGAAGGCGACTCGAAAAAGTGACGAAGTGGCTGCGTCGGTATCCTGTTTTAGACGCGCCGAATACCGAAATGCAGTAGGGTTCATCTCGGACTGCTCCTGCGTTCGAATCGAAATCGGAAGACGGTCGGGCTTACGCCCGGCCGTTTTTTTCATTTTGTCGCCATGAACCTAGCAACACTTGCCACCATCGCCCGATTAGCAAGCATGAGCCGATTGGACCTTGTTCGTGCGTTTGCTGCTTTGGACACTCTCGGATGGGAGCCGACCGACCCACGCTATTTGGAACTTGAAGCGGCCTTGATTGCCGCTCGCATCCGTGTCGACAAGCGCGAACGCAAACGCAACTAGCCGGCTTTTGCAATGTCACGAAGCAACGGCAAGTGGCGAATCTTGCGAATGCCTTGGTGCTCGATTTGCCGCGCCCTTTCTCGTGTAATGCCAAGCACATCACCAACCTCGTCGATGGTCATACCCTCGCGCCTTGTTAGATCCAGTGAACACGTCGCCGGCACCTCGTCGACGTCTATCCCGTAGTGATTGAGATGCAGGCCACCGCTCGGTGTTACGTCCAAATATAGGTGATGACGGCACGAGACCCACGGGCAAGGCCTTGGGCCGTATTCACAATCCGCACGCGTTACCGGTCTTTCCACGTCGGGATAAGGCGCCGGCAACATCCTTGCTCGCTGGAGATCGCGTCGAGAAATGGTTTTTCCTCGCCGCGTGTGCGCGGGAAGGTCGGCGTAGATCGGATGGGTTACAGCTCGCGTTCGCGCCACGATGCCGAACTGTACGGTAAGCAACACCTCGAAGGAAAGACAGAAAACGAACGTCAAAATGGCATATCGTCAATATGCTCTTCAAACGTTGCTTGAGGAGCAAACGCGTTAGGCTTCACCATCGCGGGAGGCACCATTGGCGCGACGGGTTTGGGCGGAGACATCGGCCTTGGCGGGCTCGTAATTACTTTCTCGCCAAGCTCAAAGCGCACGATAAACCGCGCAGCAACGGCGGCTTTGCGGCGCGTAAATGGCGCTTGCGGCTTGCCATTCCATTGCGCGTTTTCGCGCAACTCTTTTTCGTACATGTTCATCAGAGCTTGACGGTAGCCGCGCAAAAACTTCGCATCCGTCTCGGAAAACTTTTTGCCTTTGAAGTTTGTTTTGCCAATTTCAAACTTCACATCAAAATCATCCGAGGTTTCCGCGCTCGCGATTCCGCAAGCATCCGAGCGAAACTCAAACTCCAGCGCCGCGCGGTGAACAACTTTTTCGACACGCAGAATGGCCTGAGCAATCTCTTTCTGCGTTTGCAAAAGGGCAGTCGCCAAATCTTCGTTCATCGCCTTTTCATCTCTCTCACTTGCGTCGACGTGGTGAATTTTTTGCACGATTCAATCTCTTCGTCGGTTGCACCTTTGGCCTTTGCAAGCGCGACAAGTTTGGCGGTTTCCACGGTCCCCCTTGTTTGCGGCTCTCCCTCGCGCAGCTCCAACGTGTCACTGATTGGCAACGGCGTAATTTTGGCGAGCTTGCGAAGGTTTTCGTCGATTGTGTCGGCGAGCTTGGAAATCCGCTTGTTGAGCACATACGCCTTTCCGCCTTCGTCGGGCGTCATGGCGGCGATACGGCTGGCCACGTTTTCGAGGTCCGTGGTCGCCGAACGAACGAGCGCGACGTTGGCCGGGCAAGCGTGAGTTGCGGGGCAGTATTGGCACCAGTCGCCGAGTGTCACATCGGGCATGCGGCCTTGCTCGACAAGTGCGTGAGCCTTGCGGACACGTTCGTGTGTGGCCCGCAATTCGGCAACGTAAACGTCGATGTCAAACGCGTCGAACGTGTGAGCGTCCACCGATTCCCGGCCGCTCTCGTCGATGTACACAATCTCGGCGCGCACGCTTTGGGCTTCGGCCTGATACATGGCGACGGTGGCCGCAAAGAGCATCTGCGCGTTCTTTTTGCATTCGGTCACGCGCAAAAAGCCCGTCTTGAAATCCTTCACCACGGGGATATTGCGAAACGTGTCGAACGCAACCATGTCGACCGTTCCAGGTACCTCGTTCTCAAAGGTCACGTAGGCGCGGCCGATGTTTTGCCCAAGCTCGCGCACGGTCGAATCGGTGAGGTTGAGCGCGTACGCCACTTCCGTGCGCATGTTTCCGAGGCCCGCTGTAAGCGCGGCAATGTTGATGGCCTCGCAGCGCTTTTTTAGCGCTTCGGGCAACTTGGCAAGAGCCTCGTCTTGCGGCACGCCGGCAATCCGGTCATGCAGGTAGCTATGAATGTGCGTTCCCGTCTCGGCCGCTTCGTGGGTTGTGTACGCGTGGGGCAGCACCGCGCTGGCCGCGCATCGCATCGTACGCCCAAGACTAGACGCGCTCCCGAGCCGAATCTCAGTAGGCATCCGGGTTATCCCCGCGATCGATGTCGTCACTTGCAGCCGTCACCACTTCGGCGACAACCAGCGCGGGCTCTTGCACGGCGGGGGCTTCCTCGCGCGGTGCGGCCTTGGTCTTCTTGGGCGCAAATTTCAAGGTGTAGGCGGCGCGGAGTTTTTCGGCTTGGTCTTTGGTGACGTGGCCTGCGTCAACGGCCAACTTGATGTCGGCGACAATCTTGTTTTTGTCGCCAGGGGCAGCGTCGGCAATCGTGGCCAGAAGCGTATCGGCCAAGCCGTCGATGACCGTCGTAAGCTGTGCGGGCGGGGCATGGGTAGCGGACGCAGAGGGCTGTGCGGACGCGTCGCGGTCGACTTCCTCGGTCGCCAAAATGCCGAAGAGCATGTCAGAGAACACAAGGCGCGCAAGCTCGCTCTTTGCGCGAGCATTGAGCATTTGGCGAGGGAATTTGGACCACGTGCCGCGCCCCAACAGTCCAGCACGCTTCGCATCTTCTAGCGTCCACGTCACGCGCTGCTCTGCTTCGCCTCGACGCTTGGCAACCCATGTCACTTTCTCGTCAGAGGCGAACTCGCACTCGAAGCGCTCAAAATCTGGCGCTCGTCGACAGATGGCGACCATCGCGTCGGACGCGATGACGGCTTTGCCCTCGATGACATGGATGGCGCGAATGGAAGCCATCGAACCCAAGCCGAGACCATGGCCCGTAAGAATCCGCGTCAGCGCGTCGTGCGGGCTCTGCACGCCGTTGAGGCGCGTTTCGGCGACATAGCCCGCGAGCGTGCACGCCTCCGTAAAATCGCCAGGTTCGAGGTCGCCGTATTGGCGCGCTGCCGAGGCGGTTGCGGTTGCGGTTGCGTTTGACTTTACGATGTTCATGACTTGAAAAGTTCCAATCTCCAATTTTCGTAGGCGAGTTGAGCTTTGATTTCGGAAGCGTCGGCCATGGCTTCGATCGCGTGCGCAAGCCGGTTCACCGTCAAAAGCGCATCGGTGTCCGACCACGGCAGCGCGCACAGGTTGGTGCGCACGGTATGGAGCGCGTCAGCGGTCTCCCGAAGCACCCTGGCCTCCGTGGCCGTGCGGCGGGCATCATCAATCTTGTTCATCCCGCTTCCTGAGCGCGAAGACGGAGTGCGCTTGCCAAAGACGCGTAAGCGCTTGACCGAAGCGAAAACTCAAAGGCTCGTTCGTGGCTAAGCTCGCCAGCAAGCAAAAGTTCCTCGCTGGCCGCAAGGGCTTGTTCGCTTACGGTTTGCGCATTGTCGGCATGCCGCTCAAATTCGTCGGTGGTCGCCGCGTACACGACGCAAATCTCGGCCGCCAAGTGTTCGCAGACGGCGGCAAAAAGGTCGCTCGGCACCGGGCGCCAAAGGTTTCGCAAGCGCGCGTCGAAATAATGCCTGGCTTCGTCGCGATCCATAAAAGCCTCCCCTTCTCGCAACCAATCGCGCCAAGTGGCCGATGGTAGATCAAGAGTCGGATGTCATTATGACCACAATCATATGATTTGGCAAGCCTTCGCTAATAATGGCCGAGGAAGGATGGGGTGATGACCTCGAAATCGTCACCTAAACGGCGAGGAAAGGCGATTTCGTGCATCAATGCAACAACGGTGTCGCAAACTTGAAGGATGAGAGGGGAGAGCGGCTCGTATGACAGATGACGATCGTGCGCCTGACAGTTCGTCTCATGCGACGAGTTGCACACGTTTGCGAGCAAAGTCACCGTGCCACGATGAGGTGCATCATATTCTTCGTGATGCCTGCACTCGCTTGCGCGCGCTGGCCAAAGCACAAAACTCTGTTGTGGCCGCCGTGGTTGCTCACGCCATCGCGCGCATCGTCCAGGCTATGGATGAACCTTAACGGAACCCCCCAAGTTGCCCCCTAAGTTCCTGGCTTCTTGTTCTTTTGCTTAGGTTCGGCGTCAAGATCGTGAATAGCTTCCGTCAGCGCCTCATTGATTTTGGCGACGAGACGGCGTAGCTCGTGCGATTGGACGCGCGGGTTTTGTTTGAGGATCCAGTCGGCCTCAAGGAGCTTCCACGCCTGGGCCGCAGTTAAGTCTTGCGGACGTTCCACGTCTGGAGTCCACGCGCTGACCCACTCGGAATCAAAACCTTCCGACAGCGCGATCGCCCTGGCCGCCGCGACCGCTCCGGTAACAGCGTCCGCGTTGAGCCGCCATACCTCGACAGGTTCCGGTCCCAACAGTGTTTCCGGGTCCACTCCTGCAAATTTCGCAAGACGAAGCGCAATCGTGCGCGAAGTGCCGGTCTTGCCGGTTTTTATTGAGCTTATGGTCGACTGGTCAACCCCCACGGCAGCCGCGATCTGTACCTGCGTATGACGCGTTAGCAGGTCTGTAACTAGACGCGTCACACGCTCGTTCTGCTCTTTGGTTAGATTGTAGGTCGCCATAATCAAACAATTCCAAGTGTTTGCAAACAATCGCACCACAGCATGCGAGGTACTCTTGATTTGCATTCTAGGAGACGTATGGTGGCGCCCGTATGGTCAACCAAACACACTCTCATATGTGTCTTACGCTGCATGGCGCCAACCCCCTGCACAATGACTATACCAAGTGTTGCGCATACGCAAACAGCCCCCCAAAAATCCCGTCTCTGCAAGCATGAGAGAACTTGGATGGTTCGGTTTTGCCGCCAAAATTGCAATTTTTCTTGTGGAGCGCGCCGAGCGGTGGGCGTGGAGGCGCCGAAAGGTTCGCAAGCGTCGAGAAGAACTGAGGAATCTTGAACGGAGGATGCGGTGAAGTTTGCTTGTTGCGAGTGTGGGTCGCCTATCGTTGACCATGTTATGGGGCGGGTTGTTTGGTTGGCTGGCGGATTTTACGCCGGTAAACGCTTGGCTAAATGCGTCATGCTCGTTCATGTTGGCCCATGCTGCTCCGAGCTGGCGGAGCGCGTGGTAGCTGGGAAATACGGCGAATGTCGTGAACTTGGAAGCCTTCCGCTCGTGTCGTTTGACGGCTCGGGCGACCGTGTTGCGACGGTGAGGCAATGGAATCACTTTACGCAGGCGGACGTGCTCCGCCTCCGCGAGATTGATTTCGCGAGGCATAAATATGAGTCGACGCAGCGGCGCGAGCGCTCGCCGTGGGTCAGACTCATACGAGGACTGAAGGAGCGGTTCGCATGACACGCAATCAGTTACGGGCACGCCTGCACGAGCTACTGGAAGAGTCGATGGACATCCTTGAGAAGCTCCATCCCGTGCCGACGGACCTCGAAGTTCGTCGCGCGGAAAACATCCTGTCAAACCCATCGCGTGACTTAGCCGCGCGTATGGCGGCGACGATTCGGAAAGCGCAACAGAAGTAGGGGGACTGCCATGCCGCGCATGAAAAAGTACGCATACATCGACAAGCTCGAAAACGGCAAATGGCGCGTCCGCGTGCCGGTGCGCGATGCCGACGGCAAACAGATTCTTCGTCAGCCGGAGGGCACAAAGCCGTTTGATTCGCTTGCCGAAGCGAAAGCGTTTGCCAGCGAGGCCGGTCGGCTTATGCGCCACCAAAAGCGCGCCGAGGCCGGTGAGGGGTACTCCGTTCGCGAGATTGCGGCGTCGCTGGTGCACGAACGGCTCATCAAACGACCGAAGGCGGGAGCGCGCATTCAGTCTCTTTTTCTTGCGCACATCAAAAACGACCCGATTGGCGACATCGACGTCAACGCCCTCAAAACATCGGACGTCAAAGCGTTTCGTGACAGGCTGATGGAGCGCAAAGCGACGCAAGTGAAGCGTGTGCGAAATGCGGAAACCAAGGCGTACGAATTGAAGCACGTGGAGTGCGATCGCACCATTGCCACGCAAACGCGCCGAAATGTGCTCACACTTTTGCGGGTCGTCTTCAAGTACGCCAAATCCGAGGGCAAGTGCTCGCAAGAAAATCCTTTCAAGGACCTCATCGCCGAAGACGAGGGAACGACGGAAGTGAAGCGCTCGACCGCTCTGAAGGAGAACGAGCTTCACAAGCTCATTGAGGCGATTGATGGCCCAGAAAAGTGGATGATTGCCTTCTGTGCATACCAAGGCCTGCGCGCGGGCGAGTTGGTCTCCCTCCATTGGCGAGACGTGCACATGGATGCGCCGCAGCCGTACATGGTCGTGCGTTACGGCGGAACACCCATCGTCATCAAGGGTGAGTCCGTTTGGCCGCCAACCAAGGGCGGCAAGCCTCGCGAGATCCCATTGCTGCCGTTGGCCATCGAGGCGCTCAAAAATTGGAAGCGTGAGTCGGAAGGGTGGTGGCAAGGCGATGGTCAATGGGCCGCGCAAGGGCTCGTGTTTCCGTCGCGCCGAGGTGGCCGGCGCAACGCTTTGCACCTGTTTCGGCAGGAGGCCTGGAACGCCATCAAGAAGCGGTCGGGCCTTAGCCCCAAGCTCAGGTTCCACGACCTCCGGCACACGTGCGCGACGAGTTTGCTCAACGGCTACTGGGGTGAGAAGTGGAGCCTTCAAGGCGTGCAACACTTTTTGGGCCACGCCGAGCTGAAGACGACCGAGAACTACCTCCATCAAGACAAGGGCGGCATGGCAGCATCTGCTCAAAAGACCACTGGACGCGTACGCAGCAAGAAAGTTGGTCAAGAGGGCACCAAACCTTTCGCGACAGAGGCATTTTCGCTCACGGAAACGAGCACAGCCCTTGAAGGGGCTGACTTTGGTTCAGTGGCAAAAACTTTCCAGAAACTTACCATTTCAGAATTTGAGGCCCTAGCTAAGTTGTTGAAATCATTGGCACCCCCGGCAGGAGTTGAACCTGCGACCCGCGGCTTAGGAACCCGTTTTGTAACCCAAGGATCTCAATCACTTAGCTCCGATTCTGGGTCCAAATTCTTTCCGCGATTCTTCCACGCAATTTCTGGGCTCAAACCGATTGCCGAAACCCTGGCGGACGAGACCAAAAAACGCTCACCAGGAACCGCTGCGTTAGCAACCGGCCTGGCCTCATCAACGCTCGTCGTTTGTTCCGTAGATGAAGCGTCCGGAGACCCGCATCCCTTGGTCGCCGAACTCGTCGCCAAGGCGAAGGAAGTGCAGGCCTCCGACGCCGTCTACGTCGTCATGGCGGGCCTCGCTCTCGCCGAGGCCATCATTGCCGCCGCTTCGCTCGTCACTCTCGGGGCCGGCACCGAGAGTCAGGCGGTGGGCACATGACCGACGAGGAACTTGAGGAGCTGATCGAGGCCATCAAGGTGCTGACCGGCGAGCGCCTGGAGCACCTAAGAGCGACCGTGACCAAGTGCTTGATCGCCGAGAGCGTGGTGGCGACACATCAATTCGTTCAAGCGTGCGTAACGGAGGGCTTCGCCTTCGACGATGGCGCAGACGACTCGCCAACGTCGCTGGAGACGCCGAGGGCCAAGGCGCTCAAACGGGAATCGAATTGAGCCGGTGCCTACGGGCGCGGCGGAAATTTCATGAAGGGAAAGGATCCAAGAACCCTTCGCTCAAAGAAGCTCCGTCTGGCGCTTTATCTGAGTGCGGGGGGCAAGTGTTGCTTGTGCGGGGACGAGCTTGGTGAGGGGTGGCACGCTGACCACATCGTTCCCTGGTCAAGCGTCCAAAGCACAAATGTTTTCGACATGCAGGCGCTGTGTCCGCGCTGCAACTTGAAAAAGGGAAATCGGTAAATGGTTTATCGTCTGTACAATCATCAAAACCAGATGGCTGAACTTGCAGAGAAGGTGTGTTCGAGTTCTGATAAAGTAAAAATAACGACTGACACGTATCCCGGCGCTGGCAAAACTGGCCAAGGAATCATTTTGGCAAGCCAATCTCTTGGGAAGCGTAAAGCTGAAAAGGTGATTTGGCTCACGCCGCAAAAGGCTCTGCAAAGTCAGGTGGCAGATGCAACATTGAATGAATCTAGCCATATGTTTAAGACCGGCGGTCGAGATGTTCGTCTACAGACGTACAACGGGCTTTTCCCGCGCGAAGATAGAGACGGAATGGTTGCGACGTACTCGCAACTTCAGCACGCGCTCCCTTTCTTTACCGAATTTACCAAGAAGTATTCGTGCGTGGTGATTCTTGATGAGCTTCACCAGCTCTCCTTGTCCGCAAACGGACAAGATGGTGTTTGGACAAAGAATGTCCACAACCTTGTCAGTCACCCAAACGTTACGGTCACGCTCGGTATGACCGGAACCAATGCTAGGCACGACAACAACAAAATATACCTAATGGATTACAAGCTGCTGTCAGACGGTAGCTATTTACCTCAACCTGACATCCTGTGTACCTATAAGGACGCTATTGCTCAAAACATCGTCTCGCTTTCCAGGTACAACCTTGTGGACGGTGTGTCCAAGTACATGGACACCAGCAACGATGTTTACGAGATTGCTTTGACCGAAGCAGAGGCGGAGGAGCACGCAAAAGCCTTGCTAACCGCTCTTACGAGCAAAGAGTATCTCGACCAAGTTCTCGATGTGGCGTTACGCGATTACAACGAAAGACTCAAAAAGTGGCCCCTCTACAAGGGTATGGCTTTCGGTTATTCAGCCGCGCACGCAAGACAGATTGCCGACATGCTGAATCGTCGAGGCATTCGTGTCGGTGTCGCGTTGTCGGAAGACGAAGATGTTGCATACAGAACCTTAAATTCATTCAAGGAGGACGACAACTATCAGTGGATTGTCACTGTCGGTATGGCCTCTCAAGGTTTTGATGTCCCAAGGGTCAAAGACATTATTTATTTGAACAACTGGCGCTCGAAGCCTGCGCTTATTCAAACGTTTG
>Ga0208783_10000297_pt1 | contig 31235 bp, 45 predicted proteins | sample DEB19_08_DNA_2_FD_184529 | JGI IMG/M metagenome (GOLD analysis project Ga0208783, IMG submission 184529) | Aqueous microbial communities from the Delaware River and Bay under freshwater to marine salinity gradient to study organic matter... | ecosystem: Environmental > Aquatic > Marine >...
GGTTTTGCGAGCAGAATCGACAACATTGCCCGGACCTGTTGGGTTGTTGTATTCGATTACTTTGAGAAAAAATGGCGCTGATACGGGTTTGGTTGTAAATCTGTCAGATGCGAATAGTGGTAGCGCAACAGCAACAGACGAAATTACTTATTCTTTGAACGACACAATTGATTTCAAAGTTGTCACCTCGTCGGGTGCTGTGACAATTCCTGCTGGTGGTTTGCATATTTCCTTGCAAACAATGATGAGGTAATCAGCTATGCTTGAAAAGAAAATATACGTTGACCAAGTTGAAGTAATCGCAAACGATTTTGTGCAAGTACGCACTCGAACTGCGATTTTGGAGGATGGTGTGGAATTAAGCAGTTCATTGCATCGCCATGTTGTTGCGCCGGGTGAATGCACGGACATTGAAGCACCCAAAGTCCAAGCCATTTGTGCTGCGGTGCACACACCTGATGTGGTTGCCGCATACCAAGCCGAGCAAGCCAGAATTGCTGCTGAACGAGAGGCTCAACGTCTTGCGGCAGAGCAAGAGATTCAGCGTCTTGCGGCAGAGCAGGCACTTGCACAAGAATCTCAAATTCCAGCATAATGCTGACAAACCTTACCAGTGAGGATCACTGGGGAATCTTAGGATTCGGAAACTATGACTGATGAAGTCCAAAACCTAGCGGAAGTAGCACCCGCGCCAGCACCGGAAGTGACGGCCACTCCACCTGCTGTTGAGAATGCGCCGGAAGTCACTGCTGATGGTGAGCAAGGGGAACAACCAGCGTCGAAGGTATTCACGCAGGAAGAACTCGATGCGGCTATTGGTAAACGGCTTGCGAGAGAGCAACGTAAATGGGAACGAGAGCAGCAAGCACGACTGAGGGAAACCCAGTTGTTGCAAACGACGCCTCAAGGTGCACCGTCGCGTGATCAGTACGACTCTGATGAAGCCTATGCTGACGCATTGGCAACTGTCAAAGCCGAACAATTGGTCGCACAACGTCGGCAACAAGAGGAGTATCGTAAAACTCTTGCCGTGTATGAGGAAAGTGAAGAAAAGGCCCGGGACAAATACGACGACTTTGACCAAGTCACTCGTAACCCAAACCTGCCGATCACCAACGTCATGCTCGAGGCGATCCAGTCTTCGGACATTGGACCCGATGTAGCCTACTACCTTGGAACCAATCCCAAAGAGGCCGAGCGCATTGCCAGTTTGTCGCCCTATCTGCAAGCAAAAGAGATTGGGAAGATCGAAGTGAAAATCGCTTCTAATCCTCCTGTGAAGAAAACTTCATCTGCGCCAGCGCCAATTAACCCGGTGACTGCCCGTGGTGCTACACCTCCTGTGTACGACACGACTGATCCTCGTTCATCGAAGACCATGACTGACTCGCAGTGGATTGAAGCCGAACGGCAACGCCAAATTAAGAAACGTCAAGCGCAGTTGACCCGCTAATTTTTAAAGGACCAAAATGTCTAACAGTATCTTAACCATTGACATGATCACCCGTAAGGCTCTCGAAATCCTCGAGAACAACTTGGTGATCACCCGTAACGTGAACCGTCAGTACGACGACAGCTTCGCTGTTGAAGGTGCAAAGATCGGTTCAACTTTGCGTATCCGTTTGCCCGACCGCGCTCTGGTGACTGACGGTGCTGCCCTGCAAGTTCAGGACGACAACGAACAGTTCACCACTTTGACTGTCTCCAGCCAAAAGCACATCGGCGTAAACTTCACTTCTGCTGAATTGACCATGCAATTGGACGACTTCGCAGAGCGTGTGTTGAAGCCTCGTATCAGCCAATTGGCCTCGTCCGTTGACGCTGACGTTGCCAACGCATTTAAGTACATCGGTAACTCCGTTGGTACTCCCGGCACTACTCCTGCAACTTCGTTGGTCTTGCTCCAAGCCCAGCAAAAGCTGAACGAGAACGCTGCTGTGATGTCTCCACGTTACGCTACCGTGAACCCTGCCGCCAACGCTGGCTTGGTTGAAGGTTTGAAAGGTCTGTTCAACCCAACAGACGTTATCAGCCGTCAATTCAAGAACGGCATGATGGGTGAGAACGTGTTGGGCTTTGAAGAAGTCAACATGTCTCAGTCGATCAAGCAGTTCACCACTGGCTCACGTACTGCTACTGGCGGTACAACTTCTGCCGCAGTGACCACCGAAGGTGCAACCACTATCGCCATCACTGGTGCTGGTGCTAACGCCACCATCAAAATTGGTGACGTGTTCACCGTTGCTGACTGCTACGCAGTGAACCCACAAACCCGTGAATCCACTGGTTCGTTGTTCCAGTTCGTCGCTGCTGCTGACGTGACCCTGAACGGTTCTGGCGCTGGTAACGTTACTGTTGCTGCCATGTACTCTGCATCTAACGCTTTGGCTACTGTGGACGTGTTGCCACAAACCAGCAAAGCCGTGGTGTTCATTGGTACTGCCTCGACTGCTTACCCACAAAACTTGATCTACCACAAAGACGCGATCACATTTGCGACCGCCGACTTGCTGTTGCCTCAAGGCGTGGATATGGCTGCTCGTGCTGTGCACAACGGTATCAGCTTGCGTGTTGTGCGCCAGTACGACATCAACAACGACCGTTTGCCTTGCCGTATCGACGTTCTGTACGGTTACAGCACCATCCGTCCTCAAATGGGCGTTCGCATGTGGGGCTAAATTAAAACGGGGCTTCGGCCCCTTTCATTGTTCAATCTCTTTTAAGGAAAATTATCATGGCATTACCTAACGGCGCAGGCGGTTACCAAGTTGGTGACGGCAACCTTAACGAAGTCAACATGGGTGTTCAAGCTGCTCCTCCGACAGCTACTGTTACGGCCACTTTGACCACTGCTCAAATCACTGGCGGCATTTTGCTGGGTTCTCCCGGTTCATCCGCTGCTGCTTACACTCTGCCCACAGGCACCAGCCTCGACGCAGCAGTGTCTAGCGCAAAAGTGAACAGCTCGTTCGACTTCAGCGTAATCAACGTTGACGGTTCTTCTTCTGGCGTCATCACCATGACTGCTGGTACAGGTTGGACCATCGTCGGCTTGGCTACCATCGCCGCTACTGCTGGCACAGCAGGTAAGTTCCGTTGCCGCAAAACTGGCGACGGTACTTGGACTCTGTACCGCTTGGCATAAACCTAAAGGGGGCCTTCGGGTCCCCTTTTTCAAGGAATCAAAATGGCAGTTATTTACATGACCCACCCTGTTCATGGCGCAAAGGTTGCGACTATGGAATTGGAAGCGGTTGCTGATGAAGCAAACGGCTGGGTGCGATATACTCCAGAAACGCCTTCCGTTGTAGAAGAAGCGGCTCCTGAGCAGGAAGTTAAAAAACGTGGCCCCAAAGCCGCTAAATCGAAACAACCCGCAGCCGAAGAAGTGCCTGATTTTCTAGCACCACAGGCCGACCAAGGAGAGTAATATGGCAACGTATACCGCAGGCGATCAAATCAACCGGGCGTTGCGATTGCTGGGTGTGCTTGCCGAGGGTGAAACGCCCTCTGCCTCCATGTCGCAAGACTGCCTGATGGCGCTCAATCAAATGATTGAGTCTTGGAACACTGAGCGCCTTTCAGTTTTCTCGACGCAAGATCAAGTCACTCTGTGGCCCGTAGGCGAGATTAACGCCACTTTGGGACCCACAGGTACACTGACCCCTCTGAATCCTTCTCAGACGTTTACACGCCCCATCCTGATCGATGACGCGACCTATTTCCGTGACCCAAGCACCAATGTGTCTTACGGGATCAAGTTGATCAACCAGCAGCAGTACGACGGCATCGCGGTCAAAACAGTGACCTCGACCTATCCGCAAGTCATGTTTGTAAACATGACGTACCCTGATTTGGACATCTACATTTATCCAAAGCCCACTCGCTCGTTGGAGTTCCACTTCATCAGCGTAGAGCCTTTGGACCAGCCTGCCGACTTGGCAACAAACATCCTTTTCCCGCCCGGTTATTTGCGTGCTTTTGCGTACAACCTCGCGTGTGAAATTGCTCCTGAGTTTGGCGTAGAGCCAAGCCCCCAAGTGCAGCGCATCGCTATGACCAGCAAGCGCGATCTCAAGCGCATCAACAACCCTGACGATGTGATGTCGATGCCTTACGCCATCGTGGCAACTCGCCAACGCTACAACATCTACGCTGGTAACTACTGATGAAGACGCCCATCCTTGGCTCGACCTACGTGACCCGCAGTGTCAACGCTGCGGATTCGCGCATGGTGAACCTTTTTCCAGAGATCATTCCCGAGGGTGGCAAAGAGCCTGCGTTTTTGCAACGTGCTCCCGGGTTGCGTTTACTCGCAACAGTGGGTTTCGGTCCGATTCGTGGAGAGTGGTCATACGGTGGTTACGGCTACGTGGTGTCCGGCACAGAACTGTACAAAATCGACAGTTCCTACACTGCCACCAAATTGGGTAATGTGACAGGCACAGGTCCTGTCAGCATGGCCGACAACGGCACGCAGTTGTTTGTGGCTTGCAACGGTCCCTCGTACATCTACAACGCCACCACCAACGTGTTTGGGCAAATCACAGACCCCGATTTTCCCGGTGCTGTGACCGTGGGCTACTTAGACGGCTATTTTGTGTTCAATGAACCCAACAGTCAGAAAATCTGGGTGACGCAATTGCTTGACGGCACTTCGATTGACCCACTTGACTTTGCCAGCGCCGAAGGTTCTCCTGACGGCGTGGTGGGCATCATCGTGGACCACCGCGAGGTTTGGGTGTACGGCACAAACAGCGTTGAGGTTTGGTACGACACTGGCGCTACCGACTTTCCGCTTCAGCGCATCCAAGGCGCGTTTAACGAACTTGGTTGCGCTGCCACCTACTCGATTGCCAAGATGGACAATGGTCTGTTTTGGCTGGGCAAGGATGCCCGTGGTCAGGGTATCGTCTACCGCGCCAACGGTTACACGGGCACGCGCATTTCGACACATGCTGTCGAGTGGCACATCCAACAATATGGCGACTTGTCTGACGCCATTGGATACACCTACCAACAAGACGGCCACAGTTTCTACGTGCTGATTTTCCCAAGCGCCAATACGACTTGGGTTTACGATGTGGCGACTCAGGCTTGGCACGAGCGTGCTGGCTGGTCCAATGGTTCGTTCACGCGCCACCGCAGCAATTGCCAAATGTTTTTCAACAACCAAGTGATTGTTGGCGACTACGAAAACGGCAATATTTACGCATTTGACCTTGATGATTTCTCGGACAACGGCAGCATTCAGAAGTGGTTACGCACATGGCGTGCGCTACCCACGGGTCAGAACAATCTGAAGCGTACCGCGCACCACAGTCTCCAAATCGATATGGAATCGGGCGTTGGTCTGAACACTGGTCAGGGCAACGATCCCGAGGTCATGCTGCGCTGGTCGGACGATGGTGGTCATACGTGGTCCAACGAACACACCGCATCGATTGGCAAGATCGGCCAGTATTACCGTCGCGTGTTCTTCCGTCGCCTTGGCATGACGCTGAAGCTGCGCGACCGTGTGTATGAGTTGTCGATGACCGATCCCGTGAAGACGGCCATCATGGGCGCAGAACTTCTGATCAGTCCGACAAATGCCTAACCCAAGCGCAACCCCCACCCCAATTACGCCACCCCGAGTACCGCTGATTGATCAGCGTACCGGGTTGATTGATCGTTCGTGGTACATGTTCTTCATCAGCATGTTTAATGCTGCCACGGCGGTCGTGGACGATGTTGTTGGGCCAAACGCTGACTCTTTGATTGCATCCTACGATGCGGCGTTGCGTGCGCTTGCCGATGAGGTCGGAACACAGCCGCCCGCGATTGACTACACCGAAGACATCACCAGCATCAAGCGAGAAGGCAACATTCAACCGCAGCCGCAGTTGGGCACGCTTTCCGCTGTCAACATTGACTCGGTTCCGTATTTAGGCTTTAGCGCCCCTCCTCCGTGGATTGGGTCAACTGCTGGACAATTTTGGTATGACCCAACTACCGGGTCATTTAACGCCAAGATGGGCAACAACAACATCACTCAACAAGTGGGTGAGGAGTTGTTCATTTACGGCAAAGCGTCTGCCGCAATCACCGAAGGTCAATTGATTTGCAAGACGGGCACAGTTGGCGCATCGGGTGTCATTACGTTTGGTCCAAGCCCAACAGGATTGACAACCAACGATGGCATCATTGGTATAGCCACGGAAAACATTGCACTCAACGCATTTGGTCGCATTACATCATTTGGTGTGGTTCATGGGATCAACACCACAGGATCAAGTGTTGGTGAAACTTGGGCCGACAACGACACGTTGTACTACAACCCGGCCTATGTAGGCGGGATGACGAAAGTCAAACCCTCCGCACCGTATGCCAAGTTTGAAGTTGGAACAGTCATCAATGCTGGCAGCGGCGGCTCTGGGTCAATTCAGGTTGACTTAATTCATGGCTCAACACTTGGCGGCACAGACTCAAACGTACAGTTTGGTACGCTTGCCAATTACGATTTGATTCAATACGACCTGACAGCGGGATATTGGAAAAACGTAGCGTACACCGCTATTACGGTGGGCACAGCCAACAACATCGCTGGCGGCGCGGCCAACAGAATCGTCTATCAGACGGGCGCAGGCGCAACCAGTTTTATCACCGCGCCCACCGTCGATAACACTTTTTTAACGTGGACCAGCGTAAGCGGGTTTGCGTGGGTTGCCAACCCCTTGGGTACGGTCACCAGCGTGTCCGTGGTGTCGGCCAATGGTTTTGCTGGCACTGTTGCAACGTCCACCACCACACCCGCAATCACGCTGACCACCAGCATTACAGGATTGTTGTTTGGTAACGGTACAGCCCTTGCCGCAGCTACGATCAGTGCGCCCTTGGCCTATTCCGCAGGCACACTTAGTTTGGCATCCGGCTACGGCGACACTCAAAACCCCTACGCATCCAAGACGGCCAACTATGTGCTGGCCGCGCCCAATGGTTCCGCTGGGCTTCCCACATTCCGCGCTCTTGTGGCCGCTGACATTCCTGCACTGCCTTATCAGGACGCAACAGCACCCGTGACCTATACGGCCAACTTCAGCGTTGCCGCCACGGATGCTTGGATCATCAACAACAAATCCGGGTCATCTTGCACGGCGACCCTGCCTGCCGCCTCGTCTTATTCAGGCCGGGTGCTGCACTTTCAAAACTATCAAGCGCAAACGCTGGTGTCGGCGTCTAGCAACGTCGTACCGCTGGCCGGAGGTGCTGCGGGAACGTCGATTCTCTTGGCAAGTTCCGGTGATTCTGCGACACTTGTGTCCAATGGCTCTAATTGGGTAATGACACAATATGTGCCCAACAATATCCTTCTTTTGGAGTAACCCATGACAGTGACCGTTAAAGTCCTCGTCCCCGCCAAGATTGTCGAGGCGACTCAAACTACTCAGTACACCGCGACTGGTGTGACCACGATCATCGACAAATTCACCGCGACCAACTACAACTCGGCTGCGGCTACGATCAGCGTCAACTTGGTCACTTCGGCTGGCTCGGCTGGCAACCTGAACTTGATCACCAAGACCAAGACTTTACAGCCGTCCGAGGTTTACACGTTCCCCGAACTGGTGGGTCAAGTGTTGAACCCCGGTGACTTCATCTCTACAATCGCAGGTACTGCAACCTCGATCAACATGCGCGTCAGTGGACGTGAGGTGACCTAATGACTTTGACAAACGCTGAATCTTCTGATGTGGCTACGTCCAGCCCCATGTTGGACAAGGTGAAGGCACTTCAGGTGGAGTTGTCTAAGCTGCCTCAGTATCAGCCTGAAACAAAGCATTATTTTCATGGCGGCATGTATTGCCGTGAAGTGTTTCGTCATGCTGGTGTGCTGGTTGTTGGTGCTGTTCACAAAAAGGAACACATGTACCTTATCGTGTCAGGCACTGTGTCAATTACCACAGACGATGGTGTGCAGACTGTGACAGGACCACATTTATTTTTGAGCAAACCGGGTACAAAACGGGCTGTCTTTGCCGAAACCGATGCGTTGTGCATGACGTTTCACGCAATGGAGGAAAAGTCGGTTGAGGAAGCGGAAGCCGAACTGGTTGAAGTAGAGGACAATACGATGTATTTACCGGGCAATGTAGTTAAACAAGAAGTTCTGGAGGTGTCGCCATGACATTCTGGGTAGCAGGCGCAGTCGTCGTCAGTTCAGCAATTGGTGCAAATGCTGCGGGTGAAGCAGCAGGCACACAAGCCGCCGCAGCGGACCGCGCAGCCGATCTTCAATATAAACAATGGCAAGAATCTGTCAAACTCCAAGAGCCTTGGCGACAAGCGGGTGAGCGTGCGTTGGGAAAACTCGAAGGTGCGGTAGATTACACGCCCTTCGGGATGAATCAGTTTAACGCTGACCCCGGTTACGCTTTCCGTTTGGCAGAAGGTCAGAAAGCATTGGAACGCAGTGCTGCGGCTCGTGGTGGTCTGTTGTCAGGCGGCACGGGTAAGGCATTGACTCGGTATGGTCAAGAAATGGGTTCTCAAGAATACATGAACGCATTCAACCGTTACCAAACCGAGCGTGCTGCCAAACTTCAACCGTTGCAGTCATTGGCTGGCGTTGGTCAAACAACCGCACAACAACTTGGTCAAGCGGGTCAAACAATGGCGTCGAATGTTGGCGACACAATGCAGAGCGCAGCCGCTGCTCGTGCGTCTGGTTACGTGGGTGGAGCAAACGCTTTGACCAGTGGTTTGGGTACATATTTGAATTACTCCCAAGGTCAAAACATGATCAACGCGATGAATCGACCAAACTACGGTCAGTTCACACCCGGGTCATCGACTTTTGTCGGCCCAATGCCACAGTAAGGACTGACTATGCCCATCAATCCATCAATCGCACTGGGTGTTCAACCCCTTCAATTGGCAGACCCACTTGCTCAGTACGGCAAGATTTCCGCTATTCAAAGCGCACAAAATCAAAACGCACTGGCTCAGTATCAGTTGAGCGCGGCTCAACGCGAAGACGCCACAGCAAACGCTCTCAACGAAGCGTACAAGAATGCGTACAACACAGGTACGGGTGAAGTCGATGTAAACAAACTGCGTCAAAGTTTAGCCACGGGCGGCTTTGGTGCAAAACTACCCGGCATCGAAAAATCCTTGATCGAGTTGGAATCTGCTAAAACAAAAAGCGCAAAAGAGCGGACTGAGTTGGTTGATTCCAAATTGAAACAGTCGCGTGCCTTTTTGGAAAACATTGACCCCAGCGATCCAAACGCCCCTTCAATGTATTTGCAATGGCATCAGGCCAATCATGCCGATCCTGTTCTTGGCCCAGTGCTGGCATCTCGCGGCATTACTCCCGAGCAATCAATGAGCCGCATTCAGCAAGCGATCAGTCAAGGTCCGCAGGCTTTTGCTCAATTGCTCAATGAGTCCAAGCTGGGAACTGAAAAGTTCATGGAATTGAACAAGCCACAGATCAGCACTCGCAATCTTGGCGCAACTACAGAAACCAGTCTTATTTCCCCACTCACGGGAAAGGTGCAAAAGATTGCCGCAGAAGTCAACACAATTGCCCCAGCCGACGCAAAACGCATCGCGCAAGAAGGTCAACGTATTGGCTTGGAAGGCCGTCGAGTGGCTGTCATGGAGGAGGAAAACCGCCTCAAGAAAGACCCAGTGTTCCAGCAACAAATGGCTGCGGCCAAAGCAACGGGTGAAGCCCTTGCCAAAGGCAATGTGGCCGCACAGCAAGCATTGCCCGGTGTGATCTCGAACGCTCAAGATGCCGTCAACCTCATTGATCAAATGGTCGGTAAGCAAGAAGTGCGTGACGCCAAAGGCAAAGTCATTCAAGCCGCTACGACCGCGCATCCCGGCTTTGAAAATGCCGTGGGTACAACTTGGAAACCCGGTTTCCGATTTATTCCCGGTACAGATGCTGCCGACTTTCAATCGTTGTTCGAGCAAGTCAAAGGTTCCGCATTCTTGGAAGCATTCAACGTGCTCAAAGGTGCTGGCGCGATCAGTGAAAAAGAAGGCGAAAAAGCAACCGCTGCTCGCACTCGTATGTCCACCGCGCAAAGCGAGGGCGAATTTGTCAAAGCTGCTCGTGAGTATCAGGACGTGATTCGCAGAGGTGTGGAAGTCATGCAGAAGAAAGCTGGTCCCGCTGGCGCTGCTTCCGCTGGTGGCGGCGCTGTGGACACTACCAACCCATTGTTGAAATAAGGAGGCGTCATGGCCGATTTAGCCGCGATCCTCACTGACCCCAACTTCGTCAATGCCAACCCTGCGACAAAGCAGGCGATCTTTGACAAATGGGCACCACAAGACCCAAACTTTGCAAATGCAAATCCTGCAACTCAGCAGGCCATCATGCAAAAGTTTGGCATTGCCCCCGCGCAACCTCAGTTGCCTGAATCGTTGCGTCCGTCAATTGCTCAAGCCACACCTAGCGAAGTACCCGGTGCACGCAAAGAACTGAGCACCGGGCAAAAGATTTACCAAGCCGTTCGCCCTTACGCTGTTCCTCTTGTGGAAGCGGGTGGTGCAATTGGTGGTGGTTTGCTTGGTGCAACCGCTGGCACATTCGGTGCTGGTCCCGTGGGCACAGCCGCAGGTGGTGTCGCTGGCGCTGGTTTGGGTTACGGTATTGCCAAAGAAGCCATTGAGGCCGCTGATGTGGCCGCAGGCGTAAAGGCCCCGCGCCAAGGCGCTGCACAGGTTGTAGAACCTGTTCGCAACATCCTCGAAGGTGCAACCTTTGAAGCGGGTGGGCGCGTTGCTGGCCCCCTAATTGCCAAAGGTGTGGGTGCACTGGTTGATTTGAAAAACATTCCCAAGAACAAAGCTGCGGACATCGCACGCAACGCTCTTGGTCCAGACCTACCCGAAGTGCTCAACGCACTCAAAGCATCTCAGGGTGAGGGTGTCAGCGCAGCGCAAGCCACCGCGAACATCAATAGCCCCACATGGCAAGCGTTGCTGGATCGTGTGTCCAAACGCGACCCACGATTCCTTGCGGCGCTTGAAAAGTCTCAAGGTGAAGTGTCACTCAATGCGCTGGCTAAGTTGGCCGGAGGCGCTACGGCTGCTGAAGCCCGTGGCACTGTTGAGAGCGCCAAGAATGCGCTCAACGCCGTAACAGGGCCTCAACGTGAAACTGCTCTCAATCGTGCAAACTTGGGCAAGGCTGTGGCCGAATATGAGGCACAGGCTGGTAAATTGAGCGCAGAAGCTGCCGCCAAAGTGCAAGAGGTGCGCCGCCTTATTGAATTGGGCGATGTTGCTGCTGCGGCTGCGCGATTGGAAACAATCAAAACGGGTATGCCTGCAAGTTCTCGTCTTGCTCCGGCTAAATCTCAAGCAGGTTTTGCGGATGAGTTTGCGGCGAAATTTACTTATCCGGGCAAACTGGCTCAAATGTCTGACGAGTGGGCAACGCAAGCGGCCAACGCATCCCTCGATCTGGGTCAAGGTGCACGCTTTGCTCAAGGCGCTGCCGATGCTTTGCGATCTGTCGGCATCAAGCCGCTGGAAGGCGAATCCTTGGTTCGCAGCGTCAAAGCTATTGGTAATAACCCTGAGTTTGCTGGCAACGATATTGTCCAAGGTGCGCTCAAAAACGTGGCCGACGATATTGCCAAATGGACCAACAGCGGTGGTGTCATTGACGCCAAGGCGTTGGATGCCATTCGTAAGAACTCGGTCAATGCCGCAATCCAGCAACTTCGTCCCGGCATGGATGCCACCGCCCAGCGCAATCTGGCCGCTGGTGTGCTCAACGACATCAAACCTGTACTTATCGATGCCATCGAGGGTGCTGGTGGTGCAGGCTATCGTCAATACTTGACTGACTACACCAAGGGTATGCAAAAAATTGCCGAACGTAAATTGTCCGGCGAAGCCTTAAAAATGTGGAAGACCAACAAGGACGAATTTGTGCGTTTGGTCACCAATGAAGCCCCTGAGACCGTTGAAAAGTTTCTCGGTAAGGGCAACTACAACATCGCGTCCGAGTTGGCTGACAGCACCATGTCTACGCTCAAAACTGAAGCGGAAAAAGTTGTGCGTGACGCCACTATCAAATCGCAAGTTTCAGGCGGTCAAGAAGCCTTGAAGCAGTTGCTGTTGGAAAACATGTCTAAGCTGCGCGTGCCTTCGTATCTAAGCGCCGTGGCTGCGACAACCAACAAGGCTTTGAACATTTTGGAAAACAAGATTGGTGCAAAGACGATGCAGTTGTTGACCGAGGCATCAAAGACCCCCGAAGGTGCTGCGGCGTTGCTTGAAACCCTGCCTGCAACAGAACGTAGTCGTGTGCTTGGATTGATCGCTGACCCGAGCAAATGGTCGTCTGGTGCAAAAGCTGCGGTGACTGGGACCACATCAATGGGAGTCAACGCACTTGCCCCTGATCGATACAATACCAACGCACTTGCCAATCAGCCAGTGCGCGTAATTGAACTCAACAATATGGCTCCGGGAAGACCATGAACGCACCTGAAATTGATCCAGTGAAATACGGAGTCCTGTGGCAAAAAGTGCAGGACTATGAACGTCGCTTTGACCAAATGGAAACCAAGATGGACAAGATGGAAGACCAGCTTGAACACCTAGTCGCCCTTGCCAACCAAGGTCGCGGTGGGTTCTGGGCAGGTATGGCCTTTGTGTCGTTTATTTCCAGTGTTGTAGGCTTCGGTCTTAGCTGGCTCAGAGGGCACTAATGCCTACTCTTGGCCCGCGCTCCGTGATGCGCCTCAGAGGCGTTCACTCTGATCTGGTCAAAGTGGTTCAACATGCTATCGAAATCAGCGAAGTGGACTTCACGGTGCTGGAGGGGTTACGGACCATCGAGCGTCAGCGAGAACTCGTCAAGGCTGGTTCAAGTCAAACTTTGAAATCGCGTCATTTGACGGGTCATGCTGTCGATTTGGGCGCATGGGTTGACAACCAAGTCGATTGGTCTTGGCCGCTATATTCCAAGATTGCCAAAGCCATGAAAGCGGCTGCGGCAGAATGCAATGTTCCTATTGAGTGGGGCGGGGACTGGAAGCAATTCAAAGACGGCCCCCACTTTCAACTACCTTGGAAAAATTACCCATGAATGACGCAATCGTTTCCGCAATCGTTCGCCACTTATTGACCTCTGTCGGTGGTGGCTTTTTGATGTCGTTTGGACTCAGCGGCACAACACTCGATGCTGTGATCGGTGCTGTGTCCACATTGGCTGGTGTTGCTTGGTCGCTATACGACAAAAAGCAAAAACAATCCGCTGACCAGCCAGCACAATAAAACCGCCAACACGCACTTGGCCGCAGGGCGCAAATATTTGCGCCACTGCGAACCAATGCAGTTATGGCAGCGCGGATAACTCCACCCCACCCGCGCCACTCTTACAGGGCAGTCACGTCCTTGATGACAGTTGCCGTACTCGTCGCAGCAGTTCATGTTTTCACCCTTGGTAAATTGGTTGATTGTTTGTGGCGCATTTTGGTGTCAATGAACTGAAGCGCCCGCTCCATGTCTTTAATAGTGATCACGTCCATTTGAGCGTCGTGCAGTTCCATCAATCGATTGAGTGCTTGAATCTCAGGACCTGTGGGTGTGAATCGCTTGTGTTCGACTGCGCGATACACGATTTTCAAAATGGCCTCACGCCCGTCAATCGCAACGTCTTCGTAATCCTCACCAAACCCTAGCTGGTAAAGCGCCTCGGTGACGTTGCTCATGGCGACCAAAAGGTCCAGATCATCGTGAGTCGCGTTGCCGCGCAGCAATGCAACCATTGCCTCACTGTTTTTGATCTTGAGATCGATCAGGTAACTCTCGTGGAAAGTCACTGGCTTGAGTGACTCAATGACGTAGCCGACTGGGTTCACCAGTGTCGGCTTTGGTCTGTACTTGCTGCGTTTTCTCATTTGAACTTCAACACATTGAATGCTGGTTCTTCGATGACCTTTTCCGGTGGTGGTGGGGTCATGTGCTCACTAGGTGGTGCCCATCCGTATTTGCGCCATGTGGCCTGCACATCGGCCCCGCTGGTCCACACGAAGCGTGGGTCATTGACGCCGACATAGGGTAACGTGAGTTTTGTGCCGTGGGGTGGTATCCATTTGTTTTTCATTTCAGACTCCTTTTTGTTGACGATATTGTTTGACTGCGTTGCGTAGACCTGCCTGCGTGGTGGCCTTCTCATCGAGTGCCAGCGCCTGCGCTTGATCCAATGTGTCCTGCATCAAGATGCGATGACAGATCACAGGCACACCCTGACCCTGACGGCGCACACGAGCGTTGAACTGCTCGTACAAGTCCAGCGACCAGTTGAGGCCGTACCACACCAAGATGTGACCGTTCTTTTGCAAGCCGTCGATGCCGTGACCCATCGATGCCGGGTGGCCGATCATCAATGAACAGTCACCAGTTTTCCAGCGGTGCATGGCATTGGTCAGTGACGCTTCGCTCTTGCACTCGGTCAAGTTGATCGGGTCAAGGTGCTTGAACTTTTCCATGATCCGCGCCGCATCGCTGCGGTAGGCGTAGGCGCACAGCACGGGCGACCCTTGGGCTTCGTCCAGAATCTCCTCAAGCGCCTCGAGTTTGAGATCGTGAATCGGTTCCCACAGTGGCATCCCGGCGATGGGGTACATGGCCCCGTTGGAGAACTGCAAACACTTGTTGGTCAGCGAGGCTTGGTTGAAGGCTTCGACCTCCTTGCCGCTGTCGAGCACCAAAAAGAACTCGCGCTCCATCTTGTCGTACTTGGCCCGCAGGTCGTCAGGCATCTCGATCTCGACGTTGTTGACCATGAGGTCAGGCAGCGGGTTGTAGTCCTCTGCGCTCATCTCAAGCGTAATGTCACCGATCAGCTTTTTGATCGTGTCTTCGGTGTCCTCATACGGCACTTCTTTGTACGGCCCGACTTTCTTGTAAAAACGGGTGCGGAAGGCCGTCTTCGATGTGCCAAGGCGCTCACCCCTGTCGACCACGAGAAACTGGCCGTGTAGGTCCTTGTAGCCATTGCTGGCAGGGGTTCCGGTGAGGCCCGTGGTCCAGTCGAACTTGTCAGCGATCTTGCGAAATGCTTTGACTCGGTTGGTGGCCGAGTTTTTCATCTTGCTGATCTCGTCCCACACGATTCCATTGAACGGCATCGGGCGGTCCTTTTTGACAAAGTAGGTCTGAAGCGTTTCGGCCAGCCAGCCAAGGTTTTCGTAGTTGATCATGTAGATGTCAGCCGGGCGCAGCAAAGCGCGGGTGCGCTGATCCTTTGTGCCCGTGACCATGCTGAACTTGATGTGCTTGGTGTGTTCCCATTTGACAGCCTCTTGACGCCACACCAGACGGATAACCCGGATCGGGGCAACAATGATCACGCCGCGCAGGAAGCCCGTGTTGATGAGGTGCGCGAGGCTGGTCAGCGTAATGACAGTCTTGCCCAAACCCATGTCGAGCCACAGCATCGAGTTGGGGTGGGTGCACTGGAAGTTCACGGCTTTTTGCTGGTAACCGTGGAGCAGATCAGGTGTCAGCATGATCAATACATCCAGACCAATATGTTGCGTTCTTTTTCAGACCACCATCCCGGATTACCACCTGTGGGTGCAAAAAATACTTCATGCACTTCATAGTGTTCTAACCAAACCCAATATTCCCCAACTCTTGTTTTCTTCCATGCGAATACACGACGGGTGCGTTCGTCGCCCCCTTTAGGTTGTGCTATTTTTTTAATTTTGAATTTCATATCAGCATCCCATCACCATTAAGTCAATCATTGCCTTGCCAGCATCGATGTTGTCAATCACAAACACGTTTACTTTTTGTGCTCGGAGGCGGGTGTGTTCTCGGGCTTGGGCATCGGTTGGCTTTTGACCATCGCGTTTGAATTCGCAAAACCACACACGGCCATCAGGCGCGATGAACAAACGGTCAGGCACAGCAGCCCGTGCGGGGCTGGTGAATTTGTACGCAAGCACACCCTTTGATTTTGCATAATCGCAGACCTTTGCTTCGATTTGTTTTTCAAGCATCGCCGCACTCCTGATCCAGTTTGCGGCCTTCCACCTCGATCAATTTGTCAAGGTAGTGTCGGGCTTTTTGCAAGTCTTGAATACCGCCCTTGTCGCGCCAGCGGCTCACATACTTGACCACGTTGCCTTCCAAGTACCCGAGGTTGTTACCGATGATGTAGTCCCAAGGCTGCACCGCTTTGTCTTTGTAATGTGTGCCACCGTGCTGAATGTTGTTCACGCTAATCCCAGACATAACTTCTCCACTTCTCGAATGTAATAATCAAAATCGACTGGCAACTTGCCAGCATTCTTAATGTTGTTGCAGGGCTGCACGCCCCAGCCGGACTCCACGCCAATCTTGCGCCAGATGCCGGGGTTCTTTGCAAGCGGTGGCATCCACTTAAACAGTCGGCCACCACCTTCAGCGATGTAGTAGCGCGTGACGTTTTGCAACTGCGATGTCACGCCATCTTTCTCAATCGCCAAGTAGCTGGACCGTGGCACTTTGGCGCGAAGCATGAAGTCCATGATGTCGGGCCACTGTTCCAAAGTTTGACGGATCGGTGCGTTCTCAAGAAGAACCTTTTCCGCGACTTTGGCGATCACCAAGCCGCCAGCGTTTTGATGCCACTCCATGTCGTATTCATACGCGCCCTTGCGCTTCACGGAACCGTTCTCGTACTGGGCAATATAGTTGTTGACATCGCGGATCATCATGGTCTTGTAGATGGCCTCCTCAAGCTGCAACCCGGTCGCCACCTCCCAGTGCTTGCGGGTTTTTTCCAAGTCGGGCAATTGGCTGCGCGGGATGCGAACGGTCAGGCCATCGGTGTTCACCTGAATCAATTGAGCCTCGGTCCACTTCATGATCTCTTCGGCCAGCCAACACAACAGCAGTTGCCCGTTAAGCGTGATCGACATGGTGAACAGCGGGTCATAGAACACACTGAACTGGTTGTTGCTGTCACCGTAGACGCCGTTAAGCGCCAGCTTCAGCATGGCCGATTCAGCCGACTTCTTGGGGTAGGTCTTGCGCTGCTCGTACAAGTTTTTGTAGATGACGCAAAACTCTTTGCCTAAGTGTTGCGGGAAGAATCCGTTAGAAATCGCCAGATTCGGGTAATAAGAAGCCACATCAAGATCAACGATGACATGGTCAGTGTCAGACTCAACCACTTTAGATTCAAGGCTTCCGTGAATCCCGCCAAGACCGAACACAAAGCAAAACCCGTTAACAACAGCAGTGAGGTCATTGAAGACTCCTTTGGTTTCCGTGATGCTTTGCTCTTTGAGCCAGTTGAGCACACGGTTAAATTCTGGATGGTCAAATGTGATCCAAGGCAGGATCGCGTCCTTGAGGTGAATCACAGGGCGCTTGGTTTGGCGCGGCGTGCGACCCTTGGAACCGTAGTCGTAGCACGCGACACCAGCCTCCTCGAGTTTCATTGTGAAAAACTCTTTACCGATCTTGGTGTCGTTGTAGTTCAACCAGTCCTTGCCGGGGTACAGGGCGCACATCTTTTCGCGAAACGCGATCATGTCAGCCGTGTGCGTCAGGAACCTCTTGGTCTGAGACACGTCGTGCTTGTTGTACTTTTTAAGAATGCTGATCTGCTCGGCGTTGAGCGGTGTGCCCACGGGGAACGGCAGGTCCTCGATGTTGTCAGAGCGCATGTTGAACTCAAGCACCTTGAGGCTTGTGGCGCGTGCTCTGTTGTCGAAGTGATGAATCTTGAACAGGTCAACCTGCTCAACGAATCGGTCACTCGGGTTGACTTGGTGCATCCAGCGGCTGTCGTCATCTTGCGAGTTGATGATCGACATGGCTTTTTGGTACAGCGTGTTCGCGTCACTCTTGCCCATGCGGATCAAGGTGTGGATCACAGGGTAATCGAACCCCAAGCTGTTAAAGCCAACCATGCGCGAGTTGGTATTCTTGAGGTACTGGAGGAACTCAACGATCTCACGACTGTCGTTGCGTAGGTCGCTGATCTCGAACATCCAAGACACAGGTGCTTCTGCGTGTTCCACCGCCAGTGTGAACACGTTGGGATAGGTTTCAATGTCAAACACATAGTCATTACTCATTACGGTTACCTGATTGGTGGGGTACTTGCTGCACTGTTGCTCATCGCCAAATGTGCTTGGACCGGATTGTCCGCAGTGTTCCCCCGTTTAAGGTGGGGCTGATGTCCGGCCCTCTGGGAACCCCCAGAGGCATCAGCCCCGAAAACAATTAACCTTGCATAAAGGGTGGCAGGCCAGCAGGTGCACCGGGGAACGGTGCGGCAGGCATAGCGGGTGCTGGTGCAGCAGCGAAGCCGGGCATAGCAGCAGGAGCGCCAGCCACAGCACCGAACAAACCAGAGGCGTCCACGTTGCCTTCACCAAACGGTGCATCGTCTTGGAAGAACTGCACAGCGATCAAGTCGCAACGGATGCCACGACCATGCTTGTTGTCTTGCAACCAAGGCTTCACGGCTGCGTTGACTCGGCAACCACCGTACATCTTGCGTGCAAGTTGTTGGTAGGCCATCGAGTTGGCAGCGTCAACAGGTGATCCGTCAGCTTGGATCATCTGAGGCTGTGAGTCACGACCAGCAGTGATGAACACATGACCAGCGTAGCCGTCATAAGGTTGAAAGGTTTTCTTGTTGACCTTTTCCTCACCGCGACCGTAGCAGCGGGTCTTGCGATCCTGCTGGATCATTTGCATCACGGTGTTGGCGTGCTCTTTCCACTTCTCAAGTGCGAGTGCGCCGTAGCGTTGCATAAACTGGGCAAAGCCAGCGTGATCCTGCGGCATGATGAACTCGCAGTTGTAGCTGACGCGCTCCTTACCCGTGGCTTCGTTGATTTGCTTTTGTGGTTCCGCGAGGTGTGGGAACGACAGACGCACGTTTGACAAAAAGATGATTTCGGACATTACATTTACTCCAGTTTAAGAAAGCCATGAAGGCAGGGATTCGGCAGCGGGTGCTGCTTCTACTGCACTGAACATCGGTGCAGCATTCGTGATGACAGCGGGGCGGCTGTCAGATTCGGGGACCACGGTCAATTTGCCAGCCATCTTGACCACATACTCTTGCTCCATGCGGTTCAACTGGCGCTCGGTCAGCGTGACCTTTGTGCCGTCTTTTTTCTCCCACGTTAGCTTCTCAGCCTTCGCAGGTGTGACGAGTTTGGTCTCATAAACAGCGCCTTTGGGAATGCCCATCTTGACCAGTTTCTCAGCCATCTCGGCTTCGGGCAGCGCCCATGCGCGTGAGCCACGACCGTTGACAAGTTTGAGTCCGGGGATAGATTGACCAGCCTGCAAGCGGCGCAGTGCTTCAGCTTCAACACCTTCAAGGAGTTGGCGCATCAGGGGTGCGGCTTCCATGATCTGACGAATCTGTGCATCGTCCATCGTGGTGGGGTCTTTATCGGCGCTTTGCTGCGCGACATCGAGTGGTTGCGTTACTGTTGGCTGGAACATGATCCCGACCTCCTTCATTACATTACCTGCCAGCGCGGCGCAATTACCCTTCGCACGGCAGAACTTACATTGACTGTCACCCGGCACCAGTGGTGCATTGGGGTCATCGCAGCGTTGGCCTTCGACAACCATTTTGCCAATCATATCGAGGATTGCTGACACGGGCATTTCATGCGATGTGATTGACTTCATGCCCTTGATCGCCAGCTTGGGCTGGATGACCGTCAGGCGAACCCTTTTCCAAGGGTACTGGCCGTTCACGGGCAGCTTGAGCATAGCCAAGCAACCCATCGCATAGAGTTCGAGTTGGTGGTTGCCTTCGACCTCCACCACACCCATGCCGTCTTTGTAGTCGATGACTTCAAGAACATCAGTGCCGTGGATTTGAATGTCAACCGTGCCGCTCATGTCATCACGACCAAGCAGGTGCGCGGGGTCAACCCGTGTCTCTGCGATCACATGACACATACCGTGTTGCTCAATGATGCGGTCTTTCACGTAGTCGGTGGCAACCTTGACTCGGGCGGCGCGGTCAGCGTCAACCTTGAACGAGCCATCGTCATCGCTCAACACTTGACCAATCATCGACTCAGGTGAGACACCTTCGCTGAGACAGTGCTCCAAGAGCGTGTGGGAATGCGTGCCGTCAATGGCCGCAGGACCGGATCGATCATCGGGGTACTTAGCCTCCTCGCGGATCGAGCCGGGACAAGCAGCCCAACGATGCCGCTTGCTAGGGCTTAGTTGGGAATGTTTTGTCATAGCGCGTTCTCTTTGATCCACTTGTACTTGGCACGACCGCACGACTGCTCAAGGGTTGCGTGACCCAAGAACAAACGAGATACGCCGACCAACTTGTACGAGGTTTCACGAATATTGACACCTGCTTTACGCAGACTCTTGCGAAGTGATTTGACTTTTTTGGCGTTCATGGTTTACACCTTCAACGCTTCGATGCCACCGAACAACTGACCGTAGTGCTCGGGCTTCACATCGTTAATGTTGGCGTAGCCCAATGCGGTCAGCACGCTTTGAATCTGTGCGCCCTTTTGTGGACCAAGGGCCTTGTACGAAGCCATCACGTAGTCGATCAAACCCTTCGGATCGCTGAACGGAGCACCAGAGGGGGCCGCTGCTGGCGCTGCAACTGGGGGTTGAAAAGAAGGCGCAGCGGGCATCACGGGAGCGGCCACAGGTGCTGCAACGGGTGCGGGTGCTGGCGCAGGTGCGGCAACAGGAGCGGGTGCTTGTGCCACTGGTGCGGCTGGTGCTACATTGCTGGACTCAAGTTTGGCAGTAAGTGCAACGACTGCGGCGGTCAGTGCTTCAATTTTCGATTCGAGTGACATATAACGATTCCTTTGGAGTTACGGGGGGTTGAATTACAAGACGGTCGGTATTGAACGCTTGCACTATTTCCCGAAGGACATCAGACGGTTGCCCGTACTTTTCTGCCTTTCGGTGAAATGCTTTGTGATCGTGAGGCGTGAGCCTGACGTTCAGAAATTTGGTGAGAGGTTTGGTAGCCATGATCAAATAAATTTTGCTGCGTTGAACAAAGTGTAGCACAGTTGTGATACGATTGTGCAACGGATTCAAAAATATTTTGAAAAAGAAAAAGCCCCGTGGGTTAGACGGGGCTTTAAGAGGAGACTTCCATGAAACAAGTGACAACTGCATTGTCAGGAAACATTATATGAGCACAGGGCAACAAGTACAAGCACATCCCGCATCGATTGATGCGTACATCAGATTCGGTTGGTCACTCGTTCCCATTCCCGCAGGAACCAAAGGGCCACGCACACCCGGCTGGAACCTCAAGCCCAACGCATTGAAATCACAGGCCGATCTGCCACCGGGCAACGGCATCGGTTTGGCCCACGCATATAGCGGCACGATGGCCCTTGACATCGATGACTGGGACACCACGGCCATGTTGCTCGGGCTGCAAGGCATCGACATTCAGGCGCTCTACAACGCCAACGATGCGGTGCACATTGACAGTGGGCGTGCGGGCCACGGCAAGCTGCTTTACGCGATGCCCTTGGGGCTGGCGCTGCCATCGAAAAAGATCATCACCAACGGTGAGACCAGCTACGAGTTGCGCTGCGCCACGGCCAACGGATTGACGGTGCAGGATGTGCTGCCCCCATCGATCCACCCCGACACCAAGCAGCCCTACTGCTGGGCAGGTAAGGGTCACTGGATGCGCCTTCCCACGATCCCACAGCCCCTGCTCGATCTGTGGCAGGGCATGATCGATCAGGACAAGGTTCGCAGCATCAGCACGGGCGACTCGATTGACGCATCATGGGACGAAATTCGCAACGCCATCGAGTGCATCAACCCAAGCTGCTCACGCGAGGAGTGGATCAGCGTGGGCATGGCCCTGCACTGGGCTGGCACGCAGAGCGAACAACTCGATCAGGCATATCACCTTTGGCAAGAGTGGAGCGCACAAAGCGAGGCCAAGTATCCCGGTGACCGTGAGATCGCGCATCAGTGGCTGTCGTTCAAGACGGACAAGGTCAACGCTGTCAAACTGGGGACACTGTTCCATATTGCCCGCAAGTCAGGATGGACGCGCCCACTGCCCGATGCGACATCGCTGTTTGCTGCTGTTGACACCGCACCCATCGCACCCAAGGACATCATGGCTGGCCTGCGTCCTGCACCACCGGACATGGACATAAGTGTTTTCCCTAGTATCTTGCAAACCCGTGCGAGTGAGATCAGCGACAGCGTGGGGTGTGACCCACTCGTGCCCCTGTTCGCTGGTTTAAGCGCGGTTTGCGGGGTCATTGATGCCCAGATGAGGCTTGAGTTGATGCCGGGCTTCAAAGTGCCCCCAGTGCTCTGGTTGATGACCTTGGGCGATCCTGCTGACAAGAAGTCACCCGGCTCACGCCCCATGCTGGCCCCGCTCAAGAATTTGGAAGCCGAAGATCGCCCACGCTACCAAAAGGAACTGCTCGATTGGGAGGGCAAAGAGGCAGCGTATGCGTCAGCCAAGAAGACATTCCTCGAGTGGTCCGCATCACCTGACGCCATCCTTGGTGGCGACCAAGCGCCAGTTGTGCCAGAGATGCCACCGCAGCCCGTGCCCGTCAAGATCACGGTCAGCGACATCACCAGTCAGAAGCTGGTGCGCCATGCGTCCGAGCGTCCCCGTGGCCTGTTGTGCCACCTTGACGAGATGAACTCATGGGTGCGTAAGCTGACCGACAAGACCAGCGGCGAGGATCGCTCTGCGTGGGTGGTGTCCTATGAGGCCGAACGGTACGAGATGGACCGTGTGGGCGCGGGGTCGATCCACGCTGAAAACTTGGCCGTGTCGATTTACGGGAACATCCAGCCCACGGTGTTCAGACAAAGCATTGCCTCTCTCGCAGCGGATGGCCTGTTGCAACGATTTATACCAGCAATTTTGCGCGGCAACAAAACGCGCCTTGGTCACCCTATCCCCGAGTATTTGACAGCGGCTGCTGCGTGGGAAAACACGCTGCGGTTGACCTTTGCGCTGCCACCCCAGACATACAAGTTATCCCCTGAAGCATTCACAGCCTACCGTGAGTTCCAATCATGGTACGAAGGGGCCAAGCAGGATGAGCGGCTGCTGCACTCAGGTGACGTGTTTATGACGGCTTTCGGCAAGTTGGAGGGCACAGCGGGCCGATTGATCTTGCTGTTCCACGTCATCGAGAACCCTTTCAACCTGATCGTGGCCGAGGATGTTGTCCACAGGGTGATCCGGTTCATCAAGGGCTACCTGATCCCAGCGTATCGCTATGCGTTTGGTGAGGTGGGTGGCACAAACACATTCGATGTGTGGGTCACGGACTACATCATCCACCATTGCGACAAACAGACGATCACGTTGTCAGAGATCAAGCGCGGTGGCCGCAGACAGTTTGATGGCATAAGCCCGTGGCAGCAGGATCAGTGGGTGCTCGGGGCCATGCAAATGCTCGAGACCGCCGGGTGGGTGGTTCGCATGGATGACGGATCGCGGGAGAACCAGCACCACGCACAGTGGGCCATCAACCCCGCACTGGCGACACAGTTTGCCGAGCACCGCAAGCAGGTGATCGCGGCCAAACAACGCCAGCTTGACGAAATCTACAAACTCAGCACAAAAGGAAAGCCCCGTGTGTACGGGGCCGATGAGTTGGACGATTGAAAGGCCCCGCGAGGGGCTTTTTCTTTACCCGTTTGGTAAAACTTTTTTGATGGCTGCAAGAGCCACCCGTTCTTTTTCGTTAAGTTGATACGGCATGTATTGCTCAAACGCTTCTTGCGCCAGCCTCAGTGCATCGTCTTTGCTGATCTTGTCTTCAATCTGACGCTTGCGCCAGCCCATCGCTTGCTCACGATCAATGCGGTCAAATTCCTCGTCTTCATAGTCTTTCATAGTGGTGCATCCTCAAAGTTGTCAGGGTTGAACTTGGGCACTTTTGTGCCCTTGTCGAGTGGGTTGGGGAATGGGGGAAAGGGCCAGTTAGTCATGCTTCACCTCTTGCTCGGATTGCGTCAGCGACATCATTTAATGTTGATTGAAATCCCAACAACATCCGTTCAAACCAAACTTTGCCGTGTTCTTCACACACCCTTGCACACGCCTCACGTTCTTTGGCTGCTACCAGTTTGGCAAAGGCTTCAAGAAGTTCGGGCATAGCATATGCAAAAGTATTCTTCTGTATAGATTCATCCCATATTGCTAAACCAGCCTGTCTAGCCATTTCAATTATTTCATCTTGTGTCATGCTTCACCTCTTGCTCGGATAACGCCTGCATAGTACAAGCCTGCCAAGTCTTTGCCGTCTGTTTCACAAGCAATAGCACACGCCTCACGCTCTTTAGCTATCGCTTCGCTGGCTACCAGTTTGGCAAAGGCCACAAAGAACGGAATCCAAGGTTCTGGCAAAGCATGACTCTTAAAATTTCCCGCCTCTCTAGCCATCTCAATGATTTCATCTTGTGTCATTGCATCTTCTCCTGAATGTCCGATGGGTCAACCATCATCATGTTTTGAAAGTACACCGCGAAGCTGGCGCGTGTGTCATCGGGAAAGGGCATCGAGTTGACCCGCTGCATGGCTTCTTGCATGGCGCTGTTCCAGCCGCTTACAAAGACAAACTTCGCAGCGTCTTGAGGGTTCAGGCCAAGGTCGCCATAGAGGCGGTCATAGTGGTCTAGTGCGTTCATTGGTTGGATTCCTTAACGGTTGGTTGGATTACATATCCCGAGTGAAATTGAAACGGGGTCGATTGACATGACTCAATCGGTTTTTGTTTTCGATGGGCGACCACGCTTGCCCGCCACCTTGGGTTCACTGGGCGCGGGCAAAAAAGAATCGTGAAGCGTTGGGTTCATGGCTTCGACCATGCCGAGCACCTCGAGCAGTCGGGCGACAGCGGCGGTCGGTTTGCGGTCACCCGCCGCCCATTTGCGAAAAGTGAACACGGGCACGCCCAAATAAGCGGCGGCTTGGGATTCGTCCAAATTGAGGCGGGTTTGTAGGGCTTTGAATGGGTTCATGGGGTCGGGCTTTCACAGGGTCAAAAAAGCCCCAAGCGCGGGGCTTGGGGTGCTGGGTTACAGGTCTAACAGGTGAGCGATTAGGGCGGCGATTATGAGGGCGGCAATCCCTGCAATCATCTTCGCGCCTCACTGCGCCCGATGTCGATTAGGCGGCGACACTCGGTCACATCTTTAGGGTTTTCACTGGTTAGCATGGCGCGGATGTGCTGCGCCTCTGCCCGTGCTTTGTCGGGGCTTTGGGCGCGTTCATACCTGCGCCCCGCTTCGATGTATGCGCTTTCGGTGTGGTTCATTTATGCACCCCCAAAGCCTCAAGGCGGGCGATGCAGTTTTGCAACGGGTCAATGGCGTCTGATGGGTCGCCCTCGGTGATGTCAAACAATGCGGCGTTGATCTGCTCCCATACGACCTGCAAACTTTGCGCGGTCTGATCTGCGGTCACTTCGCGCTCAGTTGTCAAATCGTCAATTTCCGCAAACAGAGCGGCGGCTTTGGTGTAGCCCTCGGCATAGCACAGGCGTTCACGCTCGGCGGGGGTCATTGTTTCTAAGTTCATGGGTTCATTCTCCAAAATGTGCATAGTGTTCGCCCATAGCGCGTGCCATAAGTGTGAGGATTCGGGCATTTTCTGCGCCGTAGATTTCGGGTCGATCCCAAAAGCCCGCGCCGTGACCGTTACGGGTCAGCCATAAATCGTGCCCAAGCTGCGCGGGGTCGTACTGGGTCAAATCGATCTCACCCGAGCACGCCAAGCGCAGCCGATGGCACGCGCTCCACGCTTCAAGTTTTGTTTCAGGGCTTAACGGCTCATCGGGTGAGGGCTGCTCATCTTCGCCGGTTTCGGTGAAATACACCGCTTCAATATAGGCGGCGGTCATTGCGTCATTCATTTTTAATCTTTCCAATGGTTACAGGGTCGGGTGCTGGTGTAGTAATGGGCGCTTGGGTCGCTCATGCGGTATTCGATCAACATGGCGCGGGCTTCGCGCATCGTTGGGAATTCGTCCACGGTCTCGAGGTCTCTACCATCGCGGCGTTGTATGTAGATCATTCGTCCACCCTTTCGGTTTCTTCGATGTACTCGCCCTGAGTCAACTCATTGGCGACCCATTCAGCACCAAGCCATACGAGCGAGTTCATAAAAGCGCGGTAATTGTCTAGATCGTTCAAAAGATAAGAGGGCAATTCACCCGTTACATCTTTGTATTCAGCCACGATTTCGTGCAAATCTTCGGCAAATTGTTTGTAGAGTGCCTCGGTCTCGGTGTAGTAAATCATCCCGCTCACACCACCGCTGCACCCGTGGTTCGCAATGTCTGCGAGTTCATTGTGCGAGTAGTTGTCAATCATCCATTGTTTGAAGTCAGTCATTTTGAAAAGTCCTTACGGTTACGGGTTACGGGTTACAAGGAAAAGGCAAACACGGTCAAAAGGTACAGGGCGACAGCGGCAACGGCTGCGCCGCCAATAACCGACCACTCCGAAGGCTCGGCGGGTGTCACTGGGTCGGGTGTGTAGTTTTCGCGGAATTTATCGAATGAGTTCATGCTGTCACCCCTTCCACGGTGGCGGCAACTTCGCCCAGCTGTCGCACGATGTCGTAATAGTCACCATACGACATGTCGACCTCGTTGGGAAATGTGTACCAATTGTTGTCATAGGCTTCCAAGATGCCAGCGGGTGTGAACTCCACGCCAGCAATCAACATCACATCAATGTGACGATCAATGTCCATCAGCACAATGTGACCGTTCTTAAGTTGAGTTGCCGCAATTCGTTGACCATTGGCTGTGTAGGTTCTGCCAGTGTTGAATTTGATTGTTTCCATTTGTCTATCCTTTACTGTTACAGGTTACTGTCTCACCCCCGTGGGTGAACCACTAGGTTATCACAGATTCTGCGAATGTCAACCCACTGGGTGCATTTATTTTCTAGGTACTTTCCCTACCCGCTGGGTATCAGTTAACCCAATGTGTCGCGGATTCCTCAAGGGTGTGACAACTGTGACTGAAACGGGGGGTAAGGATTCTGGAAAACTGAAAAGTTTGTGCCTTTTTAAAAAGTCGTAAATTTTTGGTCTCCTGCGCGGAGACACTTTGTCACACCTGCCCCCAAAAACCCACGGGGTCGGGGTTTCTTTTGACCCAGCGGGGTGAAATCCCCCGATTCCGTGACCCACTGGGTCAGTTTGCCCCCGTTTAATTGGTTTCCGCTGGGTTTCCTTTTCCCACTGGGTTTTTGTCACTCTGTCACATTGTCACACCCTGACGCAATGACCCAGCGGGTCACCAATGACCCACGGGGTCGGGCGTCTGCGCTGCCGTGGTGCTCGGTGCAAAGCGCCCAGCGCCGCCGGATTTACCCGCGATTCTGGAAACTGGATTCAGGGCACATGGGGTGGGTGTGGTCCCGCGACCCTCCGGTCCCGGCGACGGCGGTATCGCGAACAATTTTTTATTTTTTCAAATTAACCCGAGACCCAGTGGGTTCACATAACTCACATGATTCCTTTTCCCCACGCAGCACAAACATGTGGTAGATTCACAGCACTATGGAAACAAGGCAACCCTCATCCGTAGGCGCAGTTGTCACACCCGAACAATCCGTCAGCAACGGCGACAACCTCGAATTGCCCCAGTGGCTCTCTGTGCCTGACCCAAAACCCATCGCACCGTCCCGTGTGATGCGTGACCTCGTCCATTCCCAATACGCCAGCATCTTTGAGCGAGTCATCGAGCAGATTTACCGTGGGCGCTCACTTGCCTCACTCCTCGAAGACGATCATCGTGAAATCAGCTACGAGGATTTCCTGCGCTGGGTCAAGCGTGACCCGATGCGCCATGAGCGGTTCAAAGAAGCGCAGGAGTCGCGGACCGAGTTCATCGCTGGTGAGATTCTCGAGATTGCCGATGCCGAGGACTCGATAGAAGATGTGCAGAGGAGTCGTCTAAAGATCGACACTCGCAAGTGGCTCATGGGTGCTTGGAACAGGAAACGCTACGGCGAGACCAAGACACTTGAGATGGCCGGATCGATCTCGATCACTGGTGCGCTGGCTGCGGCCCGTGAGCGCATGATCGAGGGTGAGGTGATTGACGTGACACCGAAGGAGATTGAATGACTATTTTGTACGCTGTTCTTTTCGTCGTTGCAGCACGGCTCCTGATTGACCTGTGGTTTGACTGATGCAGCGCCCCATTTACTCACCCGAAGAAGAACAACTGCTGATGACGCAGCTTTGGTCACCGCAGATTTCGGATGACCCTGAGAACTTCGTCATGTTTTGCTTCCCGTGGGGGCAGACCAACACACCGTTGGAGAAGTTCAAAGGACCGCGCAAGTGGCAACGCCGGGCACTGAGAAGGATCGCAGAATTCATCAAAGCCAACCGGGGCAAACTCGACGCTGGTGAACTCATCGAAGCACTGCGCCGCGCTGTGTCATCGGGCCGTGGTGTGGGTAAGTCCGCACTCGTGTCGTGGCTGGTGCTGTGGATGCTAAGTACGCGCATCGGATCGAGCGTGGTCGTGTCGGCCAACAGCGAGACACAGTTGAGAACGGTCACATGGGGTGAGTTGACCAAGTGGGCCACGATGTCCATCAACTCGCACTGGTGGGAGCCAAGCGCGACCAAGTTGTCCCCCGCCTCGTGGTTGACTGACCTTGTCGAGCGTGATCTGAAGAAGGGCACGCGCTACTGGGGAGCCGAGGGGAAACTGTGGAGTGAAGAAAACCCAGACGCCTACGCTGGTGTGCACAACATGGACGGCATGATGGTGATCTTCGATGAAGCGTCCGGTATCCCTGACGGCATCTGGTCGGTGGCTGCGGGCTTCTTTACCGAAAACATCTTGGATCGCTACTGGTTCGCGTTCTCCAACGGTCGTCGCAACACTGGGTACTTTTACGAGGCGGTGGACGGCAACAAGCGTGACTTCTGGGAAAGCGAGAAGATCGATGCACGCACCGTCGAGGGCACGGACAAGTCGATCTACGAGCAGATCATCGCTGAGTACGGAGAAGACAGTGACGAGGCCCGAGTCGAGGTGTACGGCGACTTCCCCAAGAGCGGCGATGACCAGTTCATCATGCCCTCGACTGTGGACGACGCCATGAAGCGACCCAAGTACAAAGACATGACCGCACCCGTGGTGCTCGGTGTTGACCCGGCCCGTGGGGGCATGGACAGCACGGTCATCGTGGCCCGCCAAGGGCGTGACATCCTTGCGATCCGACGGTTCAAGGGCGACGACACCATGACCACCGTGGGCCATGTGATCGATGCTATCGAGGAGTTCAAGCCAACGCTGACTGCCATCGATGAGGGCGGCCTCGGGTACGGGATACTTGACAGGCTCACCGAGCAGAGGTACAAAGTGCGCGGGGTGAACTTCGGTTGGAAAGCCAAGAACCCTGTGATGTGGGGCAACAAACGAGCCGAGATGTGGGGCACGATGCGCGAATGGTTGAAGACCGCCTCGCTGCCGCAGGACAGACAGTTGAAAGCTGATCTGGTCGGTCCGATGAAGAAGCCCAACTCCGCAGGCACGATCTTTTTGGAGGGGAAAAAGGAAATGAAAGCCCGTGGACTGGCGTCACCTGATGCCGCCGATGCACTGGCCGTGACTTTTGCTTTCCCTGTGGCACATCGCGAGTACAATGACCGAACAACCCTGCGACGTAATGCTCAAAACGGCACCGTTGCAACTTCATGGATGGGAGCCTAGTATGCCTCTTGTAAAGTCACCCAGCAAAAACGCATTTCGTGCGAATGTCAAAGCTGAAGTCAAGGCCGGAAAGCCTGTAAAACAAGCCGTTGCGATTGCTTATTCAGTCAAACGCGAAGCCCAAAAACCAGCCCCAAAAAGCAAAAAATGACTCTCAAGGCCAACCAAAACTGCGTCATCATCGAGCCGGATGTTGAAAAACACGAACTGTTTATCATCCCGCCCGGCGACAAGTGTGAAACTGGCATCGTTGTTGCCATTGGTCCAAATTGCACAGATGTTGTGGTTGGCGACCACGTATACTTTGGCGTGGGTCAGGAATTTAAGTATGAAGGCAAAGAATACGTCGTCATGCGTGAACCCCACATATTAGGAGTTTTGGAACATGGCTGATCCAACAGGAATCACGGCTGCGGCAGCAGTCGCAGTAGGCGGCTCAACCAAGGACAAAAGCAACGCTAGTGTTCTTGCCACCGCACGCACACGACTTGACATGGCAATCTCGGCTTTGTCCGAGTCCCGCGAAGACGAACTCGACGATCTGCGGTTCTACGCAGCATCCCCAGACAACCAATGGCAGTGGCCCGCCGACGTGCTGGCGACCCGTGGCGCGGTGCAGGGTCAAACGATCAACGCCCGCCCTTGTCTGACCATCAACAAGCTGCCGCAACACGTTCACCAAGTCACAAACGAGCAGCGCCAGAACCGCCCACAGCCCAAAGTCATTCCTGCTGACGATGCAGCCGATGAAGAAGTGGCAGAGGTCTACAACGGCGTGATTCGTCACATCGAATACATCTCCGATGCCGATGTGGCCTATGACACAGCGTGCGAAAACCAAGTGGCATACGGTGAAGGTTACGTGCGTATCCTGACCGAGTATTGCGACGAGAAATCATTCGACCAAGACATCAAGATTGGCCGCATCCGCAACAGTTTCAGCGTCTACATGGACCCGCTGATCCAAGACCCTTGCGGTGCAGATGCCGAGTGGTGCTTTATCACCGAAGATTTGCCCCGTTCCGAGTACGAGCGCCTGTATCCCAACGCTGTGCCCATCACCACCTTGCAAACGTTGGGTGTCGGTGATCAAGAAATCTCCCAATGGCTCAATGAAGACACTGTTCGCATTGCCGAATACTTCTACAAAGAGTACATTAATGAAAAGCTGAACCTGTACCCCGGCAACGTGACCGCATTTGAAGGCACGCCCGAGGACAAGATGTTGAAATTGCAGTTTGGTGCACCCGTAAAAAGCCGTAAATCTGAGCGTTGCAAGGTCAAATGGCTCAAAATCAACGGTTACGAGGTGCTTGAAGAAGCCGACTGGGCTGGTGTCCATATCCCCGTGATTCGCTGCGTTGGCAACGAATTTGAGGTCGATGGCCGCTTGTATGTGTCCGGTTTGGTCCGAAACGCCAAAGATGCCCAGCGCATGTACAACTACTGGGTGTCGCAAGAAGCTGAAATGCTGGCGCT
>Ga0208783_10000298_pt1 | contig 31007 bp, 40 predicted proteins | sample DEB19_08_DNA_2_FD_184529 | JGI IMG/M metagenome (GOLD analysis project Ga0208783, IMG submission 184529) | Aqueous microbial communities from the Delaware River and Bay under freshwater to marine salinity gradient to study organic matter... | ecosystem: Environmental > Aquatic > Marine >...
GAGACTGAGTGTTGGTATATGAAGTCAGGCTCATGGGAGCCATCGGGATTGTCTGTAACTGAGGCGGCATACTGGGCGTTCGTACTTGAACAGTCCACATTTATTGTGCCGACTCATATCCTAAAGAAAACTGTTGAGCAATTGGGTAGGGAGATTTCGTGTGAGATACCACCGAATAAATCTAAGGGTTATCTAATTACTGTAGAAGATTTGTTAACTGGAACGAGAAAGTGGAAGAACGACAAGCCATGAACTGGAATAGAATCGAACGCTGGGAATATGTGGTTGAGGCTGTCGCCTCTGAGTACCACAAGAAGTTTCCTATCTGTGAGTATGAGGATATCAAGCAAGCCTTGTACAAGTGGTTCATTGAGCACCCTAATAAGTTAGATACTTGGGAAGCAATCGGTGAGAAGGATGCTAAGAATCTTATCTATCGTAGCTTGCGTAATGAGGCGTTGGATTATTGTCAGAAGTGGAAGGCCAAGACTGTTGGCTATGATGTGAGTGATTTATATTATTACGAACCGGGATTAGTTGAGGTGCTGTTACCTACTGTGTTGATGGGTAACTTTCATATCGCACCAAAGTTGAATCTAAATAGTGGTGGTGGCAGACCATCTGCCCCTGCCGAAGGCGGTAACATTCAGGTATTATTACTTGAAGTTGACTCAGCATATTGGAAGCTATCTAAAGAAGATAGAAAAATTATATTCTTCCGACATGCCGAGTCATTAGACTTCAAGGAGATAGCCAACTATCTATCTCTTGGCTCAGAGGACGCAGCGAGGATGCGCCATAAGCGTGCTATACAACGACTTGTAAACAAGTTGGGTGGGCGCAAGCCATATCAAGACGAAGACTTTGAGAAGTCAACGCCTGAGGGAGAACAGAACAATGAAGGTGAGGACAGCGACAGTCAGCACGATAGCTGACTTGACATCTGCCCCACCCACAAAGGCAAGTAAGAATACTAAAGCTAATAGCCTGAGTAATCTTACCAAGATTCACTCTCATCAAAGCCAATGGCATCGCCATTACTCATGAGTGCATCTATGTATTCATCCTCGCTGGCAAACTCAGGGTACCACTCTAGGATTTGGACTCCATTAGATATATCTAAGTCTGCTGCGTTAAATGATTCAGCCTTGTCTTGATTAGTGTATGCCTGAAAGTCTAGTCTCAATAAAGATAGATTGAATTGGAATACACCTTCAGGTGTTACTGCTATGAACAAGGAACTATAGTCGGAGCTTGATGCTCCCATAGTAATCTTGTCGTGTTCCTCCTCAGTAAGTACTATCTCACCGACTCGGAATGCTTTGACCATGCCAAAGAACTTGTCGTCATCACTGCGGACAATGGTGTAGTCCCGCTCATTAGTAATGTCTAAGTCCTCGCATAAGTGTGCCTTGATTAGATTGCTGACTTCCTCAGCATTTAGTTCGTGGGTTATCACCCTATCCTCCAGTCTTGTAGAATCCAGTACCCTTGAATTGGATACCGGGAGCGTTGTATATTCTTGTTGACTCAAAGCCACAGACACACGAGACAGGTTCATCTCGCTCGTCTACGCTGCGGGAAAGTACAGTAAGCGAGTCACACTTACCGCATCTGTATTCATAAGTCGGCATCTTGTACCTCGAAATCCTCAGGTGTTGGTGCGGTGGCTAGCGTACCACAGACAGAGCACTCCATATCTAGGAAGTACATGTCTACCTCGCCTGTCTCTTGGTCAAAGATAGTCTTGACATCCCATACCTTAGAACCACAAGGACATATCGTGGTTGGTATACCACGAATATCCATCGACTCTGTATAGTCAGGCTCTAGTTCTGTTATCTCAAGCGGCTCTTCGAACCTATCCATCCGTCACCTCCAAATCCTGTTTCCATTACGCTCACCGGAACATCTTCGGTGTACGCACAATCGGTTGGCATAGCATGGAACAACCAAGTTTTGATGTGTCCCTTCTTAGCCTTAACCGATATTGATTCACCCTTAATGGGTTTGTTACAAGAGTTACACAAGGTAACATACTTGTCCTCTATGTAAGGCATTAGTACCAACCTTTCTTTCTAAAATGTTGCCATGCTCGGCATGGTGTATGGTATCTATAATAGATGTAGTCCAGTCCCCGTTCAATCTGTTTGGTCGCTGGTAATTTAGGGTCAAGCCCTAGTATCTGTGGGATACCGCCGGCATTTCTACCCTGAACCTTTATTTTATTATATGCTTTCGGGTTCCATGCCGATTCCTTACCCCACAACATACTAAGGCAAGACATCTGTTTATCTCTCCACAATCCTAGCTTATCGTAGGCGTAAGCCTTGCTATCTTGTGGTGTCCACTCCCGCTTGGTATCTCCATACTTATGCGGTGATGAAAGCGGTTCTATTACTAGAACTGTAAAGGCTAGCGTAACTATCGTTACAACTGTTAGCCTTATGAAATAGTTTGCCATGCCTTTACTCCTTCTGCGAAAGCAATTGCTTGCTCTCGTATCGTGCCCGTCCTACGGCTGCGAGCTAGTGATATTCTTTCACCAGCGAGCATGCCACCCCATATACCATGTTCGATATTCTCTTCTCTCATACCTTCGGTAAGGCATGCGGAACGAGAAGGGCAGGACTGACAGATACTAATGGCAGTCAACGCACGCTTGACCATGCGCTCATGATTAGCGCGACTTGGTCTGCCTCTTGACTCTTGTTCCTCAGGGAACCATAAGTCAGGGTCGTGATGAGTAGAGCATAGACCTATCAAGTTAACCTCGATTGTGTGTAGGATTATAAAGTGGGTGTACTGATACAACACCCGTCAGCAACTCAGCCCAATCAAGGGCTTTGTCTAAGTCGGTAAACATACCATACATGACAGGGGGTTTCTTCATGTCTGATGTGAATACCAATACCATGTAACCTGCCACCAGCATACCTGCTAGTGGCTCGGCTACGGCAATCTTACTTTCGGTTTCTTTACGCTTCGAATACGACATCGACATAGTCTTTGAGTCGTTCATGTGTAGCGGTGAGTCCCTTCTTACCTGTGAGGTGTTTGTAGGTGCCGTCACCTAGTGATACCCACATAGACTTGGGTTTGAAGCGAGTCTGTACGGGTTTAGCCTTGACGATAGTACCATATGGGTAATAATCATTGTCAAGATTACTCTCGACAGTAGTTACAAGGTCAATCTCTAGCGCAAGGGTGCGTAGAGAGTCAGCGATGTCCCATAGCTGGGACTTAGTTGAGTTGGTGCTCATTGTAGTTGGTGGTTCCTTTCAGGGTATAATCCATAGGCACTCTACCTATGGAAATCTATGTGCCGTGTTGCGCGGTAGGCGGCACTACCCTACCCGAGAGTCATGCGCCTAGTCAAATCAATAGCGAGTCATAGGACTTACTCATAGTCCACTCGTTGTCGAACTCAAACCCACGAGAGTGAGCCTTGTGCTTGGGGTCGTAGCAGTCACAGTCTAGCGGTAGCTGGAAGCAATACAGACATGAAGCACAGAACTCGCAAGACTCGGGCGACTGTTCTAAGTCTATCATAGCCTCACACATAGGGCATAAGTCTATCACACCGCCGTCCTCGTACCTGTTGAGGTAGTCCTCTTGCTTCTCCCAAAATTCTTTCTCGTCCTCAGCGTAACCTATGATTACAGAGTCGGACTGCTTGACACTAGGGGTGTAGGTGTAGGTTGTCCGCTTGTAACTAGAGTTAGACCACCACACGCCGTCATCGTCCCATGTACCTAACTTCTCGTTGATAAGATAGAGTTGATACTCAGCGACAGGGTTCACAGATAGCACCGCAATCTTGCTACCCGTAGCCCATGACTCTATCATGCGATAGATATTCTCATCATTGAGAGCAGCGACACCACCGAGTTTAGGCAGGGTATCCTCAGCGAATACACGCGTATCGCTACGCTTGTCGCCATCTGCGATAAAGGTATCTAGCACACCATTGTGGGCGAGATAAGTCTGTGGGTCGTCACCGACTTGGAACGGGTGACAGTTCTGCTCGTTCTTGACACCATGCGTAGCGTACCTAGCATGCCACATGGCATAGCCGTTAGGGTATTGCTTGCGTAAGTGTAGAAACCTGCGAATAGATTTCTTGGCAGACATACTACGCTCGGTAATAATCTTGCCGTCAGCAACGATAGCAAACCCATACCCGTGAGGGTTAGAGCATGCGCCGTTGTGTAAGTCCTGCCTACTAGGTGTAGAGTTAGGCTTACATACTACCAATAAACACATAAGTGACTCTCCTCTCTATGCGTTTAACATCTCTCGGTTCTCGAGAGAAACCTTCTGTATCTTGCTCATCTTGATATACAGATTAGGGTAGATACCATTGTTAGTGGCAACCCAATCCGCAAACCAATCCCATTGTAGCATACCCAACTTGACATCAGCAAGTGATAGGTTGCGTGTGTATTCTGTGGCAGCGTGAGTTAGTTCAAGTGCCGACATGATACCAGCACGAGCCATTGTACCCCTAAAGAACCTGAGTTCTAAGGTGTAGTCGTTCTGCGTATTGACCGCAGAATATCGCTCGGTGTAATGCTTTCCATGTATCTTGTTGCGTAAGTTGAAGCGTGGGATACCCCACTCATCAGGTTGATACACATCAGAGAATTGTGCGTAGCGTGAGTTCTTGCGCCCTGCCAGCTTCATCATCTCCTTAGGGTTCTTGTATATCAGGGTCAAGAATCTATGTGTATGAGCGCCCGACTTGAACGCACTACGCGACACATGGACATGAAGCCCACATGAGTCGGTGTCCCATGAGCGAGCGTTGTAATTGGCTCGCAAGTCCTCTATGTAATTCCATAGTGGCGTGGCTTGCTCGTAAGCACCGAGCGTGTGTGGGTGTGTGACTAACTCAAAGCCCATGTCCTCAATAGAAGCATCTGACTTGAGATAGCACACATTACTTTGTTGTAATGGTAACACCTTACTAGCCGCTTCATTGTAGGTTGTGTCGTTAGTTCTACCTAATGACATCTCTAACTCAAAGCCCATGTATAGGTCGTTGTGTGTATGACCATGAAATACAGGGTTAGGCTTGTATGAGTATTGGTGTATCATGCGACTCGTATCATTACAAGTACATGAGTCATCATCAGGGTAGTAGTCGTCACAATCGTCACAGTATGTGGCATGGTCGCTCGTACAATACTCGCACCATTGTTCCTCTATCCTTCTGACATTGTTGATACCTACTCTGTCACCATTGTAGGTGTATTCGCAGCGATTACAATAAACCGAGTCGTTCTCCCAACAACCGACACACCATAGTTCATCACTAACATTGTGCCACTCGTCGCCGTCGTGTCCTACCCACTCACAATGCTCACAAGTACGCATACAATCAGAGCATACTCTGTCGCCCTCGTTAGTTGAGTAAAGTTCATCAGACTCGTATTGAATAGAGCATGCGATACACTCTATCAACTCGTTGTCCTCGTTCTCGTTAGGCATGTGCCTATCCTTTCCTTGCGCCTACCTTGTTGTAGGCGTTGTCAATCATAGCGTTACTAATCTTGTCACGCAAGTTCTGAACCGCAACTTTCAAGCCGTTGAAGCCTTGTCGCTCGTAGCGTTCTTGCTCGTTGCGTAGTGCCGTTCTCATTGTGTCTAACTCGCTAGGACTTAGCACTAATATCAAGTCGTCAGGACTCATCATCTTCCTCGCTCTCTAGTTCCTCAACCTTGATGGAATAGACCGAGCCGTTGTAGGCGTAGTCCTCGTAATTCCAACCCTCTTGTTCTGCTTGTTCATCATTTTCTGCTTCAATCTCGTACTCATAATGAACTACTACTTTCACCCAATAGTTCTTGAGTTTAGTATCTTGTGCGTACATTACTTACCTTCCCTCTGATTATAGTCGGCTAGCCATAATGCTATGGCTTTCACAGACTCATCAGAGAGTCGGTTCATAATGGCATACATGCTTTCAATGTTGCTCATTAGATTACTCTCTAACCTAGTGCGTAGCCTTGTGCTATCGCGTGTCGCGCTAGGGTCATGAACCCTCGCACCCTTTAGGTGTGCGCGACTATCCTCTAATTGTATGAGCCTAGCATCTCTCGTTCAAGTCGCTTCTGCGACTCTATGAACGCTTGCTGGCGTTCTGCTAGTGCGATTGCTCGCGTATCTTGCGCCGACACTTTAGGTGTCGCGCTCGTTGCTCGTTGCTTGCGCTTGCTTGCTGGCTTGCGCTTAGCGACTCGCTTGTGAGTAGGGGCGACTATGAAAGTCTCCCCATTAGGTTTGCGTATCGTTACAGGGAAAGCCACTTTAGGGGTTTGGCGTTTCCATGCCTTGCGTACTTTCACGACTCTGTGAGCCATGAGATTACCCTCTCTCTAGTCGGTGTTTAGGGCGGTTGCCCTAGTGGATAAGTGAGAGAGTGACTCTCACCTATCCGCGCCTAACTTATCGGGTACTTATCGGAACTTACATAGAACCGACTCGCTAACCGACTCACTAGGCGGAAAATAACGACTAGGCGAACCCTTATCCCTATTCAAGAGAGAAACGCGGAAGCGTTTAGGGGTAGCGCGGTATCGTGATACCCTCACCCTTGAAACTCTTAGGGGTTCTGCGGTGACGAATCTGGCTTCCCTAGAACTTCATCAAGAGAATCGGATACCCGATTTCTTGAATCTAGGTTGGCGGTTCTTCCAACCAACTAGGAGAATTAAATCAAACGGGGAAGCCGATTACAAGTCAGACTCACGCTCAAAATATGTGAATCACATCACACTTTCAAGCCCTAACGAGAGAATAGGGTAAATCGGACATAATGGGATAGATAAGACATGCCCTCACATGTCAATTTAGACACGCCGATATTCTGAAAGTGTGACTCAATTCACACTAGAACACTTGTTCTATGACTTACGCCACAGGGGGGATAGGGGCATGGGGGGAGAGTCACCCACTCAACAAACTCTCAGACAATTCTCAGATTTAATTAAGGTATAACCATCTAGTAAAGGTTGAGGGTTCCATAGAGAACCCGAAAACCCTACACTCAGGAGATACTCAGGAAGTTCTCAGGAAGCCCTCAGGAATCTTTGAGGGCATATTGATTAAATCTCGCGTGAGTAAGATATTATGTCTCACCCCAAAAATTTCTGTTATAAGCCCCCCAGAAATATAGCTCTGACCTGGGCTTTTGCCCAGATATAGTACTCCCCCTAAAAATATATTAGGGAAACCCGTTCGGTTTCCCGATTTGAACAGGTTTTCTATATATGTAATATATTTTATTATATAGAGCGAAGTCGCTCCGTTTAAGACTTCGCGACTTCTTATAATATATATAATTATATATAATATATATGGGGATATACTGCCCGTTTTCTGACGGGCGTTATTGGTGTGATTTAACGATAGGACTGACTATGGGACGAAAGCCGGGCAAGGTCGATATCCCCATGCACGAGGCTAAGGAGAAAGTACTCCTGATGCTGGCCCAGGGTAGTACCATTACCCAGGCTATGGCCTCTGTCAACCGCAATGAGGTTACCTTCCGTCAATAGACGATGAAGGATGAAGACTTTAAAGCTAGAGCCGACAAGGCCCGCCTGGAAGGCAAGGGCGTTAAGGCTGATATGAAGAACTTGAAGGACATTTCCTTCGAGCAGTTCTCCGAAGAGTTCCTTGACACTAAACTCTTTGACCATCACCTTGACTGGGTAGACTTGATTGAGGGGCGCGAGCCCCGGTGGATGCACCCGTCGATGGTTTATGAACCCGGCGCGGCTAACCGAGTCCTGATTAACGTACCACCCGAGCACGCTAAGTCCACCGTCATCACGATTAACTACGTGACCTACCGACTAGCCGTAGACCCGAATGTTAGAATCATCGTTGTCTCCAAGACTCAGGGCATGGCCCGCAAGTTCCTTAGCGCTATCAAGACAAGACTTTCCCACCCTAACTGGATTAAGCTTCAGACGGCCTTTGGCCCGAATGGTGGATACAAAGCAGACTCCCAAACCTGGAGCGCTGATATGATATATTTGGGTAGCGGACGAGACTCAGGTGAGAAAGACCCTACGGTACAAGCCCTAGGCTTTGGCTCACAGATTTACGGTGCTCGTGCCGACTTGATTATCCTAGACGATGTTGTGATGAACTCAAACGCCCACGAGTGGGAGAAGCAAATTGAATGGCTTCAGAAAGAAGTCATCACACGCTTAGGCCGACACGGGAAACTACTTATCGTAGGGACCCGTGTTGCGCCGGTAGATTTATATAAAATGATTCGGGACGGTCAACAATGGACTGGTGGCAAATCCCCCTTTACTTACTTTGCCCAGCCAGCCGTACTGGAGTTTGATGAGAAACCGCAAGGATGGAAAACGCTTTGGCCGTGGACGGATAGGCCTGAAGGCGATAAGGATGAGGCTAACGCCGAAGGACTCTACCCGAAGTGGGATGGCCCTTCGCTTTTTACTCGCCGCAGTGAAGTGGCACCTTCCGTATGGGCGATGGTCTACCAACAAGAAGATGTCGTCGAAGACGCTATATTCGCGCCAGCAGCAGTTGCAGGATGTGTTAACGGTATGCGAAAGCGAGGCCCGCTTAAACCGGGTACTCCAGGACACCCGAAACACCTAGAGTCTGCTTATACGGTTATTGGTCTTGACCCTGCGATGACGGGGAACACGGCAGCGGTGGTCTTGACCTATAACCGAAGTGATAGTATGATTTATGTGTTGGATGCTGCTAACATGACTGACCCAACACCAATGAAGATTAGAGCCCTGATTGAAGAATGGGTTCAGAAGTATCGTCCTCAGGAATTACGAATTGAAATCAACGCACACCAGAAAGCATACGCACTCGATGACGACTTGCGTACATGGCTATCGATGTATGGGTGCCAACTCAATTCTCACTTCACTGGTAAGAATAAGTGGGATACTTCTTTCGGTGTGGCTTCTATGGCAAGCCTTTTTGGTAGCCTTAGAGATGGAAGACATCAAGATAACCACTCGATAGAACTACCCAGTAATGAAGGCAGTGAAGGGCTTAAGGCTCTTGTACAGCAGTTGATTACTTGGAAACCTGAGACTAGAAACCCTAGCGACTGTGTGATGGCTCTCTGGTTCGCAGTTATTCGCGTCAGAGAACTGATGCAGCAACACTCACAGTCAGCACGATGGATGCAAAACCGTTGGGCAACAAGAGCTCAAACGGAAAGAAGATTCTCAATTAACTTAGACGAAGCCATTGCAGAACAGTGGCAACAGACATACGGATAGGAACTAAATGTTATCTATTGAACAGATTGCAGCACGAGTTGACTCGTTGCGCTTTCGTAACTCAGACAGGGACGCACGCAACCTTGATGTCCTTGCTGTCCGTAAAGGTCAGATTGCCAGCGTATATCCTGACTTCTTTCCAGATGGAGTAGATGCAAATGTCGTTGCAAATTTTATTGACATTGTTGCTCGAGACCTATCGGAAGTTATGGCACCTCTGCCAGCCGTTAACTGCTCAGCGGCAAACCAAACGAGCGACCGCGCTCGTGCTTTTGCTGATAAGCGTACTCGCATCGCTAGCAATTATTTTGCTCACTCTGACTTGTCTGTTCAAATGTACTCGGGTGCGGACTGGTACATCACATACGGCTTCCTACCATTCGTAATTGAATTAGATGCTGAAGCTAAGCTTCCTCGTATTCGCCTAGAAAACCCAGTGGGTGCTTACCCAGAATTTGACCGCTATGGTCGTTGCATCGCATTTGCGAAGCGTTACCAAATGACACTAGGCGAACTCGTTGCCCAATTCCCTGAGTATGAGTATTCACTCCTCGGTGGACTTGGTTACAAGCAAGATTTGAACTCTCTTATTGAAATGGTTCGTTACTACGATAAAGACCAATCAGTAATCTACTTACCAGATAAGAACAACCTTGTATTGTCATCTGTTAAGAATCCACTCGGTAAGATGATGATTGTTGTTGCACGTAAGCCATCTATCGATGGAGAACTTCGTGGACAGTTCGATGATATTCTAGGCATTCAGTTGCTACGCAACCGCTTTGCACTCCTTGCTATGGAAGCTGCAGAGAAGTCTGTACAATCTCCAATCGTACTTCCACAAGATGTACAAGAGCTACAACTTGGTGGAGATGCTGTTATCCGTACCAGCAACCCAGCAGGTGTACGCCGCGTAGAACTCACATTACCACAAGGCGCATTCACGGAGCAGACGCTGCTCAACCAGGAACTACGAGTTGGTGCTCGCTATCCTGAAGGACGTACTGGTAACATTGATGCATCGATTGTCACGGGCCAGGGCGTTCAGGCTCTCATGGGTGCCTTCGACACTCAGGTCAAATCTGCACAAGCAATCTTTGCTAGCGCCCTCCGTGATGTAATTCAGATTTGCTTCCAGGTAGATGAATTGATTTTCCCACAAGAAAAGACAATTCGTGGCGTAGATGCAGGGGCTCCATATGAAATCACATACTCACCCAAGAAAGATATCAAGGGTGATTACTCTGCAGATGTACGCTATGGAATGCTTGCTGGTCTTAATCCTGCTCAAGGTCTTATCTTTATGCTCCAGGCTTTGGGTGGTAAACTCATCTCTAAAGATATGGCTATGCGTGAACTACCGTTTACCGTCAATGTTAGCCAAGAAGTTGAGAAGATTGAAATTGAAGAGATGCGTGCTGCATTGCTTGCTTCGCTCCAAGCTTACACACAAGCTATTCCTCAGCTTGCCGCTGGTGGTGGAGACCCAAGCCAAATCGTTACTAAGATTGCACAGGTAATCAAGGCACGCCAAAAGGGACAGGCTCTTGAAGATGCAGTTGAAGAAATCTTCCCTGCACCACAACAACAGGTTCCTCCTGCTGGCGCACCAATGGTTGAGCAACCGTCCCCTGCTCCCGCTGCTCCGGCAGGAGGCGCTCTTCCTACCGCAGGACCGGAAGCGCAAGTTGAACTACCACAAGGTGGCGGACAACCTGATATCATGAGCTTACTTTCTAGCCTAACTGGTGCTGGAGAAGCAAACGCAAGCGTAAGAACAATTCGTCGACGATAATCTAGGAGGGGACAATGACTACGATTATTGGTATCGAATATGATGACAAATCTGTCATTGTAGCCGATAGCCGTGTAACAGATGACGGTGGTAGAGTTTACTCACACCCAGTTATGCGTAAGATTGCAAGACGAGGTTCATTGCTTATAGCAGGAGCTGGTGAAGTTGCACCCTGCGACATAGCCCAGAATGTATGGGTACCACCAGTACTTACAGCTAAAGATAAAAAAGATATATACAGATTTATGATTGTGAAGGTTATGCCTTCACTACGCAAGTGCTTAGTTGACAATGGTTACAACTTTGATGAGGCTCACGACAAGAAACAAGACGGACAACGCTTCCAGTTTTTGATTGCTTGTGGTGGTGAACTCTTTGACATCGACCAAGATTTGGCGGTGATGAAGAGTGAAGAAGGATTCTACGCCATCGGAAGCGGTGGTGAGTTTGCTCTTGGAGCGCTTTATGCGGGCGCTGATGCCATCAAGGCTATGGAGATTGCATCTAGAGTTAGTGCATTCACATTCCCGCCCTTCTACCAAGAAGAGCAATCTAAGTGAGTAAGTTCGCAGAAGCTATCGATAAAGCAATGAGAATACTTGCCGAAGAGTTAGAAGATTCAGACAGTCAGATATGTACTGGCTGGGTACTAGTGAGTGAGTGGAGTGACTACGAAGGCACTAGGTACTTAATGACAGATGTAAGTGAGAACATGAATCCTTGGTTAGCCAAGGGTATGCTGCTATCAGCAGAAGAATATTCATACAGTCCAGAGGAGGATGCTCGTGGCAATAACTGAAAATCGCGGTGGTGCTAATGGCGGTCCACAGTATAGCCCAATGAATGTTAACCCTTTGGGTGGCAATGGCCAGAGTGGTAATATCGATTACACTGGTTTTGAATACGGCATGAATAAGCAAATTAACGAAGCCCGTAAAGCAGAGCCAATCAAAGCTCCGTCACCTCGTGCATTCCCTACACCAAATGTTTCACCATCTGCTATCGTAACTCTTGATTCCCCACCACTTGACCCAACTCTTCCAATGACTGCTGGCGGCAGACTCGGTGCTGGAGCGGGAGAAGAAGCTCTCGGACTACCTGCTGTAGTACCTGGCATGCAGATTGATAGTGGCGTAAACGCCCTTCGTGCAATGTACATGCAGGACCCAAACAATCAAGATTTGCGTCGCATGCTTGAGTACATAGATACTAATGGTGCTGTTTAATGAGCAAACCAGGAATCAAAAAGAATCCTGACGGCACATTCACAGTAGTAGGCGCTCAGGAGCGTACACTTACACAGCAGCAAGCTGACTATGAAGAACTTCTGAAGTCTGCTGAGTTGCTACCAGGTGAGTCAGGCTTCCGTGCTCGTGAGATGTTGCGTACAAACCCTACTGTTTCTGGTGGTTTACTCTCTAGTCTTGTAGAAAATGGCGCTATGCCAAACAATAATCTCGTCAATTCATTGATTGAGATTGATAAGATGACACAAGCAGAGCGTGCAAAGAATCAGTTTCTTGAATCACAGCGCGTTGCTAATGAAAAATTTAACAATAGCCTTCAAGGCAGACTATGGTCTGGCATTAAAGGCTTCACTCGTGGAGCAATTACTCTACTAGATGTACCATTTGAACTTGCTGGTGCAGGTATTCGTGCCACTAAGGCTGACTTAGATGCAGCACTTCGTGGAGAACTTAACTTTCTCACCCGTCAACCCACTGACCCAACCAAGACTCGTGAAGAATTAGGTCTAACTGGTGGTCCAGAGGATGTACTTTCTCAAACAAAACTCTACCAAGCTGTAAAGCAGTGGAGAAAAGAAGGAAGAATTGACGCTGGTGCTGGTTTTACTGTAGATGAAAGCGCTGGAATTGGGTTTGCTGCACGCAATGCTCAAATGAAGGTAGCAAAAGTACGTGTTAAGCTAGATGATGGTCGCTCATATGACAGACCATACAGCATATTTGACCCAGTCGTAGAGTTTATCCCAGGCATTCAGCCTGATACTGGTATTGGTTCAGTAGTATCTGCAGTTGGTGACTTAGTTGCCATGCTTAAACTAGACCCAGGACTTGCTTACTCCAAAGTAAAGCGTGCTCGTGAGGCTTTAGCCCAGCAACAACGCACATCAGAGGGTATGAAAGCGGCTAACATTGCCCGCGATTTAGCTCTCAAAGATGCTGAACTTACTGAACTTGCTAAGCAAACACAAGACTCTATTAGGGCATTTGAGACTGCTGTTGGTGCAGAAAAGGTCGAAGCTGGCAAGAAGTTAGATGAAGCCTTAGCTAAACAACTACAACTTTCTGATGATATGGACAAGATGTCCTGGAATCCAGAGGCAGTTGCTGCATTCCTTAGCGGCAATGAATCTCGTGCTGCTATTGATGCACTTGCCAACATGGATAACTGGGAAGATGTATACGCTATCGGCAAGAAAGCTGGTAAGCGTGGTGGATTTAGCGTAGAGCAAGCTAAGGTAATTGCTGCTGCACAGAACCGCGAAGAAGTATTGGCTGCTATTGCGCCATACATTGCAGACGGTAAAGTAGTTGCTAATGTACTAGAAACGGGTACAAAAGTAGGTAATGCTATCCGTGGTATTGCTGATGCAACCATATCTGCTGGTACTAGAACTAAGGTTGCTAACTCAATCACCGGCCTTGCTGCTCGCGGTGCTGCTAAGTTACCGTATATTGACAAGGTTGCTAAGACTGTAAGCGCTGTACAAAATGGTGCCACCAAAGTAAAGACCAACCTTTCAAGAAGCTACAACACAGTAGTTCCTGGTGGAACTATGATTCATGCATCTGACAAGGATGCTTTAGTAGATGCAATCTATGGATTTGGTAGAGCCACAAACGTACCTGAAGAAGTAATCAGCAAGCTAGTTACTGAAGTTGCTTACTCTGATAATGCTTCTGAGATTGGGTATCTTGCTACCGGTAAACTATTTGATGAAATCTTTAAAGCCAATCTTGGCAAAAAAGGTATAGATGAAGAAGCACTTCGTGAGGCTACTCGTGTATTCAAGAATGGTAACGCTGAGATGGGCTCCTATTGGGCTAAACAGCATGCATCAGGCGCTAAACTAGATTATGTAATCAGTGGCGATAAGAAGGTTACCATCTCTGGTCCGCACCTAGATTCTGAATATCTCAACTCTGTGGTATATTTACCACCAGCAAGAGAACTCCTTGATATCATTTCGTTCGTAAACCGCCGTGGCGGTAAGACACTTGAGTCGGTAAAAGAAGCTGTAGATGTTGCAACCAATACTGCTTGGAAGCGTATGGTTCTTATTCGTCCAGCGTATGTCATTCGTAACATTGCTGAGATGCAGATTCGTGTTATGGGAACTGGCCATGTCTCGTTCTTTAACAACCCTATTATGGCATTAGGTATGTGGCTTGGGCGCTCAGAGAGCGCATCAGCCTGGCGCAGGATGTTAGATAAGCTTGACCCATATCGCAACACAGTAATGGGTACTAACTTTAAGCTTGCCTCAGCAGAAGAAGAGTTTGCTGCAGAGATTCTAGCACACGACGCTGCTGAATCCTACATTCAGTCACAGTCTATTCGTGGCGTATCATCAATGGATAGGGACGTTAGCGTTGCAGTTAAGTTTGCTGGGTTCAATAGAGTTGACTTTGGCCACCCACGTTGGTGGGAAGGACTAGCTTCTGAAGTTAGAATCCTATCTAACTCTCTTGCAGGCCGAGTTGCTGCTCGTACTGCTGTAGGTAAAGAGCAAGCAGGAGTCGACTTCGTCCTCCGTGGCGCTGGTAAAGAAGAATGGGACAACTTTACTAAACTACAAAAGCCAGAGATTCGTGATTGGCTACGCACTGATGAAGGTGCAATGAACTACCTATTTACTGGCAAGAATGACAAGGGACAACTCACATCTGTTCGTGCTCGTGTTGATGAAGCTGCTGGTATGGGTGGAGATGCATCACAAGCAATTAAAAACTTGATTGGCTTTGGTAAGATTGATGCAGATGGATTTGCTTTATCTGTGCCCAAGGGTAGTGCTGCTGCAGCTAACTCAATTAAGAATGCTGCTAATGTAAGCAAGACTGGCAAGACTCTCAAGGATGTAAACCAAGAGTTTGCTGACTTGCTACGCAAGAACTTTGATGGCAAGGGTAATTGGGATGGTCTATCCATGAATGTACCCGATGTCAAGTATGGTAGATATGCTAAAGAGCAGAGAAGTAGAGCCGCTGGTATTGCTGACTCCTTCTTTAATATCGCAGTTAAGTTTGAGAAGGCATCTACAATGGGGCCAGAATGGCGCCAGAAGTACTGGGATGCTATCCACGACATTGCTGGTGCATTAGATGGTGAGGCTGCTGCTAAGCTAGCTGATGTAGCACAGCAATCATTGTCTCCATTAAAGAGCTGGAATGGCCAACCTGTTGGTAGTCAGCATAAAGTCTGGGGAGCATTTAAGGCAGCTAAAGGTGACGGTAATGTCACGCTAGCACAAGCCCACGAATACGCCTCTACAGTGGCTTCTAGGCACGTTAGAGACCTATTCTACGATGCCTCACGCAAGCGTCTACTCTTCCATCAGTTGCGCCTTATTGCACCATTCGGACAGGCATGGGAAGATACCATTAAGGCTTGGGGTAGCATTGCCCTTAATAATCCAATGCAGGTCTATAAAGTACAGAAGGTACTTAACTGGTTGACAAACCCAGAGTCTTCTGCACTATATCAGTTAACTGATGCTAAAGATTACTATGACCCTAATCAAGGGTTCTTCTATACAGACCCACTAGATGGTCAGCGTAAGTTCTTCTTACCATTCATGTCAACAGGACTTAACTTCCTATCTAACATTGCATTAGGTAAGCCTGCAGTATCTGGTCCATTTGCGGTATCTTCAACACCACAGTCGTTGAACTTCGCATTCGCTTCAGGCAGCATTATGCCTGGCGTTGGTCCTGGTCTGTCAATGGGTCTTGCAACCCTAGATTCCTATGGTCCTAACCCACTTAACTTACTAACACCAAGTTTGCGTGAGTGGGCATATAAGACTATCTACCCATTTGGTGAGCCTAACTTTAAGACAGGATTCTTGGAGTCATTCCTCCCAGGCAACTGGCGCCGCATCCTAGCACCTGTTATGCCTGATGAGTCATATGCTGCATCCTTTGCCCCAACTATGAATTATCTTGCTAGTGGTGGCAACTATAACTTAGATGACAGAGCTGACCAAGAGAGACTTATAACTGATACCAGTACATTTGCTAAATGGTTTACAGTTATGCGTGGTATCTTTGGAGCTGTGTCTCCATTCCAGTTACAGTTCAGTGGCTTATCAACTCTCGAAGATGGCAATACGCTCCTAACTACATCTCTATATAATGACTTCAAGCAACTTGAGGTTGCTGCTGCTGGAGACAAGAACAAAGCTTATAATGACTTCTTTGATACATACAGCCCTAACCTAGTATTTGCTATCATTAGTAGTTCTACTGGTGGACCTACAAACTTGTTTACTTATGAAGCAATCAAGGATGACCCATCACTAGTAACTGACTACGGCGATGTATACGGATATGCCTACCCAGGCGGTGGCTATTCAACTGAGATGTACCGCTGGCAACAGAGAATGGGCAACAAGGTAAAGTTCAAGCCACGTGAGTTGGTTGAAAGAGCTACCCTTATTCGCTACTATGCAGCCAAGGACACACTCCTTGCTCGCTCTGTAGGAGAAGGATGGGATAGCGAAACATTCAATGAGGCTAATGAAAGCCTAAGAGAATCATTTGCTGGGCTAGGACTTGTATTTAAGTTTGATACATATAAAGATGTACGTATCGCTGACCAACTAAATCGTATGGCAGTTGACCCACGCTTTGAAGATTCAGGGGCAGTTAGAGGACTTCGTGACTATCTCTATCTACGTGAGAAAGCACTTGAGGCTAGCGGAAGAAAGAGTTTAGAGAATAAAGCTTCGCTACCACAGCGTGAATGGCTAGCAGAGCAAGCAAAAGAAATTATCAAGACTAATCCAGAGTTCCAGAATATGTTCTATGCATTCTTCAAGAAGGAGTTAGAGGGCTAATATGGCAGAAACAAAACAGCCTACAGCTGAACAGGTAGCACAGGGCAAAGCCCGTGCTGGTGGACAGACTTCTACTTCTGGTCAACTTGTAGATAAAGTATCTTCTAAGGCTAAGGCTGCTGGAGAAACTGTAACTAAAGGTGCATCAAAACAGACAAGTCTTTTAGGCGTTCCAAAAGGTACAGAAATTGTAGTTGGTAGGACAGTAAGTCAGCCACCCACTACTGCGACCGGGCGACCAACTGAGGGCGTACCAGTAGTAAAAACTGTGCAGTATGTCCCAGGCGATGGGATGAGAAACTTCCTAAATAAAACAAATGCAGAAAAAGTTCAGATGCTTGCCATGCTTCGGGATATACCTGGCGTATACCCCAAGGGTCAAGCTCCAACAATGGAGTATCTCAACAATGCTCTAGCTCAGGGCATGATTCCGATTCGCCCAGTTGATGCCAAGGCACTTGAAGAAGTAATGAAGTATGCTGATACTGTTGGTGAAAATTATACAGTAAGTTTACAGAAGCTTTATAGTCAACCGAACCTTGCCCAACAGTTCTTTGCTATCAAGACTACAATACCAAAGGCCCCCAAGCTTACACCCGAGGCTACTCTTAACCTAGAAATTACCCAGGCTCTTAATGACTACTTGGATATTCCAGTTGATAAGAAGCTAGCAAAAGAATTTGTTGACACAGTAAACAACCTTGAAAGAAAGCGCGGAACATACATTAGCGCTCCTGAACGCAATCAACTTCTACTAGATGCGATTCAGAAAAAAGCTGGACAGATGTTTAAAGGTACTCAAGCACCTGATTCTTTGATGATGCAGCGTGGTGCTTTGGGTGGTAGCTACACTGCCCTCCGTAAAGCGTATGATGCATATGGCATTCCGGTAGATGATAAGACTGTATACAAGCAGGCTATCAACAGTATCCGTAGCCGTCAGGCTTTGGAGAATGAAGTACAGAAAATTTCTATCCAGGCACAAGTATCTTACCCCGCATTAGCGCCATACTTCCAGCAAGGACTTACAACAAGAGATGCATTAGCTACCTATATTGGAATCAAGGCTAACCTTTTTGACCAACAGGAAAAAGATATTAAAGTTGCGGATATGTATCCAGTATTCAAGGGTAAGGAATTGATGACACCACAAGAGTGGGAAGACTATCTGTATACTACACCCGAATACAAAAAATCAAGAAGGTATATCGGCCAAATGTTTAGCGATGCTAAGACATTGGTTAGAAACTTCGTACCAGGGAGCATCTAGTGGCTAAGAAAAAGAAGAGCGCTACAGCGGTAAGTAACTTTGATATTGGCTCATTCCGTAAGGGTGAGGCAGCATCTATGGTTGGTTATGAACCAGCCCCTGCTACTGCTGTCGACTTTACTGACGAAAGAATCAGGGCCCAAGCAAGAGCTGCACAGATGGCTCCTGCAGAAATACCATTAGCCACATCGCCAGTAGTTGACCCAGCAAAGCAAGCAATTGCTCAACAAACTACTCAGCTAGCTATCTCCGTAGATACTGCACTTAATCAAGCTCAAGCTGACCTAGATGCTATCATGGCTGACATTGCAGGAGAGCAGGCAATGGCTGAGGCTGAGGCTCTAGCAGCTCAAGCAGCAGCGGATGCGGCAGCAGCAGCTATGGCTGAGGGAGACGTACTTAAAGCAGAAGGCGATAAACTGTTTACACAGGCTTTTGCTGCAGACCCAAATATAAAGTTTACAGATTTACCGTCATCTTTACAAACTGTAGTAAATCAACAGATGGGCGATGAGGCAACTGCAGCCCTTATGGCTGCCATGTCGATACTATCTGCAGTTGGTGTTGAAGGACTAATGGACTCTATTGAATCTATTAGAAAGCAATACCCAAAGATTTCATCTGAAGATGCACTGTTACTACTCAAGTATGATAAGCGATTCAATGAGCCATACCTAAAGCGTTTCGAAGGAAATAGGATTCGCATACAAAAGGGACTACCTCCGCTTGATGATGCTGAGTACCTAGCAAATGAACAGGCATATGAGAAGACATTCAAGTCCTATGATTTAAATCAGTTTGCTAACCGTGCCTACTATGCTAAGTTGATTGGCGATGCACAACCACCACAAGATATTTCAGCTAAGGTTGCACTAGCCTACGACAATATCCTAAAAGGTCCAGCAGAGAATCTTACAGCGTTAACTAAGTTCTTTAAGATAAGCGACATCGTAGCATATGCACTTTCACCTGACACAATGCTGCCTAAGATGAAGCAGACAATACTTGCTTCACAACTTGGTGGAGAAGCATTGCGACAAGGACTAGGCACTAGCCTTGAGGCTGCAACATTTACTGGAGAAGAAGCTGCAGGTGCACCCACAAATGTACAACGCGGAACTATTGGCGTAACATCTATGATGCAAGCAGGAATCACCCCAGCCCAGGCAAGAACTGCAGCAGCTACTGTAGCAGGAGTACTGCCTACCGCTGAGAAGCTTAGCTCAATTTATGGTAAAGGCTACAAGCAGTACGGCCAGCTTGAAGCAGAGAAAGAGTTTTACCTACAGAATGCTGAAGCAAAAAGAGCTGGAGATATTCTTGCAGCTAGAGAAATCGCAGAGTTCAGCGGAGAATACGGTGGACTTAAATCACAAAAGAGAGCCGCAGGCGGCTTAATATAGAATCCTTGATGGACCGACCGGCCCCATCAGGCGTATAGACCGGTAGCAAGAGCCAGCCAAGACTCCCCAACTTGAACTGAGGCTTGCGACTAACAACGATAGAAGGGTGGAGGTTGCTATGAGCAACACATACTGGGACGAAGAAGACGATGACTTGGATACAGAATCACAGTCGTTTGGTGCAACTGAGAGTGACTTACTAAAGAAACTCCGTAAAGCTAAGCGTGCTGATGAAAAGCGTATCAAAGAACTTACTGAGCAACTTGAGGGTTTAACCAAGGTGCAGCGTGAGCGAGTCGTCAAAGAAGTCCTAGAAAAGAAAGGTGTCAACCAAAAGGCTGCACGCCTTGTATTGAAAGACTTGGATGATGTTAACGAGGAGTCAGTTTCACATTGGCTCGATGATAACGCAGACTTGTTTGGAATCAAGGTACCACAGCAAGAAGAGGCACCAATCAGTCAGCAAGACTTAGCTCGGCTTCGCCAACAAGATGTGCTGACACAAGGTGCTGTGACACCTGATAGAGGATTGGATTTGGACCAGCGTCTGAATCAAGCAGGCTCTGCTGAAGAGTTGCTGTCAATTCTCCAGTCACAACAATAATCCGTTCATAGTCATAGGAGACTAAAACTAATGTCAAACCAATATACATCAACCGCGAGCACGTCTCTCGGTGGAACAGTTGGTGGCGCAGGTCTCGTACAGAAGGCATATGACCGCCTTCTCGAGTTCGCTCTCCGCTCCGAACCCCTAATCCGTTCGGTCGCAGATAAGCGTCCTGCCCGTCAAGCAATCCCAGGACAAACCGTCGTACTCCAGAAGTATGTCGATTTGGACCAGGTTACTTCAACTCTTACAGAGACAACTGACCCAGATGCAGTTTCTCTATCAACACCGACAACTGTCACCATTACTCTTAATGAGTACGGTAATGCAGTTCTCGTAACCCGTGCACTCGAGTTGTTCTCACTCGCAGATGTCGACCCAGCGATTGCAAACATCATTGCTTACAACCTCGCTGACTCAATCGACTCTGTCGCAATGACAACCCTCCGCTCTGGTTCAAACAACATCTACGCAGGTAACGCAACTGCTGTTGCTAACGTAGATGCTGCTGATACAATTGACTCAGCTGACATCCGTAAGGCTGTTGCTAAGCTCCGTGCAAACAAGGCCAAGGCTCGCCGTGGTTCCTTGTACTGGACAGGTATTCACCCAGAAGTTTCACACGACCTTCGTGCAGAAACCGGAAACATGGGCTGGAACTTCGTTCACGCACAAACATCTCCAGCTGCAGACAAGATTTGGGCAGGAGAAATCGGAGACTACGAAGGTGCATTCTTCGTTGAATCCCCACGTCTTTACAATGCTAAGTCAGGTGCAGACCAGACAGCACTCGCAACAACCGCTGTTACCGTTGCAGGTACCTCAGCAGGCTTCACCTTCGGTGTTGCTTCTTCTTCCGTCATCGCTTCTCGTGCAGAAGTTGGCGACAAGATTGCTGGAACTGGCATTGCTTCAACCGCTAAGATTGCTGACATCAGCACCACTGGCGATACCACAACCATCACCGTAACTGTTGCTAACACTGGTGCAGTTTCTGCAACCACAGTTGTTACTGTAACTCCAGTTACCCGTGTATTCGACACAATCGTGTGCGGCGCTCAAGCTATGGCAGAAGCTGTTGCTGAAGAACCACACATCGTTATCGGTAACGTAACTGATAAGTTGATGCGCTTCCGCCCAATGGGCTGGTACGGCGTACTCGGCTTCGCAGTCTATCGTGACGAAGCGTTGTATCGCATCACCTCTGGTTCCTCAATCGCTGCTCTCTAGTTGATTGACTCTGGGGGATAGGGCAACCTATCCCTTCGGGGTGAGTTCATTAGAAAGGGACTTTATGACAGAATGGCTTTTTAAAACCCCAACCGTAGAGGAAGGGCCAGCAGGTGAACACCGTCTGTTCTCCTTCTATAAGCTTGACAGAGGTATTACAATAGTAAAGAATCCAACTGGTAGTTACGCACAGATTCGCTACCCAGTTGACGATAGCTTACTATCCTACCCAGAAGTATATCGTGGTGGGTATGAGTACACAGTAGATGATGCTACTCGTGAAGCTCTTATCAATGGCAATGTTGGAGTTACGACGGAGAACTTTACACAACTATGAAACATTGGGAACATCATCCTGAGCCGGTGGACGGATGCTTTGGGTGTAAGGGCCTAAGCATACAGATGAATGCAGGAGACGCTGATAGTCGTAAGCAGATGACTAACAAGGCGTTTAACAAAGAATTGGATGCCTACAAAGAAGCTAGAGCACAAGGCATTCAACCAGCAGGAACTTCTATGAATAAAATTCAGGAAGCGGTAAAGGCTAGCGAGACATTAGGCCGAGCATATGATGCAGGCAAGATGCCGCCAGCTAAAGCAATCAATAAAAAATCAGCAGCGGTAATGAAAGAACTAGGAGTATAATATGCCAAAAGTAGGCAATAAGAAGTTCCCTTACACAGCTAAGGGCAAGAAGGCAGCTAAGGCTTATGCTATGGGCGAAAAGATGGAGTCCAAGGCTGAGAAGAAAATGGAAGCCAAAAAGGGTATGAAGAAGATGGCTGCCAAGAAAGCAAAGAAGAAGTAACATGGCCAACAGTCCAGCAGGGCGCTTTGCTAAGTATGTAGCAAATGTCGCTAAAGAATATGCAACATGGGATGCCAGCAGAACGGATGAGAATACTGGTCAGTTCTATGGCGCTCTATTCCAGGGCCGTCGCTATGACAAGAATGGTAACTTGGTAGAAAAGAAGAAAAAGAAATGAAGAAGGCAGCAGCTAAGAAGAAGGTGGCTAAGGTAATGCGTGAGTTCAAGAAAGGCGAACTCAACATTGGTAAGTCATCCAAGAAAGTAAAGTCTAAGAAGCAGGCAGTTGCTATCGCCCTATCTCAAGCAGGTATGGCTAAAAAGAAAAAGAAGTAATGTCATCGGGCAAGTATAAGCCGCATCGCAAGTTCAATCCTATTCAGATTAAGGATGGCTATGTAGTGCGGCTTAGAAAAGATGGCAGAGTCAAAGCAGTACTAGGAAAGTATGGTGAGTATGGAAAGCAAAAAGCGTGACCCACGCTTAGCTCGTGCAGGTGTCTCTGGTTTCAACAAACCAAAGCGCACCCCTAATCACCCGAAGAAGTCACACGTTGTTGTGGCTAAAGTAGGGGACAAAGTAAAGACTATTCGTTTCGGTGAGCAAGGTGCAGAAACTGCTGGCAAGCCAAAGGCTGGAGAGTCTGACAGAATGAAGAAGAAGCGTGCATCATTTAAAGCACGCCATAGCAAGAACATTGCCAAAGGCAAGATGTCTGCTGCTTATTGGGCTGACAAGGTGAAGTGGTAATGTCATACACCAAACCTGAACTCAGAGAGCGTATCAAGAACCGCGTACTTGCTGGCACAAAAGGTGGCAAAGCGGGGCAATGGTCTGCTCGTAAGGCTCAGATTGTAGCACAAGAATATAAGAAGGCTGGCGGTGGTTACACCGGTGCCAAGACTAGCAAGCAAAAGTCTTTGTCCAAGTGGACTAAAGAAGAGTGGGGAACCAAGTCTGGTAAGCCAAGCACTCAAGGTTCTAAAGCTACAGGTGAAAGATATCTGCCAAAGAAAGCAAGAGAGAAACTCTCTGCTGCTGAATACGCTAAGACATCAGCTAAGAAGCGTGAAGACTTGAGCAAGGGCAAGCAGTTCTCTAAGCAACCTAAATCAATAGCAAAGAAAACTTCGAGGTATAGATAATGGCGACAGGAACAGCAGGTAGTTCATTTACTAGCGAACTCAATCGCTTGGCTAATGGTGGGACATATCCGGCAATTAGTGCATATGTTGCACCTACTCAAGCTGCCAATGTGTATGCTGGAACTACGGGCCTGGCCTTGATTGGTGCTCTTAATAAGAAAGCAGACGCTAACCGTCAGCCTGATGATTACAAGGCACTTGGCGGTATCTGCAATGAACTTGCAGGAACAACAGACTTATCCCCGACTGACGCTTTAAGGAGCATTAACCTGTGACAACACTTGGCTCAATGATTGATGAGGTTTTAATCAACCTCTCAGGCTACACATACCAGCAGGACAGAAGCACATACCTGACGGCTGCAGTCACCACATTAACTTCTCCTAGTTCCTCGCCAACGATTCTGAGCCTTGGCTCAACTGACTCAGTAGGTAAGGGTATCATTGAAGTTGACGAGGAATTGATGTGGATTACATCCTTTGACCGTGTAGGCAACACGGCAACTATCGCGCCATACGGACGCGGATATCTAGGCACAACTGCTGCTACCCATGCTGTTGATGCTAAGGTTACTATCTCTCCAATCTTCCCACGCTATGTAGTGAAGCGTGCTATCAACGACACTGTCCGTGCTATGGGCACACAGCTTATGGTGATTGGACAAACAACATTTACATTTAATCCATCGGTTACAACATACGAGGTAACAGACTCGGGCGGTAGTCTGATTGAAAATATCCTCAGTATGTCTTGGCAGGATATTGGGCCAAGTCAAGAGTGGATTCCGGTTCGCCGTTGGACATGGGACGCAAAGGCAGAATCTGCAACATGGGGCAACAATGCCCAGACAGTTACCATAGGTGACTATATCACAGCAGGTCGCACTGTTAAAGTAAACTACTTGAAGCAACCATCTGCAATGTCTAACACATCAGATGACTTCACAACTACCACAGGATACTCCGAGACTGCTCGTGATGTTGTAGTCCTTGGTGCAGCTTACCGACTACTTACATACCTTGACCCAGCTCGTGCTAGCCAGATTAGCCCACAAGCTGATGAGATTGATGCTAAGCGCTCCTTTGGCTCTGCCAACTCCGCTGCTCGTCAAATCTTTGCACTTTATCAACAGAGACTCAAAGAAGAAATATCAGCCTTCCAGGGTCAATTCCCAACCCGAGTTCACTACAGCCGATAGGAACATAGATGACAACACGCCAATACTCGTCCCGTAGCCAGCAGAGTACGCTGACTGGAACAATCACATCGGGTGCAACCTCGATGACAGTTGTTTCAGGAACTACTCTACTAGGTGGTGTGACAATCCCTTCTGGTCGTACCTTCACATTGGTAATCGACCCTGATACCGCCCTTGAGGAAATTGTAGATGCCACGGCGGTAGCCACTAACACCTTTACAATCACTCGTGCCATTGACGGCTCATCGGCACAGGAACACTCAGCGGGTGCAGTAGTTCGCCACATGGCAATCGGCCGTGACTTCCGCGATGCTAACCTACACGCTGAAGCCGACGCTTACTACAACGATGGCTCAGGTACCGGACACACAATGCACGGCATTGGCTCCGGCGAAGGTGTTGTTGTTGGTACACTTAAGTCACAAACTCTTACCAATAAGACTCTTACAGCACCAACAATTTCTGACCCAACAATTACAGGAACAGCTTCTGCTGGAGCAGTCCTAGTATTTGAAGGTACTACGGCAGATGCCTATGAGACTACCCTGACTGTAGTTGACCCAACACAGGACAACACAATCACCCTACCTAACACAACAGGTACGGTAGTCATTGTAGATGCAACACAGACTCTGACAAATAAAACCTTGACGAGTCCTGTATTATCGGGTACGCCAGTAATTACAGGTCTGTCCTCAGCAGGTATGATTTCATCCTCTGCTACCCCTAAAGATTATGTAGATAGCATTCTAGGCTCAGCAACGGCTGCAGCAACCTCAGCAGCATCGGCTGCTACAAGTGCTGCCTCTGCCGCTACAAGTGCCTCTAGCGCGGCTACAAGCGCTTCTAACGCCCTAACTAGCGCCAACAGTGCATCTACCTCAGCCACAGCAGCAGCCACCTCTGCAGCCTCTGCAGCGACTTCTGCTACGGCAGCAGCAACTTCTGCTACTAGCGCTGCAGCAAGTGCAACTACGGCTTCTAACTCTGCCGCTGCAGCAGCCACATCGGCTACATCGGCTTCTAATAGTGCTACTGCTTCTGCTACATCGGCATCTGCAGCAGCCACCAGCGCAACAAGCGCTGCTGCTTCTGCAACATCTGCTGCTAACTCAGCAAGTGCTGCTGCTACATCTGCTACCTCTGCTGCTGCTAGCGCTACTGCTGCAGCCACAAGTGCAGCCAGTGCAGCAACATCAGCAACTTCAGCAGCAGCCAGCGCAGCATCGGCTGCAGCGGTTCTTGCTGGAGCAATATCGGCAACTATCTTTGATGCTAAGGGTGATTTGATTGTAGCCTCTGCAGCAGACACAGCATCACGTCTGGCAGCAGCATCTACCAATGGTTATGTCTTAAGCGTTAACTCTGCTACTGCTAGCGGACTTGAGTGGATTGCTCCTCAGTCTGGCGACATTACCGCAGTTAACGTTACTTCCCCGATTACAGGTGGAGGAACAGGTGGGGATGTAACTATCTCTATCCAATCTGCTACCACAACACAGTCTGGTGCAGTACAACTTGAAGACTCAACTGCTAGCACATCTGTCACAACGGCTGCTACACCTAACTCAGTTAAGTCAGCATATGACTTGGCTAATGGAGCAGTTGCTAAGTCTACCTTCAATGCTAAAGGTGACATACTTTCGGCTAGCGCTAATGACACTCCAGCAATTCTGACAGTAGCATCAACTGATGGATATGTTCTTACAGTATCTGCAACAGCAGCAACAGGACTTGCGTGGGCTGCAGCACCGTCAGGACTACCATCTCAGACTGGAAACAATGGATACTATTTGACCACAAACGGAACTACCGCTTCGTGGGCTGCCGTAACTACAGACCCAACACCAACCGTATTCCTATTAATGGGAGCCTAAGGAGAAAGAAAAATGCCAACAACATATAAAGTACTTGGACAAGTAGCACCTTCGGCTACTACGGCAACTACTGCCTACACCTGTCCATCATCACCAGCAACGCAAACAGTAGTCTCTAGCATTGTGATAGCAAATCGTGCATCATCATCTGCGACATTCCGCATTGCTGTTCGTCCTAACGGAGCAACACTAGCCAACGAGCATTACCTTGCTTATGATGTGACAGTAGGTGCATCTGATTCAACAGTATTGACCTTAGGTATCACTATGGATTCCTCTGATGTCATTACTGTCTATGCTTCAACCGCCAACCTTTCCTTCAATATCTTTGGAAGCGAAATAGCGTAATGGCTGCTACTAGAGCATCTTCCTCTAGTATCTTGCTGGGACAACCTAAGAGTCGTTCTTTCCTAGCAGGGAACTACGGGTCTATATCCAATTATGAGTCTATTGCTACTGTAACTGTTAGTAGTGGTGGTGCTTCAAATGTTGAGTTCACGTCAATCCCGTCTACCTTTGCTCACCTTCAGGTTCGGATTATGAGTCTAGGTAGTTATGCTGGAAATCAAAGTCTAAGTGCAACATATAATAACGATACAGGCTCTAATTATTCATCTCATTGGCTAACAGGAAATGGCAGTACGGCAAGTGCTGGTACAACGGCAAATGATAATATCCAATATTATGGTTTTGGTTTATGGGCTAGCGAACCAGTTGTCTCAGTTATTGACATTTTAGATTATGCAAATACTAATAAGTATAAAACAATGCGTTGTTTGACAGGCTTAGATAGGAATGGTTCGGGACACGTTTATTTGTTTAGTGGTTCTTGGAGAAATACAAACGCCATTACATCTATAAAAATTGCTGCAAATAGTGGTAATTTTAACCAATACTCCCACTTCGCCCTATACGGAATTAAGGGGGCATAATGCCTACAACATACGAACCGATTGCAACGACAACGCTTAGCAGCGCGGCAGCAACTGTTGAATTTACTTCTATAAGCGGAAGTTACACCGATTTAGTTTTAGTAATAGATACGGCTATGTCCAGTTCAGGGGCTACCGTTTATATTCGCGTCAATTCTGATTCGGGTAGCAATTATTCAACGACTACGCTGTATGGAAATGGCACAAGCGCATTGAGCGCAAGGTTGAGCAATAGTACCAACGGTATGATGGTGGGGACTTATGATGGGTTCAGCACAGAAAGATTAAACGCTATTTGTCATTTTATGAATTATGCAAATACCACTACTTACAAAAGTATGGTAAACAGATTTAACCAATCTAACAAATCAACCGATGCGAATGTTAGTTTGTGGCGTTCTACTTCTGCAATTACTACAATTCTTGTTAGAAATAACAGTTCACAAACCTTCGCTTCCGGCTCAACCTTCACTCTCTACGGCATCAAGGCGGCATAATGGCACTTACATATACAGCAATAGCCACCGTAACAGTAGGCAGTGGTGGGGCTAGCAGTATTACTTTTAGTTCCATTCCGCAAAGTTATACGGATTTATTAGTGAAATTATCTACGAGAAGCAATCAAGCCTCTGGGCCTGACTATGTTTATTTACAATTCAATAGCAATACAAGCACCAGCAATTATCAAGGTATATTTTTACGCGGTAACGGCTCAACTGTTGCTTCATCTTCTAATACAACCGAAGGTAAAATTAGAGCAGCAATTACTACAACAAGCGGTGAAACAACAAGTACATTCTCAAACTGCGAAATTTATATTCCTAACTACACAAGCAGTAACAATAAGAGTACAAGTTCTGATTGGGTTCCAGAAAATAACGCGACCGCAACATTTATGGGCATTACTGCTGGTTTATGGACTCAAACTAGCGCAATTACATCAATGCAGTTGAGTCTAAGTTCAGGTAGTTTTGTCCAACACTCAACAGCATATCTATTTGGAATTAGGAAGGACTAGTCTGTGGCTATCACCAAGATAAGTAACTCTGGAATATATGGCACCAAGTATAATGATATTGCTGCTGACAACAATTACTTTGAGACTATTGCTAAGATAGTAGTAGGTAGTGGTGGGAGTTCTAGTGTTGAATTTACCTCAATCCCGTCCACGTTCACTCATCTTCAGGTTCGGTATATCGCACAAACTAACAGAGGAACTTTTGGTGTAGAAAGTTTCAAAATAAATGTTGGTGTATCTTCAGCCGATACAGGGGCGAACTATACGCGGCATTATTTGTTAGGAAATGGCGATTCAGTTGCCGCCTCAGCCGATACTTCTCAAACTTATTGGGAAGGCGTAAACGATTTTGGAACAACAACGGGCGGCACTTTCGGTGCAGGTGTTATAGACATTTTAGATTATGCGAACACTAATAAATATAAAACAATGCGCAAATTTGGCGGCGTAGATGTAAACGGAACAGTTGGCGGAGTTGGCGGAAGTGCAGCGTTGGTTTCCTCTGTATGGATGTCCACAAGCGCAATTGGTTACATAAAAATTGCTGCTATGACAAATACTTTACAACAACACTCCCACTTCGCACTATACGGGGTGAAATAACTATGGCTAAGACAGGCACATATACTCTGATTGAAAAGACTACGCTCACATCAACAACGCGATACATTACTTTTTCAAACATCCCAAGTTCTTATACCGATTTAGTGCTTGTTGGCTTCGGTAAAAATACTGTTGCTGGAGATAATTTGGTGTACAAACTAAATGGCGCAACAAGTGGTTATTCCACCACCCGTATCTATGGCTCAGGGTCAGCCGCATCTTCTACTCGGTGGACTACATCAGTTCCAGTTTCTCTTGTAGGGTTTGTTGGAACGGAATGGGGCAACTTCATCACCCACTTTATGAACTACTCAAACACAACCACCTATAAGACACACCTCACGCGCTGCAACTATGCAAACGATGGTGTAGCAGAAGCCGTCAGTCTGTATCAAAGCACCTCGGCAATATCTTCTATTGAAATTTCTATGTCGGACCAAAGTTTTGCTTCGGGCTCAACCTTTGCCCTATACGGAATTGAGGCATACTCCTAATGGCACTACAGATATATAAGATTGCATCTAGTACTGTGGGTAGCGGTGGGGCGAGCACGATTGAATTTACAAATATTCCTAGTGGGTACACTGATTTGCTTTTATTTACCAGTGCACGAAACAACGACAATCAGGCAGGTGTACCTTTTGGTGGTATCTATATGCAATTTAATAGTTCTACAACTGGATATTCATCAAAATTTCTTTACGGATATGGTTCTGGCAGTGGTTCAATTTCTCCAACTGGAGCAAATTCGCTTTCATCTTATATAACATCGCTAACTGCTACAACGAGTGTTTTTAGTAACAACACATTTTATATTCCAAACTATACAGGAAACACTAATAAATCTGTAAGTATTGACGGAGTCAATGAAAATAATGCAACTGACGGTAGACAGAATATGGTGGCTGGTTTATGGTCTAACACAGCAGCCATAACTTCTATTACACTAAAAACAGAAGATAATAACGGAAATGCAAAAAGTTTTGTCCAATATACAACCGCAACACTCTACGGAATCCTATAGAAAGGGATAACACAAATGACAGAAACACTAACCAAAGTGGTAGTAGACTGCAGCACGGGGGAACAAACCGTTGTCCCATTAACTGCAGAAGAAATTGCTCAACGTGAAGCAGATGCAGCAGCCTTCGCTGTAGCGGAAGCAGAACGCATCGCAGCAGAAGAAGCAAAGGCAGCAGCCAAAGCAGCAGCCGAAGCCAAACTTGCAGCACTCGGTCTAACCGCAGAAGAAATCGCAGCACTAAGCAAGTAATGAATGACATTGACTGGGCTGCCCACAACGCAGCCCATCAACAATGGATTATAGAAGGCAAGAATGAAGCCTATATCTGCCCTAAGTGTGGCGGAACCATTCGTGATTGGACATCAATTTAAGTAAAGGTAGGGGACAATGATTCAAAAGAATGAAACTGTAGCAATCGGCTGGTGTGACAATGGCACAACTGACGGCAAATTTACCGAAGGGTTAATGACAGCAGTAATTACTGGCGGTGCCAACGGTATGCCTATTCACACCAGTATCCGAGTCCAAGGTAATCAGATTGGCAGACAACGCCAAGTACTCTTTGACCATTGGGCAGATAAGATTAAGACTGACTGGCTACTGTGGGTAGATTCAGACATAGTTCTTAGCCTAGATGCTATGGCTAAACTGTGGAAGACAGCAGACAAGATAGGCAAGCCTGTCGTATCAGGTGTCTACTTCATCTCTAAGGAGAATGAGG
>Ga0208783_10000299_pt1 | contig 30968 bp, 48 predicted proteins | sample DEB19_08_DNA_2_FD_184529 | JGI IMG/M metagenome (GOLD analysis project Ga0208783, IMG submission 184529) | Aqueous microbial communities from the Delaware River and Bay under freshwater to marine salinity gradient to study organic matter... | ecosystem: Environmental > Aquatic > Marine >...
GGAACGGCATCGGCACCGCAGCGTGCGGATCTTGGCCTGGCCTGCGGCAGTAGTACGCATGGAAGATCACCGCAGCGTCTGGCCACCGCATCGTGCTCTGCACGACGCCAGGGTAGAGCTCGTCGTCCGCCGAGAGCCCGATGATGTGCCGGCCGCCAAACGATCCAAACTGCTCGGCAGCCGCCTTCTCCCAGCACTTGGCCTTCACAGCGTTGCGCTGCACCCAGACGGAGTCGTACGTCATCGCAGCAGCGTCGGCCACGGCAACGCTGTCGTCGGTGCTGGCGTCGTCAATGACGGCCACCTCGAGCGGCATCTGGCTCGCGGCCGAGTAGATCGCCGCCGGCAGCGTCTTGGCGTGGTTGTGATTCGGGATGTAGACCGAGACGCCGAACTTCACGAGATCCGCACGGTAGTACGTGCCTCCTGGCCGTAGCTCTTCTCCACCACCAGGCGGGCCACGTGCGTGTCGTCGCCAATCACGTCCTGCAGTGCATCCAGCACTGCCTTGGCTATGTTGTCCACATCCGGCCGTGGCAACCGTGGTGCGTCTGGCTTCGGTCCGCTTTTGTTCAAGTGCGACTTTGGCCTACAGAACTCGGCACAAATCACGACGTTCAGCGGCTCGCCTGTTGCCGTGAGCCCTGCACCTCGAGCAGCCGCCGCCAGCGACTGCCGGTAGGCATGCACCGGGTGATCTTTCGGGACGTACGCACGGGCGAACCCGCCCGCAGTCGAGACTCGTGGCCTTGGCTGCGGGACGGGCTGCCCGATGACTGAGAACGTGACGGCCAAGGCTCACCGGTAGCGGATGACGGCGAACCAGCGGCGAGCCACGGGCGAGTAGGCCACGCCTTCCTCCACGATGACACGCTTTCCGTAGAAGCAGCAGTTACGCCGTGCCGCTTCTGGCGTCGAGCCGGTGCCGATCCCCTCGTACTGGCCGCAGCTGCTATGCACCAGCGAGCCACGACGAGCGATCACAACGGCGTGATCCTGAGCACTGATGACGCTGCCACGACGAGCCACCACGGTGGTATCGGCGTTGGCCGTGACGGCACAGGCCACGAACAAACAAACGAGCAAGGCAACCAAGAAACGCATACATCATCCTCCGTGAACTCCCGGTGTCTGCCGGGACTCACGCAGGATGCCAAGGCTGTCAAGCAACACGGCGGCGGCGTGTTATACGGAACACGATAGCGGCGTCGTTCAGCGTCTCGGGGCCGTGCGGCGCGATTTGCTGGCGTACTATGCAGCACGGCCGGCTGCTATCGGGAACCGCATAATCAGTGGTTCTGCCTACAACCTATCGACCTTTTGAATCCGCTCCCCAATCCACCGCATGACCGGAACCGCCATGCTGTTGCCCAGCGCCCGGTACCGCGGCCCGTCAGCGGCTGGCTTCTTGCGGTACTCCACCAGCGTGTAATCGTCGGGGAAGCCTTGCAGACGCTCGCACTCGCGGGGCGTGAGGCGACGGACGGCCATTGCTTGCTGCACCATTGGCGTATTTCGTCCGCTGGCGTTCTGATTGGTGTTCACCGTTCCCATGATCTCAGCGTTGGTGCGAACCTCGCCAAGTTGATTTTGGGCGAACGCAACCACGCCGACGCCTTGGTGGCTCCCATCGCTGTGTCCGCTCGCAGGCAGGCAATCCGTGCGGTCGCCGGTCATCCACGCGGGCTGGTTGCTGTAGCCGCTGTAGGTGAAGCCTTGGGCAACCGCCAACTGCCCGCCTCCGTTAGCATGGCTTCCGCTATGCCCCATCGCCCGCATTGTTGGAGAAACATCATGCGAGGCATCATCGCCGCAGCCCATCGCGTGCGTCGAGCCGTCAACGCTGCTGATCGGGTCTTGGGTGGGGTGGAAGGCTACGAGGTTGTAGCACTCGTCCCCGGCTGGGCCTCCGGCTCCCTTGGCCCATTTGCTGCTGACATTTCCAGCGATGCCTTCAGGGCTGGAGGTAATGCCTTGCCCCTTCGCTCCGCGCGTCGGAGGATTCCCGAACACGCTTTCGCGCTCAAATAGTACCGCTGCGGCACGTCTCCAATCTCCAAGGTAGCCGACAACGAACACACGGCGGCGACGCTGGGCGACTCCAAACCATTGAGCGTCAAGAACTCTATAGGCGAACCCATACCCGAGTTCGCCCAACGCCCCGAGGAAGGTTCCAAAATCCCGCCCTTTGCCGCTACTGAGGACGCCCGGCACGTTTTCCCAAACGATCCATTTGGGCTGCATGACAGCAGCAAGCTGGACGAATCGGAGGGCCAGGTTGCCACGCGGGTCAGCCAATCCGCCGCGGAGCCCTGCGACCGAGAAGGATTGGCATGGCGTTCCTCCGACAAGAAGTTCAACTGGCGCATCTAGCATTTCCTCCGTGATAGCCGTCATGTCCCCGAGGTTGCGGAATCCGTAGTGGTGTTCAACCACCGCAGCCGGGAATGGTTCTATTTCGCTCGTCCATTGGCACTGCCAGCCAAGCGGTTGCCAAGCAACATGGGCAGCCCCAATGCCATCGCAGACCGATGCGTACCGCATGGCAGAACCAGCCGATGCAACGGACGGCCCAGCGTCGTCATGCGTCATGGTGAGTCCTCCGGTGGCCGCCGTTGATCTTCCGTGTTCTCAGCCCAATCGTTCCAATAGCCAGCGAAGCCTATCCCGATGCATCCTGCACAGTTCGCCCGCCACGCCGCCCAGTTTCTCTGTTTCCGGCAGTGCCCCTCTAATGCAAAACCGGAGCGACTCCCGCTCCGCGTCGGTGAGCGTGGCGTCCATCGTCACTGTTACGGTTCCGCCCACTACAGCAAGCGTAGCGTCTTGGTCCGCCATGCGGCGGATGGCTTCACGCAACCTTTCGATCTCGTCGGCCGCCGCAGTGATGGCACCAGCCGGATCGCTCTCGATGGTCTCGCGATCGACCCACTGTCGCAGCCTCGTCACGATGTCAGCCACGATGGCATCCTCCCTGTTGCGTCGTCTCACCGCGTCGCCACTTTGTCGCCTTCACGCGCGACGCGTCGTCGCTCTCGGCCATCCTGCCGGCGAGGTGAGACGCTCGGATCGGCTCGGCACGTCTCGCCACCCACGGCGCGAGCGCGAGCCCTGCCAGCGATGCCGCCTCTTCGTCGGCCGGTACGGAATCCGGCCAGTCTGGGTCGTACTCGTAGCTCACGCTCCTGCCTCCTGTTTGATCTTCTCGGCCATGGCCCTCTTCGTCCGCTCAAACGCCTCGGCGTCGGCCCCGGTGAACGCTTGGGGCGGTCCTCGGTCCTCGGGTCCGCGGTAGCCGCCTCGTGCCGGCTTGTCGCGGTCGTTGTCGAACTGCCCGCCGAGGACCTTGTCGACGAATCCGGCCGTCACGAGCTGCGGCAGCGTCACCGGGTCGCGGAAGTAGCGGCACCGTGGAAGGGCTTCGATCGCCGCCAGGGCCTTCTCGAACCAGCCAGGCTCGGCCAGCCGGTCGGCGGCCTTGTCCGGCGGGTCAGGCAGATTCCACGGGCGGCCCTTCCCGGCCTTCCATGCGGCCCGCAGGGCCTCCCAGCCGCCCTGCTCGGGCTCGTGGTCACCTTGCGCAGAAATGTCCCCGAGTTTCTGCGCAGCCGTTCCGAGGGAAGAAGAAGAATTTCTATCTCCTCTATCTCTTCTCTCTGGTGCGCCGCCGCGCACCGGCCCGTGCGCTTTCGCGCACTGACCCGTGCGCGTCCGCGCATCATCGGCCCGAATCGCGTGCATTGCCCGTGATTTCGCGGATTTCGAGAACCGACGCTCCCATCCGGGGATCGCCACAGTTCCGTTGTCCGCGTCGACGTGCAGCCAGCCGACGGCCTCGACCTCCCGCCAGAACTCCTCGTCGCCGCCACAGACCCGCCCGAGCAGCCGGATCGACATCCGGGCCGTCCCGTCGGAGCTGTTTAGAGCCGCCCAGCCCCATAGCATGACGAGGCGGCCGACGACCTGGTCCGGCGCGAGGCCGGTCCTGTCGACGAGCTCGAGGACCTCGGGCTTCTGGGGGAGGCAGACGTCGTAGGGGACCCATTCACCGGCCATTTGTGGCCTCCTTTCCATTCCGCCCCGCCGCGTCGAAGCGGCACCGTGCCTATCACGAGGGCGGCTTAGATCAGTCGAGATACCGAAACGGGTCGCATTTCGGAGAGCGGCTAAGCATCGTTCGGTCATCCTTTATCCACCTATCGATGCACGCCAATCCGATACACACGGCATCGTGGAAGTGAGTAAAGCCGCCGCCCGACTGCTTCCTGTTGTCGTCGATTGCATTGGCGAAGACCTGGACGCAGTCCTGCGTCCTCCCGAGCTTCATGCCAGCGTTTTCCTTGTAGCGCGTGAAAAACTTATCGACTACCTTTCCGTGCTTTTTTCGCGCCATCAAAAAGCAACAAACCGCGCACCCGATGGCCTTGTCCTTCGGTAAGTTGAGAAGATCGAGAGCGATGATCTCTTCACGAAAGAATCGGACGCCCTCGTGGACATGAGGCTTCTTTCCTCCTGACGGAACGCTCGAGTTTGTCGCGTATGAGTGCGCCGTTCGGACTGCATTTGTGAAACGGCAACCAGTAACCAAGGACGATTCGGCGGTGATGCTGCATTCCCGCAAGGCGCCAAAAAGCCTGTCCGTTACGGTTTCAACTTCTTCTTTGCTGTTGAACTGCCCGTACAGTCGCTTAGCCTCGTCCTCGTCATGGACCAGATACACGCGGACATCGACAGACTCTGGCGCAATGTCAGGCATGTCTGTCCAGACCTTTGCGCGAGTGTGGCCCTCTAGCTTGCACCTGCCGCCTTCCCATTCGGCCATGTGAACCAGCGTGTGTGCAGACTCAAGTGTGTGCAGGTGCTTCGCAGTTTTTGATCTGCGGTCGGTGTCTCGCTGCCTAGGGTTGTCTGGAACATTCGCCCATTCTTCCGGCGTCATTGTTGTGATGTAAGTCTCGGCCAGTCCGTTTATCGCAGTAGCCATGTTTGGCTCCTTTTGTTTCCGATCCACCGAACCACGTCCGCGCGTCAACGTGACGCCGACGATGCTTTCCAAAGCCGCCCGCCCGCCGTCCCGTGGCCTTTCGCCCGCGCGACGAATCCGACGGCCTTGATCAGACCTCTCCGAGCCAGCGTCCCGATCACCGCCCCGAACGCCCTAGCGTCGTGCGGGACCATCCCGAGCCGCTGGCAGTGGTCGACGAGCTGCTCGCCGCTGCGGGCGACGCCGTCGGCCAGGAGCTCGAGGATCGCGGCCCGTGCCGCGTCAGCGTAGAACGAGGTCGTACGCTCGGCCTTCGCTAGGCACGCCTCGCCTGCAGCACGGCCAGCGTCTGCCTGCTTCGCCTGGGCGAAGATCGGCAGCGACTCGATCGCGTCCATGGTCGTCCGTAGCGTCATGCTCAGTCTCCCGTCCAGTTCGTGCCGGCCCGCGGGCCCGTGTATCCGACCACCGTCGCCTCCGAGCCCCATCGCTCGTGCCAGGCCTGACGGACGGCTCGCTCGTCGTCAGACGGCCGGAGGCCCGCCTGGGCCTCGGCCGCGACGCCGTTGGCGATCGCCTGTGCGGCGTGCCGGTTCGCGGCTTCGTTGATAGCGACGATCGCGTCCGTGATTTCCATCCGTCCCTCCGTGTATTTGCGGCGTGTCGTGCCGCAGCCGCCAGACGCAGACTGCAAGGCTTCAGCTCGTCGGGTGCCGGTGTTATTTCGCGACCGCCGGCAGCGCTCTCCCCGTGGCCGAGATAGGCAGCCACTACGGCCGGGAGCGGCCTGGCGAATGATCAAAACGGAATGTCGTCGTCCGGCATGGCGGCCGCCGCGTCGGCCTTCTGTGTCGCGGTCCGCTTCACGCTCGACCTCGAGGACGGCGGCGCGACAGCACGCTCGACGGCCGGAGACGTTGTCGCCGTCTCGACGACAGGCTCGGCCGGCTTGAACTCGGCGACGTTCACGAACGTCTTCCCGTTTCCGGCCTTGTGGTAGATCCGTGCCACGACGCGACGGCCCGCGAGGTCAGTGATCGGAGCGGCAGCCCACTCGTCGCGGGACATGCCGAGCGACTTCCGGAGCGACGACAGGATCGCCCGCGACCAGTTCGCCTCCTTAGGAAGCCTCGCGAACACCCAGCCGTAGCGGCGGTCGTCGTGGACGAGCCGAAACTCGACCTTATCGCCGTGGTCGATCACCTCCTTGATCCTGAAGGCGTGGTCGCCTTCAGGCACCAGCTCACGCTCGGGCGCTCTCGTGTCGTCCTGGACGGCAACCGGCGGAAAATCGTCATCAAGTCCCCAGTCCATCGTTCGTCTCCTGTTCTTGGGATTTCGCGGTCGCGAACTCGATCACGGCGATCAAGTGGTCGCGGCCGTAGTGGCAGTGGCGGTACTTCTGCTCCGGCTTCGGCAGGCCTGCGATCGCCTGCCGAATCTCGTAGCGGGTCATTCGGTAGCCGGCGGCCTGGCTCGCGTCGATCAGGTCCGAGCATCGGAACCAGTCGCGATCGTGGTCGTGCCGCAGGCCGTTGAATGTCAGGTGTTCGAGCGAGGTCACGCCGTGGCCTCCGCGCGAGGCTCGATCTCGTCGTGGCGGGCGTTGACCATGTCGGTCAGCTCGGACCACTCGTTGCCGGTGATCTGGTCCTCGCTCACGAGCTGGTCAAGGCGGTCGGTGATCTTCCCGAGCGTCCGGACGTTCGCGGCCTGGCGGATGTAGCCGCGGATCTGCTCGACATCGACTCGGACGACGGCCGGAGGCTCGACCTTCACTGGCTCGGCCCCGGCGAGCCACTCGGCGAGACGCTTCCCGGTCTCGGCCGTGATCGGCTTCGGGTCGCCGCCGAAGATTCCGGTCCGGTCCTTCGAGACCGTCGCGTAGTGTCCGTCATGGACTAGGTCGAGTACGGTCGTGAACTCGTACTCGAGGCCGTCTCGGGCCTCCAGCTTCATGCCGAGCTTCGTGACCTTCTTCCGACCGTGGTCCTCGACCTGGGCCGTCTCCGTCTTACTGCGGCCCGTACAGATCACATGGGCCGACGACCGTAGGATCGCGTCGACGAAGGCCCGCCACCGCGGCGTGATCACCGAGAAGGCCGACCAGGTGTTTCCGCGGAACTGGGCCTTCGCGATGTCGTCGACCAGTTCCAGGCACCCGCCCTTGCCGCTCCAGCAATGAGTGACAGAGTCGATCACGATCACCTCGTATCCGGCGGCCTCGGCCGCGGTGATCGCCTCGACGTACCTCTCGGGCGTGAAAGGCGGCTTCAGGTCGATCACGTCGAACTCGTGCAGCTCGTCGTAGAGGTCGCTCGACCCTTCCTCGGTGTCGATCACGACCGTCTTCCCGCCGAGCCCCTTCGCCAGGAGCAGGGCTCCGAACGTCTTCCCGCCGCCGCTCGGGCTCGTGAGCAGGATTCGCAGTTTCGTGGCCGATCGCTTCGCCTTGCGGATTGAAATCGTCATCGCCAGTACCTCCTCGCCTGGTTTGCACTCATCCAGCCGGTCTCGCGGAACACCCGGAGAGCGGCGGCGCGGTCTGGCTCCGCCAGCCGCGACCCGATCTCGACTCCATCCATTCCGGCCTCGTGCCGGTGTCCTTTCCGACGACGCTCCCTGGCGTCGGCCTCGTCCATGAACTTGTGAAGGAAGACGACGCCGATCGTGATCGACACGGCCGCCGAGACGAGCGACGAGCCGACGATCCACGCGGCGAGAAAATGCTCTAGCGTCATTTCCAAACCTCCCCTGTCTGATCCTCGAGGTACGGCATCGCGGCCTCGAGAGCCGCCCGTGCCCTCAGTTTCGTCACGCTGTTCACCTGGCAGCCGCAGGCGTCGACCTCGGCCAGGAGGTCCTCCAAGGCCCGCAGCGGACGCCAGGCGGCAATCGCCAGGTGTCGAGCCAGCCGAGCCCCGCGGGCGATCGGGTGGTTCCGGTCGTGCGTGTTTCTGTGAAGAGCGGTGTCGTTGCGCGAGATCATGCGTCCCATGTGTTCGCTCCTCAGAAAGGCAGGATCGCGCCGTCCGGCCACGGTCGTCCGTCGATCACGCGGACCGTCTTCTCGTCGTCCGTCTCGACCACTACGAGCGGACGGTCGCCTTCCTGAATCCGGATAACGCGGCCGGCTTCCCATTCGGCCTCGGTGTGGAACTTCAGCCGGTAGGCGATCCGGTCGCCGATGCTCGGTAGTTGGCAACCTGACGGCCTGCCATAGGTCTCCTGCATTCCCTCGACGGCGGCGATGTATTCGCGTCCGTGCGGGTCGTTTTCGTGTGCCATCCGGTGGTCCTCCTTGTGGGTGGCGTAACTGAACAAATGAACAGTCAGAGGTCAAACGTTTTTTGACGCGTGGCGCTCGGGAAAAACATCAAGTTGGGGAGTCGAAGTTTTGTATAGGTGGCGGCTTTCGTATCGGATGATGCGTGCATATGTATACGGCGGTCTTTGCATAAGTCAACGGGCAAGAATGCCGGCGACGTTCGCCAGGAGTTCGAGCAGATCGTGAACGGCACGGGCGGCGGCGGAATCGCAGCCAAGCTCCTGGCCGAGGCGGACAAGGACGAGCGATTGCAGGGCGGCGTTCCAGTGGCGTGTCATGGTGGCCCTCCGTGGCCAAAGAATCCTGTGTGCGATTGCCACCCGTTTTGCATCTGTCGGCAGGCCGGGTGGCCCCACCTTTGATTTGTTCACAGAGCGGCGATGAACGCCTGACTCACTCCGCTGATGTTCATGGTGAAGCAACCGTGCAGGATGGCCGAGTAGCCGCCGACCCCAGAGCCGTCCGTGCCCCACATGCTGCCGCCGCGAGCCTTCACAAGCGACAGGATGCCGTAGTATTCGCCGTCGAGCTTGACGAACTCGTCGCGGCTGTTGGGCGTGAAGTGCTTGGTGATCGTGACCACGTTTTCGCGAACGCTGATCTTCCAGCCAGCCTCGCGGGCGGCGGCGACAAACTTGGCGGCGGCGGTCTTGGTCGAGGTCTTCATCGTTTCGTTCCTTGTTTTCTGGCCGCGAGTCTCAATCGCTCGCATGCCCCAGTTATATCGGCGGATCATTGCATATGCAATAGGGCTAAATGCCGGGAGAAATGCGGATTTTCAAAAAAATCCGTCAGGATCGGGTGGCTTTGCGGGCTCGCTTGGCCTTGGGAGCGGCCTTTGCCTTTTCGGCTTTGCGGCTGCGGCCCCTTGGATAGCCGACGCCAGGACTCTTGGCGGCTTCTTCCTCAAGGTACTTGGCCACGCTCTTCTTTTGGATCATCCATCCGTGGCCCTCGATGAGCTTGCCAGCAAGCCGCTTCCCGTCCGGCTTGGGGCGGTCTTCGTCATAGACGAGCCGCGTGACCGTGCTGGGGGCCAGCGCATCAATAGCCTCCATCGTCTGTCTGACGGTGAAGTAGTCGGCGAATGGGTTGGCCATGGCGATCATGCCTCCAATCGTATCGTCACGTCTTTGCAAATCAAACTGTCCGAGCGCCCAGCCCCCGCAAACCGCCAGCCCGGCACGTCCCGCAGAATCGGAACGGCAGAGCGCCGATAGTTGGGTGCTGGGCAAAGTATGAGTGGAGGCGAGGGGAGTGGAAATCCGTACACTAGTCGGCATGGAAGCCATGAAAGGAAAAGTGATGCCATGCCGATGCCTATCCGCGATCTATTTGATCGCTACGCGATGCTGCGAGGACTGAACCGAAAGACGATCACGCTCTACGTCATGCTTGCCGACCGCCTCGACACGTTTCTCGGGCGGCCCGCTACGTCGACGGACCTGGACGATCTCCAGATCAGTCGATACCTACGCTGGCGAGCGGAGACTCCAGGCTGGCGCGGCCGCCTGCCGTCTGCGGCGACGGTCCGGAAAGACGCCGTCATGATCAAGGCCGCGTGGACGTATGCCGCGCGGAAGCGAATCGTGGCAGAGTTCCCAGAACTGCCGAACATCAAGGTCCCAAAACGAATCCCGACGGGCCGGGCCTACACGATCGACGACGTATCAAAACTGGTACGCCGCGCGCGGAAACGAATCGGCAAGACAGGTGGCGTTCCATCGTCGTGGTGGTGGTCGACGTTGATCTATGCCGCGGTGACGACCGGCGAGCGCTTCACGGCTTTGTCGAGCGTCCGCTGGTCGGACGTTGACCTCGAGCGGCTGCGGATCACCTTCCGTGGCGAAACGCGAAAAGGCTCGACCAGAGACATCCAGCGGCAGATCACGCCGGAACTCGCAACCATGCTCGCCGAGAATAGCCGAGGGCCGGACGATCTCGTCTGGCCGTGGGATCGTCGGACACGCAGCCAGTGGGCGTCGCTTCGCCTGCTATGCGACCTGGCACAGGTTCAATATCGAGGGTTCCACGGATTTCGCCGGACGGCGGCCTCATACGCGGCCCTGGCCGGCGGGCGGGCTGCCGCTACAAGGCTCCTTGATCACAGCGACCCGGCCCTCCAGGCCGTCTATGTCGACGACCTGATCTGCCCGAGTGACGAGAACTCCTGCGCAGCGTTGCCGCCGTTGAACCTGATCGATCCGCCTCCGGACGTCACGCGTCCGGCGTAGGCGGTCGACATCCAGGCCCCCGGAGCGTCCCGGCGTTCAGTTCGGGCCAGAGGGCCTCGGAGTGGATCGCCGCGAGCAGGCCCCACGCGGCGTGTGGTAGGTGATCTTCCGACCGATCGCCTGCGAGATATTTGTAGATGTGCCGCAGCGCGTGATTCAGGAGGTCGTTCACCGGCATACCGGCCTCCCAGTTGAAGTCCGAGTATTTCTCGGCCCCTTCCGCGCACGTTCTCGCGACGGCCTCCAGGCCGATCGGCGAGATCAGGTCGTAGCGTGTCGCCTCGGCGTCGCTTGATCGGATCGCCCCTGTCGAAAACTTCACCGTCCCGCCGGCCGTCGTCTTCATTCGTCGTTCCCTCAGTTCGCGGATCATCGCCAGAGCGAACGAGGCTAGGCTTCCGCCAGTGCCAGTCCAGCAGTTCGCCGGACCGAGCCGGCGGCAGAGCTGCTCGGCCTGCTCGAGGTCGGCGTCAGTCACGAAGGCGATACCCGAGAGCCCAGAGAATCCGAGCGAGATCGCGGCCGGCCCCAGAGACCGTCTCCTCGCAGAGATCGGGAAACAGTTGGTGGATTCCCTCGTGTATCTCGGTCTCCAGCCGAGCCCGGCCCGCGAGCCGAGAGTCGATCAGGACCTTCCGCTCGAGGTCTGGCCGCTTCTCGTCCGGCGTGATCGACCAGCCGGCGGCCCGGCCCCTGAGGCGAGCGTATCGCCAGAGGACGCGAAGGCCTCGGATTCGGAAGTGGTGGTCGCCGTTCACGCCAGAGACCTCCGGGCTGCCGCCACGTCGTCGAGCGTCCAGAACAGTTTCCGCTGCTGCACGGGGACCGTGGCTCGCTTACGCAGGTTGTCCTGTTTCCAAAGCGGCCGAAGGTTCGTGTAGTGAAACGCGACGGCCTGCTGGGCATCATCGGCCAGATTGAATGCCGAACACGGAATGATGTGATCAATGTGCCATTCGCTTCTGTTCTCCCAGGACATGCCGTCCACAAACTGGCTTTCGATCCACTCGCGGAGCTGCGTTGCCGTGCAGCCGGTGAGCTGATAGAGGCCCCTGGCTTTCTCTGCGCCACGCTTACGCGTTGCGGTCTTGATTCTGGCCCTGAGCCTGCAAGCGATCGAGTAGCCCTCGTCCTCGGCCCGCTTTCTACGCTGGTACTCGGCAGCCTTCTTGCGATACCCGTCGCCGTGGTACTTGAGCCAGTGCCGCCTGCGAATAGCCCTTCGCTCTTCCAGCGTCATAGCCTCGCGACGCTTCCGCTGGTAAGCCGCGTTCTCTTGGTAGCGGGTCCGCTTTTGCTCCGGGGTCATTTCGGCACGCTTCCTGGCCGCTCTTTTTCGGTCACGCTCGCGCCTACGCTCTTTCTGTTCCGGCGTTTCAGGCTTCATGGCGTCGTCACCCCGACGTATTCCATGTGCATCTCGTGCAGCCCGCCACGCTGCGAATACACCCATTCCTGCATGGCACGCTCGGCACCGACGAACCCCATATCGACGTGCCACGAATCGGGCGGAACGATGGTCGGGGCGGTCCGCACGATCACGCCGTCGATCGTCCCGACCTCGGCCGATTGGTTGTGGAGGTGGCCGACGTGCCATTCCCTGTGCCGACACTTCGACCACAAGGCGGCGGCCTCGATCGCCATCAGTCCAGCCAGTTTTTTTCTTGCCTTGTCGCCGTGCGTGACGCCGATCAGGTTCCCGCCGTAAGCCAGATACTTTCGTGCGGTGAACTCCGTGTTGACTGATACACGCCTGTCGTCGCGGTATCGCTCGACGAATATTTTCTGGAGAGCCCACGCCATCGCGGTATCGTGGTTCCCTGGAACGAACACCACATCCGTAGGTAGCGAATCGGCAGACTGTTCGACTACCCCGGCGATCGACGAGACGGCGAGCTCAATCGTCTTCTGAAGCCGCGAGTCACGGTCGATATAGGTCCCGCCTGTTGTCGTACCCGATATCGTGTCGAAATGCAGGGTGTCGCCGGCCAGGACGATCGTCCTCCGGCAGGCGTAGCCGCTTCTCTCGATAAGACGGCTTGCCGTCTTGGAAACAAGATCAGCGGCGATCGACAGGTCGTAGTCGTTTCCGGTGGTGTGTCTCCACGAGCGGCCCCCGAAGTGCAGGTCGCTCATCACAAGCACCGACCACAGACCAGACTGCTTGCGTCCGTGGCTTGGCCTCTTTGGCTGGCGCACTGAGCCGGCCGCCCCCGCGATCATCGCCTCGACCAGCTCGCGGACGCTTGGCCCGGCCTTCGGCCGCAGTCGAACGAACACCCGGAAGAGTTCGGTGACGACAGGCTCCCCTGTCTCGCGGTCCGCCGTCAGACCTTCCCACTTCGTGGCCTCCGAGGCCGCGACCTCGAATCGTGTCAGGTCGGCCTCGATGTGCCGAAGCAGGTCCTCGACCGTGCGGATCGTCCGCGAGACGCTGCGGGCCTCCAGGGCGTCGCCTGCGGACTTCTGCGTGACCTCCTCGATCGTCAGGCCGTCGCCTGCTGCCGCCTTCGTGGCGGCCTTCCTGGCGACGCGGTCGGCTAGTCTCGCCGAGCGAGCCATACGCGTAGCCCCTGAGGTCCGCAGAGTTCGTATCCGCTCGCCTTCGCTTCCTCGATTAGCACGTCCGCGAGAGCCGACGCCGAGGCCACGATCTCGCCGGCATGGAATCGGCGACGGACCTCGAGCAGCTCGGCCTGGGCGGTGTCAGGTAGCCTGTCAAAAAAACTTCGAGGCCCTGGGGCAAGACGCGAGACACGATCGGCGACGCGATCCGCGAACGACATGGCGTCCTCCGTGCTGGCCTGCGGCCGTCCGTGGCCGCCGATCCACGCTACCCGATCAGGTCTGCGAGTCCATCGGGCCTGGGGCCGTCGATCCAGGCGGCAGGCCCAGCCATTTCGCCCCGGCCGCGTTTAGCGCCGCTTGGCGTTCCGGGCATGCACACGGGCCGCCGACAAGCGCCTCGACGCGTTCCTTCGTGATCCCAATCGCGTCGAGGGCCGACGCGACGCGGTCCCCAAGGCCGGGCCGCGGCCGCGGGTAGGCCGGATGCGTCTCGTCGACGGTGATCATGTCGCCGTCCTGAGAAACGATGCACGGCCTGACATCGTCGAGCGTGTAGCCACGCTCGCGGCAGCGTTGCTCAAGGTGGCCTATCATGCAGGAGATCATGGGAGCGGATTGCAGCAGAGATTGGTCGAGTAATTGCAGTTTGCGAAACAGGCCGTGTATTTCTGAATCACGACGCTATGTGCTCCGTCAAAATCCGACGCGAGGAACTGACTGTACCCCTGCCCTGAGTTGAGCTGTCCATTTGTCCAATAGTAAAGCTGCGACGATCCGCCACAATCGACAGTCACACCATTCTGCGAGAACGAAAACGTCGTAGGCGTTGGCAGATGGAAGAACTCGGGACCTCCGCAGCAGCTAAGCGACGCATCGCTTACGCATTTCCTGTCTTCGGCAGTTTGCGAATAAAACGAAGTTAGGTTGCGCCATCGGTTTCCGCTAGCACCAGCGAATGACGCGCGAAACGTCCACGAGATAAGGCCTGTTTGCGATTCTGTCGTGTAGTTTATGTCGAGCTGTGCGTATATGTATCGTGCAGGTATTGAGTAAAGTGCAGCGAGCGGAGACGCTGTGTACGTAGTGTTGTTAAAGTACGATGGGAAAAAATAATAGTTTGAAATAACAAATCCCGAGCCGAGGGCGTAATATCCGCCGTAAGCGTTATTTGAGACACTCTGATAGAGACCACCGACGGCACCGCATTGGCTTGTTGCGGCGTTTCTTATGCTTGAAGATGGCGTGAAGGTGTATTCGGAACTCCCTGTTGGTTCGCTTCCGGTCATACCGGAAGGTACACCGCACCGAAAATCCCACGATTTGTATCCGTTTACCTCGACCGAATACGGAGCCAGATTCGGAAAACCGCACGGAGCGGCCGTGCAGCACACACACCCAGGCAAGAGCACCATCACGAGCACTCCGCCGCGATCAGGTAGTACGAGCCATTCGCGCCGCGGGCCACGATCACCCACTTTCCGGTCGCGACGTTCGCGAACTTGTTGACGCATCCAGTAAGCGTCGCGGACGAGCTGGTCTCGCTCGGTGGCGTGCCGCTCTCGTAGAGGTCGATCGTGGCGGTCGTGCCCTTGTTCCAGGCGGCCGTCGTTTTCCCAAGCCTGACGGGCTCGCCGTCGTCGCCGACCTGGCGAAAGGCGATCGGCGACATGGAGCGATTTCCGCCCTCGTAGGCCTTCGTGGCCGCGATCACGCGGCGGGCCCCGTCTTCTGAGAATGCGACAGGCTTCGTCATGACAGGAGCGACGGCGATCCGAAGCCCGTCGTGAAGTCAGCGGTCGAGTAAATGTCGACGCCAGCCCCGGCGTTGATCACCGACGGCTTCTGGCCGTCGCTCTTCTTCGTGCCGTTTGAGTTCAGGGCGACCGGCTGCTTCACGGCCTTGCCGGTTGAGTCGAGGATCGCCTTCCGCGAGCCGCTCACCAGTTCCATAAAGCCAACGTCCCACGGCATACACTTCCACGTTCCGACGTCGTACTTGAACTCCCATGTCGCCTCGATGTAGTCGAGCGTCTGGCCGTCGGCCGTTCCGTCGAGCTTCGTCACCGAGACCTTTTTCGCGCCGCGGAGATAACACTTCCACGTTTTCGCAGCCCCGCCGGCCCACGAGGCCGAGTTGACCTTTCCAGGGTATTCGGCCGCCGCGTCGGTGAACGCTGCCTGCGTCGAGTAGGCCTTCCGCAGCGTCCAGCCAAACTCGTGGCGCTCTTTCTCCAGGCCTTCGAGCGGATCGCCGGCCGCGTTGGTGATCGTGTTTCCTGACGTGTCGACGAACGCCGGGACGGTGACTGTCCCGCCCGCGAACTCCCACACGTCGGCCGGGATGCTGCTGCCGGTCTGCGGCTTCTTCGTCGGTGGCGGGACGTAGTATCGGACCGAGAGGACCCACCGCATCCCCTCTTTCCCTTCCGGCGAGAGGTCGAACTCCATCGCCTTCAGGGCTGAGAACTCAGGATGTGAAGAGCCCCACGTCACGCCAGTCGACGTGGAGACTCCGACCAGAATGTCGGCCTTCGATGTCGCCGGAGAGTCGACGCGGATCTGCCACCGCTCGGTGACCTGGAGCGACTCTCCGAACTTCCCCGAGACCTGTACGCCGTCGAGGATCCGCTGATAGTTCACCCACGCCATCAGAAGCCCTCCACGACGGTAAATCCATCGCCGGACGTGTTCGCCGCGATCTCCTCGAGGACGGAGAGCTGCTGCTGCTGAACGTCACCCGAGCCGCCACGCATCAGCCGGAACATCTCAGCCACGCCGGCCGATGTCCGCGAGTCGATTCCCTTGATCGCCTCGGAGATGTCGACGACAACGGCCTGCTTCACGTCTACCGGGGCCTTCTTGGCCTGGTCGATCGCCTGGGCGGATTGCTGGGCGTTGGCGACCGCCGTGTCGAGCGACGCCACCAGCGGCCCGGCGATCGCCTGGCCGATCTGCGGGGCCGTACCCGAGAACGCGTCCGAGAACGCCTGCCCGCTCGCGGCGAGGCTTTCGTTCGCAGCCGCGAGGTAGGTGTCAGCTTGCGTCGCCATGTAGTCGGCGGCCGTCTTCAGGCCGTCGGCAGTCCCGCCGAAGCCTGGGATCAGGGCCGCGGTGTCGCTTGCCGCCTGAAGGAGCATCGCGACGATGTCGGAGATCACGCCGCCGATGGTGTTCCCGACGAACTCGAAGATCTTGAACGCGCCGACGAACGCGGACGCGACGCCTTGGCCGAACGCGAACACCGTTCCCCACTGGTCGCCGACGCTCGACAGGTAGGAAAACGTGGCTCCGAAGTTTTGGATGATGTAGTCGCCAATCGACGCGAGGAATCGAGCCCCGGCGAGAATGCCGTCGCCGATCGCCTGGCCGATGTTCGCCCCTCCCATCGTGCCGACGAACTCGACGAACGTGTCGAAGACTCCCTTGATCGCCGGAGAGAGGTATGCGACGACTTGCTGGACGACCCCTGCGATCGACTTCTGGACCATCGTGAAGGCGTCGTTCATCGCCTCGACGTCCTGGCCCTGGGAGTTTGTCAGCACGAGTCCGAGCCGCTCGGCCTGCTCGCGGGCCTGGGCGATTCCTTCGGCCCCGCCAGCGAACAGCGGCAGCAGCTCGGCCCCGGCCTTGCCGAACACCTGGACGGCGGCCGCCGCCCGCTCGGCCTCGGTCGGGAGATTGGCGATAGCGGCCGCGATCGCGTCGAACCGCTCGGCGGCCGACATCTGGCCGAGCTGCTCGACCGAAAGGCCGAGCCGTCCGAACGCCGCCTGGGCGACCCGCGAACCGTTGGACGCATTCGCGAACGCGATCTCGGCCTTCTGTGAGGCCTTGCCGACGGATTCCATCGACACTCCGGCGAGATCCGCGGCGAGACTCAGGCCCGCGAACTCGCCGTAGTTCATCCCGAGACGGGCAGCCATCTTGCTGGCGGTGTCGATCACCTGCGCCTGCCCCTGGGCAAACGCGAGCAGGCTGCGCACACCCGAGGCCGCCGCCGATGCGACCGAGCCGAAGAGCTGGGCCCCGTTGATCGCCACCAGGGCCCGCATCGACGACTCAAGGCCTTTCGTGTCCGACTGGAGCGACCGGAACGACGACGACGCGGCTTTCACGCCAGCCGTCAGGCCAGACGTGGAGGCCGTGAAAACGGCGGATACTTTTCCGATGGCTGCCATGTCAGCGTCCTTGCTGTGCCGCGAACGCGGCGATCTTCGCGTCGATCTCGTCCTGTGTCATTTCTCGATCTGGGTCATAACTCGGAAGGAACATGTCGATGAATGCGTCGTCTGCTTTCGCTCCCATCGCAATAGCCGTGAACAGCGTCCCGCGAGCCGTGCGAAGCCAGTCCTCGCCGTATGGCTCGACACGGTAGTACGCCATCCATCGGTGAACCTGATCGAGCGTGACCTCCTTCTTCCATTCCTCGACGTTCCAGATCTTCAGGTGTGCCGCGAGCCGGTACAGGAAGCGATCCGTCAGTCCTTCCCGGCTTCGGAGTTTTTTTCCAGTTCCGAAACGACAGCGTCGCCAGACTTCAGGACCGTCTCCCAGGCCCGGTTGTAGATCCACAGAACGCGCTGGTGATTTGCCTTCATCACCTTTGCGGCCTCTAGGCCCGCCGGCTTTCCTTCAGCGTCCGAGATGCACGTCGTGAGCGTCTTCGCGATCAGGTCGGCCGGTGGCGTCGCGCCTTCGAGTTCGCGGTGAGCCTTCGCCAGGGCGTGCCATTCCTGGAACGTCGGGTATCGAAGGTAGACAGACTCGGACGAGCCTGGAGGAGTCACGGTCACGACATCGGCGACGGAATCAAGAACTGACATTGGCTAGTCTCCAGAGATCCGGAACGTGGCCTGGCCGACCAGGAACTGGCCGACCTGGCCCACGACGTCAAACGAATCGAGGTAGGCGTTCATGGAGATGGAGCCACCCGAAAACGTGAACGACGCCAGGCCCTTGTCTCCGAGGTTCCCGTAAACGTACGGAGGGCATCCGTATAGCGTGACCTCGATCGTCCCCGGATCAATGGCGACACAGTCGTAGGTCTTCAGGATCCGCGCCCCTGCGCCTTCGCCCACGACGGTGCTCGTGATGTTCGTCTTCTCGGCGTAGACCGCCGAGCCTGGGGCCGCACGAAAACGAGTCACCGATCCGATCGTCGACCCATTGAAAGAACAGGTCGAACCCTGCGAGGAAGGCGTGGGCATCTATTCGGCCTCCCCTACGGTCAGGCCGCGTAGTCGCTCGTGTAGTTGGCGGTCCACTTGTGCAGCTCGCCGGCCGAGTCGTCGTCCGTCACGTCCATGCACTTGCAGGTCACGCTCTCGGCCGTGATCGTTGTCCCCTTCGTAGGCGACGTTCCGAGGCCTTCGATGGTCACCGTGACGACGACGCCGGTCGCGCTGTTCTGGCCGTAGTCGGTCAGGCCGCTCTCGTAGGTGCGAGCCGATCCGTGGGCCAGCGACAGTGTCGAGTTGTCGAGCTGCGGAGTGACGTCGCTCTTCCGAGAGACTTTGACCGAGCACTTCGTCGCGCCGGTGACGCCGAACGCGCTGAATCCCTGGGAACTGGTGAATGTGGCTGGTGCTTCTGGCACTGTGTCGGCTCCTTACGTCGCGGGCGGATAGTAGGAGAACTCGGCGGAAAACGTGGCGTACTTGCCGACCTCGTAGGTCTTCTCGTAGCTCTCGCAGATCCACCCGGTGACCGTTGCCGCAGCCGTCACCGCAAGCGTCGTGTTCGACTTCAGATTCCCGGAGACCGAGCAGGTCTTCGTCGCCGTGTTGGTCCCGGCCTCGACCAGCGGAGGCGACGCGTACTGTCGCGAGGTGTCGCCGAGGACGGTCACGTCTTCCTTCGGCGTCGCGCCGGCCGTCTCGATGTTCTTGATCGAGACCGTCTTCGCCCCTGCCGGGATCGTCGGGCCGCCGCCTGGCGTAGTCGAAAGTGGCATCCGTTCCGCTCCTGGTGTTCGTGGTCGATTTTAGGGCTCGTACACGCTGCCGAATCTCACTCCGTCCAGCGGATCTCGACGGAGAGTTCGACCGTGTAGGTCGGCGTCTCGCGGCCCTCGAGGTAGTCGGGCTGTCCGTCTCGCTCGTCGAGGACCAGGCAGTGTTCGACCGTCGTCCCGTCGGCGGTGCCGGCGTACTTGTGAATCGCCGCGGTGATCTGGCCGGCGAGCGTCCAGGCCTGGACGTAGTCGTCGCAGTAGACCGCCACCAGGAACCGTGCGACCGGGTTGACCTGGTCGGCGGACGGAGTGTCGTCGAACGTGTCGGCGAGGACCTGCTCGCGGCCCGTCGCCTCGCGGGCGTAGATCGTGAACGGCGGCGACTGGGTGCCAGTCATGCCGACGGGCCAGGCCGTGGCCGACGTGGCGTCCTCGATCGCTTCCTTTAGCCAGACGTGCGGGGTTCCCATAGTGGCTCCTACTTGGGGGCGACGCCGGCCGCGATACCGCGTTTCGACATGCCGGGATTCATCTTGGAAGCCAGCTCGTTCGCAGCCTTGTCGAGGGCCAGCGACATCTCGGTTGCCAGCTTCTCGGCAGAAACGGATCCGACCTGTCGAAGGGTCATCGCGACCATCCCGCGAGCAAACGAGTTTTCGGTCCCGAACTCTAGCCAGATCGCCTTTCGGCTTTGCGAGACGCCGTTATAGGGATCCTTTTTGTCTGACCGATACCCGACGACGCCGGTGACTGTGGACCCGTTCCCCTTCGTGCGGATGTATGTCGATTTGATCGCGACCGAGGCCCGCAGGCTGCCGCCCTTGATCTTTGTCACGCCATACTCCCCGCCGGGCTTCCGGTTGTTGAACACGATCCGCCGCCCTCGCTTCGGCGTGTTCTTTTTCATGATCGGGACCATCCCCTTCATCACTCGCTTCACGGCCGCGGAGGCGTGCTTCCTGGCGATATGATTCGGGAGAGCGTCGAACCGAGCCATGAGAGCCCCGATCTGCTCTGTGACGTTTCCAGTGTCGAGCGAGATCATGCCGCCGTCTCCTCGACGGTCAGCTCGAGGTCGTCACGGTTGCCTTGCTCGACGACGGCCGAGACGTACAGCAGCCGGTCGCCGCGGCTCGGCCAGCGGAGACGCATGTCACCCGCCACACCTGCCCGCCATCGCGTGTAGACCGTCGCCGATATACCGCCGCCGATCTGCCCGCGGCGGGCCTGCTCGTTGTACGACGTGGCCTCGTACGACCCGAGGATCGTCGCGACTGTCTCCCAGGTCTCGACGGTGCCGCCGGCAGCGTTCCGCGAGCGGACGGGCCGCTCCAGGACAAACACCTCGCGGTAGCGGCCGGCAGCTCGTGCCATTACCAGCCTCCGTTCCACGAGCTGGCCGCGAGGAGCGTCTCGAACGCCTGGGGCAGCTCGCCGCCGCCTTCGGTGTTCAGGACGCCGCGGTTCTCAAACTGGTGGTTGACGTAGGCCAGGATCGCCGAGCGGACCATCGGCTCGATCATGCCGCCAGGAGCGACCCCGGCCCAGTAGGTCACGACGACCTTCTCGTCAGTCGCGGTGTCTAGCGTGATCGTCGCCGGGAACGCGTCCTCGTCGACCTCATAGTCGGCGGCCGCCAGGGCCACGCCATCGACGGTGACGGTGATCGGGTACGTCGCCGAGATCAGGACGGGCGGGGCAGGCAGCTCGAGCACGCTGCCGCCGGCCTTCCAGGTGGCCCGGTACTGGGTGGCAACGAGCGTCACCGAGAGGCGGCTCTCGACGAGCCTGCGGGCTGCGGCGAGCTTGTCGAGGAGGAACCGATCGTACTCGGTCACGTCCGCGAGCATTCCGCACTGTGCCTTGGCCTCGGTGAGCGACACAGGCTCGACGACGGGCCACTGGAGGACGCGGATCGTGTCGGGCTTCGCCATCGCTTCCTCCGGATAGACGGAAGGCCGGGGCCGGCATCCCTGCCAGCCCCGGCCCCCAAAGAATCACGAATCGACGGATCAGGAGGTCGCCTTGGCGAGCCGGCCGACGAACTCGGGGCCGTGGTTCAGCACGCCGAGGCGGCTGGAAGCCACGAACAGCGTCTGCCGCGACCGGACGAGGAGCTCCTTCGCAACGTCGATCTTGATGCCCTCGGCCGCGAGGCCGACGGCGGTCGACTTGCTGAAGTCGCCGTAGAGGGCCAGCGTGGTCGCCGGCATTCCCTTGGCGATGAAGACCGGAGCACCGTAGACCGTCGGGACGACCCGGCCGCCGCCGACCGTCATGGTCGTCTGCTGGGCGGCCCACAGCTTCATCAGGTCGACGTAGCCGGCCTTCGAGCAGACCCAGGCACCGGTGCCCATGATCGTCTCGTCGACCTTCCCGGTCACGTCCGCGAGGTTCGCGGCCGTGGTCGAGGAGTTGAGAGCCACGGTCACCGTGTTCGGGTTGCCGCTGATCGCGGCCACCGCGGCAGGAAGGCCGGTGATCGTCGGGCTCGACGTGTTGCCCGTCAGCCACTTCTGGTCATACCAGACCGCGAACCCGTAGGACACGCGGTCGACGATCAGACCGGCCACGTCGATCGGCGAGTCGTTCAGGAGAGCGTTCGACACGGCGACCGAGCCGCCGGCCTCGTAGAGGGTCAGCGTCGGGCCGCTGGTCGAGAGGTCCTGGTCGGTGAAGGCCGAGCCCTCGCCGGCGAACGAGACCGTGAAGTCGCCGCTCTTCGGGAGGTTGATGCTCTGACCCTTGGGACGGAACATGCTCGCGAGCTGCATGGCGACCGACTGGTACTGGAGCCGGTTGACGATCGCGTCGTAGAGCTCGGTCACGACGTAGGAGTCGCCGTAGCCCGAGACGGTCTCGCCCATCGCCCGCTTCTCGCCGTTGGCGAGGCGGACGAGGAACTCGCCCACGTCGGCCGCGACCTTCGCCGAGCGGAAGGCCCGGACGCCGCCTCGGATGTCGGGCCGCTCGGAGGGTTCGGGGGAGATCGCCTCCTCGGCCGGCTTCGGCGAGCTGGGCGAGGTGCCCGTCACGCCGCGGAGGGCGGCGAGCTTCTCGTCGAGGGCCCGCTCGGCGGCCGCCTCGTTCGCGATCACGTCCGACCGCTCGGAGAGAGCGGCGAGCCGCTCCTCGACCCTCGCCTTCTCGGCGTCGTCGGCCGGCTCGATGGCGCGAAGGTCGTTGATCTCGGCCGCGACCTTCGCGGCCTCGTCCTGGATGCGTGCGAGCTTGGGCGACGGCATGGCATTCCCTTCGTGTTCGTGTGGTGTCCTTACCGCACGCCACGATAGGGCCGTTCGTCCCGGCAGAATCTCGCAGGCGTTCTATCGTAGGACGATCAGCGACACGTTCCGGACGTGCATGTCTTCGCGCGCTCGGCAACGCATCGAGGGCACTTGCACGCGCAGCGCTGCTCGATCCGTCCGTCTGGCTTCCACACCCCGCGGACGCATGTCTGGCCGCAGTCGCAGGCCGTCGGCGTCGGTGCCGGCGACGGAGCCGCCTCGGGCAGCATCGAGGCGCGAGCCGCCGACACGGCCGCGGCCGCCTTCGGGGCCTCGAGATCGACGGCCCGAGGATCCGACGAGAGCCAGACCAGGATCGCGACGAAGGCGTTCCAGATTCCGGAGAGCATCACCAGCCCCTTCCGTGTTGCACGATCGGGTAGCCGTCTTCGCCGATGCTCGCGGCCCTCGCGACGTGGTGGTCCGGCTGCTGATCCTCGGGCGGCTTCTCGGCCAGGAGAGCGACCCAGAGCAGGCTCCGAGCGGCCCTGGCGATCCAGCGGACGACCGGACGCTCGGACGGCTTCGGAGTGGTGTCGTGCGACGACGCGAGCCAGTAGCCGACGACTAGGGCGACGACGACAGCGGCGAGAGTTCGGCGATCCATGTCAGACCTCAGGGCGACAGCGTGAACGTGAACGGAGCGAACAGGTCGGCGATCGTTTCGGGCGGTGCCGGCGTGAGCCAGTTTCCGTTGTGGAGGTCACGCCAGCCGAAGCCGGCGACCGAGCCGACAGCGAACGAGTCCTTCTGCCGGAGCATCGACTCGACGACGGGCCGCGTCACCCAGAACGAGCCGTCGGGCTGGTCTGGCGGAAACTTGCCGCGATAGGTGATCCATTTCGGACCCCACGAGTTCAGGCACAGGAGAGCGTCGGACGGGCTGCCGTTCTTCTGGTAGCGGACCGCGATAAAGCACATCTCGTGGGCCCACTGGCCCGAGGCCGCGGCGTAGCCCTGCTGATCGGTGACGCTCGCGAATCCCTGCATCGACGCGACCGGGATCGGGAAGCCGGCCTCGATCGCGGCGGCCGCCTCGGCCCAGGTCGTGACCATCGCGACATGTTGGGCCGGATGTCGCTTCGCGATCGCGTCGAGCTTTCCGCCGTCGCCCTGTCCGCCGCAGCCGTACGCGCCCCACTCTTTCGCCCGATTCGCCGAGTAGGCCGACAGGTCATAGCGGTCGAACTTCTCGCGGTAGACGACGCCCCAGTCGCGAACGAACCGGGCGGCGGCCGCCCCGAACGATCCGTCGGAATAGCCGCCGACCGGCGACGAGCCGTCACCACTTCGGCCCCTGGCCTCGACGCGCGAGCCGCCATAGATCGCTTCGGTGCTTGGGAAGAGCGGAGGCTCGGAAAGTCGGCCTGTCTCCCAGTCGACGGCCTGGGCGACGTAGACGCCGTGGGACCAGCCCCACGACACGCAGTCCCCGATTCCTTGCCGCTCGACGATCCACGGCTTTCCGTAGCGTGCGACGTGCGCCCGGTTCGCGGCCCGATAGAGAAACGTGTCGACGCCTTTCGCCTCGCGGACCGTCTCGGCCCCGGCCTGCCGGAACAGCGGCTCGGGCAGCTCGGCGAGGAACGCCTCGACGCCTTGCGGGTCGGGACGGTAGCCAAAGTTTTCGTCGCCCGGCCACGCCGACGGGCCTGGGCCTCGATCAAGGCCTGCGACGATCGCGGCGGCCGCCAGCCCGAGGAGCAGAGCGACCGCCAGCCAGCGGAGAGCGTTATCGCGAGGCATCGGCAGCAGCCCTCGCGATGTCACGGTAGGCCGCCACCCACGCCGACCGCTGGGCCGGCGTCAGCGGACCGCCGGATGTCCCGGCCGTCGCGTCGAGGTGCGACTTGATGGCCTCGCGGGCTCGCGGGTGCTTCTCGCCAAGCGACACGCCACGGCATCGCAGCTCTCGGGCCCGCTGCCGCAGATCGTCGACCGCGACGCCTGTCCTGATCAGCGGCTCGGTCTGCATTCCATCCCACTCGACCTCCGAGGCGAGTTCGTCCATCAAGGCCGACACGGTCGCGGCGTCGGCCGCCGCGTCGGGGCCGACAAACGTCCCGCGAAGATTCAGCCCGCCGGGGGCCGGGCCTGGGACCGGTGTCGGTGCCGGCGGCGAGGACTGGGCCCACGCGTAGGCGGCCGCCGCAAGAAGGGCCGCCCCGACGACGTGTCTCCGCTCAATGGCCGGCAGCGACACGGTCGAGGCGTACTGGTTCAACTTGTCGCCAGCGAACGCATACGCCGCGGCGGCGATCAGGAGCGCGACGATCATCGGGCAAGCCTCACAAGCGGAAGGAGCTGCTCGAGCACGCCGCCCGCGAGAGCCAGGACGAGCGACCGCACAGCCGGACGGGCGACGAGCCAGATCGGGTAGAGCGTCACAGGGACCGCGTAGTCGGCGACCGCGTCAAACAGCCTGGCGACGGCGTCGAGGGCCATGGCTTTTTTCTCAGCGCCAGAAAGCGTCGACACGGAGTCGAGAGCCGACACGACTAGCCGAAGCAGGGCGAGGAGCAGCTCGCCGAACTCGCCCCACGTCAGCCCGTCGGATGCCGCGACCTTCGCAGACGCGATGTAGGTCGTGATCTTGTCAAGGAGGCCCGGCTGGTCGACGGCCTTCGTGATCGGGACGACCGTGATACTCATCGTTTCCGTCTCCAGATTTGATCGGCCGGGACGACTTGCCGGCGACGCTGCCGACAGGTCTGACACTCGACGTAGCGGACCTGGCGGTCGCCGGCCCGCTTCGACGACTCGACGCGGCAGCGGCCGCCGCAGGTAGGGCACTCAGCCGGCATGTACCTTCATCCTGGCGACGGCGGCCGCGGCGGCTGCCCTGGCTCCGGCCAGGGTCGAGACCTTCACCGATCGCGACGGAGTACCGTCGTTTCCAGCGGCCGAGACGATCCCCTCCGGGTAGTCGTCGACCCACACGTCGACCGCGAGGCCGGCAGCGGCCGCCGCGTCGCGCTTCTGGGTGTCAGGGCCGCAGAGGATCAGGTCAGCGATGTCGAGGTCCGCGAACGCGAGCCGCAGCTCCTCGCGGTTCGCCTCGTCGTTCTCGCGTCGCGAGATGCAGACGACCTTGTTCCCGGCGTTCGTCGCCATCGAAACAAACGACCGCCAGAGGCCGGGGGCCGCGGTGAACGTCCGGTCGTAGTCGAGCGAGATCACCAGTCCGCGGCCTTGCTCCCGATGCTGGACGAGCCCTCGGGCTGCCTTCCACGCGGAGAGGGAGCGAAGGCCGACGGAGCTGTTTGGGTAGGCTGCGTGGGTTACTGGGCTCACGTCGAAGATCGCCGCCTCGGTGATCGTCCTCGTCACGTTGCCGGCTGGATCCTCGTCCCACGATTCGCATCGTGCATCGGTCAGCGAGAACGCGAACGACGACCCGAAGATGTAGCGGTCGCGGATCAGCGGGACGACCTCGGCCGTCGTCGGCGTGCCGACGGGCGGGGTCGCTCGAAACACGAGGCCCTTGTCGGTCTCCTCGATCGACAGCGTCCCATTCGTGGTCCGGCCGAGGACCTTGGAGTCCTCGTGGTTGTATTTCGCGACGACGTCCGCCTGGCCTCGCGGGTCGTTCGGCGATCGGTCGAGCCACTTGCGAAACGCTCCAGGCATGAAGCGTTCCTTGAACCCGCCGAGGTCCACCGACCACTTGTTCCACGGCGGGGCCATGCCGACGATCACCGGGCGGCCGTCGGCTCGTTCTTCGAGCCGCAGTTCGACGTCTGGGTCGTTCGCCTGCGAGAGATAGCGGGTCTCGATCTGATTCGGCATGGTCAGGTTCCCGTCGTGGCGTCTGGCATGGTCTGCGGATCGGCCGAGGTCGGATCGTTCGGCATGTGGTCGCCTGATGTCGGATCTGCTGGAGGCTGCGGATCGGCGGCGGCTGCCGGAGGCTCGCCACCAGCGGCCCCGGCCTGGGCGGCCGCGGCGTCGAGCGTCGAGAACCCGAGCTGCACGAAGGTCTGATTTGCCGCCGGCGTGTCGAGCAGCTCGAAGTCTTCGCGGTCGCGGATCTCGTTCGGCGTGATCGCCCCCATGTTCCAAAGCGACTGGTAGAGGGCGGCCCGGCCCGCGGTGTCGGCCCGCAGGATCCCGCGGGTGTCGAGCTTCGCGTAGACGTTCTCCCCGTAGACCGGCTGGAGCGCCATGTCGATCGGCGACTCCATCCGGCGAGCCCACGGCAGCAGGCACCAGACCTGGGCCGAGAGGTGCTCCTGCTCGACCGTCGAATACTTGTTCATCTTGGCGTCGCCGAGAAGCGTCGACGGGACGCCCCAGTGTCGGCAGACATCCGGCAGGATCGCGTCCCGCAGCTCTTGGAACTGCGAGGCTTCCATCGAGTTGCTCTCGATCGGCTTCAGGCGGGTTTTCTTCGGCAGCACCGCCGCCCGGCCGCGGTTCGCGGCCCCGCCGTAGGCCTCCTGGAGCATCTCTCGGATCGCGTCGACCGCCGCGTCGGGGACCTTCTCGTCCGTCTCGAGGACCATGTCAGGCCGGGCCGAGTTGCTCCAGAACGCGGTGGCTGCGGTGTCGAGCTGCCGGGCGAGGTTGATACTCGTCGCGTTCATCTCGGCAGGGGCGTGGCCGACGATGCCGTTGTCCGAGATCCACCGCCAGTGGAGGACGCGATCAGTGAGCGGCTCCCAGACCCCGCGGTCGTTCCAGAACTTGTAGGTCAGCGAGTAGTCGGCGGCGGACTGCTCGACCTTCACGCGTGAAGGGTGGAGCGGGATCAGTTGCGTCATCCATCCACGCTCGCCAGAGACCACGCGGGCGTAGCCGTTGCCGTGGAGGGCGGTCCAGTAGGCCTGGAGGGTGTAGAAGTCCCAGGCCGACTGCCAGTTGTTCGGCCGCTTGCGGAGCGTGTAGGCGGCGGGGATGTCGGCCTTCTGCTTCCGGCCGTCCGGCATCTCCTGCATGATCTGCATCGGGCAGATGCCGACGGCCTGGGCGATCCAGCGGACGACTCCGAAGATGCTCGAGATCCTGACCGCGGTCTCGGGCCCGACGGCCGACGGCAGGATGTCGCCCCACATGCCGGGGACCGGGAGCGAGGTCCGCCGGAGTTGGATCACGCGCGGGGCCGCGGCGGCCTTTGCCGGAGTCCGGCGGCGGCTGCCGCGGCCTCCAGTGGTGGACGAGCGGCGATTCGTGGGGCTGGGCATGGCTGCCAGTTTCCCCCGCGATCACCCGGCAGAATCTCGGCTAGATCAGCCGGACCTTCCAGTCGTCGAGGTTCGCGGCCTCGCCTGTGTCCTCGTCGGTGGACGCCAGCGCGAGGGCATTCACGAGCGCCGCGATCCCGTCGATCTTCTCGTTCGACTTCGCCTTGTCCGGTTTGATCATTCCCGTGGGATCGGTGTAGACGCAAACATTGTTCGCGTTCCAGGCAGCCACGGGATTCGCTCCCGTGCGGAGTCGCTTCTCGACGACCAGGGCCTCGAGCAGTTTGCACGACGAGTTGAGATAGGCCGTCCGCTGCGGGATGTCGCGCGTCGTGATCCCCTCGCGTTGGAGCAGCGTCTCCAGGGCCCCGGCCTGCCACGGGTCGCAGCCCACGGCCTTGATCTCGTGAGTCTCGCCATATGCCACGATGTCGCGGGCCACCGATTCGTGATCGAGCCGGTGGCCGTCGGTCACCGTGACCCAGCCGTCGCGGATCCACGCGTCGTATGGGATCCCCTCGCGGACGCGATCTGCCACGGTCTCGCGTGGGACCCAGTAGCGCCACTCGACCGAATAGGACCCGTCCGATTCCTTGAACACGAACGCGGCCGCGGTCATGTCGAGGTTGCTCGCCAGGTCGACGCCGACCCAGCACGGGCGGCCGGCGAGCGGAGCGAGCGGGGCTGAGTTGCACTTCGCCCAGTCGTCGCCGTGGAACCAGCGAGCGTCGGCCTGTGCCCAGATTCCGAGCCGGTATCTGAGGAACGCCGTCATCTTCGTCGGGGCCGTGAGGGCGTCGGCGTAGTCGGCCGCGAAGTCCTTCTCGGTGATCGTGACGCCTATCGACGGGTTCGCCTCACGCCACACTTCCGGGTCGCCGTAGCCGCGAGGGTCGTCCGGCTTCGCCTCGTAGATCTTCCCAAAGAATGTCGGGTTCGCGGCTGGGTTTGCTTGGACCAGCCGGGCGTCCTCGTACCATCGAAAGCCAATCCCGTTCCGCGACTCGCCGGCCGTCGAGATCGCGACGACGAGCGGCTGGGATCTCGCGGCCCCGGCGTAGGTCAGGGCCTGGACGAGGTCCGGCTTCCTGTGAGCGTGTAGCTCGTCGATCACGACGGACGACGCGTCGATACCTTCAGCCCTCCACGAGTCGGCGGCGAGGCAGGTGTATCGGCTGGCCGTCGGCTTGTGGACGATGGTCGACCGCGAGTCGATCACCTCGAGGGCTCGCGTCAGCTCGGGGTTTGCCCTGACACTCGCGGCGACGGCACGGTATATGAGCCCGGCCTGGATTCGGTCCACTGCCGCTCCGTAGACCGCGGCCCCCGGCTCGCCGTCGGCCAGGAGGTGATACAGGACCAGGGCAGCCATCAGCGACGACTTCCCGTTCTTCTTACTGACGAAGATCGCGGCCCGGCGGTAGCGTCGCAGCCCGTCGTCGTCGACCCAGCCGTAGAGCGGTTCGATGATGTCGTGGATCTGCCACGGCATCAGCTTCATCGGCTTCCCGGCAAACTTCCGGCCGCTCGTCATCGTGACAAACTGCTGGACGAACTTCACGACCCGGTCGGCTCGCTCCTGCTCGAACGTGTAGCCGGCGACGTACTCCGGCCTCCGCTTCCAGGCCGGGCCGCGAGGCTTTCGCGGTGCGGCCGGCTTAGGCGCGGCCTTCGATGAACGCTTGGAGCGTGTCTCGGACTTCGCCACGGTTGACCTCCATTCCAGCCCGCGCCGAAGGCGTTAGGCCGTACTCCTGCTCGATCCGGAGCATCGACTGGGCCAGCTTGACGAACATCGTCGCGGCCGGCGTCGATTGCATGTACTTCACCTTCCCGTCCTTGTCGCGGATCACGAGTACGTCGAGACCGCGGCGGATCTGGTCGAGGTAGCGCACCCACTGCTCGTACATCGCACAGTAGCGGCCGATCGCTTCGGTGTCGGCCGTCGTGATCAGACCCATCGCCTCGAGCTGCGGGACGACCTCGTCCCACTTTTCGCGAGCCTTGCCGGTCACCCATGCCGGGGCGACGACGGCCCCGGCCGGCGGGACCGGCTCGTCGGCGTGTTTGCCTTCCTTCGACGGGTCGCCGCGAAGAAGGCGGAGCTTCGTCGGCTGTTTACGCGGTCCGCGTTTTCCCATGCGTCACCTCCTCGCGGGTCGCCTTCTTGCCGGTCAGTGTCTCCCACCGCTTCACGATCACATCGCAATACTGCGGGCTGATCTCCATGCCGTAGCACTTGCGGCCCAGTTGCTCGGCGGCGATCAGCGTGGTGCCGGAGCCGCAGAATGGGTCGTACACAATCTCGCCTTGCCGCGATCCGTCCGTAACGGCCTGCGCCCAAAGGGCGACCGGCTTCATTGTGGGATGTTCGCGGTTAGCCTTGGGCCGGTCGTACTCCCAAAGCGTGGTCCGCGTGCGGTCAGAGTTTTTGTGGCGGTCGCCTGGAATCCACCCAAACAGGATCGGCTCGTGCTGGTAGTGGTACTCGCTGTGCCCAAGCACCATCGAGTCCTTGGCCCAAACCATGATCTGCCGCAGGATGCCTCGCCGCTTCCAATCGTCGGCAAAAAGAATATGCAACGGTCCCGCCGGGACCGTTGCATACCAGTAGGCACCGGCACGACAGCTTGCCTCGGCATTGTCAAAAGCCGCTACAACGAGTGCTGTCAGGTCTTCCTCGTCAAGCTCGTCGTTTTCGACCTTCAGGGCATCCTTCGTCTTGCCGACGTAGGAGACGCCGTAGGGCGGGTCGCTGAGAACCATGTCAGCCTGCCCCCCCCCCATAAGTTTCCCAACCTGCGCCGCGTCGGTTGAGTCGCCGCAGAGCAGGCGATGCTCTCCAAGAATCCACAGGTCGCCCGGCTTCGTGATCGGATCGACCGGCGGCTCGGGGATCTCGTCCTCGACGATTTCTTTCGCGTTGTCCTTGTAGAGGTCCGCCGCGTCGGCCAGGTCGGAATACATCTGCTGCAGCCCCTCGCTGCCGGTGTCTACTTCGCGGAGCAGTGAGTCGAGGGCCGCGGCGTTTGTCTCGGCCAGGGCCGCGAGCGGGTCGAGCGACAGGAGCAGCTTGTCGGCCTCGGCCTCGTCGATGTCCAGGACTAGGACCGGGACCTCCTGATCGGGCGTCGTCTCGGCCCGGAGGTGGCCGTCGACCAGCATCAGCGACCCGTCGGGCAGCTCGCGGGCGAGCAGGGCGTCGGCGTATCCGACCTCGGCCAGTATCCCGCGAAGGGCGTCGGCCTGGGCCTTCGGGTGGGTTCGCCAGTTTTTCGGGTTCGGCGTCAGGTCGCCGGCCCTGACGCGGCGTAGCTCGCGGACGCGGTCTCGGATCTGCATTATGGGCCTCCAGGCCCTTACGGTACGGGAGTGGTGGTCCGGATCAATCTGGCCCCCTTATCGAAAACCTCCGGAAATACGCGCCGAGG
>Ga0208783_10000303_pt1 | contig 30680 bp, 15 predicted proteins | sample DEB19_08_DNA_2_FD_184529 | JGI IMG/M metagenome (GOLD analysis project Ga0208783, IMG submission 184529) | Aqueous microbial communities from the Delaware River and Bay under freshwater to marine salinity gradient to study organic matter... | ecosystem: Environmental > Aquatic > Marine >...
CGGCCGCGCACCGAGCCGCGAACGAGAAGCCGCGCGATCAGCAGGCCGACCACGATGTTGATGAGGGTCGCCGCGCCCGCGAACACGATCGAGTTGCGGACGGCGCCCGACGCAAGCGGGTGCGTGAGCGCCTGCACGAAGTGGTCGCCCGTCAGGCTCGCGGGCAGCACCGTGCCGTACCAGCGTCCGCTGGTGGCGAGCGCGGTGCCGATCACGCCAAGGTGCGGCAGGATGGCGATGAGCGCCACGAGCGCAAAGAGCCCGGCCGCAAGCGCGGCGCGGAAGCCCGTGAGCGGATGCAGCGCCGCGCCGGCGCTCGTCTTCGCGAGCATCGCATGGCCCTTGCCGCCGAGCACCAGCCGCCCGATCACATAGCTCCCGATCGTCGCCGCGAGCATGACCGTCGTGAGCGCGTACGGCTGCCGCGACGCCTCCATCTCCTTGATCCCGTTGAAGATCTGGACGGGCGTCGTCTTCGCGAACTCGAGCATGAGCGGCGTGCCGAGCTCGGTGAAGCTCCAGATGAACACGATCGTCGCGCCCGCGAACACGCCCGGGCGGATCAGGGGCAGCGTGATGCGGGTGAAGCGCCGCCAGCGACTCGCGCCAAGGTTGCGCGCCGCCTCGTCCATCGCAGGGTCGAGGTTCGCGATCGCGGCGACGAGGTTGAGGTACAGGATCGGGAACAGCGAGAACGCCTCGAGCAGCACGATGAGCGTGAAGGTGCCGCCCGCGATGTACTCGCCGCCGAGGAAGTCGATCGGTGCATCGGTGAGGCGCAGGTGCGAGAGCAGCGCGTTGATGGCGCCCTCGCGCCCGAGGATCTGGCGCATGCCGATCGCGCCGACGAAGGGCGGAAGGATGAGCGGCGCGAGGATGAGCGTGCCGAGCACCGGCTTGCCGAGGAAGGTCGTGCGCGCCGCGAGGAGCGCGAGCGGCATCGCGATCGCCAGCGCGAGCACGGTGGTGCAGGCTGCGATCAGGAACGCGTTCGCGAGCCCGTCGCGCAGGACCGGGTCGCGGAAGACATTCTGGATGTGGAAGAGCGTGAACGAGCCGTCGTCACCCTCGAAGGCGGCCGAGACCCCGAGCCAGATCGGATAGCACAGCGGCACCCCGACGAGAAGCAGGAGCGCGGCGAGCCAGATTCGCTCGGAGGAGGGCCGCATGCGGCGGGCAGGATACGGGACGCCTCGCCGCGGCGGGGTCGGGACCGTCAGCCCCAGTTGCTCAGCAGCGTCGCGACATCGACGGCATCCACGACGCCGTCTGCGTTCAGGTCGCCCGAGCCCGAGCCACCCCACTGGTTGAGCATGATGGCGATGTCGGCTGCGCCCACGAGCTGGTCGCCGTCGAGGTCGCCGAGGACCGTGGTGTTCGGCAGGTACCACGCGACCGTCACAGGCATCAGGCTCTGCGTGCCCGCGTTGCGGCGGAGCTCGAGCACATAGTCGCCGGCGGCGAGGTTGCGCATGTAGAGGTGCTCCGCGTTGTCGATGGCGCTCGAGCTCTGGCAGTTGCCGCTCGCGAAGACGCCGACGCCCGCATCGCCCGAGATCGGCGTGGCGACGCCGTTCACGAGCTTCGAGAGCTTGAGGTCGAAGTCCTGCATGTTCCACGAGCTGAAGTTGGTCGCGACCTGGCGATGCCACGACGCGAGCACGCTCATCTCATCGACCGGCTGCGCGACGCGGAAGGTCCAGTAGTAGGCGGCGCCGGACGCGACGCTCTGGAGGTAGTCCCAGCCCTGGTGCTTGGTCATGACCGTGGGCTGGACGATGGTCGAGCCGTTGGTCTCGCCCGCGGTCAGGATGCGGTGCGCGCGGTCGATGTTCAGGAGATCCGCGCCGTACAGCGGGTCGAGCGGGGTCGTGGTGATGCCGCGGCTGGCGCCCGAGGTGGGTGCGCCGTTCGACCAAGCGGCGCGGTGGGTCGTGCCCGCCATGATGACGGTCTTCAGCGTGAGCGCCTTGGCGGCGTTCGGGTTCGATGCGATCGATGCGTCGCGCAGCGCGGTCTCGAACAACAGCGCGCCCGCGGCACCGACCACGGGGGTCGCGAAGCTGGTGAAGGCGCCTGGGGCCACGATGTCGGGCTTGCGGCGGTTCGGGCCGTCGATCCCCGTGGGAGTGAGCGCGTTGCCGTGGTTGCCGTCGGCGAGGCCGACGCTCATGGAATTGAACGCGTAGCTCATGAGCGGATAGCCCACGCTGCCCGCGCCGTTGTTGGTGCCCGCGACGATGAAGAGGTTGTCGCGCGTCACGGTGAAGTCGAGGCGGCGGATGCCGTCGTTGTCGCTGGTGGCGCTTCCGAAGGACCCGATCCACGAGTGATTGAAGACGCGCACGCCGCCGGGCGGGAGCGCGGGCGCGGCGGCGCTGCCGACATTGAGGTAGCCGCTCGTGACCCACGCGTTCACATTCCAGCTCGAGATGCTGGTGACGCCCTTCGCGATCGAGCCGGTGTTGCCGTAGAGGTTGCGCGCGACCTCTGTGGCGTGACCGCTCGGCGCAGGCTGCGCACCCGAGAGGAGCGTGATGACCTTGCCCGCGAACTCGGCGCTCGCGGTGTCGGGCGCGTAGTTGGTGCCGTTCTCCGTCGCCTCGACCTGGCCGATGCCGATGCCGAGGCCGGTCGGCGTCGCTGCGCCGAGGCGCGCGACGAGGTCGGTGTACTTGATGTCGGTGAAGGTGTCGGCCGAGGCGATCGCCGCGACGAGGCCCGTGCCGAGCCCTGCCCCGAGGAGGGAGAGGATCCGGACCGCCGCGCGTGCTGGTGTCTGCTTCATCGTCATGCGTTTCTCCGGACCGTGCGACCGCACGGGCGACTGACCCTTCGATGAAACTACCACGACCCCCGCCGGGTTCAAGAACCCGCGGGGAAAATGGGGATTCGTGCTGTAGGGGTTATTCACTCCGCGCGGCGGCCGACGGCGCCCGACGAGGTCATCGGGCGGGTGCGCTCGCGGGGCGGGGCCGATTCGTCGAGGATGCGGATCTCGACGCGCTGGTTCTTGCGGTCCTGCTCGGCGCTCGTCGGGAACTGCTCGACGCGGTCGCCGTCGCCGGCCCCGCGGATGCGGATGCGCCAGAACTCGACGCCGCCCGCCACGAGGCGCTTCGCGACCGCCATGCCGCGGTCGAGCGACAGCTGCATCGCGCGCGCAGGATCGCCCACGATCTCGCCCGCGCCAACATGTCCGTAGACCTCGACGATGGTGTTCTGGCCGTCGACCTGCTTCGCAAGCGCATCGATGGCCTTCTCGGCGGGACCCGTCAGCGAGTCGCCGCCCGAGCTGAACCAGATGCTGGTGCCGCGGCCGAAGCGGTCGCCGCGTCGGATGCTCTCGACATTGCGGTCCTTGCCCTCGGTGCCCTCGTCGCGGCTGGTGCCGGCGCCGCTCCCGCCGAGCTGCCTGATGCGGTCTATGAGGGGCTGGTCCTTCGGGTCGGTCGAGTTCAGGTCGACATCGTTGTTGAAGGCGCGGCGCACGGCGATCGCGAGGTCGACCATGTTCGTCTCCTGCGCGACGCCCTCCGCCTGCTCGCCGCCGCCGCCGGGGTTTCCGCCCTTCGGCTGCACATTGAGCGCGAACAGGATCACGAAGAATCCCATCATGAGCATGACCATGTCGGCGAACGAGATCAGCCACTCGGGCGCGCCCTCGTGCTCCTCGCCGCCGTGTCCGCCACCACCGTGGCCACCGCCATGGCCGCCGTGCTTCTTCTTGTGACCGCCCTCGTCGCCGTGACCGCCGCCACCGCCGCCGTGACCGGCGTCCTTCTTCCCGTGGCTGTCGTGCTTGGCGTCGCTCATGACTGGGACCGTCTGCTTTCAGCGGGAAATCACGCGGCGAGCTTGAGGGTGCGGCGCACGGTGTTGGGGATGAACGCGAGCATCTTCTCCTGCGTGGCACGCGGATTGTCGCCCGCCTGGATCGACAGGATGCCCTGCAGCATCATCTCCTTCGACAGGATCTCCTCGCCCGAGCGCAGCGCGAGCTTGTCGCCCATCGGTCCTGCGACCGCGTTCGCGAGCACGGTGCCGTACATGGTGGCGACGACGGCGATCGCGAGCATGTGACCGAGGGTCTGGATGTCGCCGCCGAGGTTGCCGAACATGCCGACCTGGCCGATCAGGGTCGCGACCAGGCCGTAGCCGGGAGAGTAGAGCTTGATGAGGTCGAAGAACTTCTTGCCCGCCTTGTGGCGCTCCTGCATCGCCATCACCTCGAGGCGAAGGGTGGTCTCGATGATCTCCTCGTCGGTGCCGTCGACGGCCATGCGCAGGCCCTTGGCGAGGAACGGGTCCTCGATCTTCTCGATCTCGTTCTCGAGGGCGAGGATGCCGTCGCGGCGCGCCTTGTCGGACAGCGAGCTCATGAGCTTGACGGTCTCGAGGGCCGAGAGGCCCTTGTTGAACAGAAACCGCTTGATGTAGCCGGGGACGCACTTGAGGTTCTCGAGTGGCATGGCCATCAGGAGCACCGACACGGTGCCTCCGCCGACCATGATGAGGCCCTTGGGCGAGTAGAACATCTCGAAGTGGCCGTGCGACGCCATCCACATGACGAGGACGCATGCGACGAGCCCGATGATGCTTCCGATGACGCTGGCCTTGTCCATCTCGCTGCCTCCGGGCGGCCGAAGCCGCTTGAGATCCGCCGCGCCCTGAGACACACGGGGCGTTCATGCGGACCCGCACGGGCATCGGCAGTCGGCGGGCGGTGGATCGGCGCGGGGCGCGCGTTCCGTGCGGGTCGCGGCGGTCTGTAGGGGTTCGGCAGGCGAAGGCATGCGGCGGACCGTTCTCGGACGGCGCGCATTCGGGTTTGTGCCTATCCTCGCGGCTCTTGCAGGCGATCGACCCGACATCCCCCGCGAAATCGACCAAACCGCTTGCCGTGGTCACCGAGCATCTCGCCGACGAGGCGACCGAGTGGCTCACGCAGCGCTGCGAGGTGGTGCACGCGGGCGTGGGCGATCCGCGCTTCATCGAGTGCGCGTCGCAGATCGAGGCGCTCGTGGTGCGGACCTACACGCAGGTCGACGCCAAGCTGCTCGCGTGCCTGCCGAGGCTGAGGGTGGTCGGGCGCGCGGGCGTCGGGATCGACAACATCGATGTCGAGGCGTGCAGGGCGCGCGGCGTGACGGTGGTGTCGACGCCCGATGCGAACACGCAGGCGGTGGTCGAGTATGTCGTGTGCCTGTTGTGCGACGCGCTGCGACCGCGACTCTTCCTCGACGAAGCGGTGTCGAAGCAGGAATGGGACGAGCTCAGGCAGGATGTGGTCGGCCTCTGGCAGATGGACGAGCTCGTGCTCGGAATCCTCGGGCTCGGCCGGATCGGCAAGCGCGTGGCCGAGGTCGCGCGCGCGATCGGCTTCGAGGTCGTCTACCACGATCTTGAGGACATTGCCCCGGACCGACGGAACGGCGCGAGCCCGGTCGAGGTCACGCGGCTGTTCGCCGAGTGCGATGTGATCACGATCCACATCGACGGGCGCGCGGGCAACAAGGGATTCGTCGGGCGCGAGCTGATCTCGCTCATGCGGCCCGATGCGATCCTCATCAACACCTCGCGAGGGTTCGTTCTCGATACGGTGGCGCTCGCCGATTGGCTACGGGTGAATCCCGCGGCGGCCGCGATGCTCGATGTGCACGACCCCGAGCCGTTCACCGACGCGAACCCGCTCATTCCCCTGCCCAATGCGCATCTTGCGCCGCATCTCGCGAGCCGCACGATGACCGCGATGGACAACATGAGCTGGGTCGTCCGCGACGTCGTCGCCGTCCTCGAGGGGCGGAAGCCGAAGTGGGCGGTGTGGTGAAGAAGGCGGCTTGCAGCGGCCGGGACTCGGAGTCGGACTTGATGCGCCTTCCACCTGACCGTGAGAGGACGGGGCGTTTCTCGCAGGAGCTCAGCCGCTGCAGTCCGACTGTTCGAGATCCAGCTCCTCCCGCTTCCGCACCGGCACGGCGTGCTCACCCGACTTGCCCAGCCTCCAGCGCTCATCCTCGTCGGGCACAGGATTGAAGATCCACAGCCGCGTGCACTACTCATCGAGCGACACAAGGTGCTGGAAGACCGTCCATGGGTGATCGATGAAGCCGCTGATTCCAAGGCCCTCGCAGACCGCGCGCTTGTCGGGCCGGCGACGGCAGAAGTGCACATTCGCGCCTCCAATCCCAGAACGAGCCGGGGAATCGCGTGCAGCAAGCCATTCGCGCGTGGCCGCGACCTCGGGCGTGTCGATGAATCCGCTCGTGACCATGCTCCGCGTCGGGTGCGTCTCCCCGTCGCTGGTAACCCGTCCGATGTCGATCCCGATCTACCTGAGCTTGCTCATGTCATTCGTCCTCCCGCGAGCGGCTAGGACACCAGAATCGCATCTTCCTCGAACTTGCCCGACCCATCGATCGAGCAGACGGTGAGGAACCCAGCGCGCGCCGCGAGCGGTCCATAGCGCACGCTGAAGCAACCAGTAAGAGGCAACTGCGGGCCTCGCTCGATCGAGTTCCCCGCGAAGCGAAGGCTCGGAGGATGATCGACCTCGATAGGACCGATGCCGTTCGGCTCGGGCATGCTCCCCGCGGGCACGCGATGTGCTCGGGCGAGCTCCTCGCCATCGACCCACTCGACGATGTAGGTGCCGTCACCGAGATGGAGCGCCACCCACGCCTCCGGCCTGAGCCCGGACGCCGAAGGCGCACGGGCACGCTCGCACGCTCCGGTCAGGAATGCGCGCCAGGCGATGCACAGCCGAGTCCAATCGCGATGCATGCGCACCCCCGTCGGCTCGGGGCGCGCATCTCCGTTTCTCGCATGTTTCCCTCTCATATCGAAGTCTCCTTTCATGCGTCGGTCCCAGATCGGGCGGCTGGATCCGCCAGCGAGACTTCACGCCTCGCGAGCGGTCCAGCCGCCCTCGTTGCGCCAAGGCACGGCCTCGGGCTTCTCCCATCTCTTTCCCTCGTCTCTTCCCCGACGGGGCTCCGCGCACGCAAGAACTGTGCGCGCACTTCGCCGATCGTGGTTCATTCAGCCTTCCGCACCGTCGGCGCGCGGATCGTGTCGATGTCGATCTGCAGCACGCCGTCATCCGGATCGTCGCTGCCCGCCCGCCGCATCGCGTTCTCGAGCTCCGCCACGGTCACCCGACGCATGTCGAGCTTCTGCATTACCAGCAGCACCTTGTCGATGCCGTTGCGCAGCTCGAAGCGCTCGCACCACGGCGGATTGGGCGAGCGGACCTGCGGCGGCTTCGGCCACTTGACCCGGGGGCGGATCCCATCGGCGGCGCGCTCCATCTCGCGTTGCGTCATGGGACGGCCCGCGATCGTCAGAGCCGGATGCACGGAGCTGAACCGAGTGACGTCGACGAGTCCCTTCTGAGGCACGAACGGAAGCGGCTCCTCGCGAATACGCGCGGCGTTCAGTTCTCCGGCGGACATCGCCGCCTCGACTGCGGGAAGCTCCCAGGACGGCGTGATGTGGCAGAGGATCGGAGGCCCGACCGAGGGAAGGACATAGACCGAACCCCCGAAGACCGGATGCCGCTGGTCGGTGCGAAGGTCATCCACGCTGACAAGGGGACGTTCGCGATTCGCCCAAGTCCGGGACTCGGCACCACCCCCGAGCGAGCCGGCGTCGGTCTGGGTCGTGCTCGAATCGGCCACCCAGATCTTCCCCGTCCGAATCGACGCATCGATCGCGTCGGCGACACTCAGGTGGCCCCCGAACCAGATGGTGGTCGAGAATCCAGAGTTCAGGGAGGTGTACTCGTCGCCATACATGGACTGGAGCTGCCCAAGCGTCTGCACCAGGCAAACAAAGGAGACCCGCCGCTCCCGCTGCAGGTTCACCGCCTGCGGAAGCGAGGGCAGATACAGCGAGCCGGCCTCGTCGAAGAAGAAGGTAAGCGGCCGCGGAAGCCGACCGGCGTTGGCGTCGCAGGCGCGCAGCACGCCGCGGAAGATCAGCTCGAACAGGAACGCGATGCAGATCGAGGCTGAGCGCTGCGCGATCTCGTCGGCCTCAAGGACGAGGACGAACCGACGCCCCGAGCAAACCAGCTCGATCGGATCGAGCTCATCGGCGCCTGAGCACACGGCGCGGATCGCGGCCGTCTTGGAGAAGGGCTCAAGGCAACCGGCGTCATTCATCCGACTGGTCTCGCCGTTGGAGCCCGACGACTCGAAGCGGAGGAGCGCGTTGAGCTCCGCACTCGCGAGCGCCTCAGCGACCTCTCGCATGAGGACGGGGTCCTTCAGGATCTCGTGGACATGCGCGAGCCCCTCGAGCTCAGGAAGGTCGAGCAGAACCTGAAGCTTCTGCTTGGTCGACTGCGCCCAGAAGTTCGTCCCATCCCGACCCTCCCTCACCACATTGGCGAGCAGATCGATGAGGTCGCTCGACATTCCGTGACGACGAGCCACAGCCAGGAAGTTGCAGGCGATGCTCCGCAACGCGTTGGCCGGCGAGAACACGATCACCTCGGTGCCAGCGGAAAACCTCTCAACCAAGGCGCGGATCGCCTCCGTGTGCCGCGCTCCCTTCAGGTTGTTGATCACCAGGGAGTCCTCGGTCGACGCGAGGAGCGAGGTCAGGAAGTTGAATCCAAAGACGGCCGTCTTGCCGGACCCCGTCATGCCAACGCCCAGGATGTGGCGCCGCCGAAGCTCTTCGTCGAGGGGAATGCCGTGGTGAGGCATCGCCATAAGGCCGCTGCCATCGGGAGTGATCTCGACGAGGGGCGTCGCGGCGAGAAGCACCGTACCTGCGCCAGCCTTGCGATCGCGCTCCGCGATGTCCGCGAGATTCGCGAGGCGCACCCTCGGGTTGCCGAGTGCACACGAGAGCGATCGCGCCGGGCGCCACGCGAGATGCGCGAGCCCATACTCGACGACGCTGCGAGTCAGCTGTTCATCAGTGGGCTCGATGCGGCGCATGCCATCCCATGAATCTTCGAAACTCGCCACGACGGATCTCCTCGCGGGCGAACGCCCGCATGCGGCTAAAGCCTTGCCCGTGTCCGCTCCCGCAGCGACGCGCCGCGGTGAGCGAACACCGAGCTTCCCGATTGCGATGTCGAAATGGCCAGGTCCGCCAGCGGATCTGCGGCAGGAGCTTCAGGTCTCAACCCGCGCGACGCGCGGCCATGCCGTTGCCATCGATCTACTGCGCGGATCGAACCAGTCAAGGTCGGCCGCGCGGAACTGCCTCCTGCCTTTCTAGCGATCGTCACTGCGGCTCGGGAGTTGCCATCGCTCTGGGTTGCTTCGATCGAGGCGGAGCATCATGAGCAACTCGCCGCCCCCGCCGTCTTTCCGCATCGCGGCAATCTGTTCGAGCACCTTGCGATCCGCCCTCGAGACGTCGGAAATGCGGCCAGCCTGCAGATCAATCCCTTCGCGATGCCGCGCCAAGCCGAGCGCGCGAAGAATCTCGCTCGTCTGCAGCGGGAGCCGCATCGATTGCGTCGGTCCGAGCACCGTGCGCACGGAGAACCCGCTCGGATGCATGCTGACGTGGTACGGAACCATCGTGCCGAGGGCTGCGACCGAGAGGTTCCTTGGCGAGTAAAGCTCCAAGTGACGATTGGAATCCCAACTCCAGCCCTCCAATTCCTCGCAAACGACATGGAAACGACGCACGATGTCGTCGTGCGCGCACCAGAACTCCAGGTGGATCCCTTCTCCCGGCTGCATCTCCGCGGTCAGGAGGCAGCCGAACGCCCTCGTCCGCGGGGTGCCATTGACCACGGACAAGTCGAAGACCTCCCGCACGGTCCGACCGAGGACATACGCGGCAAGACGCGTCGCGAAGGCGTCGGAATGAAGGCTGACCGGCACCCGAAAGTCGCGGTCGGTTGTCGGGATTCCCTGGCTGAAGGCTCTGCTTGACATCGTGATCTCCCATGGCGGTGCGTGCGCCTGAACGAACGAGCCGATGCTACGGCTCATCCACTGAAAGCCAATGTTCGCCGAATCAGGCTGAAAAGCGCGTCCGGAGCGCAGCGACAGCGATTTGCAAACTCGACCGGATTGAAGGTGACGACGTTTCGGAAGGCAATTTCGGCGAAGCGGCCCTTTCGTTCGCGGTCACGTGCTCGGGCTACGAGATCGTCAGGATCTTCGTACATGCCACACACTCGCTTCTGCGGACACGGCGTCCGCATGTCGACATGCAATCGCACAGGTCCGCGGCGGACGCGCCATGACCACGAGGTCACAGCGTGAGCGGCCTGAGCTTCCCGATTGAGATGATTTGATTCGGCTCCGCACAGCGGCCGAAAGGCGTCGGTCATTGCTCCGCAGCGGCGGGATCGCGAGCGGGGACCAGGTTGACGCGCTGTCAAGTTAGTACAGAAATCTCACAAGGCAAATCACTCGCAAGAAGATTTTTCCGCGTCACTTCTACCTCGCGTAGCGGGCAGGCGGCATCCTCCAGACGGAGTGATCATGCGGGTCCAGTTCGATCATGTTCAGAAGTTCGTCGGTGACACGACCGAGTCGCGAGAATGCGATCAGCTCGATCGCGTCGCGTTCCTTGCGGTCCAACTCGCTGACCTTCCCCACGCCGAAGTCCATCGCACGGTCGTTCACGGCGAGTCCAAGTGCAATCACCAGCTCGTCCGTCGTCAGCGGAAGCCTGAACGTCATCATGTCGCGATCGAGGAGCGGAGTGCAAAGCGGCTTCAGGCAATCGCGCATGACGACGCGATACGGAACCATTCGACCGAGGATCGCCACCTGCGGATGCCGCCTTCCAAGCGCGTCGAAGCGCTGGCAGGGGCCCCACTCGGAAAGCAGAAAGCCGAGGATTTCTCGGGAAAAGAAGTCGGCGAACGCCCGAAGGGGCGTCCAAAGCCGGTAGCGGATGACGAACGGGCGGCTGCGTTCGATGCTGAGCAGGAAATCAAAGTGCGTAGGAGCATCGGACGCGCGCGCGACCTTGTCGAGCGCTTCTGCCAGCACGCGGTCGCCGAGTTGGCGCGCGAACTCGTCGTTGTCCAGGTCTCCAGGCGTGACGATCTCTGCATCGATTGTGGGGACGCCGCGTCGTGTCATCGGATTCTCCTTGCGCGTGGTGCGGAACACGCGTGGGGCGGACAGTAGGCAGCGACCTTGGACGGCGCCACTGAGTGCCGCCGATCATCCATTCATCCGCAAGCTGGATGGGCTCTCGAGGGCGGGCTCATCGATCGGCAGCTCGAACACGTTCTTGGCGCGCGCCGGCCATCCGCTTCGCCTAGGTGGACCGCAACTGGTCAAACTGCAACTGTGCGCCCGACATCCGCCATGCCTCCGGATCGCGGTCGACCGAGATGCACTCGAATACGAGGCGCGGTGATCCGCCCAGCGCGACGAACGCGCACCACTCGAGCACCATGCGGTCGCACAGATTCAGCCTCTTCTCGAGGGGCAGCTCGATCGGCGTTCCGACCGAGTTCGCCGCGCGACCGAGCAGGACAAGGATCTCGCTGGTGCGGAAGCGCGCCGGCACCACGGCATCGGGGCGCCATGTGTCGTCATCGAGAAGGCAGCGCACCGAGCCTCCGCCGTTGATGGAGGAGGAGAGCTCGATGCGGTATGGCACGAAGTTCCCAGCGCGCGCCAGGCATGGCGCGTGTGCGCGCCCGACCAGATCGCTTGGGCTTCGCGCGAAGATCTCGGCCGCGATCTCGGTCGCCTCGTCGAGCACCGTCGTGACGCGCTCATCGACGCACCACGCCTCTACGCGGATGCGGCTTCCGCCGGGGCCCTCCGACTTGACGCCGAGCAGAAGGTCGATGCGCTCATCCGTGGTACGGGTTGGGTTCGCTCCCCTGTTCCCGATGAGCACGCGCAGCAGGATGCGGAGCAGGTAGCCTGCGACAGCCACCCGGGCTTGATCGCTCGATCTGCCCGAGCCGAGGTTGATCCTGCGGCGCATCGATGGAGTCGGATTGGCGTTCATCATTTCCCTTGGAGGCGTGTAACGGACCGGGCAAGGAGAAACGAACTGCCTTGGCACGGCGTTCGTTTCGCTCATCCTAGGCGCTGCAACGGCACAATGCACGCTGCGCACCGTGACACGAGATCACTGCGTCCATTCGTTGAGCACCACTGCAAGATCGAGCACGCCCACCACGCCATCACCGTCGAGATCGCGACCGCCGTCGGCCGAACCCCACGCTGCGAGCAACGCGGTGAGATCAGGCGGTCCCACCGAGCCATCGCCGTCGAAGTCGGGCGAGGCCGCCAGGCCATTGAAGAGCGCGAACGCACGCGACGCCGCCCGAATTCCCACTCGGGCCCCTGCAACCCGCCCCGGAAGGTCGTCGGCACGGGGATGGATTCCTCCATAAATGCGCGAAACTCCCGCATCGTCAGCCGCATCGTAGTAACTGGCATACTGAAGTTCGATCGGCTGCGCGGGCCCCTTCTCAAACTTGAGCCAGCCGGCGGGAATGGTCTGCGTGAACATGCCCCCGGGGAAATACGGGCTTCCAGTGAAGCGTGCGAGCGTTTCGGCCGCGGCACGGCTGAAAGTCGAGTGTCCCGAGGTATAGCCTGCGAACGGTGGTGTGACGAAGTTCGAAGCCTGATACGGCATCCAGCGGTCGGCGAGCATCCATCCGGATCCGAAAAGCTGGTTACGCGAATTGTCCGGTCCAATGGCGCTGGCGCCAAGGTAGATCCCCAGCGCGGTGCTGTTCCGCCTGAGCCCCACCGCGTCGACGACCCCCGTCCAAGGCGTGAAATCCAGCATCCCGTCATCGAACCAATCGAGATCCTGTCCGAGGTAACCGCTGAACCCCGCCACGATCGCATGCGTGCAGTTACCGATCTGCCGAAACGTGAAGTGCTGCGTCACATCGGCGCTGCCAAGCGAGAAGTGCGTCTTGGCGATCACCAGTAGCCCATCGGCACCAAGGTTCAGTCCGTTCAGGCTGATCGCATTCTGAATACGCCCCTGTGGATCAGGGACCTTCGCCTGAACTTCGTCGCCGATTACGATGTAGGTCAGTCCATTCAACGACGCGTTTGCTGGGCCTGCAATCTCGATGAACTGGTCGCGATCGTTGCCGGGCTGATCCAAGCGCACCTCGTTGATGCGTAGCTGGCGCGGCAGAGAAGGCTGGCCTGGATTCAGGACGCCGGGCGAGTCGTTGGCGCCGATCGCAAAGCCGCCGATCTGCCACGCCTGCGTGGAGCCGCTGCGATAGACATGGCCAGGCAGCGGCCCCGTTACCGCCGAGCCGCTCGTGCTGCCTGCATAGAAGCCGCCGAGCCAGCCGCGGACCGCGATGTCGCCGATGTGCAGATTTACGCCAATCGGTTCTCCGCTCGGAGTCTCGTAAACCAACTCGGAGAAGTCCTCGAAACGACCTCCTGGCGCGACATCTGCCGCCGTGACGACCTCGACCAACCCGGGAACCAATGGGAGCCCAAGCGGGTGGTAGTTCGGTAGCGCTGGTTCGCTCGACTGCCCATTCTCCGCCATGAAGCGGATCACGGAGATCGGTCGCGCGGAGTCATAGTGCCCCTTCATTCCCCACGCAGTTACCGCCGCATCGTGATTGGCACCGCCGAGGGCGAGGTAGAGCTTTGCGTCCCACTCAAGCCGGTCGACGACGGGTCCCCGCCCACCGATCCGCAACTCAATTCCAAGGGTGTCAGAGACGCGGTTCGCGACGACATGCCAGTGGCCGGGTGGCGTCTCGGAATCCGGCCCATCGGCCCAATACTCCGCAAGCACGCGGGCATAGTCGGCGAGGTCAACGGGATTTGCCGGATAAGGCTGACCCGTCACGGGGTTCGCCGCATAGCCCCGCATCTCGTAGGTCCCGAGCGGCGAGTTGTGATGGACCCCGAGGCCGATGTCGAATGGCTGGCTCACCCTCGGGTCAAGCGCCGCATTGCGCGCGATGAGGTCGAGAGCATCGGACTTGCTTGCAGCCCCGCCGAACACCGGCGGACCGCCCTGGTCGAAGTACAGGCCATTCGACGGGCTCCTGTCTCCCGCAACCAAGCCGAACGGAGCGACGGACTTCCAGTGCGGGCAGATTGCGGACTGGATGGAAGATCCGATGATCTCTCCGTTCTGAAGCACGAGGAAATCGAACGCAAGCGGCTGCCACTTGTTGGCATTCACCATCACACACCCAGGCACCTTGAACGGCATCGCCGAGTTGACGGGTGCGTAGCCGTTGTTCGGCGAGTAGTTCGCCTGCTCATTCGACCCATCTGCGAGGCCCGCTGCGAGCACCGCGCTCGCGACTCGGTTTCCGACCGCCGCGGGCGAGTCGCCGACAGTCGAAGTGAAGTTCTTGTCGTAGCCGAGCGCGAGGAGAAGCGAGTCGAGATTCGCCTGGATCGTCGCGATGTTCGGGCCATTTCCCGCGACGAAGCGCGCCTTCAGCACGCGATACGCCGCGAAACTGATGGCCTCGCGGCGGGCGGCGGCGCTGTCGACGGCGGTCTTTTTCTCCCGCATATAGACGCCCCGCGCGATAGGGTGGTAGACCGACCATGCGTCGTACATCGCCGCAGACACGTGATAGAGGTTGCGCGCGTGGACAGGCGGGCGCGGCGTCGACAGCCGGATCGCCTGCAGCGCCTCCTCATCCCACTGGCGCGCGATCGACCACTCCGGGTTCACTCCGCCTGCGTGCGAGGGCATCGCGGCGATGAGCGCGAGCGCGTACGCGACGAATCGATCACAAAGGCGCATGGATTCAGCCCCAGTCGTTCAACAGAGCCGCGACGTCGAAGGCGTTCACCACGCCATCACAGTTGATATCCGCAGGACAGGTCGCCGCGGTGCAGTCGCCCCACGCCGACAGCAGCGCCGCGAGGTCAAAGGCGTTGACCGCGCCATCGCCATTGAGATCGCCGGCCCTCACCTGCGGAACGCCTACGCTCAATCGGGCGATGCACTGCCCGAACGGTACTGCCTGGCCAGCGCCATTCGCGAGCGCCGACGCCTGCCCCAGTCGAATCTCGAAGACGCCCTGCGCGGTCGCGCTCGGCGTGAAGGCGACCTCGGCAAGGATGTCGTTTACGCCCGCGGAGCCCGTGACGGAGCTTCCGTCCGCGGTGTTGGCGTTCACGAACACTCCGTTCGAGGCAAGCGGGAGAATCACGCTGAAGACGGGATCGAGCGGCGGATGGCTCGGCGCTGCGAGGAACAGGTTGCGCGACGGGAAAAAACTCGACTGGGCGGGATCGCCCGAGACTGAGCCAGTCGCCCCCGCCAGCGGAATCGCGACCACGGCCATTGAGTACCCGAACAACGGCGTGGTGCTGTTAAACAGCCGCAGCTTGAACTTCACGGTCTGGCCGGGCACCGCCATCAGGCTTCGTTCCTCAACGATGACCGATTCGCCACCGCCGGCGACCGACCCATCGCCGCCGGGATTGTCGCGGTAGAGCGCGACATCGCGAACATCGATCATGCCATCGGCATTGAGGTCGTAGGCGGTGTCGAAGCGGGTGTCACCGGACTGGCTCCCCAAGGCCATCCGGAACGCCTTCTCATCGCCCTTGTCCGCGATCGCGACCGTGGCGGTGATGAAGACCACGGCCGGAACAAGCATGCAGTCGCGCCTCATGGCTTCACCGCCTCCCCGAGTCGGAGCGATAGTTCCTGCAGATCGAGACTGTCGACCACCCCATCACCGCCTGGCGGAGCGATGTCGCCGCGGCAGCACTCCGCTGTGCAGGGGCCCCAGAGTTCGAACAGCGCGGAGAGATCTGCATTCGTGACAAGTCCGTCGCGATCGAGGTCAGGGCAGCCAAGCGATCTTGGCATCGCTGCCCAGACCGACCGTGCATCCAGGTCGACCTGGAACTCGCTGCTGCACGGTCGCTGGTGAAGTGGACGCACCGAGCCCCGCACCTCTTGTGCCGAGAGCACTTCGAACCGCAACCCGCACGGAACTTGCCAGGCCTCGAGTGGCAGACCCGAGTCTTCATCGATCCAGTCAAGTGCGAGGAAGCCGGACAACTGCGCGGGGCCACGGCTGCGGAGCGACGGCGCGAGCCGCTCATCCATCCCGGACGGCGGTTCGCGCATGATCCTCAGCAATCCGAACTCGTTCTGCGCGAAGGACTGGTCGAAGTCGAGCCCCGTTGCCAGCGGCGCGATCTCGCCCGAAGACTCGACGGGGGCGAACAGCGTGCCCTCTCCATGTAGGCCACCGAGTGGACAGATCTCCACGAGCGGCGCGTGCACCTCCGCACGGTGCGTCAGCAACAGCCGTGCGGAATCATGGCAGCCGATTTCGATCGGCTCGGGATGCCGCCAGAACCCGCCATCGATCTCGATCGTACCGCCGAGCCACTCGAATATGGCGCCTGGCTCGACGATGAGTTCGCGAACAACGAGGCGTGAACCCCCGCTGACCCGAACCGACGAACCTCGTCGTGCGACAAGCGTCGAGAGCCTCATAGTTTCACCGTCCAAGATGAACCGCTCACCCGCTTCGACGACCCGAACGCTGGAATCCGAGGAGGCTACCCCACCTCTACCGCCGCCATCTCCTGCAACTCGATCGAACCTTGCTGAACGAAGTGCAACCGGACATCCCCAACGGGCAAGACCAGAGTCTCCCAGAGGGGACACGAAGTCCCCTCCCACCCACAACTGAGGCCCCCATGGAGTCGGGAGAGACGCCATGCGGACGATGAGTTGTTGTCCCGAGACTCCGCTCTCGAAGGATGCCCACGCGGGTGCACCTGCCGACGGGACTCGCCACTGGGCGATCGAGGGGCTGCTCAGACCGCCTGCCGATTGGAAGAGCCCTCCGACGACGATGGCGGGGACGCTGCCGGATGCTTCCATGATCGGATACTCAACAAGTGCAGCCACGATAGGAAGAGCAGATCCATTGCCTCCAGTGACACCGCCGCCCATCGCGATCCACTGAGCCTGCCGCCATCGCGCGATGTTGTTCACGTTCTGCGTCGACCCTGCGGTGCTGAATCTGCCACCGACGTAGAGCACGCGTGATCCCGCTTCGTTGGAATCCAGCAAACATGCCACGCGAGGCGAATTGCCCGTGACGCCGACAGCGCCGCCCTGGACCAGCGGACTCCATACGCCCCCGCGCCAACGCGCGATGTTGTTTGAGACCAATCCGCCCGCACTCACAAAGGTTCCTCCGACAAAGAGCGACTGGCCATTGCCGTCACCCTCGTCATGGGACGCAATTGCGTAGACCTCGCCCGGAGCGGTGCCGGATACCACGCCCTGCCCAAGCGGCAGCCATTCGCGCTGCGACCGACTCCAGCGGGCAACGCTCGATGCAGGTTGGACTCCCGCGTGATCGAAGATGCCGCCAGCGAAGAGATCTCCATCAAACTCCTGGAGCGTGAATACCAAGCCAGACAAGCCCAGCCGGTAGATGCCCTCGGTGGAACCGCTCGGCACTGGCAGCCAAGATGTACCGTTCCATTTGGCAATGCTGTGTGCCACTGTGCTCCCTGCAGAGTCGAATGAGCCCGCGACATGCAGTGAAGGCTGCCCATCGAGATCGTCGTCGTAGAACCGCAAGGCGTTCACCGCGCCCCCACCATCCTCGAGCGCGCCGATCCCCGCGCCAAGCGGTCGCCAGGCGCTTCCATCCCAGCGGGCGATGTTGTTGAGCACAACTCCGCCGATACCCGAAAAAGCGCCGCCAATGAAGAGCGATGGGCCAGAGCCGTCATCGCCCACAACCATCGCGCTGACATAACCTTGAATGCCTGGTCCAACTGGCCTCCAGCTATCAGCAGGCTTCCAGACGGCGATATTGCTGCAGGCCACGGAGGAGTCACTGACTGTGGCAAAGTAGCCGGCGACCGTCACCGCGAGTGATGGCTCTTGCGTGACATGGATTGCCCGTATCCCCTCAATGCTGCTCGCGCTCGATCCACCCACACCGCTGTCGATGCCCGTCCATGCTCCGCCCACAAGTCTCCCGCAGCGCCGAAGCTGTGTGTTTGCACCGATCTCCGTGAAGTCTCCGGCCGCGAACAGGACAGTGTTCGAGCCCTCGTCCACAGCCTTCAGTGCTCGCACCCGACCGTTCGGAGCGCCCAGCGAAGACCATGCTCCCACCTGAGAGCCGAAGGGTGCGGTCCACTTCGCAAGGCTATCAAGTCCCGAAACCCCGCCTGCTGACAGGAAGTCGCCTCCGATATAGACCTCGAGGTTCGATCCAGTCACGCGAAGTGCAAGCGCATCGATCGAATCGATGACGCTTGAGTTGGGCGGGATCCCAGGCTGCGTCCCGCCAAGAAGCGGCAGCCACGCGGCGCCATTCCAGAATGTCACCTGGTTGTTGTCCCCGCCACCTCCCGTTGCCCCTCCGGCCGTCGTGAATGTGCCGCCAGCGAACAGCAGGTGCTGTGTACCGAGCGAGATGGAGGCCAGTGATTGAACCTCACCACTCGTTCCGAACGCACCGAGCGCTTGCCAAACAACGATGCCGTTGATCCTACGAAGGATCGCGACTTGATCGGCGCTACCGTTGCCGCCAGCATTGGTGAACGAGCCGCCGACGGCAACGCCAACGCCCTGCGAATCCGCGAACGGAACGATCGTGTTCACGGCACCGCTGGCGAGCCCCGTCGAAGAGCCGACAACGATGGGCGACCATGTGCCCGTCGAACTGGCCCAGACAGCGATCCGATTGACTGTCTGTCCACCCGCCTGCGTGAACGCACCGCCTATGTAGAGCTTCGAGCCGCCACCATCGTCCGCGACGGCAAGAGTCTTCACTTCACCGTTCGTCCCTCCACCAACGGGGCTCCACCGCGCTCCATCCCAACGCGCGACATTCGACGCGGGCACTCCACCAATCGCGCTGAATAGCCCTGCGACATAGAGCTTTGGACCCGAACCGTCATCGAAAGTAGCAATCGCGTTTACTCCAACTCCCGACTGATACGGCATGGCTGACCCCATTCCGAAGCCGGGGAGCCACGACATCTGGCTGCAAGAGCCCGATGGCTGAAGCACAAGCGTGCCGGCATCGGTCGCCCCGCCATGAATGATGCCGTCAATATCCTTCGAGCCTTGGTAGTTGCTGCCGTTGATCGTCGCAACTGCAAGCAACTGCACGCTGGTCGATCGAGTCGGCAGCGAGACTGAAAGCGAGAAGTTGCCGATCGCATCAGTCGTCGCCTGTCCCCCGAACTCCGAAACGACGACGGCGTTGGCGACCGGCACGCCGTCGCCTCGCACCACGGTGCCCACGAATGTGGTCGTCGTCGATTGCGCGGTCACCTCAATTCGACGCGTCGCGGTGGCGGACTCATTCTTTGCCGTAATGAATACAGAGCCCTGGCGGTGTCCCGTCACGACTCCGTTCGCGCTGACCGTCGCGATCGTGGGATTGCTGGTGCGGTAGGTCGTCCACGCGGTGGCCGGCGTCACATCGACGGTCGCACCGTCGTTCAACGTCGCCGTTGTGGTGGTCGGCGAAGTCGCGCCTACCGAAAGAAGTGCGGGCGCAGAGAGCGCGATACGTTCTGGGGTTATCGCGGGCGTGGCTGTGATCAGACCAGTTTCCGTCTCGCTCGCAGCGCCCTGGGAAAGCACAAAGGGCGAGCCGGCCAGATACCAGGTTTCATCGTCGAATGTGGCGAAGCCGGTGAGGCGCAAGGGTTCATCACTTTCGAAATCAGGCGGCGATCCTGGTCCAGCGGCGCCCCACAGGTCCGGCGAACTCAGATTCGGAGAGAACGCGCCGAGTGACTTCCCAACATCCGCCGGCTGGCCGCCCACTTTTGCAGTCCAAGACTCTGAAGCAAGCAAGTGGCCCGTACGGGCGAGGTCACGAGTGAGCTCTGTCATGTCCTGATTGCACAGCGCCTGAATCTGATCGAGAGCCGCGAAGTCCTTCTCCGCCGGAACCCAGATTGCGTGAGCTTGTTCAATCGGGGTGCTCGCGGCTAGGGAGATCGACGGGTCGACCGAAAGCGCCGCAACCTCCTTCAGCGGCGGTGCCACGCCGACCGGCCAATCGAGGACCCAGGGGGTGCCATCGGCGAGGATAAACTCGACGGGCGTCGTGCCTCCTTCGCCAGAAAAGCTGAATGGCGGTGGCGGGAGTTCCGACCACCCCCTTACTACATCCAATGCCTGCTCGATCCGAGCCTTCGCTTGGGAAACCCTGCTTGCGATTGTTGCAACGATCTTGGTCGCTTCAGTAACACGGTCGCGTAAGGACTCGACCCTCTTGGCAACCCGCTGCATGGCCTCATCAAACCACTCACTCGCAAGCAAGCTGTTGCACCGGATCTGCAGTTCCGTGTAGTACAACTGGGCTTGAACCATGTCCTGAAGGAGGCCGGCCAACGCCGGCAGGCCTTCAGGCAGGCTGGCAACGAAGTTATAGAGCTTCTGAGGCAACGCAGCTCCCCCCAACTCCTCTGGTGCCACGATCAGATAGGTCGCCAACAATGGTGGGGCCAGGGGAGCGGCAAACGCCACCATGCGGGCGGCGTTCGCGCGGATAAGCGACCAGGAGATCGCTACCCAAAGTCTCAACTCAACTGTGGTCTCGGCTGCGAGCACTCCCGATGTGAACGCCGCGACAGCGGGGCCCAGTTTGTCCGCTTGAGCCCGAGCCAAGGGAAAAGCCATGCGAGCCTGCTCCCATAGTTCCCTTAACTTTGCGAACTCAAAGATCGGCGGGACAGCCTCAGGGCCGAAGCCGCCCTGCGGGTTTATCTGCGGAACACCAGGATCAAACGTTGACTCAAGGAAGCCCGAAGCCTTCAACTGTCTCCAATTCTCACGCGCCGACTGCATCGCGATATCCATGTTCCTACGGAGTTCGATCAGACCCGGGTCCCGCAGTGCGGCTGAATCACAATCCTCGTTTACCCCAACCGCCCCGCAAGGGCAACATTTACTCCGAACCGAGTACGGAGGACAATTGCACCCCCACCCCGATAGCCGCAGACCAGTTTCCGGCGCGGTCACGATCTTCAAGCCGTCCGCGCTCACCCGACCCGGGGCCATGATCTCGAACTCGCCGAGGTCGTGGTTGAAGGTCAGGAAGTACGCCGTCGCCCCCGGCGGCAGCACCGACATGTTCGGGTACTCGACCTCGACCGGCGGGTCGAAGGTCGCGCTCGCGGGCTGAAAGGTCCATGCGAACGCGGGCGCGACGCCGTTGGGCATCGGCATCGGTATGTCGTCGTGATGCACCTGGTTCAGGCTCAGCTTCACCGGCGCCGCGGCCGTCGGCTGCGAGCCGTTCTCGAGCCGCATGGAGCCCGCCTTCACGCGGAACTTCAGGCCCTCGATTCCCGCGCATGTGAGTTCGATGTCGTTCTGTCCATTCCACATGACGCTGTTCTCTTCGAGAAGAGGGGGCAGCAGGATCGGCTTCCCAAGGGTGTTCTCTGCGTTGGGCACGATCGATGTGTCGTATCCGAGCGACGGGAAGCTCATGCCCGGCGGAATCGGCTGACCGTTGAGCTTGTTCGCGGTGAAGCCCTCGACGATCACATGCACCGCGCCGTCGTACGGGATGCTTGGGAACTCGAACTGCCCTTGATCGTTGGTCAGCACAGGCGATGTCAGAGTCGTCCCGAACTTCAGCGTCACCTTCACGCGCCCGATCGGGCGGCTCGCGTTGTCAAGCACCAGACCGCGGAAACTGGTCGGCTGCGTGAAGTCACGGGCGATGCCGTAGGTGGTGAACACCGCGGGACTCGTCCCGTTCCCGTTGAATGTCGCCTCGACGCGGTTGACTCCCTCTGCGGCCCCGGCCGTGAACGATACCTCTGCATGCCCCGTCGCCGTGGTTGGAATGGTGACGGCGGAGAGCCCATTCACGCGGCCGCCGCCCTCGATCACTGTGAATGTCACGGGCACGCCCGCAACGGGATTGTTCGAGTCGCTCACCCATGCGGACAATGGAAGCGGCGCGGCGCTACCCACCTCCACCCGCTGGTCGTTTCCCGAACCGATGTTCACCTGGCCGGCGGGCCGGGCGAGCGCGGTCGCGCTGAAGCGCGCCACGCCGGCCACATCGAGCGCGGTCGCTTCGACCCGATTGTTGCCGCATCCAGCGGTCGAGCCGAGCGTGAGAAGCGCGCTCGCGAGACCGCTCGCGTCGGTGAGCACCTGGTAGCTCATGGTGCCCGATCCAAACCCTGGGCCGCTCAGCCGGCCGTCTTCCTGGGTGACGCTGAAGGTCACTGGCTTGTTCACGAACGGAGTGCCATCGCCCCGAACGACGCGCACCGCCAAAGGCGCGGCGAGCGGCGCGCGGACTGTCCCGATTTGGTCATCGCCGGAGAGCACCTGAATGCTCGGCGATCCAACGGGCGGCGCAACCCGCGTGATCGTCCGTGTGCGGGTCACCGAGTTGCCAAGGACATCGGCGGCGACTACCGTCAGCGTGGTCGGGACACCCACCTTGTTGAGTGGCACCTTGGTCGCGACCCAGGTTCCGTTCTGTCCGACACCGATATCGACATCCGCCACGCGGCCATTGACGGTGACGGACAGCCCCTCGAAACCTGAGATGGTGTCGCCGATCGAGCCGCCCACATTGACTGCTGCGTCAAAGGTCTGTGTTCCGTCGGCGGGGAACTGAATCGTCAGGTTTGGCGGGAGTATGTCGCGGGCCACCTCCGCCACGCGCGGTGCCGATGAGACGCCGCACGGCGAAATGGCGCTCACATACAGATAGTTGATCTCGTTCGGCTCGAGCGGCATCGTTGCCGAGAACCCGCCAGCTGCATCGACGGGGATGTTGTCGAGCACCTGGTCAGGGCCCTGGATGCGAACCCTCGCCGCGCTCGCGAGTCCCACCTGCGTGGGGATCGTGCCCGAGAGCGTGACTCCGGGGCTCGCGGTCAGTTGCGGATACGCGTTCAGCACCGGGGCCGATGGCGGCGTGGAGCCGTTGAAGCGCGGCGCCTGGGCAGGCGGGACATACAGTTCGCCCGAGAGATCGCTTATGGCGTTCGAGATGTGGGCGGTGTAGTTGCCGCAGGCTGTGAGAGGTGGCGCGAACCTGCAGGTCACGGTGCGTCCGTCGGTCTGCAGCGTGGTCTTGACCGGCCGATGGAACTGCCCCGACAGCGACTGGAATGTGATCACATCCGGCGAGATCGACCGCGGATTGAGCGGCTCGCTGAAGGTCACCGAGAGGGTCTCGAGGTCGGCCGCAAGTGGCGCTCCGTCGGCGCGCTGCATCGACTGCACCGTTGGCGGGGTCCCGTCAAGCGTCGGAAGGATGCCTCCCAGCCCAGCGAGGTACACCGCTACATCCAGCACATTCACGCAGTCGTCGCCATTGAGATCGGCGCCCGGGTTGAAGCTGGCGTTGCCCGCGCAGTCTCCGAACGAGGCGATGATGGCCGCTGCATCCAGCGAGTTGGTCACCCCGTCGCCGTTGGCGTCACCCGTCAGGATGTCGTATCGAAACACCGCAAGCCCGCCGGGAACTCCGTCGCCCGAGGGCAGGCCGCCCCCCATGGGGCTGAGGATCTCGCCGTCCAGCGGGTTGCCCGCGCCGTCCGCGATGCCTTCGCCGAGCACGACAGTCACACGATCCTCCGCAAGCACGGGCGCGAAGTCGATTCGCAGCGTGTTGGTCGAGGCGATGTAGGTGGAGGTAAACGACACCTGCCCGCCACCGACGGCCCAGATATTGGGAGCCGAAGCCACGACAACAGGCTCGGAGAACTGGACGAACAGCGACGGAAGCCCCGACGATCCGTGCACGCCGCCCGCAGGTCCGGGCACGATGGAAGAAATGTGGGGCGGCGTCGTGTCCGCCTGCGCGAGCGCGGATGCGTTGGGGACAAGCGCGGCCAACGCCACCAAAGTCACTGCACGGGAGATACGCTGCATCGTGGAATCCTCGACTCTCGGGAGACAGGGCTGTCTGCCGCGCGAATGCGCGACCGAACAGGGCGGGGCCTGCTTGATGCGTGAGGCGACACTCGCCAGATGCAGCGGCAAAAACCGTGACGACAAACCGAGAAATGGCCCCAATCATGGCTGTACCTCAAGCCAAGCGGGCGGCGACGCGTCGCAACTGCTTCGCATGAATGGACTTGCAGTCGATTGTCTCGCATGCGCGAGCGGGGCAGACGATCGGATCTGAGATCTTGGCGAAAGGCGGTTGTTTCTTGCCGCCGACTCCACCGCCTGGCGCTTTGCGTTGCGAAGCACCCCATGACGACGCGTAACTCGTCAGGCCGAGTGTTTCGACAGAGTGTGAGACGACACATGAAGACGCTATTGCGACAGTACCTTGCGATTCTTAGCCTCCTCGCGTCAAGTTCGGCACTAGCCCAGGGATTCACTGACAACTTCACCGGCACGGTCCGCGACGCTTCGCTCTGGAACGAACGAGAGAGCGGGACGGCCTCGAACGAACTCACGACGATCTCACAGAACGACGTCGTGATCGTGGATGGCACCAGAGGTCAGGGCGGCGGTGGCGCCTATCTCTCGACCAAGAAGGTCGACTGGAACGATCCGTTCACCCTGCGCTTCAGCATGGCGGCCGGCGCGTTCACTGCCGTCGGCAACAAGCCGAAGGCGACCATCGGCCTCGGAATCGGGCTGGGCACCGATGCACAGTTCAGTCTTTCCGCAGGATTTCCGACGGGATTCCACGTCGAGATCGCGAACTCGAATCTGACGGGGCGCACGCTCCAATTGGTTCGCAAGCGCGGCAAGCTCCGGTTGGTTTCGGCGGCAATCCCAATCGATGACCAATGGCATGACTATGAACTGCGCTGGATGGCAGATCCGACGACACGCACGATCACCGCCGAGCTTTATCTCGACGGAGTATCCGCAGCGCCAAACCTGACGCTCTCCGGCATTGAGCAAACGTTCGCTGGCGCCACAACCCCAGGTGCGACCATTGCGTTCTTCGGGATCGCAAAGGGCAGACCGCTTTACAGCGGCCAGTTTGACAACCTCGTCCTCGAGGGCGATCTCACCGACGCCGCCGACACGAATGACGCCGGCTGGAGCGACGACGACACCCCGCCTATCCCACTCGACTTCGCGGAGACGGCCATCGCTTACGCCTGGCTGACGCCGCAGGAAACCGGGACGGTCATCTCGCTCCAAGTGAGTAACACGGAGACGACCATCATCTGCCGGAGTCCAAGCGCCAACACGAAAGCAGAAGTTGTCCGCGTGTCCCGCGGCTTCGCCCCGACGGTCACGCGGACCACTCGGACCGCCACGGACACAGAGAAGGCGCTGTTCAATCTGCTCATGCCGCCTCGAGTTCACATCGCGTCGTTCATCTACCCATTCGTAGAGATGTTGAACCACCCGAACAGCAAGCTCTTCGGGCTGAACTTTGGCCCAACCAGCAGCGCCCCGAACTGGACCGTCGTCCTGGATACCGGCGCGAGTGAACCCGTCACCCGTGTGTTGCCCGGCAACGGCATGACCACTGGCGACGGACAGGGCACGGTCTCGACCTCGCGGCTCCTCCACTGCTTCAACGTCGCCGGTGCCGTCAATCCTGCATTCAACGACCAGAACCTCGCCTGCCGCATCACCTCGGGGAACTTTGAAACAGTGGACCTCATTCCAACCTCCACCACTCAGGTTCGTGTTCGCAAGTACAACGCGCTCACGGGCGAGCCCATTGGCACTGGCACGACCAGAAACGCGACCGCCGAGGAGTTGCAAATCATCGCCGTTCGTTCGGAGTGGGGACCTGACGGGGAGGATCCAACGTGGTGCTGGGCGCGGATCGCGGAAGACTTGGGCGACGTGCCCGTTGTCAGCGTCGCGTTCACGCCCAACGAGTTCGGAAGCCCTGCCTGGACCTACGTCTACCTGAATGGAGCTGGCCAGCTTGTGGAAGTTCTCAAGTACGTCGAGTAGGCGGTGGCACGCCTGACACACGCGCCCGCCGCCCGCACCCCGATGCGGGCGGCGGGTTTTTGTGAGCCTTCAGTCGGATCCTGTCTCGCCAGTCGTTTGAGTCACCGCTCCAGCCACCGCAACGTTCGCTCCGCCATGGGATTGTGGCTTGGAAGCTCCCGTGCCTTCGACGCCAAGGACTCGAGCTCATCAGTCCGCCCGAGCAGCACCGCCACCGCGACCCGTGCGTTGCCGAGCTGGGGGATTTCGCGGGCATCGAACTCCAGCGACGAAAGCTCCGCGGCAACGAGTTCCCCAATCTCATCGATCAGCGCGTCGCCCCCCGCCGTTCGGGGCTGCTCCCTCGATGCACAAAGCAACTCGGTCACAACCGATGAAAGGACGAATCCTCGGGCAGCGGGATCGTGGCGCGTCGACACGATGAATGCCCTAAACCGCTCCGCGGCAGCCGCGTGGTCGCCCCGAAGCATCTCCAGCCGCGCGCGCATGGACTCGCTGCGCCCCCGAAGAAGCGAGGTCAGCTGGGTTCGGTCCATCGCGGATCGCTCCCGATCAATCTCGCGCTCGAGTGCGCGCAGGGCATGATCGGCCTCGTCCGGCCGCCCGAGTGCGATCCACCCGCGGACCTCCTCGATCCATGACTCCGCGATGGGAAACCCGAAGAATCCGATACCCGGCTCGAGCTCGATCGCCGGGGCGGTCAGCGCACGGGTCTCGCGCAGCAGCTTGACTGCGGTTGCGGCGTCACCCAGCTCGATGCGACAGATCGCCTCGATCATGCTCGCCTTCAGCACGAAGGTCGCGCCTCGATGGTGCGCGGGACTGAGACGCAGGAGTTCGGTGCCGCGATCGCGGGCACGCGATGCGGCGGCAAAGATCGCGGGAGGCCGCCACTCGACTTCTTCAGCGAATGCCTCGTAATACGCCGCCGCGGTCGCGGTGTAGAGCGTCATGGGCGTCCTGCCATGCCGGGCGAGCATTTCCTCCGCGAGCACTCCGGAGCGCCGAAGGAGCGCGAGCGCTTCGGCGTGCTTGCCCCGTCTCCACACCGGGTCATGCACCCGCTGGTAGGTCCAGATCAAGTTGTCGGCGTAGACCTGGGAGTCAGGATTCTCCGCATGAAGGCGCTCGTCGAGCGCCAGCTGACGCTCCTCGAGCGGCGCGCAGGCATCGGTCCCCCGGACCGTGTCAAGCTGGTAGGCGAGCGCAACCGAAAGCCGCTCGAGCGATCGAGCCGTGCCTTCGGACTGCGCCATCGACTCGCGGATCTCGACAAGCGCGTTGACCAGCTTCACCGTCTCCGTCGACTTGTGGTCGCTGCGGGCAAGCCGCGGGATGATCGCCTCCTCGAGCGCCTGCGCGCGCAGCTCGAGCAGCTCGGCACTCGGGCCGTTGAGCTCCAATGCAGCCGATGACTTACCGAGGCCCTGCGCGATGAACGCATCGCGCTCAGCGGAGCGGCCCGCCATCGACCGCAGCGCCCGCGCGCCCTCGACGGCGGACTGGGCCTCCGTCACGAGCGCCGCAAGCCGCGCGCGCGCCGGCTCGGTCGCGACCCTGACGGATACGGCCACGGCGGCGACCCCGATCGCGCAGGCCGCGACGGTCCTCCATCTACGCAGAAGGCTGCTTCTCCAACGCTCCAGCCGCCCTCGCCGCCTTGCGCGCACCTCACGCCCCGCGAGCCACCGCTCGAGATCATCGACAAGCGCATCGACCGACTCATAGCGGCGCCACGGCTCGCGCGCGCATGCCTTCGCAACGATGGCGTCGAGATCCGCATCGACCGCCGGAACGACCGATACGAGACGCGGGATCGGCTCCTCCAGAAGCCTGCGCAGCGACTCCGCGAGGTTCCCGCTTGCGAGGTCGCGCGCGGCTCGCCCGGCGATCAGCTCGAACAGCAGCACGCCGAGGCCGAAGACATCCGTCCTCGTGTCGACCTTCATCGCTCCTGGCTCAAGCGCCTCGGAGCTCATCCAACGCAGCGTGCCGAGCGCCGTCGACAGATTGGACAGGCTGGCGCGCTCGGAGAGCACGCCCTTCGTCGCCCGCGCGATCCCGAAGTCGATCACCTTCGGGTGCGGCACGCCATCGATCACCTGCACCAGCACGTTCGGACCCTTCAGATCGCAGTGGAGCACCCCGCGCGCATGCGCAAATCGAAGTGCCGAGCAGACTGGAAGGAAGAGCTCGCGGACGACGGCCCAAGGCTCGCGCGGATGCGCGCGGCACCACTCGTCGATTGCGCCGCCGCGGACGAACTCGGTGACCAGGTACGGACGGTTTCGTTCATCGAGGCCGAAGTCGTAGATGCGCGCGATGTTCGGGTGCTCGAGCGAGGCGAGGATCTGCCGCTCAAGCTCGACGCGCGACGCCACCTTCGGATCCGTCGCATCCTCGAAGATCAGCTTCAGCGCGACCTGTCGCTCGATCGGGGTCTCCTGTTCGGCCAGTAAGACCGTCGATGCCGGCCCGCTGGCAAGCACCCGGTCAATCCGATATCCGCGAATCCGCTCAGGGACCGATCGATCGACCTCGGTGCGCGGCTCCGCGATGACCTCGGCCATGGTCCGCAGGACCTCCCCGTCGGCCGCTGCCAAGCGCTTCTCGAGCGCGCGCGCGCGCATGAAGGCGATCAGCATGGCTTCGACGCGCGCACGGACTCGCTCCGAAACCCCGAGTCCCGCGAGCGAGGACAGCGGACGCTCCGGATCCGATTCGACCACGCTCAGGAACACGGCCTGTGCCTCGGTCGTGTCGGAGTCAACCGAGGACGCCGTCGCTGGCACATCTGATGGACCATCCCGCCGTGTCATGAGGGTGGAGGCGCCAATCGCGGCGACGCGAGGCGGATTCCGAGAAGATTCGTCCTGAAACGCCCGACCGCCTGGCCTCACGGCCACCAACCTTCGGCCGCGGGCCGGCTTCCAAGCCAAACCCGAGCGAAGTTCCATTCGCGGCGCACGGTGGATTCGTCGATGTCCACGACCAGCGCAATCTGGTCGTAGGTGAGGCCGCCAAAGAAGCGCAATTGGGCGATCTGCGACTGGAGAGGAGAGATCAGCGCCAGTTCGGAGAGCAGTTCGTCGGCAAGCAGGATCGCATCGCGGCCCGATACAGCGCAGGTCGAGATCTCGTCGGGTTCGGCAGCAGTACGCACCCAGCCACCGCCGCGCTTCCGACGCTTCTTCGTGCGAGCGTGGTCGACCACGACCTGGCGGATGGTGGCGACGGCCGTGGTCAGGAACCACCGAGTCGAAAGCCTCGGTCGGCGATCCGCCAGCGGCTCGAGCACGCGCATCCGCAGGAAGACCTCGTGCGCAAGTGCAGTTCCCTGAAGGGTATGCCCGACGCGCTCGCCCAGCATGTGCCGCTCGCAGATCCCGCGGAGCCGGGAGTAGAGTACCTCGAAGGATGCGAGATCATCCTCCGCACGATCAAACGAGGTGCAAGGAGGCATGACACTGAGGGCGTCGCTGGGCATCGCGTTCGACATGCGTGAGTCCTCGGGCGGGAGAATGACGAGGACAGTCTCAATCACACCATCCGAGTCAGCAGATTGCAAGCGCAAACGAAAGAAATTTCGCGAGTTGCGCGAACCGTACATACGTGCAGGCGGATGGCAGCGCCTTCAGCCGGTGCTCAGCCCCGCCGCTTGCCAAGCCCCGCGTTCGCGCCAAGCTCCTCGGCGATGCGCAGGAGCTGGTTGTACTTCGCGTTGCGGTCCGAGCGGCACGGCGCGCCGGTCTTGATCTGGCCGCAGTTGGTCGCGACGGCGATGTCCGCGATGGTCGAGTCCTCGGTCTCGCCCGAGCGGTGCGAGAGGATCGAGCGGTAGCCGTTTCGGTGGGCAAGGCTCACGGCAGCGAAGGTCTCGCTGAGCGTGCCGATCTGGTTGACCTTCACGAGGATCGCGTTGCCGCACTTCTCTGCGATGCCCTTGGCGAGGAACTTCGGATTGGTGACGAAGAGGTCGTCGCCGACGAGCTGCACCTTCGAGCCGAGCTTCTCAGTGAGCTTGCGCCAGCCAGCCCAGTCATTCTCGGCGAGGCCGTCCTCGATCGAGTGGATCGGGAACTTCGCGCACCACGACGCCCACATGTCGATGACCTCGTCGCTGGTCGCGATGCGGTCGGGATTCGACTTGAAGAAGCAGTAGCCCGACTTGCCGCGCTCCTTCGCCTCGTTCGCGAGCTCGCTCATGGCGGGGTCCAGCGAGATGAAGACCTGCTCGCCGAGCTTGTAGCCCGACTTCTCCACAGCGATGGCGATCAGCTCGAGCGCTTCCTCGTTCGACTTGAGGTTGGGTGCGAAGCCACCCTCGTCGCCGACCGCGGTCGAGAAATGCTTGTCGTGCAGGACCTTCTTCAGCCCGTGATAGCACTCGACGCCGCAGCGGAGCGCGTCCTCGAAGGTGTCGAAGCCCCACGGCTGGATCATGAACTCCTGCATGTCGACGGTCGAGTCGGCGTGCTTTCCGCCGTTCAGGATGTTCAGCATCGGAACGGGCAGCGTCTTCGCCGCGACGCCTCCGAGATAGCGGTAGAGCGGCTGGCGCGTCGCGGCAGCGGCGGCGTGGGCGACCGCCATCGAGACAGCCAGGGTCGCGTTCGCGCCGAGCTTCGACTTGTTCTCGGTGCCGTCGAGCTCGAGCAGGACGGCGTCGATCCCCTCCTGGTCGGTCGCGTCGAGGCCGAACACCGCGGCAGCGATCTCGCCGTTCACATGCTCGACCGCCCTCGAGACACCCTTCCCCATCCAGCGCTTCTTGTCGCCGTCGCGGAGCTCGACCGCCTCGTGCATGTGAA
>Ga0208783_10000306_pt1 | contig 30400 bp, 27 predicted proteins | sample DEB19_08_DNA_2_FD_184529 | JGI IMG/M metagenome (GOLD analysis project Ga0208783, IMG submission 184529) | Aqueous microbial communities from the Delaware River and Bay under freshwater to marine salinity gradient to study organic matter... | ecosystem: Environmental > Aquatic > Marine >...
TGAGCATGGTTTGATCGCGGCGATGGCTGTGGACGCAGACACCCATGCGCCGCTCATGCTTGCCTACATGAATGAGGAATCCCTACGCATGACTTTGGAACTGGGCCAAGCCGTTTACTGGAGCCGCAGTCGTAAGACCCTTTGGCACAAGGGCGCGACGAGCGGAGAGTTTCAGGAGATCGTCGAGATCCGCACCGATTGTGATCAGGATGCGCTGGTTCTACGAGTGAAGCAGCGCGGCGGTGGCTGCTGCCATACGAAGCGCGCGAGCTGCTTCTACCGCGTGGTGAGACTGAGCGATGGTCAAGCTGTCTTGAGCAAAACGAGCTGAAAACCAAGCAGCACAAGAGACGAACTTGGTGACTGTGCTTCGGGTATCTTTGAGCCAAATCAGCGACTTTGAGGCATCATCGGACCATAGCGGGCGGTGCCCTCCCAAGACCTTGGGCGATTCCAAGGGAGATTGCTGTCTCCAGAGCTGGGTGGACCGACGACTTTTTTGCGCTTGGGTGCTTCCGACGAACAGCTTGAGAGGCTGCTGAAAAGGGCCAGACTAACAGTCAAGAGCAAGAGTTTGAGTTTCATGCCAGCACTCCTTAAAGAGGTTTGCCAATCACTGCCCAGCGGTCAGGTTTTCAAGGATCACATTGTCACCCGGAGCGATACCCATGCTACCAAGCACGGTATCTGGCACAATACTGGCGACGGAGCGGCCGCCCTCAACACTCAACACGCTAATTTTGCCAACAGTCTGGCGGTTGCGGGTCACCAAAAGCTTAGTGTCCTGCTCAAGACCAGCAGCCACGCCAGCATCGATCACCACGAAGCCCCAGTCTGAATTCACCGCAAGGACGCGAGCTTGAAGGGAATTGCGCTCGAAAAGCTTGCGGCGATCTTCGATTTTACGCTCGACCTCAGCGAGGCGTTTTTGAATGTCCCCAATTTTGCCTTCTTCTTTTTTCACTTCCTCAGACTTGGCAAGCGCTTGGGCTTCAAGCTCGGCCTGACCCTGTTTCATCTTGTTGATGTCCTGCACGATGGTTTCGGGTTTCATCCCAACAGGAAGATCGGTCAGTTGCTTGTCGAGGTCGTTCTTCTTCTTGTTATTGGCCTCTAATTCCTCCTGAACTCGCTTGACATCGTTTTCGGCAAGCAAGAGTCGGTTTTTGGTCTGCTTAAGCTTCTCCGATTCCACGTCGAGATCCCCTCTGACTTTAGCAATGTCACCTGAGAGGCGGGCGCATTCGGCGATGAGTGCGGCATCCGCTTTTTTCTCGTTGGCGATGTCCGCGTTGATTTGGGCGATGCTGTTGCGCGTCTCGACAAAAGAAGAACGAATATTACAAGCAAAAACCAAAGACACCCCAGTGATGAGAATGGAAAGGATGAAAAGTACTTTAATCATGTTCCGAGAAAGCTAGGCGTTAGGTTGAGCGAAAAGATAATGATAGGCCGATCAGGGTTTGGCTGGAGGAGCTGAGCCAAAGGGGTCAGCTGTACTCGGCGAGGCGGGTGTGCCAGCTCCGCCGGCGGCAGGCTTGGCAGGTGTAGGTGCTGCGCCAAAGGGATCGGAGGCAGGAGCAGCTGGCGCTGCAGGAGCCATGCCGCCTGCGGGCGGTGCCCCGAAGGGATCGGATGCGGCAGCAGCAGGTGCCGCAGGAGCCATGCCACCTGCGGGCGGCGCACCAAATGGATCCGAGGGGGGCGCAGCCGCTGGGGCTCCGGGCGCGGCAGGCGCTGGGGCAGTGGGTGCAGGAGGGGCCGCGGGCTTGACAGGCACCGCCGCGGCGACCACGAGATCTCCGGAGCGAATCGTTTGATCTTTGGCGATGGATCCGGGCACGATGTCAGCGACTGATGTGGCCTGCTCAACATTCCGCACCTTGAGCTTGCCAATGACGTCTTTGCCGCGCTTCACCTCGAGTTCGGCGTTGGCGAAAACACCACCTCCGTTGCCCTTGCTGAGAACCACAAAGCCCCAGTCATTGAAAGGTTGGGTCACTTTTGCGGTGAAATCAGGCTCAACCATGCCTTTGCGGCCGCGGGCCTCTCGCTCTTCGGCAGCCTTCACGCTGTCGGTGAGATTTTTGACGGTCTCTTGGGCGGTGGCGAGGCGCTGGTTCTGGTTGGCTAGGGCCCCCTCAGCTTCCTTCTTTTTCTCCTCGAGATCCTTGATGGTCGCCATCAGCTTTTTGATGTCACCCGCTTCATCGATCTTTGTCTGCAGTTCTTTGACGACCTTGGTCACGCCTTCAAGGTTGGTCTTTGCTAGGGCGAGTTCCTGCTCCTTCTCCTGCACTTTGGTAGCGATATCGGTGGACTCTGACTTGGCTTTCTCGAGTTCCTTATTCACATCGGCGAGTGCAGCGATGTGTTTGGTCTTCGCTTCTTCGGCGGCCTTCTTATGATCCTGAATCACGGTCAGGTTTTTTTTGGTATACTCCTCACGATCACGCTCATTTTTGAGGCGCTCTTGGTTTTTCCAAGCAAAAAAAGCGGAGCCTGCGAGGCAGACAGCAGCGAGGGCAGATAAAATTTTCCAAGCCATGAGGGGATGAGGGGGAATTGAATTGAATGTTTTAACGAAAAGCCGTCCTTTCGACAACAGCATTTTTCTAAAGAGGCAAACTTCCTACCCCAAAGCCGACCCGACTGCCTTGGAGTGGAAATCCATCGAGAATCGTGCTTGTATGCGCTCTGCCCCCGTTTTAGGGCTGCGGATGTCAGGGACCGTGGATGTTCAGCTTGCGAACCCCGCCAGGTCCGGAAGGAAGCAACGGCAGCCTGTCTGATCATGCTGCGGTTCCCTGGCACTTTTTTAAAAATTTGAGGTAAAGCCTGTCCAAGCGCTGCGTTTGAGCGCATCACATGATTCGCGCCGCCCTCTTTCTCGCTCTCTTTTGCCACTGCAGCAGCCTCTTCGCCGCAGGAATAGCGGGCAAAAAGCCGAACATCCTCTTCCTACTGACCGATGACCAAGGTTACGGCGACCTTTCCTCCCATGGGAATCCCATCCTGAAAACCCCGAACCTCGACCGCCTGAACGCGGAGGGGGTGCGCTTCGAGGATTTCTGCGTCAGCCCCACCTGCTCTCCCACTCGCTCAGCCCTGCTCACGGGCCGCCACGAGTTCAAAAACGGGATCACCCACACCATTCTGGAACGTGAACGCCTCACGCCTAAGGCCACCACGCTGGCCCAAGTTCTAAAATCCGCGGGTTACACGACGGGTATCTTTGGCAAATGGCATCTCGGCGATGAGCCGGAGTATTGGCCCAGTGCCCGCGGATTTGATGAAATGTTTATCCATGGGGCAGGTGGGATCGGCCAGACCTTCCCTGGCTCCTGCGGCGATGCTCCTGGCAACCAATATTTCGACCCTGCCATTCTGCACAATGGCATCTTTGAGAAGACCCAGGGTTACTGTACCGATGTCTTTTTCTCCCAGGCCGCGAAGTGGATCGAGAGCGTCAAGGGAAAGCAGCCCTTTTACTGCCACCTCGCCACCAACGCCCCGCACGGACCTTATATCGCCCGGCCGGAGGACAAGAAGCTCTTCGAAGGCAAAGTCGAGGGCGAAGACGTGCAAAACTTCTTCGGCATGCTCCACAACATCGATCAAAACCTCGGCCGCCTGCTGGAAAAGCTCAAGGAGTGGGGCATCGAGAAGGACACATTGGTCATTTTCATCAATGACAATGGGGGCACCGCAGGCACCAAGGTCTTCAATGCGGGTCTTCGTTCACAGAAGGGGTCTCCGTGGATGGGTGGCATCAAGGCGAGCAGCTTGTGGCGTTGGCCGGGCACCCTTTCGCCTGCACCGGTGACGAAACTAACCGCCCATGTGGACTTCTTCCCCACTCTGGCGGAGCTCGCCGGCGCACCAATCACCGACGAACTCCAGAGGCAGGTGGAGGGCCGCAGCTTGGTGCCTCTGCTCGAAAACCCAGCAGCGGAGTGGGCGGACCGCCGACTCTTCACCCACGTCGGCCGTTGGCCCAAGGATGCGGATCCTCAAAAGTACAAGTTCACGCAATGCAGCATCCGAACCCAACGCTGGCATCTGGTGAACGCCAGTGGGGCTGCGCCCAAAGCAGCCAAAGGTAAGGCGAAAGCCAAAAAAACGGCTCCGAAAGCTCCCGCCGAACCCATGAAGAATGCGATCGTCAAAGCCGGTCCCGAGCCTCTGAATGTCTCGTGGCAGCTTTTCGACATTGAGGCTGATCCTGGCGAGCAGACAGATGTGGCAGCGGCCCATCCCGATGTCGTCCAAGAACTCGCAGCCGCCTATGATGCGTGGTGGGAGAGCGTGCAGCCCATGCTGGTGAACGAAAAAGCCCCACTTGCTTCTGAAAACCCCTTCAAGACTCTTTTCGAGAAGCAGTTTGGCCAATGAAGGGCCTTAAGGTCTGGCGGCCTTCTTTAACCCATTCACCGTCACATCTGGAAAATCGGTGAAGAGTGCATCCACCTTCGCCTCATCAACAAGCAGCCGCATGAGCTCATCGGACGTTTGAATGCCTTTCGGTAGATCATCGACGCGCAGCGTGTGAGGATGCACTTCGAGGCCAAACGCATGCGCACGTGCAGTCAGATCCGTGACCTGCGTGCCGGAAACGATGGCACCAATCGATGGCCCGATACCATCCACGACTTTCGCCAACTCGGCGAGGTCGATCTTGGTTTTGTTGCCCGCAAGAAAAATGAGCCTTCCCTTCCAACCGAGTTCATGCCTCAAACGCTTCAGCTCTCCATATTCAAAGCATTGCAGGTAGCATGCATGCTCTTTTGTCGTGTAGCCATGCTTCGCCAGCACACGCAGCACCACCGAGCTGATGTCGCGGCCTTCTTTCCGATGCCAAGTTGGCTGCTTGATCTCCGGATAAATGCCTGCCACGCGGCCGGTGCTGCGATTCAGGCCCGCGATGACTTCCAGTTCCTCATCCAGCGTCAGGATGCGGAAACCGCCCATGGTGGCCGGAAAACGGTTCGGGTAGACCGGCTTGCCCGTTTTATGATCCGTCCGCTCGTGCATCGAAAGCTGTCTCAGCTCTAGGAGTGTGAAATCGAGCGCGTAGTAGCGTCCGTCCGCCCGTTTGCGGCCCGGGAAGCGCATCGCGACATCGCTCGTGGTTTCGAGATGAATGTCATGCAGCACCACCGGCACGTCGTCTTTCGAAAGCACGACGTCCTGTTCGATGAACTCCGCGCCCATCGCATGTGCCATGACCTTGGCCTCGCGCGTGTGCTCCGGCACATAGCCACTGGCACCGCGATGCGCGATGGTAAACGGTTGCGCGGCAGCTAGGGTGGTGAAAAAAAGAAGCGCCATCCCTGTTTTCATAAGGCGAAAGATCTTTGTGCCGATCAGCATCAACGTGCCATTGATGAACAAGCCGAGAGTGATGAGGCCAAGCAGAACGGGAATCCTGAAAAAGTTCGCAACCGACACCGCCGACCATTCACCGCGGGCCCAAACTGTGCTCGATTGCTGGAACGAAAAATTCTGTGCAGGTTTTGAGAATGCAACCATAAGCCCGATAGGGTGGCAGAAGATCCGCCGTGGCGTCAATCCATGTCTTGTCGCCTGCGTGCATTCGTGCCACTGCTCGCGGATGAAACGCTATCTCGTCCGAAACGCTGCCCGATGGTCTGAGGCTGATCCGCTCACGGACTTCATATTTCCATGGGAGGATCGGCCCGCACCGAAAACAGAGTTTCGGGCCATGCATGATGATACGGTATTTCGTTTTCGTTTCGACTGCATGGATGAGGATCTGGTGCTGCCGGAGGGGCCGACGGCCAAAGAAAGGGCACTAGGGGCAGACCGTGTGGAGATCTTCTTCGCGACGGATTTGAGCCTGCAATGCTACTACGGGCTCGAAATGAGTCCGCGGGGCGATGTGGCGGATTACGCGGCGAGCTTTTATCGCGAAGTCGATTGGAGTTGGAGTTTTGAAGACCTTGCTTTGGAACCGGAAATTCGTGAAGGCGGCTATACGGTGATCGGAAGCATCCCATTGAAAGCGCTGCATGATCTCGGCGTGCTGCGCGGCCGCGAGATGTTTGCGGGACTGTACCGCGCGGAGTTTCATCGCAAACCGGATGGCACCGTGCATTGCGGCTGGATGCCGTGGGTGAATCCGCACACAGAGAAGCCAGACTTTCATGTACCGGCGAGCTTTGGCGTGCTGGAGTTGAAGTGAATCCGGAACGCGTTCGTATCGTCTTCTTTTTATCGTGATGCCCACTCTGACCAAATCCGCACCGATGCCCGGCAAGTTTTTTGCCTCGCATTGGCGTGGCGTGAGTTACGGGCCCTTTGCACCGGATTCATCTCGAAAGATGGACGTGGACTTCGCGCATATCGCAAGGCTCGGTTTCAACAGTGTGCGGTTGTATGAGATTCCAGATCAGGACATGCTCGATGCGGCGATGAAGCATGGCATCAAACTTGTGTGCGGCATCCCGTGGGCAGAACACATCGATTTCCTGAGCGATGTGAGCACGTGGCAAGACATCCGGCGCAGCGTGGAGAATGGCGCGGCTTTTCTTGGCAGGCAGGAAGCGGTCTCGGCGATTCTGGTGGGCAACGAAATCGAGAAAACCTTGGTGCGCTGGATGCGTCCCAACCGAGTGCGAGCGGCGATGGAGGAACTGATCGATGTGGTGCGTGCGCAGGCTCCTCAAAAACTCGTAAGCTATGCCACCTACCCTTCGACAGAGTATCTGGTGCCGCGAAACGCGGACTTTCTTGCCGTGAATGTGTATTTGGAACGTCGCGAAGAGTTCACGCGCTATCTAGCCCGCTTGCAAAACCTCGCAGGTAACAAACCATTGGTGATCACGGAGTTCGGCCTTGATACTGCCATGCAGGGCGATGAGGTTCAAAGGGAGGTTTTTCAATGGTATGAGACTGAAACCCTTGCCGGAGGATGCGCAGGCGCGTTTTGGTTCAGCTATACGGATGAGTGGTTTCGGGGTGGGGAAGAAGTGACGGCTTGGCGTTTTGGCTTGGTGACACGTGAACGCCAAGAGCGTGCGGCCTGCCAGATCCTGCCAGCCAGGCTTTCACCTCCTTCTAATGCACCACGCATCTCGGTGGTGGTCTGCACGCGGAATGGCGCTCGCACGCTGAGCGAATGCTTGGAGTCACTGAAAGCGCTGAACTATCCCCATTACGAGGTGTGGTTGGTGGATGATGGATCGACAGATGCCACGCCGGAGATCGCAAAGGGCTTCCATTTTGTGAAGTATTATCGTCAAGAGCCGGCGGGCTTGAGCGTGGCACGCAATCGCGGCGCGGAACTCGCCACCGGCAGCATCGTGGCCTACACGGATGATGATTGCATAGCTCACGCTGACTGGCTTTTGTATCTCAGTCTAGCCTTTGCCGATGAACGCGTGCTCGCCGCTGGCGGGCCGAACATTCCGCCGCCACCACGGAATCGAGTCGAGCGTGTTGTGGCCGCCGCACCGGGAGCTCCGGCGCATGTTTTGCTCAGCGACACGGAGGCGGAGCATCTGCCTGGGTGCAATCTAGCGATCCGCAAAGTCGCGTTGCATGCCATTGGTGGTTTCAAGGCCGATTTTATCACGGCGGGTGATGATGTGGACATTTGCTGGAGGCTTCGCGAGCACGGTGGGCGCGGCAGCCTGCGCTTTGTGCCAGGTGCGATGGTGTGGCATCATCGCCGTTTCACGATTCGTGCTTATCTGAGGCAACAGCTTGGTTATGGCCGTGCGGAAGCGCTTTTGATGCGACAGCATCCGCAACGTTTTGGGCCGCTTGGCGGCGCTCGATGGCGCGGCGGCATCTATGGTGATCATCTTCCTTCGGATGATCCGATTGAGGGCAGCATCTACCACGGCCCGTTGGGGATGGGGGCCTTTCAGACGATCTATGCGGCGAACAAAGGCTTTCGCTGGTGGGACCGATTCACGGGGGTGATCTGGATCGCGTTCGCCCTGCTGGCAGCCGTTTTGAGACTCGAACCGGTGGCGCTGCTGCTGCTGGTTTTTGCCTCGTGGGCCGCGTGGCGCATCAGTCGGCGGAATGCGCAGGCGGTCTGCCTAGGCGGCTTGCGTGATGGAACTTTACTTTGGCTGCTGAGCTTTCTCCAGCCAGTGGTGCGGGAGTTTGCGCGCCTTTCGGGCATGTTCATCGGAGGCGCGCTGCCGACATGGCGACCTCACGCGCCGGACATCCTGCCGCCGCTCAAGCCTGGCAAGATATCGATCACTCTCACAACGCTGTCGTTTTGGAGTGAGGAGGGCCATGATCGTCATTGTTTGCTCAATGCACTGCGTCACGTGCTGACGGAAAATCGGCGCATGGTTCGCGAGGATGATGGCTGGCGCTGGTTTGACTTCGAGCTCGCTCCACACAGCGATCTTTCGCAGGCCTTCATGACCGTCACCGAGTATCACGGGCATCGACGCTGTCTTACACGGGTGCGCTGCATGCTGCGTATACGCCGCGGGTTGGTTTGGAATCTCGCATTGGGCCTAGTCTTGGCATGCCTGCTGGCCACGCTGCCTCTACCCATCGGCTTTTTTGGTGTGATCGGAGTCGTCGGGATACTCATCGGTATTCCGTTGGCGTTGCGCTTCATCCGCCTTGACATGAAGTCAATGCTTCACCAGGCCGCCGCACAAGCCGGGATGCCAGAAGCCACAAAAAGACCGGCGTGATGGCGCTAAGCGCGATGGCCCAGATAGGTTCGCTTTGACCCAAATGGCCAATGGCAGCGAACGCGAAGCCCAAGGGAATGCTGCCACAGGCCAGCGAGGGCAGAAACACGCGCCAGCTCATGCGGGCAATGCCAGCAAGGCACGCGACTGCCTCCGGCAGCACCGGCGTCCAGCGCGAAAGCGCCACAAGCCATCCGCCGTGTCTATCAAACAAGGCTTCTACTTTTTGCAGACCTTTCTCACCCGCAATCCACGCTGCAGCGCCACGTCCCAGCCAATGACATAAGGCATAAGCGACGATGCCGGAAAGCATCGAGCCTGCCGCACACACGAGGCCGCCTACGAGCCAGCCATACACCCAGCCGATGGCAGACATCACAACGGTGGAAGGCACCGGCAACACGATGTCACTCATGAGCAGCAGGATGCCTCCCACCCAGGCCCACACTCCAAAGCCTTCCATCCATTGACGTGCACCATCAAGGCTGAGCGCCGCGTCAAAGCGCCTGCCCCAGACGAAAAAGGGGATTAGGATGGCTCCCAACAGAACTAGAATCAAAAGCATCAACGAACCACGACGCGCAGGCATGCGATATACCAACACGTCACGAGTTGGATTACAAGGTATCGATCATCGCATTCCCGTTTCTTCAACATGCCGCTGAAGCCGGTGGAGTTTTCACAGCTTTTCCATCAGGGCGAGGCCGCGCTGTGAAATCACTCGCCGCTTTGCGCAGCAACCTTTTCTCCATTGGCGGGATCATGCGAGATCGGCCAGTAGGCTCCCATATTGAGCAAGGCAGGTGGATTCATCTTCAAGGCTTTACCATTTTTCGCTCCGAGGCCTTGATAGGTGATGGGCATCAGTGTGACGCAGAGGCGATCCTGATCAAACTTTTGCACATGCAGTGCTGCGGCAAACGTGTTCTTTTTGTCCAACGTGATCTTGTCACCTGCTTGATAAGGATCTGTCTTTTCCGTGAGACCTGGAAGAACGATCTCCACATCCACATCTTCGAGCTCCACCGAACGCGCACGGATGATCCACCCTTGCGTGATCACGTCGTTTGAGACGAGCGGCCGCGAGTTGATCACCTGATAGTCACCGGTGACGTAGATGGGTTCTTCCTGTTTGTAATTGCGGATGTAGGCACGCTTCAAAAGATCATTCTTCACCGCGAGTTGTTCATGCGAGAAGTTAAAGAATTCCGCTAGCAGATCACGAGAGGGCAGGAACTTGCCACCCGGAACAGAGTACTTCGAGAAAGGGCGGATCGGATCAAGCTTGTCAAACTTGGCAAGCACCCGGTAGTTGAAGGGTTTTTCCGGGTGGGAGAAAACCATGATGCTGAAAAACCAACAAAACGTGGCAACGCCCATGAGGAATGTGATCAGGATCGTCCACCAAAAGATTCCTCCGGAATCTTTCTTTTTTGAGAAGCTACCACCGCCGTAGGAGCGGTATTCACTTCCATCACTTAAAAATCGAACATGCATGGCAAATGGACGAGCCTGATGATAAAAACTGGATTGATATGGTTAAATTCTTACAGATTGTTAAGGGTTTGGAAAGAACATTTCGAGTTCAGTTGGATCATGATTTTGCTATTGTTTTGAAAAGTTTGAGGGTGGAAACCAGGTTTTTTCACAAGGTCCGGAAAAGCATACGGGCGACCCTGCCGGGAACCTATCAATTTAGCAAAACATAAAGGGTGCCAATTTTGAAGTTTCTGAAAGGCGTTTACCTTGCCATTCAGGAGTGGTTTCCATCGAGCGAACCATTCGAAATTGTCTCGAACTAAAAGTGGCGCCTTCCGCTTAAGATTTATTACTATAACTTTGCGTCCGCTTTATTGCCATAAAACGGCTGCTCCTTTCACCTTCACTTCAGGCCGCCAAGCTGGCGGATACGGTCAAAGTGTTTCTTGGAAACTTCGGTGATGGAGAGGCGGTTGCCACGGCGCAGGATGAGCAGATCAGCAAGGAATGGATCAGCGCGCAGCATTTCAAGGCTCACGAAGCTCGGGAAATGGGCCTCCCACTTCACATCGATGAGCAACCAGCGAGGTTCCTCGCGCTTGCTGCCGGGGTCGAAGTATTCCGATGAGGGGTCAAACTGCGTGGGATCTGGCTTGGCCTCGCTAACAAGGCGCACGACGCCCGCGATGCCTGGCTGAGGGCAGCTCGAATGGTAGAAAAAGCCAAGGTCGCCGATGTGCATCTCATCTCTCATCATGTTGCGCACCTGATAGTTGCGCACGCCGTTCCATGGCTCGGTCTTATTGGGACGCTTTTTGAGGTCGTCGAAGGAGAAGACGTCGGGTTCAGATTTGAGGAGCCAGTGCTTCATACTCAAATGGTGATGCGGCGATTGCGTGAGGTAATGGGCCAGCGGGTGGTGAAGCGGCCATTTTCGATAAGATGCGCCTCACCATGCATGGAGACGGTGGGGCAGACATGCCGCGGAATGCCGTGCAAGGCTTGGCCAATAAGGAACTCATTTGCACGCTCGGTCTCAAGCACGAGGTGCTCCTCACTTTGCATCAGCGGCGTGGCATCTGGTAGCTCTTCGAAGCGCACACGCGGATGCGGATTCTCCGGTGCAACAGATTTGTGGCCGAGATCAAGCGTGATGCGGTTTTTGCCAGGTTTGCTGATCACACGGGCGAGCAAGACCGCGGCAGGCTGGAAGGGCAGATCTGGGTGCTTGTCTCCGTAGCCGAAGTCCCACAGCACCGTGGTGCCAGGGCTCAGCGTGCGGTCAGCATGTTTGGCATGCAACCCGAAGGTAGGCGAGCCGCCCGCGACCAATTCTTTGACGAGGATGCCTTCGCCTTGCAAACGACAGCGAAGTTGGTGCACGGAGGCAAAAGCAGCATCGCAACGCTCCTGGCGCACATCGAGGCTCTCATCGTGAATGTGGCCGTCGTAGGCGTGAAGGCCTCGAAACTGCAGTTTCGGTGTATCTTTCATCACATGTGCCAAAGAGGCGGCCTCATCGCCCGGCACAATGCCGGTGCGAGCCATGCCACAATCGATCTCAAGGTAAACGCCAAGCGTGACCCGGTGCTGTTGGGCGGCAGAGGCAAGCAAGCGCAGGCTGTCCTCGGCATCGGCGATGCTAGAGAAGGCGGTCTGGGGGAATTTCAACGCGAGCTCCGCGAGGCGATGCGCGTTCGGGCCAACACATGGCATGGCCAGCAGGACATCATTGGCTCCGGACGCGGCACACATTTCAGCCTCAGCGATGGTCGAGGCCTTGAAACTCGTGATGCCGAACTGCACCTGCCAAGCGATGATCTCGGCACACTTGTGAGTCTTCACATGCGGGCGGAGGCGTTTCGGATCACCGCCGGCAATGTGAATCATGAGCTTCAGGTTGTGCTCAATGCGGCTACGGTAAAAAAGGAGGGCCGGGGAAGGGATTTCGGCTTCGTTTTCGATGTGGAACCAAGCGGGATGCATGAGGCTATGAGAGTCAAAAAGGGCTCAAAGAATCAGATGAACTCGATGACATGCTTTTGGCCATGCTCTTCATGAGCAGGGTTGAGGCTGCGCAGCTCGAACTCGGCTTTTTCGGCCGTGGCATGAACAAGTACCCAACCGTTCGGGCGGTCCTTGCTGAAGGTGTACGCCACGGGCGGGAGGCTAAGCACAGGCAGGCCAGTCTCTGCATGCTTCGTGAGGTTCCAGTTGTGGATATGCCCGTGGATAAAGCCCTTCACTTTTTCATGGGAGGCGAGGATCTTGAAAAGTGCATCACTATCCTGAAGACAGCCGTTCTTTTTTTTGTCGTCCATGCTGGCGAGCATGGGATTGTGGTGAGCGCAGACGAGCGTGGGCTTGTTGGGGAGACCTCGCAGCGTGCGGTCGATCCAGCCAAGCTGCACATCTCCGATGAGGCCGGGCGTCTGGTTCACACTGTGAAGCGAGTCGAGGAGTAGCCAATTCATCGTGGCACTAGAGACGACGGTGACGTGCTTGTCTGCGACAGGGACCTGACGCTCGGCATTCGGGGGCCCAGGAGGGAGGACGGCATTGATGAAGCTCTGGCGGCTGTCGTGATTGCCGAGTGTGCAATGGACTTGCACAGAGTTGCTAGTGAGCGGCTCCATGAGCTTCACAAAAGTGGCGTAGTCCTCGGTCTTGCCATCGAGCAGTGCACAGTCGCCATTCACGATGACGCCGAAGGGTTTCTGGCCGATTTTCAGCACTTGGTTGACGCAGCGCGTGAGATTTTCCGCCATGCAGACCTCACGTGCCACCGTCTTTTCATCCTCAGCAATGTGCGGATCGGAAAACAACACCCAGAGCTGCTCCGGGAGATCCGCCGCTGGCAGTTTCGCGGTAAGAGCAGCGAAGCCAGTGGCAGTGGCCCGCTGTAGCCAGCGGCGGCGTGAGATGAGGGGAAGGGTGAGGGGCATGATGGGGGAGAGAACGCGATGAGAGGAGCGGATTGTGCGTTGGAGTGGCAGCCCAGCGGAGCCTTGGTGGCATTATTTGCGGCTCAACTTGTGAAACATCCAGCCGCCCAGACCAAGGAAGAGCGCATTCGGTGCCCACATGATGAGGTGCGGCATGGCGCCGGGTTTTTCACCAAGGGCCTCGGCGAGGATGATGAAGCTCATGTACAGAAGAGCGGTGGCGATGCCGATCACGAAGCCCGTGGATGTCTCCCGACGCTGAGCCGTGACGCCGAGCGGGATGCCCACAAGAGCGAATGTGATTGAGGCGAGCGAGAAACTGTAGCGCTTATTGAGCTCGGTGTTCGAGAGGGATTTTTCCACCGCACTGAGCTCGGCCCCAGTGAACACATTCTTGCCCGTGCTCACCTCATGGCTCAGCGCGGCGGTGCTTTTCATGCTTGCATTGATGCGCACGGTATCCTCCTGGAGCTTTGCCAACGAAAAAGATAGGGATTTGGTACCAAAATGCATCGCCTGAATGCCCTGGCCTGGCTGTCCGGGAAAATGCTCCAAATGCTCATCACGCAAGTGTAGCAGGAAATCGAGCGAGCCGGGCCTTGAGTGGAGCGAGGCCTCCTTGGCGCGAATGTAGGAGGTGGCGCTGCCATTGATCTGCATGATGTGAAGGTCCTTCAGCTCGGTGCCCTGACGCTTGCCAGTGTAGATCCGGTAGCCGGGCATCTTATCGAGTACGAGGCCCTCTTGGAAGAGTGTCTCCGGATTGTCCGCCACAACGCGATAGAAAAGGCGCTTCATGCGATCCTTGGCCGCAGGGGCAAGATCGACATTCACGTAAAAGCAAAGGCCGCTGAGGAGCACGGCCAAGAGGAAAACCGGCAGGCAGATGCGCGGCATGGACATGCCTGTCATTCGCAGCGAGACGAGCTCATTGTCAGCCGAGAGACGGCCAAAGACGAGCAGAATACCCGTGAGGAAGGCCCATGGGATGGTGTAGATGAGGGAAAAAGGGATTACGAGGGCCACGAACTCGAGCACGACAGAGGTGGGCAGCTCAGAGTTGCCCAGCAGTTCATCGAGCTTCTTATACACATTCCCCAACACCATCACACCACTGAGCAGGCCCACGCCGATGAGTGTCGCCATGCCAATCTGGCGGGCGAGGTAGCGGTCAAAAATGCGAAAGGGCATGGGCGGCGTTCCTTTGTTATGGGTTCTCTGTTCCCAGTTCGCGCTTTTCGCAACGGAGAACCTTGAAGCCTCCCATTTGAGCCTCTTAACTCCTCCCCATGCCGAAAGCCGCCGCCGCGCCGCCCATCCCAGAGCCACCCGATGAGCTCGCGGAAGCGTTTTTGCAGTTTCTGGATGCTGAGCGGCGCAGCTCACCGCGAACACTGGTGCTGTATGAGACAGCCTTGAGGCAGTTCAGGCTGTGGCGCACGCCCTTCCAAGGATGGGACAAGGTAGAAGCAGATGACTTCCGCGCCTTTTTGTTCGACCTGATGAAACAGGAGCGCGCTAGATCGAGCATCCGGCTGCAGTTCGCGGCACTGCGCAGCTTCTTCAAATGGCTCACCCGTCGCCGTGGGTGGAAGCACAACCCGCTCGTGGATGTGCAGATGCCAAAACTGGAGAAAAAACTGCCCGTCGTCTTCACAGTCGATCAGATCGAACATCTGCTCGCGCTGCCAATGAGCACGCCCAAGACGCCCCAAGCTATCGCTTGGGCTGCGGAACGTGATGCGGCCGTTCTGGAGCTCTTTTATAGTACTGGGATGCGCCTCAGCGAGTTGGCTGCGCTGAATGTCGAGGACATCGATCCGATCAGCAAGGTGGTACGCGTCTTGGGCAAAGGCCGCAAGGAGCGCCTCTGCCCTCTGGGCACACCTGCTTTAGCCGCCGTGCAGCGTTACCGACAAAAGGCTGGTGTGCACCATGGTCCGCTTTTCCTCAGCCGCGTGCGGAGGCGCATGACGATCGACGCGATCAACGACGTGGTGCAAAAGTACTGGCGCCTTTCAGGCCTCGCCGTGCACCTCACACCACACAAATTCCGCCACAGCTTTGCCACTCACCTCCTCAACAACGGCGCGGACCTGCGCAGCGTGCAGAGCCTGCTGGGCCACGCCAGCCTCTCCACCACGCAGATCTACACGCACGTCTCTACGCAGCGTATGCAGGAGGTTTATGAATCCGCCCACCCACGGGCCTGATGTGTCACCAACATGCTCGACCGCCTCCTTCCCCCCTCCCAAGATCATCTGCCGCTCATGTGGTGGCGGCAGCACCCGGTGTATCTCTCGGCCATGCTGGCCTTGGCCGCAATGGGGAGCATGGTCCTCACCGCCTTGCTCGGCCCCATCATCGCGGGAGCCATGGTCTTCAGCTACCCCCGCTTTTTTCAGGATTGGCACCTTTGGACGCCATTCACCTGTCTGTGGATGAATCCACCCAGCTTCTGGACAGTCATTGGTTGCCTCCTGCTATGGAATTTTGGTGAGGCGGTGGAGCGTCACATTGGCCGCCGAGCCTTCGCGCGTCTGCTCGTGCTCCTCTGGCTTACCCCGCTGATCGTGATCTCGGTGTTCGGCCTCCTTGGCATCCAAGGCTTGGTCTGCGCTGGCGTGATGGCACTCGAGTTCGCGATCTTCATCGCCTTTGCCACACTTTATCCCACGGCAAAGGTCAGCCTCATCCTTGTCACCCTCGATGCTTGGCTGCTGGCGGTGATTTTCGTGGCACTGAACGCACTGGGCTCTCTTTTCGCGCGGGATTGGACCTCGCTCGTCCTGCTAGCCTCGACAGTGGGTACTGCTCACCTCTTCATCAGGCATGAGAAGGGTGAGCTGAAACTGCCCTCGATGCCAAAAGCTGCCGCCAAGCGATCACAGCCCTCACCCAAGCCCGTCACGAGCCAAGTGAGCGTAGATGACCTCCTCGATAAAATCAGCCGTGAGGGGCTCCATAGCCTTACTGCTCAAGAAAGGGAGGCTCTTGAGAAAGCGAGCCGAGACATGCGACGCCGCTCCGGCTGAGATTCCGATCAAAACGGAATGTCATCGTCTTCCATACCCTCAGTGATCGGACCTTCGCCGAATTCATCGTGCTGCTGCGCGGATGAGGGACGTTGCTGTGAGCGCTGCGCCGAAGCCGGGCCGCCACGCTGCTGCGAGGGCCGCTGCGGCGGGCGGTTGTAGCTGGCGCCTTCTTCATCACCCCCTCCGCCGCCACCCGCGCGTTCACCGCCAGGGCTGCCAAGAAATTGCATCTGCTCGCCGACGACACGAAGGCGCGTGCGCTTCTGGCCGGTCTGTTTGTCCTCCCACGAGTCCATCTGCAGGCGACCCTCGATAAAGACCGGGCGGCCCTTGTGAAGATATTTGCCCGCCAGCTCGGCCATCTTGGACCAGAGCACGACATCCACGAAGGTCACTTCCTCCACTTTTTCACCGCTGTCGGAGGTGTAAACACGGTTCACGGCGAGGCCGATGTCACACACGGCGCTGCCCTTGGGTGTGTAGCGCACTTCTGGGTCGCGAGTGAGATTGCCAATGAGCATGACTTTGTTGTAGGAGGCCATAAATGACGAGGTGTGTTAAGATGAGGTGACAAGGAACTTGGCGGCCAGACGTTGCCGGGGGCCACGCTTTCGGGCAATGTTTTTTTGTCAGCAATGCCGCCGGGGTGCATGCTGTTGCCTGTGCTCCACCTCGTTGACCGCTTCATCCTCCATCTGGCCACGGAACGCGGCCTGTCCGTGAGCTACCAGATTCTCGTGCGCGGGTTTCTGGAGGCCTTCGCCTCCTGGTTCAAGGAGTCTCAGGGATCCGAGGATCCCGCCGAAGTCACCACGGATGCCCTCACCAGCTATCTCGTCCGCCGGAAGAAAGACGGCCTCGCCACCTCCTCCGCCCGCGTGGAGCTCATCGGATTGAAAATCTTCTTCCGCTGGCTCGCCGCCCACAAGCATATCCCTCTTGATCCTGCAGATGCAATTCTCCCACCGCGGGCCGAGCGACACCTGCCCGAAACACTAAATGAGCACGATGTGCGCCAACTCATCGAGTCCATCACGGGCGTCACCCCGCTCGACCGGCGTGACCGGGCTATGCTGGAGCTCTTTTATGCCAGCGGCCTTCGCCTCGCCGAGCTGCTCAATGCCCGGCTGGAAAATCTCAGCCTCGAAGAAGGCTGGATACGCGTGACCGGCAAAGGCTCGAAAACGCGCCTCATTCCCGTCGGAGCGGCCGCACGCGATGCCATCACTGCCTACTTAGAGCATGCGCGACCTGCTCTGGTGAAGGCGAAAAGCTCCAGCCACATCTTCCTTTCCAACCGAGGCCAGAAACTCGGGCCTGACCGCATCCGCGACATCTTCATTGAACGCGCCAACGCCTGCGGTCTCCAGAAGCACATTCACCCCCACAAGATGCGCCACAGCTTTGCCACCCACCTGCTGAACCACGGCGCCGACCTCCGGGTCATCCAAGAGATGCTCGGCCACTCGGACATCGCCACAACGCAAATCTATACCCACGTGGATCAGGCACGGCTGAAGGAAGCGCATCGCAAGTTTCACCCGCGAGCCTGAGCCTGACTCACCCAAACAGTTGAGGAAGCGCCCTGTTTTTTGCTTTCGCCAGAGGTCTGCTTTCCGCTAGAAGCACAAGGCATGTCCGGAAACTCTCCCAACAAACCCACACACGACAGCCACTGGCCTATCGTCATCGCTCTGATCGCCGGTGTCAGCATGGGCATGATCCTGCAAAAGCTCGCGCATCCGGCCAGCGGCGCCACGCCTCACTGGATCCAAACCGTGATGGAGATTTGTCGCTTTGGTTCGGACCTGTTTCTGCGTGGGTTGAAGATGGTCATCGTTCCGCTTGTCATTGCCAGCATCATCAGCGGTATCGCAGGACTGAAATCGCTCGATGGCTTTGCCCGCATGGGCTTGAAGACTTGGGCCTACTACATTCTTGGCAGCCTCGTGGCCGTGTGTGTCGGCCTTTTCATGGTGAACACCATCAAACCGGGTCTCGGCAGCGATGGAAAACCCAATCCCACGCTTGCCGCCGCGATGAATGCCGCGAAGACCAGCCAGAATGCCCAAGAAGTGGGAAATGTGATGAAAAAAGCGGAAGGCGGCGCCTCCTCACTGCTCGACATCGTGCGCCGCGCCATCCCCACGAACATCATCCAAGCCTGCGCCGAGGGCGATCTGCTCGCCATCATCGTCGTGAGCATCCTGTTCGCCGTGGCGATGGTGCTCATCCCCACCGGCCCACCCATAGTGCTGCGTGATTTCTTCAACCAACTCACTGACGTGATGACACTCATCACCACTTGGGTCATGAAGTTCACCCCGCTCGCCGTTGTTTGCCTTGTCATCCCTGCCATCGCGGGTGTCGGTGTGGGGGTGCTGCAAAATCTCGTGCCCTATGTTTTGACCGTCGTTGGCGCCTTGCTGCTCCACACGCTGGTCATTCTGCCCATCGTGCTCAAGCTGGCCGGCGTCTCGCCGGCGCAGCACTTCAAAAACATGAGCGACTCGCTGCTCATGTCCTTCTCCACCGCCTCCTCGAGTGCCACCATCCCCGTCACGATGCGCTGCATCATGGAGGAGTCCAAAGTGAGCGAGCGTGTAGCCTCCTTTGTCATCCCGCTCGGTGCCACCGTGAACATGAATGGCACCGCGCTCTACGAATGCGTTGTCGTCGTCTTCGCCGCGCAGGTGCTCGGCATCGATCTCAGTGTCACCCAGCAGTTCCTTGTCGTGCTGCTCGCACTCGTCAGCAGCATCGGCGTTGCGGGCATTCCCGCCGCTAGCCTCGTCGCTGTCATCATCATCATGCAAAACGCCGGCTTCAGTGAGGACGCCATTAAAGCCTCGCTTGGGCTCATCCTCACCATCGACCGCCCCCTCGACATGGCACGCACCACTGTAAATGTCTTTGGTGATACCGTTGGTGCCGTTGTCATCGCGAAATCGGAGGGAGAAAAGCTCGCCTGTTGAACCTCCTAGGTCAGCGCTTGCCGCGCACCCCAAAAGTCGGAGGGACTTGGCAAGTCTCGCTGCCTGTTGCACAGGAGCACTCTGCCATGAGCCAGACCGCTAATCTCCACATCGCCTCGAACATCGCGCTGCCATCACCGCGTTTGATGGTCGCGGAAATCGCGCCGACGGAGGCGCAGACGGCTTTCATCGCCGAATCACGCCGCGAGATTCGCGACATCTTGTTCGGCAAAGACTCCCGTTTCCTCATCGTGCTCGGTCCCTGCTCGATTCATGATCCGGAGGCCGGTTTGGAGTATGGGCGGAAGCTCGCGTCGCTGGCGCAGGAGCTCAAAGACCGGCTTTGCCTCGTCATGCGAGTCTATTTTGAAAAGCCACGCACCACCGTCGGCTGGAAGGGACTCATCATGGACCCGGACCTCGACGGCACCTGCCACATCCCAGACGGACTGCGCCTTGCCCGACGCATCCTGCGCGATGTGATCGATCTCGGTCTGCCCACGGCCACTGAGTTGCTCGATCCGATCACGCCGCAGTATATTGCTGATTTGATCTCGTGGAGCGCCATCGGTGCCCGCACGACGGAATCACAAACGCATCGCCAGATGGCCTCCGGTCTCTCCATGCCGCTCGGATTCAAAAACGGTACGTTTGGTCACATCGCACCTGCCATCAACGCGATCAAAGCCGCGATGCAGCCGCAGACCTTCCTTGGCGTGAACGAGGATGGCGTGGCCTCCGCCGTGACCACCAGCGGCAATCCCGACTGCCACATCATCCTGCGCGGCGGTGAAAACGGTCCGAACTTCGGTGCGGACAATGTCATGGAGACCCTCGACGGCCTCGAAGCCGCCCAGCTAAAGCCCGCGATCATGATCGACGCCAGCCACGGCAACTGCGCCAAGGACCACCGTCGCATGCCGGATGTCTTCCGTGAGATCGTGCGCCAGCGTGCCGCCGGTCAAAAAGCCATCATCGGCGCGATGCTTGAAAGCAATCTCGTGGGAGGAAACCAAAAATTCCCGCAGCCGCTCGATCAACTCGTCCACGGTCAGTCGATTACGGATGCCTGCATCGATTGGGAAACCACTGAAAAGCTGCTGCGCGAGACACACGCGACCTTGAAGTAGTTTATTCCTCAGGGCATCGGCAATATCTTCCATGCGCCTTCTACCAGATCATCCATTGTGTGATCGCCGAATCGCTGCCTGTGGAGTTTCTCCACATGCCAACCTTGGCTGGCAAACATGCGGCGCACTTGATGGTAGCGGCCTTCGGTGATGGTGAGACGTGCGCTGCGTGGCGAGAGAAGTTCGAGCTTTGCGGGGAGACAGGGCTTTTCTTCACCGCGAAGCATCAGATCTCCCTTCGCGAAAGTTTCAACGAGTGAGGGCTCCAAGTCCCGATCGAGCTCCGCAACATACACTTTCTCGATTTCGGCCTTTGGCGAGGTGTAGCGATGCACCAGCGGACCGATGTCCGTGATGAGCAGCAGGCCGCTCGTGTCCCTGTCAAGCCTGCCCACGCTCGTCACGGCCGGATTGCGCCGCAGCCATTGATCCGGCAGCAGCTCATAAATAGTCGGCCCCTCGTTTCCATCATGCGTGCAGACATAGCCTGCAGGCTTGTGCAGCATCGCGAGCAATCCATCGGGTGCTTCGAGTGGCTCGTCGTCCACCGTCACGGCATGCGGATCGACTTTTTGGTCTGCTTTCGTCAAAACGAGACCGTTGTGCTTCACCCGAGCGTTTTTCACAAACAACAACGCCTCACGACGCGAGCAGTAACCGAGGGAGGAGAGGACTTGATCGAGACGACGCATGCAAAAAGAGAAACGCGGTGATGCTTCGCGATTCCCGCGTCGGATTCAATAGCCGTAGTTGAAGGGATCGCTGTATTTCGGATTCGTAGCGAGAGAGGTGTCCGTCAGCGATTTCATGAAGTTCACCAAATCTGCCTTCTCCTGTGCACTGAAGTTCGGGCGGCGCACACCGCCGCCTTGTTGAGGAGTAAGCCGGAGCGGCGGCGAGAGGTTCGGATTATCAACCACCCCGTTACTGTAAAAGTCCACAACCGCCTCCAACGTGGCAAAGCGGCCATCGTGCATGTAGGGAGCAGTCAGCTCAATGTTGCGTAGCGAGCCGACCTTGAACTTGCCGTTGTCCGTAGTCAGACTTGTGATGCCGCCTTTGCCGAGGTCGATATAAGGAAACTCAAGACCGTTATTAAAGATGGTTGTGCCAGGCACAAAATTGTCCGTGCCGTGGCAGGCACTACAGCTTCCCGGCGCATTGAAGAGCTGTCGGCCGCGTTCTTCCGACTGCGTCCAACTGGCACCGACGACGAAGTTGGTCGTGCGTGCGGCATCGTAGCGTGAGCTCACGGAGATGATCGAACGAACAAACTGTGCGAGAGCTTTGGAGATGCGGTCGGAAGTGACGCCCGGCGTGCCGAAAACTTGGTTGAAGAGATCGACGTAGAAGGGCTCTGCACCTAGGCGGGCCACCAAAGCAGGAAGCGTCATGCCCATCTCGACAGCATTCTGGATCGGCTGGAGCACTTGGTCCTCCAATGTGGCCGCGCGTTCATCCCAGAAAAAGGACTGACGCTGGTACCAGCGGGCATTGCTGAGGCCCATCGAGTTGCGATCCGTGCGGCCACCCTCGAAGCCTTTGCTGAACTGCTCCGAATCGGAAAATCCACGGGTCTGTTGATGGCAGGAGGAGCAGGAGATCGTCTGGTTTAACGAAAGGCGTTTATCGTAGAAAAGGATGCGCCCGAGCTTCGCGCCGGCATCGCTGGTGAGATTGGTGCCGGGCATGTTATCCTGCCCCGCGATGGGATTGACGGCGAAATTGGCGGGCAGAGTGGGATTGTCGTAATCGTAAGGCGTCGCTGGTAGACTCACTGCCGTGGACAGCGTGCTGGCAATGCTGCTCTGGAGCGCGGCTGAGTAGGAAGTGCGGTAGAAAAGGCTTGTTGTGGAGGGTGCGTGGGCTGTGGTGCAATCCAAACGGCCATTGTGTACCTTGTAGCTTTGCACGTTCGTCCAGTTCAAGAGATCTGCGGAGCTTTGCAGCGTCCAGACGTGGTCGCCCGGGTCAATGATGGTGACGCGGCTAGTGTTGGCTGCCGCTCCGGGCGCAAAGGTGATCGAGGAGCCTGCGGGGAGCTGGGCCCGGGCCAGCGTAGCAGCGAAGAAAGCGAGCAGAAGAAAACGGAACTTCATGGGATGCGAGCTGGTTTTACGGGTGTCGGTTCCAGAATAGCGACACAGCTTGAAACAATCAGATGAATAAAAAGTTTTTCAGGATTTTCCCCGAACGGGGTTGAGGCATCCGCCATGCGTGCGCCTCACTTCCTCACATAAAACAGCGCCCGGTCGTGGCAGAGGAGGACGAGGTCGAGTTTGCCGTCGTTGTTGAGGTCGAGGGCGGTGTAGTCGTGGGGTTCGTTTTCGCGTCCGGATTTACCGCGGAAGTGGGGGTCGGTTTCGAAAATGCGGAAGTGCATACGGCTGGTCCATTCCTTGTTCTTCGCCTCGGGCTGGAAGAACTCGATGACGCGGCTCTTGGCGGTGTCGACCAGCGCCAGATCATCCGTATCGAGACCGGAGAAGCTGGCGGCGATCAAATCGCTCGGCTGCGTGTCTTTGAGTTCGCTGTCGAAGGTGCTCACGGTCTCAAGCTGAAGCGATTCGCCATCGAGCGGGGTGATTTGAAAGCTGCTTTTGCCGAGAAGGAGCAGGCGCTGGTTCACGAGGCGAATCCAATCGGGTGTCATCGCGGGCAACGGATGGCTGTGCTGGCTGCGATACACGCCATCGGCTCCGGCGGCGAGGTCGTAGAGCTTGCTGTGCGCGGTATCGATGAGCGTGACGCGGAGTTTTTGATCGGCGTTGCGGTTGAGCAGCGCGGTGTGGATCTCGGCGCTGGCATCCGGGGCATTGAACTGCTCCAAGATGCTCGCTTTGCCATCCGCACCGACGCGGAAGACGCGGGCGAGTTGCTCCCGGGCGATGACGAACTCGTCTTTGCCATCGCCATCGAGATCGCCGGTGGTGAGGGCTGAAGGTGTGAGCTTGCTCACAAAGGTGTCTGGAATGCCTTCGACGCGTTTGAAGGGCGTTTTAGCGTCTCCGGTGCTCAGGAGCACTTGCATGGTGCCGATGCTCGAAAACACCGCGAGATCACCTTTGCCATCTTGATTGGCATCGAGCACGCGTAGGGCGCTAACACGGCTGTTTCCGGTCAATGCGGAGAGTTCGAGGCTGGCGGTGGTCAACTTCTTTTCCTTCGCGGTGATGCTGAGGAGTTGGGGCTTCGATTTGAGCTCGATGACGGCGTGGATGGCGCCGGCGATCGTACCGATGCTGCCGCTCGCGAGCGTGAGCAGCGTCTCACCTTCCTTGGCCTGGTAAACGATCTCGGGATAGCTGAGGCGGCCTTCGTGCCATTTCGCGATGCCGATGGCCTTTTCAGTGGTGCTGAGAAGAATGAGCTCGGGCTTCGAGTCGCCATCCGCATCGGCGATTAGCATGGACTCGACGCCGCTGAGGATGGGAAACTCACGCCCTTGGCTAAAGCCGCCGTTTTTCTGGCCGCTGAAGAGCCACAGGCGGGCGCTTTTCGGTTCGGACATGATGACGTCGGCATTTCCGTCGCCGGTGAGATCACCATAGGCCACGGCACCGCCTTTGCTTTCGGTGGGCGGCATGGCATAGCGGATGGTGGAGGCGCGGTCGCTGTCTGGCTCCGCCTTCGCTTGAGTGAGACGAGCCACTTCAATCATCCCGGTTTCGTTTTGAATCCAGGCCACACCGGTCTTGCCGTCGCCTAGACGCACCGGATGCAGCCAGTGACGGCTGGCGGGGATCTCGATGCGCCATTCCTCGCCAAAGCTTTTGTCGTCCTGCTGCAGGCGGACGAGCAGCGCATCGCCCTCCGGCGCAGTGTAAAAGAGATCGGGCTTTGAGTCGGCATTCAAATCAGCGACATGCAGGCCTGCGCAGCCGCTTTCGCCGAGAGCATAGGTTTGTGGATCAGACCACTCGCCGGCCTTGTCCTTCTGCGTGAGAAGCATGAGCCGGGTATCGGTGAGCAGGGCGAGGTCGGTTTTGCCATCCGCATTCAAATCGGCGGCCGCGAGCACCTCGGTGTCCTCGGAGGTAGAATCGAGCGCGAAGTCTTTTTTCACCGTCCAGCCGCCTTTGGCGTCCTGCATGCGGAGCACGAGCTTGTCGTCATCGGTGATCGCGGCGAGGTCGGGCTTCTTGTCGCCATTCCAATCACCCACGGCGAGCGCCAAAGCGGCACGACCGATGACAAGGGGCTGCTTGTCAAAACGCGAGACTTCAAGAATCGGGTTCCAGCGATCCTCGCGGGAGGTTTTCTCCGGCTCGCTGGGCTTCACGCCATCCTTGCGTTGCAGCAGGATCTCGATGCGGGCGCGATCCGCATTGATGATGGCGATGTCGGTAAGGCCATCGCCATTGAAATCGGCGGCACGAGGGGAGCCAGTAGCCCAGTCGAGCTTCACCACCTCCGGACCATCGAAGCGGAGAGGTGTGGCGCAAAAGGCCGTCGAAGCGATGACCAAGGCGGCCCATCTGGCTGCGGCCATAGGCGTCGAAAACCTCTTCGAAAAGCGAGTGGATAGAAAAGAATGCGGCTTCACGACGAGATTAGCGAAATAGGACTGGGAGAAAGAAATCGCTGATGCGGTTACTTGGCCTCCACGGGCGTCGAGAGCATCTGCACATGAAGGGCATCGGGGTGCGAGTAACTGCCGCTCATCATGGTGCCGAAGTATTTTTGGAAGGTGGCATCGGAGGGGCGGTTTTTGGAATCCACAAACTTCGCGAGGGCATCACCTGCGGCCTTGGCGGTGGTATCACCGCTCTGGGCAGGACCTTTGCCGGGGCCTTTTTTCTTTGGAGTGGCTTTTTGTTGGGTGGCCGCCTGCTTCGAAACCATCTCCATGGCGTTAAAGATGAGGCTGATCATCTTGCTGGAATCGGTGACACCGAGGCCGTTAAAGCCCTTCGGCAGAAGGGCGAGCTGGGATTGGGCGCGAGGCGTCTCCCAGATGGAGGTGCCGGAGGGATCCTTCATGCGAGCGAGCACCTTGCGGAGGGCATTGAGGCTGCCACTACCAATCAGGAAATGCTTGCCGGTGTTGACGTAGGCAATCTCGGGCACAGCCGAGTCACCGCCGCCCGCGGCACCTGTCTTGAGCGTGTAGAGCTTGTAGCCAAGGTAATCGCTCTCATCGAAGGCGGCGAAGCCCATGCCGCCCATGGCGTTTTGGATACCTTTAAGGGCGGCACCGAGCTTGTCGGCATTTTTGATTTTCAGGCCCATGACATCGCTCTGCGTCTTTCCATCGCTGTCGCTGACCTGAAAGTTTTGACCGTCGAGACTCGCAAAAAAGTCATCGCGGATCTTAAAGCCGTTTTGCTGCTCGAAGCCGGCAAGATACATGTTCGCCATCATGCCCATTTGTGGGCTGAGCTTGGTGACCATGCCCATGAGGCCGTCATACATCTTGAGCCACTCGACGGTGGAAACTTGTGCGCTGGCCACATCATCGGCGATGAAGGCGGGCAACTCGACCTCCTTGGCGCTGCTCGAAACCCAAGAGAGGATGCCGGCAGGCTTTTCGGGATGGAAAAAGAGCACGTCCGAGCGAGAGCGATCATCGGCGAAGTCCATGGTGATGGCGAAACCTTGGAATTCATGCATTCCGATGGCCTGTAAGATCTGCTCTGGCTTGAGATCTCCCATTGGATTTGGAGCAGCGTTTTTCGCGTCGCCCGCTTTTTTTTCCATGCTAGAAAAGGCTTTCATCGCCAAATCAAGGATGCGGGTGCCGTTGAGGTAGAACGTCACATCCGCCACGCCCTCACGGAGCTGGGCGAGACGCTCTAGGTGGCCGCGCACCTCATCGCCTGCCTCACCGCTGCCGGATTTTACCGCTCCAATCATGTATTCCATGAGCCTGCGGTTGGTGGCCTCAATCATAACGCCCTCAACGAAACAAAACGCATCCACCCACGGCGCATCCGCCTCCTCGGAATCGGTAGCGATGCTCACGCTGATGCCAGCGATGTCGACGTTGCTCTCCTTGAGGCCGGGATGTTGTTTTTTCTTGAGGTGTTCGCGATGCTTGCGCTTTTGATCTTGGTGCCGGGACTGGTTCTGCGAGGCCTCGCTAAGGCCGATGAAGGGGATGGATTTTGTTTTCTCCATCTCTGCGGCGTCACTCAGCACAAAGAAGGCGACGGCGGGGCCGGTCTCATCTTTCAGCGTTTCATAGAGGCTGGTGCCATAGATGCTCTTGAAGTAGCTGTCCCACGGCATCTCGCCGTTTTCCTTCATCGGCTCGAGCCAGCGCTTCGTCTCCTCGTCCTGCATGAAGTGGCCGAAGGCGCTCTTGTCCCAGTCGGTGAGCAGCTCCGGCATGTTTTTAAAGGCAAGAAGGCCGACGGTGTCCTTCGGCATGAGGTGGATCCATTGTTCGACTTTGTCCGCTGCAAAGGCGGGAAGCGCGAGCAGAAGGCTGGTAATAAGAAGCAGGGGTGTTTTCATAGGGAAGGGTGTTTTCGTCATTCCGCCGCAGGTGGAGGGAGATAGCGGAAGCCGGCGTTGGGATTGCGGGGATCGAAGGCGAAGGCTTCGCGGTTCTTGAGGAACAGCTTCAGCATGTTCGCCGGGATAGAAAAGCCGAGGCCTTCGACGCCGACGCCGGCGGCTTTCATGTTGTTCACGCCGACGACCTCGCCTTTGAGATTGAAGAGGGGGCCGCCAGAGTTGCCGGGATTGATTTGTGTCGTGCTTTGAATGTACCATCGGCCGCTGTTTTCACGGGCACGGATGCTGACGATGCCCTGCGACACGCTGCGCTCCAATCCAAGCGGGCTGCCGATGGCGAAGACCTGCTGGCCTTGCGTGAGCGCATCGGAATCGCCGATGGGGACGAAGGACAGGCTCTTCGCCGACGCCTCGTCGTCGATTTGAAGGATGGCGAGGTCGAGGTAGCCGTTCATGGCAACGATCTTCACCTTCGTGAACGACTGCTTCTCCAGTCCGCCCTGCTTCTTTTTGTAAACGAGCACCGTGATCTCCCGCTCGCCGGCGATGACGTGTTGGTTGGTGATGACATGGCCCATCTTGTTGATGATGAAGCCGGAGCCAAGGCCAGAAGCCGTTTGAATCTGCACGACAGCCTCAGCGACGCGTTGGACGTTCTTTTCGACCGTCATCCCTGCTCGGCCCGGCTCGACGAAGTACATATCCTCGCTTTGCGCGGTGGCTTTCGGGGCGTCGATCGGCTTAGGGGACTCCCTTTCGATACGAGCGATGTCGGCGCGTGGTAGCGAGAGGATCGTGGAGCCGAGGTCGAGCACAAGGGCGTCCTCACGTTCCTTTAGCAATTCCGCGCGGAGCTCGGAGCCATTTTTGAGCACTACGAGCATCGTCTCCGCCGCCGGAACAGCCATGACAAGCATGCCAGAGGCCGCGAGCGGTAAGAGAAAGGTCTGGGGAAACTTCACAGCGAGAAGTTACGCAGCTGCACGAAGAGAGACGAGCACTTTTTGATCCGTTTTGGCCCCGTGAGACCTGCGGTGGAGCGGCATGCCTCGATCCGGAATGCCGCTTGCCAAGCCAGAAACCGCCCTCATATTCGCGCCCCTTTTCCCCTCCCCTCTTATGTTGATCGGCATTCTCACGGTGGTCGAAGTTCTCGTCTGCCTCCTTCTCATCCTCATTGTTCTCATGCAGCGCCCGCGGCAAGAAGGCCTCGGAGCTTCCTTCGGTGATTCCATGACCAGCCAAGTGTGGGGTGCGCAGACCACAAACGTCCTCCAAAAGTTCACCGTCTATCTCGCCGTGCTGCTTTTTGCTCTCACGTTGGCCCTCGCCGTGTTGACCGCACGCGAACAGGCCCCGGAGAAGTCTAAGCTCTTCGGTGACAAGCCCGCCGAGCCACCGCCCGCACCTGCAGCACCGGCGACTCCTGGCCCCATCTCCGCGACCCCAGCTCCTGCTGCGGCTCCCGCCATACCTGCTCCAAGCCCGGCCGCAGCTCCTAAGGCCGACGAAAAGAAAGCCGAAGCCCCCAAGGCTGACGCCCCGAAAGCGCCTGCGACTCCCGCTCCTACCGCCGAAGCTCCAAAGCCCACCGCCGCTCCCGCGACGCCCCCGGCACCCGCACCCGCACCCGCACCCGCACCCGCACCTGCTCCGACTGCTCCCGCCACCCCGGCCCAGCCGAAGTAAGCGGCGCCTCAAGCACCCATCTCCGAGAGGAAGGCCCCACGCCTTCCTCTTTTTGTAATCCCCCATCACTCCCGTTCTCCAAAACTCCACCTCCGTTCTCATGTCTGTCTCCATCACTGTCGATTACACAGGCGATCTCCGCTGCCAGGCCACCCACGGCCCCTCGAAGAACACCCTCATCACGGACGCTCCCGTCGATAACTGCGGCAAGGGCGAGTCTTTCTCTCCCACCGACCTCGTCGCCACCGCGCTCGCCTCCTGCATGGCCACCGTTATCGGCATCAAGGCGCAGCAGAAGCAGCTCGATGTCACTGGCATGAAGGTCAGCGTCGAAAAGCACATGAGCGAGGACAGCCCGCGCCGCATCGTGCGCCTGCCCATCACCATCGAGATCCCGCTGCCGGCCGATCATCCCGAGCGCAAGCTCCTCGAAGCCACCGCCCTCGGGTGCCCCGTCCACCACAGCGTTCACCCGGACATCGACAAGCCGGTGACTTTCATCTGGAAGGCGTGAATCGTCGAACGCGGTTTAGGACACCAGCTCGATCCGGCTCGTGCCTCCGGCTCCACGAATGACACGCACCTGCGTCGTCAGCCGCTCCTTGAGCAAATCGACATGCGAGATGAGCCCGATGGTCTTCCCCCGGGATCGTAAGTTTTCCAGCGCACTTAGAGCCACCTCCAGCGTCTCCGAATCCAGCGTTCCAAAACCTTCATCAATGAAGAGCGAGTCGATCGGATGATGCCGGCTCGCCAGTTCGCTCAGCCCTAAAGCGAGCGCGAGACTCGCGAGAAAACTCTCGCCACCGGACAAGCTCTCCATCGGTCGATCCACGTTCGCTTGATACAAATCCACGATGCGCAGGTCGAGCTCATCCCCTTCTGCCGCCATCAGTCGATAACGCTCTGCCAGCACTTGGAGATGCTCGTTCGCCAGACCAATGAGCTGCCGCAGCGTAAGCGACTGCGCGAAGCGTGAGAACTTCGCGCCATCCGCCGAGCCGATCAGCTCCTTCAGCCGCCCCCAGCGCAGCGCCTCGGCTTCCGCCGCCTGCAATTCCGCTCCACCGGCCTCGCGACGCTTCTTCGCGTCGTCGTCATTTTTGAGCTGCTGCTCCAGCGAGCCAAGTTCCGTGCGTTTGGTCGCAAAGGCCTCGCCGAGCTGCTTCGTGGTCGCTTCGAGCTCGCTCAAGGCCGCCGCATTCAGCACACTCTGTCCCTCGAACGGCTTCCGACGCGTCTCGAGCTGCTCCAGCTTCGCCAAGTTGGCCGCGAGCTGCGTTTGCAGTGCGTTCAGCTTCGTCTCCGCGTCACGCAGCGCCTTCTCTGCCGATGAAACGCGGCCTTCATGCTCCTGCCGATCCTCCGCCAACGTCTTGCCGCCGAGCAGTGCGTTCAACTGCCCCTTCAACGCATCGGCTTGGGTTCGCAGCGAAACGCCTTCGGCTTTCAGCTCATCCAGCCGCTTCGTTTTCGCCAACTCATCCGCCTTCGCGAGCTGCACATCCCCTTCAAATTTCTGGCGCTCGCTGCGTTGCTGCGCGGCCTCCTGCTGATGCTTCGTGAAGGTGCTCGAGCGCTTCTCCAAGGCATCGAGCACCTGCTCCATTTGGAGTGGCGACGATTCGTCGCCCAGACCCTCTTTGGATAGGCAAGGACTCGTCGCCACTCCATGTTTCGCACGCTCCTCGACCTCCAGTGCACTCACATCCGTCACCTCCATCTCTCCAAGTGCCTTCCGCACCTCCGCCGCTTGCTTCTTCTCCGCGCTAAGTTCCGCCTCGAGCTTCGCCAACTCACGCTCCAGTGCTGACAGCGCTCGCTGAGCCTGCTCATGCTGCTTCTCCAAGCCCACCAGCAGCTTCCGCGCGGTTTGCAGTTGCGATTCAAAGCTCGTCTCAGCGCTCGCGAAAGGATGTTCCGTGGCTCCACACAACAAACAAGGTTCTCCGGCCTTCAAATCATGCCGATGCTCATCAAAACCCGCCA